>Ga0209267_1000865_pt1 | contig 21403 bp, 19 predicted proteins | sample GraSoiAngelo_137_FD_185894 | JGI IMG/M metagenome (GOLD analysis project Ga0209267, IMG submission 185894) | Grasslands soil microbial communities from the Angelo Coastal Reserve, California, USA - 14_0929_09_30cm (SPAdes) (version 2) | ecosystem: Environmental > Terrestrial > Soil > Grasslands ... | reverse complement strand
GTGCGGCGCGTTTGGCGCGTTTTTGAGAAATGCATCACTATTGTCTCATAAGGCATTGATGGCCAAAGATTAGCCGTCAGCCGTCAGCCGTCGGGCGGTAGCTGCGCCCGGGCCTGTCAGCCGGCGATCTCCCGGCACCCGGATCGCCGCCTGCCATCGCGGGCACCAGGCGATCCTGCACCGGGGGCTTAACGCCAGCAGTCGGTGGTGGAAGGCGCGGAGTTGCGCAGACCTTGGTCGTCGATCGTCAACGTTTGGCACGAGGTATCTTGCGTCTGCGTGCCAGTGGCGGTGGCGGTCGCCTTAAAGGAAGTCGCTATGTTGCCGGTCGAGCCCGCCGCGACGACAAGGGTATAGAAGCCGTTCGTCGTGGGGGAGGCGAGGCCGAGAGTGGTCACGTTTGTCGTGTAGGCGTTGTTCTGCAGGAAAAATTTCTCCTCAGCGACCTGGGTGCGCAACAGTGCTGAGGTCGCATCCGTGCGGTTCGCGCGCAGCACATAGCGCCGATAGCTCCCAACGGCGAGCGACGACAAAATAGCGACGATGGCGAGCACCACCATCAGCTCGATCAGCGTCACGCCGCGCATGCGATGCTGCCGCAGGCCCGCCGCAACTTGAGCTCTAGTTGGCATCCTGTTCGCTCCATACTGTCTTCTGGCGGCTGTTGAAACTGGGGTGGATGGGCGGAATCTCGGGGCCCACCGTGAGCACGGGCTTGCCGTTGGCGTCCGCAGGGAACAGGAAGGTCACTCCGGGTGCGATGCCTCCCTGCGCCAGCGCGATCCATCGGTCGGCGGTCGCGAGATTGCTCTGATTGCTCAGATTGTCAACCGGGCTGCCGTCGAAGACGCTCACCGCATAGAGGCGGTTGTTTCCGGCTCCCGGCGTGCACGGGTTGGATGAACCGCTCGCATTCGGGGTGTAGGTCGTAAACAGGATCTGATTGTTGAACGTGGTCGAGGTCGCCAGTACCTTCTCGCCCACCCAGCTGTTGCTCGGCTGATCGAGCAACAGCTTCCAGCCGAGCGCGCCCATCGGAATCGTCGGCTGCACGCTGTTGGTGATATCAATGAGATTGGCGTCGGAATCGTGAGTGACCGTGAGCGCGTTGTATTGAGCCTGGGTCAGCTTGTCGAACGGATGATAGTCCCGGATCGCATAGAAGCGGTCCTGGATGGTCGTATCCGGCGTTGGGTGCGGCAGACCACCATTCAGCGGATGTCCCCGGTAGCCCGAGCCGATCGCGAGGTTGAAGAAGGGCGGGGCGCCTAGCTTGGTGACGGCCGCGACATCGGGTGGGTTATAGAAGCGACGGGTCGCTGCCGCGGTGTGCGTGACGTCGTCATGAGTCCCGAGGGAGGCGATCACGCCACCGGCGACGAGGTTCGGGGCGCTGCTGCCATTAGAGATGTCGAAACGCCACAGCTGGCCCGCCATGTCCCCGACGTACATGCGATCTGCATAGCCGTCGCCATCGATGTCCAAAACGGCGACGTCGCTCGGAATCGCATGATCCATGCGCGACAGCGCCAGATTCGGTGCCGGGCTCGCGCTAGTGGGCCCGGCGGACCAGAGTACCGTTCCATAGAGCGCGTCGACCATGTAGATCCAGTTGCCCGAGCTGTCCGCCGTCTGGTACGAAGTGCCTTCCTCGGCGGAGTCATATCCGCCGCCGAAGACCAGCACGAACTTCTGTGAGTTCTGCGGCGGCCCGTTGATGTTCACGCGGGTGATCGCCGGAGTCGACCAGGTCTGGCCGATTTCCGCGAGCCCGTTCGTCGTGGGGCCGATTGCCCAGAGGAACTTCGGGGTCGTTTTGTAGGTCACATCGACCGCGTAGTACATGCTCCCGCCGCGTCCGTTGCCGAAGTAGGCAATGACGCGATCGCCGGCCGCGGGATCGACGATGCCATCCCCGTTGATGTCGTATTTGAGGATCCGGATGCTGCCGTCGAGCTCGTAGTGCTTGGGCGAGGTCGGGCTGTTCGAGTAGATAGCGTTCAAGTCTCCCAGCAGCTCCTGCGGGATGAAGGCCCACAACTCGTGCCCGTTGGTGACGTCGAAGGCGTGCAGATAGCCATCGTTGGTGGCGGCGAAGATCGCGGCGTCGTTGATGTTCGGGCTCGAGGTGGTGCCGCCGTAGATCACGACCGCGGGCTGCGAATGGAGGGGGTCGCCCATTGCGTAGCGCGGCTCGGTCTTGATTCCGTTGGCGTTCTCGTCCTTCAGGTCCTCGCCGCGAGCGTAGTTGATGGTGTTGTCGTGGGATGTCGCGGTGCCGACGCCCAGAATCGCGTTGGTGATGAGGGGGTTCGTGGTCGTCACCGCATAGGAGTTGCTCGAGGTGAGATCGACGGGGTTAGCCGGCTTATTGGTTCCGATATAGGTGTAGAGTTTACGCGCGCCGGCGTTCGCCGGATTCCAATCCGGTATCTGGCTCGCGGCGCCGCCTGCAGCCACCGTGGATCCGTCCGAGGACGCCGACCAGAAGCTCTGGGCGCTGTTCTTGAAGAAGCCGGTGGTGGGATCCACGGCCGCGACGCTGTTCTGATCCACGATGACGCCGTTCTGCACGGAATATTTCTTGATGTTGCCGGGCCAGTGATACGTGAGGCTGGGCTGGAAGACCGAGACGTACAGATCGTTCAGCGTCTGCGTGCGATTGAAAGCGTTCACCGATACCGTCGGCGCGGTGAAGGTCGTGCTCGTCTTCAGGATGTTGCTCACGATGTTCATGAGCGCCGTCTGCAGCCCGTTCAGATCGCCGGTCTGGTAGAACTGCCCGCCGCCCGCCGTGGCGGCCGTGGCCAGCCAGCCGCTCGCCACGGCGAGCCCCGGGTCGTCCCCGAAGCCGATAGTGTAGAGCTGCACGTTCTGCTGCCCCGGCATGCTCGGGAACAGGTCGGTGTTGAACATGTACTTCGCGAGCGCGGCCATGCATTTGCCGGCTTTCCCCGAGGGCCCTGGATAATCCCAGCCGCCTGGAATGGCGACATTGTTGGCATCCAGGCCATTGTAGGGCGATTTGGTGGTGTCATCGCACGCGCCGCCCACCGTCGCCTCGTTCGGCAGCGCGGTGATCAGCGAATCGGCCTGATTATCTGCGGTGGGCAGTCCGTCGGTCAGATAGACGATGAAGTTCTTCTGACATTGATACTGCACGGGCGTCTGGTACTGATTGGAGGCTGCGGATCCTCCGACCCGCGACCCGGCGACGCTCTTGGTCGGCTGTGACGTATTTCCGAAGAAGACGTTTCCGCCTGAGTAGTACAGATACGCCTCGTACAGCGTCTCCGACAGCGGCGTCAATCCGCCGGGTGTGTAGCTGTTCACCGTGGTCACGAGGTTCGTCCTGTTGGTGCCGACCGCGACCGGTGAGATGGGGTAAGCGACCATGCCGCCGGCCGCGTACGCGTCGGCGGCGTTACCCGGGTCCGCGGGGCCCGCCGGGCTGCTTAGATTATTGCTATACCGCATCAGGCCGATATTGACGTTCGACAGCGAGTTGATGAGATTGGTCGCGGCCTGCTGTACCACCGAGATGCGCGTGCCGCTCACGGTGGGCGGATTCGAGGCGAGGTAATTCAGATAGTTGGCACTGTAGAGCGTGTACCCCCCGCCCGAGGCGCCGTTCTGCGCCCAATAGGAATTCGCCGCGTTCGCGGTGTTGGTCCATTCGTTGGCCGCTGAGTTCGTCGTGCCGTTGTAAGTGGTCGGAAAAGGCGCCGTGCTCGAATAGTCGCCCTTGCATGCGACTTCGTAGCGGTTGGCGCCGCTGACTATGGTGTTGGCCCAGGAGTATTTGGGGCTCTTGAATTTCCACTGGAGGAACTGGTCGGTGTAGAAGCCTGGATCGATGAGAGAGTTGACCGCCGACTGACACTTCTGGTAGCTGGTGCTGAAGGAGCTCATGCCAGCGCAGCCGGTCGGAGCGCTGGCGCCGCTCGCCTGAAAGTACACGAGGGTCGAGCTGCAGGCGCCCGCATAGGTCGTCGTCGGATTGAAGGGCGTCTGCGTCGTGACGGTCGAAGCCATGCTGCCCGAGGTGTCCAGAATGAGCAGGATGTTGGGCTGGGAGCCGCTACTTGAGCTTCCGGTGAAAATCTCGCTGTCATCGGCGAGCGCGCTGCGGCCGCAAACGATCACGAACAGCGAAGCTGCGATGAGGCTCTGCCAGCGGGGCTTGAGTATCAGGCTCATGGGGAGTCCTTGGGATATATCCGATGTGCTTCGGCGCGCCGGGCGGCTTGCCGGTGAGGGACCTAATTCGCCGCCACGACGATGCGCGTGACCGCCGATTCGTCCGGCTTCACGAAGATCGTGAGGTAGCGCCTGCCGCTGGTGCCGACGAAAGTATTCAGCTGAGCGAGCGTGACGCTGTTCGCTCCGATGAAGTAGGTCGTTTGCGACGTCACCCGGTAGGAACGAGCGGTGCAGGTTGCGCAATTCAGCACGACCGTACCCGTGTTGCTCGCGGGCAGGGTGGTGGTGTCGGTGGTAGCCTCGATGCCGAGCTCGAGCGAGATGACCTTGGTCGCCGCGGGGGCTGCTGCGCTCAGCGCGGAAACGGTCAGCGCGGCGAACACGATCAGTAGTTTGCGGATATTCATGTGCATGGCCTCACAATGCGGTGACACGAGTCGCGGGCGTCAATTCAGTCCAAGCGGACCGCCAGGCGGAGGGGGGGTCGGGACACTCTCCGGTGCGAGCACGGCAATGCCCTGGGCGTGCGTGGATTGCGCGCCGCGCACAGAGTTCGCGAGGAAATTCCCTTGGCTCGTGATGGTGAAATCGTAGGTCGAGAAAGCGTTCCAGCTGTTGCCCGGGGTCGCCGGCTGTGCAGCCCCGCCGAGGTCCGACTGCAGGATGGTGTTGTACGTGTCGGTGCTCGAGCCGAACACGGCGACATTGTTGTGAACCTCGTTGGCCGCTCCCGGGATGAAACCGCCGGTCACGATGGTCTGCTCGATTCCGGTCTCGGCGGCCTGGAATGCGTTCTGCCGGTGCTGCTCGTTGCCCGCCATGACGAATTCGACGGCGGCTGCGTTCATGCCGGCGACGGCGAGCAGCGTGATCACGAGCAACAGCAGTAGCGCGACGACGAGCGCCGCGCCACGCTGCCTGCCACCGCCGCCAGTCCTGAAATGCGTCTTCGTTACCACGGGCATCCTCTGGCTCAATTTATCAACGCGTTGCGGATCTGAATGGTTTTCGAGACCAACAGGCGCCGGTAGCGCTTCACGCCGGTAAAGCTGTTGTCGGCGCTGAGCGAAGGCTGGTAAGCCTTCGCGTTGTCCGCGACGTTGGTCAGGTCGCCGGTCGTGCCGTTCTTCGTCAGGCGGTCTCCGTACTCGTACGTATGATCGTCGATGAAGCCCGACTCCGGGCTGTCGGAGCGCACCAGGATCCAGATCCGCACCGCGACGATCTGCGCAGGGTTCTGCGCAGGAGGCGTAGCGGTGGTCAACAGGTTCGTCAGCGTCGCGCCCGCGTCGAGATATTCGCTCGCAGCGCCGCTCGTTGCGCCGCCGCCGCTCAGATCGACCCCGTACTGCACCTGCAGGTCCTCGACGCCGGACACCAGCTCCTCGTCCGGCACCGGAAAGATGGGCTGAAAGGCGGGGCCGGGGCCGGCAGTCAGGGCCTTGCGCCGCAGCGAGGGCACGCCGGGCTGGCTCGAGCTCTGATCGACGTAATAGAGGTTGACGATCAGATTGTTGATCTGCGCGTCGAAGTCCTGACAAAAGGTGCCGGTGATGTCCGTGACCAGGAGGCCTGAGGTGTGGGTCGAGCAGACGCGCAGCGGCCCCGAGGCCGACGCTGGCGGCACCGTGACCGCGGATGCCCGGCGCACGGTTATCGTGTCTGCGTTGGGCATGGCGGCGCTGTTCGCCGCGCAGGTTGCGGTATAGGAATCGTTCGTGCCCTGCACGGGAAACCCGAGCAGCAGCGGGAAATTGACGCCGCACGTCGAGGCCGCGGTCCCGCCGAGCGCACTCTGAGCATCCGTCGGCAGCGCTTTTCCGACGATGGTGTCGGAGTGGTTCGTGAGCCCCCAGTAGCCCGACATGCGAATGTCGGGCTCGAGCACGCTCAGCACGTAACGGGCGTTCTCCTGCAGACGCGCCGTCGTCTCGTTCACCCGGTAGGCGCCGCTGCTGTCGACGTACACCTGCGTCGCACCGACGATCAGCACCAGTCCGATCGTCATCGCAACCATGAGCTCGACGAGCGTCAGACCGGCGGCCCGGCCGGGAACACTGAGAGAGCGGTGATTGCTGCGCAGTTGGCTCATCATGGCCTCAACTCGTGGGCGCCTGGACCTGCATCTGGTACTGCAGTGTCCCGGTCTTTTCAGTCCAGCTGACCAATATGGTGTACGTCTGAGGCGTTCCAGGAGTGACCACGACCGTGCCGGTCGCCGTGCCGCCGGCGATAGCCCGCGAGAGCTGCCGCTGCCAGTGGTACAGGTCGTCGGCGGCCATCTGTGCGGGAGTGCAGCTGACGGCGCCCGCTCCCGTGCAGCCGTTGTCCGCGGCGGCGCCGCCGTATGCGTTGTTCGGAGCGATGCCCGCGCGCCGGTTCGCGCGGATGCGGTCGGCGATATCGGCCGCCAGGTTCACGGCCTGCATGCGGGAGATCGCGCTGCTGCCGGAATGCAGGGAGATGCCGAACAGGATTGCCACTCCCAACATGCCCACGGCCAGCACGACCAGTGCAACCAGCATCTCGACCATCGTGAATCCCCGAGGCCGGGCGGGGTACTGTTCCAGGCGTCGTGGTTGCAAGGTGGGGGTCACTTGCGATCTCCTACGGGCAGGTGCCGGCGGCGGCCACATCCGTACTGGTCGCGCTCACGCGAGCGCGTCCGCTGGCGGTGATCAGCACGGCCCGCTCGACGGAATTTGTGCCGACCATCTGATTGCCTCGGATATCGCAGAGCAGGATGTTGCGGCTCGGCGTCTTGGCTCCGGCGGGGCTTGCGAATCCGCTCGCGAGGTACATCTCGATGCCGTTATTGTCGGTTTTGACCGTCACCGAGCTGTCAAGAAGCACGTGCCGCTCGAAGATCGGCTCGCCGTTATCAAATTGCCAGGGGGTGGGACCGCTATCCTGGAAGACGATCCATCCCTTGAACGGGCCGTAGCTGCACTGGGGAGTCGCCAACGTGGGGTCGGCCACAGCGCACACGACCACATTCGTCTGGTGCTTGATCGCTTCCGTGCGCGCCAGGTTGAAGGAGCGCAGCAGGTCGTTCGAGGCCGAGCTCAGGCGATTGTTCTGGACGAAGCTGCGCATGTTCGGCACGGCCATCATCGCCAGGACGCCGGCGACCGCCACCGTGACCATGAGCTCCGTGAGCGTGAAGCCCCGTTGCGCTCTCACGCTCGCTGAGCCGTCGCTCGGTCGGTCCGTTACCAACATGTTTTCCTCAGGCATCATGCTGGTGCAATCTACTGGACTCGCCAGCTGCAACCCTGAGGATCAGTTCACGCTCGAAGGACCGGTCCGACGAGCGGCGTCAACCGGGTCCCGGACGGTCGCCGGAAGGGACTGTAAGCAGGCGTACCCCGCTTTATGTCGTCTCGGCAGTGTGACGCGAGTAGCGGCCTTCGACTAATTGGCCCAGCAGTAGGCCGTGTTGTCGGCGCCGGCCGAGGTGATCGCGTGTTGCTGTCCGACCGAGTCCACCGCGAACGCGCCGCACTGCGTGTCGTTGACCTGGCTTTGACCTGCAACCGGGGTGGCGACGACTGTGTAAGAGGGCGCTGCGGGGGGATTGAGCATATTCAGGTTGGCGACGCAGTTGCCGTCCGCCGGCGTGCAGACTTTGAGCTGGTAATAACCGCTGCCGATCGGAACCCCGAAGGCGGTGTAGCCGAGCTGGTTCGCGGCGCCCGTATAGGCGGCCCCATTGGTGCTGAAGAAGCGCTCCTCGCGACCCGCGAGGTCGAGGACGGCGGTTCTCGCCTCGGTGCGCCGGGACTGGCGCACGTAGGTGATGTAGGAGGGAACCGCGATGGCGAAGAGAATCGTGGCGATCGCGACCACCACCATCAGCTCGACCAGCGTGAAGCCGGCCGCTCGGGTCGGGCGGTGAGCGCTGCGCGATTGCATGGAGCCTCTCCCGGGCGTTGCGGCGATGACTAGCGGCGCTCGATCCAGCTCAGGCGGCGCCCGGTATTATTCGCTGGCAGGTTGAGGGGCTGCGCGCCGGAAGCGATGTTGTTCGAGGCCGTGTCGACCTGGTTGGTCTCGTACACGAGAAAGCGGGTACCCGCGCCGTTGGTGGTGACGAAGGACATGCCGGTCGCATTGGTCTGGATCGCGATCGCCACCGCATCGGTGTACTTCGGGTTGGTGCTGAACGCCGGATTGGCCGCCGCACTCGGGGGCAGGAACACCTGATTGAACGCGCCGCCAGTCATCGCGTTGATGACGTAGGTGAAGCCGATGTCGCTCGGAAGCGCGCACGAGGTCGCATTGGCGGAGGCCGGGACGATCGAGTTCACCGTCAGCGCCTGCAGCACGAGCTCGGGACTGTAGATGATCTGCTCCTGGGTGCCCGGCAGGTTGAGATACCAGCCGAACTGCCCGTTGGTCGCGCAGGAAGTCTGGCCCGCCCAGCAGATGGTGGCGTTCGCCGCGATCTCGCGGTCCCCGGTCGCAGCGTTCACCGTCACGACCTGCTGCGTCAGGCTGGACGGAGTCAGATAGTAGTTCGCGGTCGACAGGCCCGTGGCGGCAGCATTCATGCTCGCGTACTGCACGCTCGCGTATGCATTCCACGCGCCCATGTTCCAGTCCCAGACGCCATAGAGGCTCTGCGTGCCGGAGGCGTAGGTCGCGGGAGAGGCATTGGTGACCGGCAGCCTCTGCCCGGTGCCGAAGAGCAGCATCACCTGCTGCTGCATTCCGGGGCTCGGCGCACCCGAGGCTACGACGATCGCGGTCGTGATCGGCTGGCCGGCGGCGGTCTTGAACAATGGCCCGGGCGAGACGGCCCAGTTCGACTCGTTGTTGCTCGTCAGGTCGAAGCGCCAGAGGTTTCCCTGCAGGTCGCCCGCGTAAACGTAGTCGGTGGTGTGATCAGCGTCCAGATCGGCCGCGGACGGGAAGGCGATGCCGTTGGGGCTCGCCGCGCTACCCGTTTGCGTGCTGAGGTAATAGAAGGTCGTGGCCGCCGTGTTCGGGTCGATGGTCATGATGAAGATGCCGGCATCGCCGGTTGCGCTGCCGTAACCGTTGCCGAATATGATCGCCCACTTGCCGTCGTGCAGTCGTCGCAGCTGCGGTGTGCCGTAGGTGTTGCCGAGATTGCTGCCGCAGCTCGACCCGCCCGCAGCGGAGGCGCAGCTGATCGTCGAGGAATTCCACTCGCCCACCACCAGACTTGCGGCTTTGGACTCGGCGAAGTTCGCGGGCGTCGGGTCGGTGACGTCGAGCGCGAAGATGGCGTTGCCGCCGGGCCCGAGACCGCTCGCGAGCCAGGTGTGCCACTGCCCGCGGTAGAACAAGTCGCCGGTCGCGGCGGTCGCGTCGACGAAGAAGTTGTGGCCGTACTGGACGTTCGCATAGTCGACGTTGTTGGTGGTTGAATGGATCGTCTGCACGACCGCCCCGGGCATGTACGCCAGCACCTCCTGGCCATCGTTGCCGGTGGCGACGAAGGCGCCGTTGGCGTCGTAGGAGCCCGAGCGGAAGCCGTGCAGCAGGCCGTCGTTCGAGCCGGCATATACGACGTTCGTGCGCGTCTGCGCGGCGGTGACAAACTGCGTGTAGGTTTGGGAGCCGCTCGCGGTCTCGGGGTTGGTAGCCGAGGGGTACAGGCGGTCACTCCACACCGCAGTGTAGGGCGCGATCGGCGGGCCCACCCAGGCAGGGCTCGAGTCGACGATGTCCCCCAGCACGTCGGAGCGCCTGCGGAACAGGCCCACGCCCGCGGTGCTGACCTCGCAACTGCGGTCACCGCGGAGGAACGCGAGGCGGTCGTTGGCCGCGTATGGCGTCGGCGACGGGCTCGTCGGGCAGCTCAGCGAGCTGAGCGAGGGTGATCCCGAGGTGTCGCCGGCGTTGAGGGCGGTCTGCTGAGCGCTGGTCAGATTGCCCCACTCGTAGGGAATGCCCTGGCTGCCGTTCCACGAGAGAATCACGCGGCCGGTCGGCGATTGGGCCGGCGTCGGTCCGGCCACGCCGGTGGTGGGGCAGGTGCCGCCGCTCCCCACTCCGGTCAGGGCGCAGGCGGCGTCCCAGTTCGGCGTTGGGGAGAGGACGACGTTGCCGAACGAGTCAAAGCCCAGGCTGCTCGCGGTCACGCGGCCGGTCCAGCCGTTATTCGGGTCGTAGTAGGCGAAGTAGGCCTGCACTCCGGACTCGAGCTTGGCGGACTGCTTCTCACTCGCGCCCGCGGAGCTCGCGGCGGTCGTCGCGGGACCCGCCTTGAAGCACAGGATCTCGTGGATGTTGGTGCTGCCTCCGGTCGAGCCGGCGAAGCCGAACAGGAAGCCGGCCGGAAGCGGACCGTTGGCGGCGGTGATGTCCTGCGACTTGATGACCTGCTGATAGGCGCCGCCGTTGACGCTGTAGGACAGGCTGAGGAGGCCTCTCTGGCTGATCTTCAGCTGATAGAAGATCGGCGTCGCCTGGGGCCGGGCCATCGCCGCCTCATTGGCGATCTGCATCGTCGAGGGCAGCTCGACATAGGCGTTCGGGATCGGCGCGTAGTCGTAGAGCGGGATCGTGTCGCCGGTGACTTTGACCGCCTTGCCGTGATGCGATAAATCCCACACCAGGCCGCTCTGGCAGGTGGCCTGGACGGCGGCCTGCTGGTCCGAGGCGGAAAACGAGCTCGGGTAGTACTGGGGATAGTTCGCGTTCAACCACGACCACGCGATGTTGCCCGCTCCGCGCATGCCGATGCGATTGGGTCTGTAGCCGTAGCCGAGCGCGGTGTTGTCGCCGGTCGCGGCATTGGGCCCGTTGTAGCCCGACATCCAGTTCGCGCCGTTCAGGAAGTTACCGTACTCGTCGATTCCGAGGCCGAGGTAGGCTCCCACCATCCCGACGTACGGCGGGTTCGCGTTCGAGCAGGTGTATCCGAGACTTCCACCCCACGAGCCGATGTTCGGGGACTGGCTCGCGTCCATGAGGAAGAAGCTGATGCCGTCGGCCCCATCCCCGCCCGCACCGCCGGAGTTTCCGCGGTAGGTGACGGTCTTGAAGGTGAGCGAGACTCCCGCACCGGTGGGGAAGGGCGTCGTGGAGACGATGGCGCCATGCTGCGCGTATCCGCCGGGGTTGCCGTTCGTGAAGCGCAGCGCCCCCTGTCCGTTCGGGTCGGGAAGCGTCTGGGTGGAGCCCGCGACGCCGTTCTGACCGCCGACCAGATTCTCGTTGTAGGTGCTCTGAATGGCGACGCACCCGGGTAGCTGCCCGTTGCCGGAACCCGAGGGCTGCGCCCCGGCGGCGCTCGAGGCGGTGAGGCACGCGTCGGCGAAGAAGAACCAGGGGTTGCTCGTCGTGGTGCCGGTAAAGTCCTCGCTGATGAGCGTCTGTCCATGCGCCGCGAGCGGCGCCGCCAGCGCCGCAAGCGCGGCGAACAGGGCGCGGAAGGTGCCGAAGGTGTTTCGATTCATATCACTGACAACTCAGGCAGACGATGCCCTGAGAGACCTCGTAAGTGCTTTCGACGATTGCGACCGTGGTCGCTGATCCGCCATAGCCGTAGGCATCGATCCGGTAAGCCTCGCCCGCCTGGTCCTTCGCGATGCCGAGATCCTCGATATAGAAGCCGGGCGGGGCGTAGTAGGGCTCGTTGCTCACGTTCACCGTCAGGCTGCTGGGGTTCGGAATGACGTTCATGTTCGGAGGCGTATAGGTGACGCCGATGTTCCAGGGCAGATCCACGGCAGAGGGCAGAGGCTGGTTGCAGATCTCGCCCTGGCCGAGGTTCGCGTTGAGCAAGGGAGCTGAGCACGTCCCGGAGCCGATGGCGGCGTTGTTCCCCTGCAGCAGCCACCACTCGGCGTACTGCTGTGCGCTCTCGGCGGCGTGCACGGCGCGCGCCTTCTCGCGCAGGTTGCCGGCGATCTTTTCCTGGGAGCCGAAGCCGCGGAACATGCTGAGCGCCAGGATGGTGATGATGAGCAGCAGCAGGAGGCTAGTGATCAAAGCCATACCGCGCTCGCGGCGAGCCAGCAGGCTACGGATTCCGAGGCGTGCTCGAGCGTTCATGTGTGCACTCCCGCGCGCGCCATGACCTGGATGACGCGCTCGAAGGCGATGGTCGCCGGCTGCCCGGCCGGGCTGGCCGGGTTGTACAGTGGATTGGTGAAGGTGAGGATCACCCGCACCGAGCTGACGTTGTTCCAATCGTTGCCGTTCACGCCCGCAGTGTTCATCTGATCCGCCGTGAGATAGGTGTCGACGTTGTAGTCGCTGAGCGCAGGAGTGCGCTTGACTCCGTAAAGGACCTGCAGGTTCTCCACACCGTTGACGATCGTGACCGGAGGCTTGATGACAGCCCCGGTGGCCCCGTCCGAGAGCTGGCACTGAAGCTGTCCGGGCGTGTTGCCGGCCGGCGGCGCCACGGTGAACTGGTTGACGTAGAGCCCCGTCGGGTCCTGCGTAGTGTTGGTGCTGCCGTCGCAGAAGATCACGTCATCCTTGAGCGCGGTCCGGTAGCGGACTTCGATGGTGTCGGGGGCAGTAGCGGCGGTATGGCAGCCGGAGAACGCCTGTCCCGCCACGAACGCCGCAGCACAGGGCGCGGGCGCGTTGGCCGCGGGCAGGGAATTCGCCGGCTGCCAGGCGACGGGGTCGGGGAAGTAGCCGCCCGCCTGAATGACGTCCGCCAGGATCGTCAGGGCGAAGCGCTGCTGGTCCTGCAGCTGAGTGAGCTGCTGCTGGTTGTTGTAGGCGCCGCGCACGTTCTGCAGCACGGTGAGGAGGCCCCCGATGAGGAAGAGCGCGATGGCCACCGTGACCATCAGCTCGACCAAGGTGAATCCGCGCTCGCGGTGACGGGCGCTCATGGCTCGACGTACACCATGTAACTCGGGCACTGGAAGAGCGGGTTATTGATGCTATTGCAGGCCGTCTTGTTCACCGTGGCGGCCGCTTCCTGCTGGTTGACCGACACCGCCTGCTCGATCCAGGTGATCTGGACGGTGCAGCTGGCGGGTCCTCCGCCCGGCGTGGGAGGACAGCTGATCGTAGCGGTCGGATTGGGCAGCAGGGCCGCGAGCGACACGCTCCATCGGGCGAGGTCGAAGGCGGCGAGCTGCAGCGTGTTACAGCGCGCTCCGCTGCCAGCGGTGCCAACGCAGACGTTGCTGGGCATGCTCGGACTCGTGCCCGTCAGGTCATTGGTCGCCTGTGTCTGTAGCGCTCCATCGGTGGAGGTAATCGCCGCCGCGGTCACGGTCACCGTATCCGGGGGCGTGTTTCCCCAGTACTGACGGTTCGAATGCATCGCCGCGGCGACGCTCGCCACCTGAATCGCGGCCAGCGCCCGCAGGCGCGACGTGGTCGTGTTCGAGAGCGAAAGGGCCTGCAGCTTGGCAATCCCGAGGAGTCCGACACAGATCACGATGACCGCCACCATGACCTCGACGAGACTGAAGCCGCGCGAGCGGACGTTTGGCGACAACGGAATCACGTGCAGGTCCCCGGGTTGCTTACGTGCGTCTGGGTAGTCATCAGGCCAACGGCCGTGATCACCAGACAGCGAGACCAGGCCGAATTGGCGGTTGAGTCGTGCAGCGTGAGCGTCGTACCGGCAAAGCCAGCGGCGGTAGTCGCAAAGCCCTCGCGGTTATACGTGACCGCGGTGACGTTGCTGTCGGCGATGAAGGTGTCCGGCGTGGTACCGGTGAACGCGCCTTGCACCCGCAGCACACCGCCAGCCGAGAACACGATCCAGCCGTTCGCCCAGTCGGCGCCGCGCGTGCAGGAGGCGCCGTCGTTCGAGACACAGGCCGTGACGGGCTGGCCCTCCCGGATCGCTTCCGCCCGTGCGTACTGCAGATCCCCGAGGAGCCCGTTGACCTCCGCGGACATGCGGTAGGAGTTCGTGATGTAGCGGTAGGAAGGCGCGCCGATGCCGAGGAGGATCGCGACGATGGCCACCACCACCATCAGCTCCGTTATGGAGAAGCCCCCGTGCCGCCTCATGCGACGTAATGTACCGGAGTGTGACGGCCGGCACGCTGTGTTAAGTCACATCGACGCGTCGATCCGACGGACGGCCGCTAGCGCCCTACGAACGGTAGTCACCCGGTCGTTCGGGCGGGGCACGGGGCTCTAGAGCGGTGGAATGCTAGGACCCATCGGGCGACGTTTTAGCGATCCGGGCGAGGAGAGAGGAGTCCGCGAGTGACAGCGACCAAGGCAAGCTTGAACGCCCTTCAGGCGATATCGGATCAGGTGGCCAATATCGCCGAGCGAGTCGGCGAGACGGTGGTGGGCGTGCACGCGCGCCGTCGCATCCCCTCCAGCGGAATCGTGTGGGCCCGCGGCGTGGTGGTGACCTCGGCGCACACAATCAGGCGGGAGGAGGGCATACGCGTGCTGCTCGCCGGCCGCGGCTGGGTCGACGCTTCGCTCGTCGGTCGCGACGCCGGCACTGACCTTGCGGTTCTTCGGGTACCGGAGGCGGCCATCGCGCCTGCGGAGCGGGGGGACGCGGGGTCTCTCAGGGTCGGCCACTTCGCTCTGGCCCTCGCGCGGTTTGCGGAAAGTCAGGTGAGCCTCGACTATGGCCTGGTGGCCGCCGTAGGGCCGGCCTGGCGCACGTGGCAGGGCGGTGAGATCGAGCGGCTCGTGGCGCTCGACGGGGGTCTGCGGCCCGGCTACTCGGGCGGCCCGCTGGTCGATGCACGTGGCCAGATCGTGGGCCTGTGCACCTCCGCCTTCATCCGCCGGTCGGGCACCATCATTCCGGTCGGCACGGTCGGCCGGATCACAGAGGAGCTGCTCTCTCATGGGCGGGTGTTCCGGGGCTATCTGGGTCTGGGGCTGCAGCCGGCTGAGCTGCCGGCCGGCGCGGGAGCCGCTGATTCGAGCGGGGCTCTCCTGGTGGCGGCGGTCCAGGCGGGAGGACCCGCGGAGCAAGGCGGGGTGATCGTGGGCGACATTCTCGTCAGCCTCGACGGCCGGCCCTGCCGCGCCGCGGAAGATGTCCTGGCCGTTCTCGGCAGGACGCGGCCCGAGCAAGTCCTTGAGGCGGTGCTCGTTCGCGGCGGGAATCGCCGGGAGGTCACTCTGGTGGTGGGCGAACGCCCGCAACGGCAGTCTTGTCCGTGAGTGCCGTCGGTGCCGGAGGAATCTAAGCGGATCAGCGTCCTGATCATCACCCAGTCGGCCGAGATCCGCGCGCGACTGCGCGCGGATCTCGCCGCAGCGCCTCATCTCGAGCTTCGCGAAGAATCCGCCGGGTCCGCCGCGGCACCCGATGTCGTCATTCTCGATCCCGAGCCGTTCGCTGACTCCTCGTCGCCGGGCCCGCCGTATGCTCCCGCCACCGCGCGGACGCTGATCCTCACGGACCGATTGTCAGAGGAGTGGGCGGGGGAGCTCTTGAGCAGCCGTGCCGCGGGCGCCATCGCCCGCTCGGCGCGACCGGCAGAGATCATCGCCGCCATCGAGTCGGTGGCCGCCGGGCTGATCGTCTTCTCCCCCGGCCTCCTTGCCGGCACGGAGCCGCAGAGGGTCCCCGCTCGAAAGCCGCCCTCGGGCGAGCTCCACGATCCGCTGACGCCGCGTGAAATGGATGTGCTCCGGATGCTCTCGGACGGGCTCTCCAACAAGGAAGTCGCACGGCGCCTTCATATCTCGGAGCACACGGTGAAGTACCACCTGTCGTCGGTCTTCGGGAAGCTGGGGGTCAGCAGCCGGACTGAGGCCGTTATGGTGGGGATCCAGCGCGGGATCATCCTGATCTAGCACGCGGGGGAATATGCCCCCGCCGCGCTTTCCGTCGCATAATGGCGTCAGAGCCGACAGGGTCGCCGCTTTCCGCAGGCCTGGCGCAGTGCCGGGCGCGACGCGGTCAGGCCGCGACAGCGCGTACAAGAACCGGGAGCGAGCCATGTCCATCCGCAGCAAATTGCTCTGGGCCGCCATTACCGCGTTGGGCGCCTTGTCCTTCGGCATCGTGGCCCTCAAGCGCGGCGAGCCCGTGAACGCGATGTGGCTGGTGATTGCGGCCTTGTGCATCTACGTCATCGCCTTTCGCTTCTACGGACTGTTCATCGCCAACACCGTGCTCGGCGTGAATGCCGCACGACAGACGCCCGCCTATCGGCACAACGACGGTCTCGACTACGTGCCGACCAATCAGTACGTGCTCTACGGGCACCACTTCGCCGCCATTGCCGGCGCGGGACCGCTGGTGGGACCCGTGCTCGCGGCGCAGATGGGCTACCTGCCGGGGACGCTGTGGATTCTCGCGGGAGTGGTGTTCGCGGGAGCGGTCCAGGACATGATCGTGCTGTTCCTCTCGACACGTCGCGACGCCCGCTCGCTCGGCGACATGATCCGTTCGGAAATGGGCCCGGTCGCAGGCACCATCGCCGGCGTCGGCGTGCTGCTCATCTGCGTGATCATCCTGGCGGTGCTCGCGCTTGTCGTGGTGAATGCCCTCAAGAGCAGCCCGTGGGGCACCTTCACGGTGTCCTGCACCATTCCGATCGCTCTGATCATGGGAATCTACGGGCGCTTCGTGCGTCCGGGACGCATCGGGGAAATGTCGATCCTCGGCGCGGCGCTGCTGCTCGTGGCACTGCTCTACGGCAAGACCGTCTCAGAGACGCCCGCGCTGGCCCAGGTCTTCACCCTTTCGGCGCCGACGCTGGCGCTGCTCATCGTCGGCTACGGCTTCGTGGCCTCGGTGCTGCCCGTCTGGCTGCTGCTGGCGCCGCGCGATTACCTGTCAACTTTCCTCAAAGTCGGCACGGTGGCACTCCTCGCGATCGGTGTCCTGATCGCACGCCCGGAGCTGCAGATGCCGGCGATCACCCAGTTCATCGACGGCAGCGGCCCGGTGTGGTCGGGAAGCCTGTTCCCGTTCCTGTTCATCACCATCGCCTGCGGCGCGGTATCGGGGTTTCACTCCCTGGTGTCATCCGGTACCACGCCGAAGATGATCGAGAGCGAGAGGCAGATCGTCTTCATCGGCTACGGCGGGATGCTCACCGAGTCCTTCGTGGCGATCATGGCCATGATCGGCGCCTCGATCATCCACCCGGGTGTCTATTTCGCCATGAACACCGGGGCGGGGCTGATCGGGACCACTGCGGCACATGCGGCCGAGGTCGTCTCGTCGTGGGGCTTCACCGTGACACCCGAGATGCTCAATCAGGTGGCGCACGATGTCGGCGAGATCAGCATCCTGTCGCGTACCGGCGGGGCGCCGACGCTGGCCGTCGGCATGGCCACGATCTTCTCGAGCTTCCTCGGCGGGCGCGCGTTGATGGCCATCTGGTATCACTTCGCGATCCTGTTCGAGGCTCTGTTCATCCTGACTACCGTCGACGCCGGCACTCGTGTCTGCCGCTTCATGATTCAGGACCTGGTCGGTCATGCGATTCCCGCGTTCAAGGAGACCCGGTCGTGGGGCAACAATGTGATCGGCTCGGGGCTCGCCTGTGCGCTGTGGGGGTACCTGCTGTATGCGGGCGTGATCGACCCCTATGGCGGAATCTGGACGATGTGGCCGCTCTTCGGCGCGACCAACCAGATGCTGGCGGCGATCGCACTGACGCTCTGCACGGTAGTGCTGTTCAAGATGAAGCGCGAGCGCTACGCCTGGGTCACGATCGTGCCGACGGTGTGGCTGGTGGTCTGCACCGTGACCGCCGGGCTCGAGAAGGTGTTCAGTGCGAACCCCAAGGTGGGTTTCCTCAGCCACGCGGCGAAGTTCAGCCGTGCGCTGGCGGACAGCCAGGTGCTCGCGCCCGCCAAGTCGCTGCGGGAAATGAGCCGCGTCATCGTCAATGACTATCTCGACGCGGCCCTGGCGGCCCTCGCGGTGGCCATCGTGGTGACGGTCGTGGCGTACGGCATCGTCCGTATCCGTGCCGCCCGCGCCACGCCTCAGAACACCGCGATCGAGTTCGGCGGCCCGGCCGGGGCGGCGGTGGGCCATGGCTAAGCTCGCGCGGTTGTGGGGGAGGGCGGTGCAGACCGCCCGTCTCATGGTCGGCATCCCCGACTACGACACCTACGTGGTACACCGCCGGGCGCACCACCCGGGCGAGCCGGTGATGAGCTACCCGGAATTCTTCCGCGAGCGTGAGGCGGCTCGCTACGCCACCGAAAAGGGTCGCCTCAAGGGCTGCTGCTGAAGCTAAGCTGCCCGAGGCGGACGTGGCGCGCCTGATGCGGGGGACTTTGCTGCTTGCGTTCGCTGCCTTCCTCTGGCGGGACGGCTCCGCCGCGCCGGACCCGCGGCTCGCCGCCGCGATTCCCGCCATCGAATCGACGATCAAGAAGAGCGGAGCGGACGTCGCGGTGGCGTTTCGGACGCTCGACGGCAGGACGCAATGGCTGCGGCGTCCCGACGAGCCGTTTCACGCCGCCAGCACCATGAAGGTGGCGGTCCTGATCGAGCTCTATCGCCAGGCACGGCAGGGAAAGCTGAAGCTCGACGATCCCTTGAGCGTTAAGAATGAGTTCCACAGTCTGGTCGATGGCTCGGCGTTCGCGCTGGACCCCAACGACGACTCGGAAAGGAATCTGTATCGGGCGGGCGGAGGCACGCGCACGCTGAGAGAGCTCAGCGAGCTCATGATCACGGTCAGCAGCAATCTCGCCGCGAACCTGCTGATGGACAGGCTTGGCGTCGAGAACATCCGCGCCGGCGTACGCGCGCTCGGAGCCGACGGCATGAACGTGCTGCGCGATCTCGAGGATGCGAAGGCATTCGAGCAAGGGCTCGTCAACACGACCACTGCGCAGGCGCTGCTCACGCTGCTCGAAGCGATCGCGCGCGGTCAGGCCGTCGACCGGGAATCCTCCCGGCAGATGCTCGAGACTCTCGAGCGCCAGACGATCAATGACGGGATACCCGCCGGGCTTCCCGCCGGCACGCGCGTGGCGCACAAGACCGGTGACATCACGCGCATCTGGCACGATGCGGGGATTGTCCTTGCGAGCCGGCCGTTCGTGCTGGTCGTGCTGACACGCGGCCTCGAGAATCCCAAGGAAAGCACCGCGCTGATCGCCGGGATCACCCGGGAGCTATACCGGGCGACGCAGTAGGGGAGGCGTAGCGCTGAGGGAAGCGGGCTTCAGATCCGCGTCGCCCAAGACCGAGGCTCATCGGAAGCCATGCCGCAATGTGGCGACATCTTGCCTTGAGTGGGACATTGTGGCTCATATACGGCCCCGCCGCCCAAGTCAGCTAACTCCCAGCGCGGCGCGCGAAGACAACCTTCAGGCAAAAAGATCAAGGAGAGTCAACGTGCTCAGGATCAGGCAATTCCTCCTCGCGACTGTCATCGCGATGGTCGCAGTGGCGTGCGGGAGCGGGGGCTCCGGCATCAGCCAGTCTTCCGGCGCGACGCCACTCATCGCGACGGGAACCATCACCGGGTTTGGCAGCGTTTACGTCAACGGCATCCGTTTCCAGACCACCAGCGCCACGATCCGCAAGAACGGTCAGACGGTCGACCAGTCGCAGCTCGCCGTCGGCGAGGTGGCCCGCATCAAGGGCTCGAAGAACGACGCCGACGACACGGGCGTTGCCGACGAGATGGACGTCGACGAGGCCGTCAACGGTCCGATCGACAAGATCGACACGACGGCCGGCACGGTCACCGTGCTCGCTCAGATCGTGAAGATCAACGCCGGCACCTCCTTCAGTAAGGACATTCAGCCGGCCGACATCACCGGGCTCAAGACGGGCGATGTCATCCATGTCTCCGGCATGACCGACTCCAGCGGCGCCATCGTTGCCACGCGCATCGAGAAGGGAAGCGCGAGCTCACCGCTTCAGGTCGTGGGCACGGTCGCCGGCCTCAACGCAGGCTCGCACACCTTCATGATCAACGCGCTCACCGTGGACTACTCGAGCGCCAATCTCACCGGCTTTGCGAGCGGTGCACCGAGCAATGGCGATGTGGTCGAGGCGCAGGGTACGAGCTTCGACGCCACGACCCAGACGCTGACCGCAACCCACGTCCAGCGCGAAATGACCGATCAGGAGGAAGCCGGCGACGACCGCGACATGGAGCGGGAGGGCCTGATCACGCGCTTCGCCTCGGCGACTGATTTCGACGTGGCCGACAAGCCCGTTACGACGACGAGCTCGACCGAGTATCGCAACGGCACCGCCACCGACCTCGCCCTCAACGTCAAAGTCGAGGTCGAAGGCATGCTCAACAGCTCGAACGTCCTGGTCGCCTCGGTCGTGAGCTTCGAGCACAACGGCGATGTCGAGCTGCAGGGTCCGGCCGCGAACGTGAGCGCCTCCCCCGGCACGCTGAGCGTTCTGGGCGTACAGGTCACGGTCGTCACTTCCAGCACGCGCTTCGAGGACGACGAGTCGAGTTCCATGGCGATGTTCAACCTGAGCAACGTCAGTGCCGGCGATACCGTCCGGGTGCACGGATTCGAGAGCCCGGCCGGAAGCGGCAAGGTCACAGCAACCCGTTTCGAGCGCGTGCCGCCGAGCCCGACGGTCATCGTGAAGGGGCCTTTCATGGCGGGCACTTCGCCCGACTTCACGATCCTCGGCATCACGATCGACGGCTCTGCGGCCACCATCGACGACGGCCACGGCGGCATGATGCCGCTCGCGACGTTCCTCACCCAGGCAGCGGGTCACGAAGTCCGGGTGGAAGGCACGCTTTCGGGCACGACCGTCATGGCGAGCCGCATCTTGATCGACGATCACACTGGGGATGAGGACTGAAGGCACAGGCAGAAGGAGTCAGGCCGAGGACTGATCACCCCGGGCAGGCGCGGCGCTGCCCGGGGTGACTTTCTTGTCTTCCGGATGGACGCATTCGTCCTATGCGATGCTTGACATCCGTTCATGCGGTCGGCCTCCACCAAACAAGTCCTCGCAGCAGCCCGACAATGGCTGAGGCCCCTGGTGCATGTCCTGATCCGTTGCGGGGTCACCTGGAAGGAGTTCGCAGAGCTTTCGCGCAGGAGCTATGTGGAAGTCGCGAGCCAGCAGTTCGGCAAGCGAGGGCGCCCGACGAACGTCTCGCGCACGGCCGTCCTCACCGGCCTCACGCGGCGCGAGGTCCGCAAACAGCGCGCGCGACTCGCTGCGACGAGCGACACCTTCGCAGGCCACGTCACCAAGGCCTCGCTCGTGCTCTCCGCCTGGCACCTGGACAGGGACTTTCTCGACTCGCGGGGCAAGCCGGTCCCGCTGCCCCTGGAGGGG
>Ga0209267_1000856_pt1 | contig 21520 bp, 23 predicted proteins | sample GraSoiAngelo_137_FD_185894 | JGI IMG/M metagenome (GOLD analysis project Ga0209267, IMG submission 185894) | Grasslands soil microbial communities from the Angelo Coastal Reserve, California, USA - 14_0929_09_30cm (SPAdes) (version 2) | ecosystem: Environmental > Terrestrial > Soil > Grasslands ... | reverse complement strand
GTTGGCGTCGAGGTAGATGGTCGGCACATTGGGATCCGGATGTAACCAGGTCGCGTGGATGACAACACCGTTTACATAGACGTCGGCCGGGCCCTGGCCCGTCATCTCGTAGGCCTCCGTGTGGTAGCCGTGGAAAGAATTCGCGGGATTCATATCGAGGAACGAGCTGACATACTGCACTACCACGGTTTTCGCGTGGATCTGGCCGGTCGCGGCGTCCCGCATGGGCGCGCCGTCCTGCCATTTCAACCACTGCTTGGAGCCGGCATCGTAGCGCCAGACAGTCTGGTGATCCGGCACGCTGATCTGGGTGGCGGGATCGCCGGTGAAGTTTGCGTCGGGATGCGCCGGCGCGATGTCATAGGTCAGCGCCGGAAGGTTCTTCGAAGCGGTCGTCGCCGTTGTTGCGTCGCCGCGCAACATCACGTTGTGCGGCGCGAACCGCCGGCTGTCCCGGAAAAAGCCGCCGGCACCGTGCGCGTAGTCGTTGACCAGGTTGGGGAATTTCCAGACCATGCCCAGCACGTAGTCATTCGCGCCAGAGCAATAGATCATCCCGTGGTACATCAGCTCGAGCCGGATCGTGATCAGCCGGCAGCTGCGGACCGGGCCCACCAGGCCCGGCAGGGGATGCCAGTAGACGGCGGTCAGGCGCGGGATAGATCCCTCGCTGATGTACTCGTAGATCATGTCCGCCTGCTGCATGCCCGCCTGTGGCCGCGCGGCGCCGCTGTTCTCGATCTGGACCAGGACGGGACCGCCGGCGCCGATCCGGGCTGTGACACCGGCGGATGGCACTTCGATGACTGTGGTGAAGGTGAACTTCCAATCCGCAGCGAACGGGTCCTGCTTGGCGTTGACGGCCGACTGTGGGATGACCAGCGCGTAAGCACGGCTGTGCCCCAGCTTCATATCCAGAGTCACGCTCTTGTTGTCGCCTGACCATTTGACCTTGCCCGGGTCCAGCAGCTTGGTGTTCACCATCACGGGCGTATGTGTCCCGTCCATCGCTTGCGAGAAGGCAATCTGAACCTGGCCGCTCGGGTGTACCGACTGCTGACCGTCCTTCAGACCGGCTCCGTCGAGGGTGACTGCGGTAACGACGGGCGCGGCCTCCGTCTTGAAGCCGAATGTATTGCTGATGTGTCCACCGCCGGATGCCTCGGCGCTGTTCAGGCGTACCTGGTAGCGGGTTGCGGGCTGCATCTTCGGCCGGAACTGATACTCCTTCGTCGAAACTTGCTTGAAAGCGACGGGGACGTTCGGCGAGATGGCGAAGGCGCTCCGGACGGTGTCGGGCTTCATGTCCTGGTTGAACTTGAGGTCGATGGCGGCGTTTCGGGGGACGGCCTGGTCGCCGTCACTGACGCTGGCGCTCACCTCCAGGGGCGTCGTGATGATTTTGATGATCACGGCAGCCGCCACCAGGCCAATCGCCAGGGGTGCCAGCCACCAACGCTGTCGCAAGGTTTGCTGCATGCTCATTGATTAGTCCCCACTACATGGACCCAGGTCAGGCCCGTATTCAAATCGATCGGATTGCCGTTCGCGTCGTAATAGACCACCGGAACGTTGCGGTCCGGGTGCCTCCAGGTCGCGTGGATCATTGTGCCGTCGGTGTAGATGTCTGCTGTCCCCTGTCCGGCCAGCTCGTAGTACTCGGTGTTGTACGTGTGGTGCACTCCAGTGTTGGCGGGATTGCGGTCCAGGTAGGACACGACCGATTCGACGATCACTGTCTTGGCGTGGACCTGTCCGGTGCCCACGTTGGTGAACGGCTTGCCATCCTGCCACTTGAGGTATTCACGGCGGCCCGGGTCGTACCTCCAGGTGACGTTGTGAGCTCGGATGAAGACGCTGGTCGCCGGGACCCCGCCTGGGAGGGGGATGTCATCGTGCACCGGCGCGATATCGTAACTCAAAGTCGGGAGATTGGCCTGCGCCGTGTGCGCCGTGATCTGGTCCGGTCGTGCGATCACATTGTGCGGCGCATAGCGATCCCCCGCACGGTACATGAGGGGGAGCCGGTAGGCGTAATCGTAGACCACGTTCGGCCACTTCCAGACCTGGCCCAGGACGTAGTCGTTTGCGCCGGAACAGTAGATCATGCCGCGGTACATCGTCTCCAGCTGGACGGTGATCAGCCGGCAGCTGCGCACCGGTCCGATCAGGCTGCTCGGCGGGTGCCAGTACACGGCGCTCAGCCGGGGGATACCGAATTCGCTGATGTACTCATAAACCATATCGGCTTGCTGCATCCCCGTCTGCGGACGCACGGTCACCTGGTCACTATTCTCGATCTGAATGATGATGGGGCCTCCGGAGGCGCCGATCCGCTGGGTGGACCCCGCCGACGGCACCTGAACCATGGCGGTGAAGCTCACCTTCCAGTCCGCAACCATCGGGTCATGGCGACGGTTCAACGCCGTCTGCGGCACGCCGAGGGTGTGCGGACGGCTGTGCTTCAGTGTCAGCGCGGCTGTGGCAACGGTTCCCGCCGGGTTCCAGGTGACCGCTCCTGGGTCGAGCGCCGCGCCGTCCAGCAGCAGCGGGGTATGGGCTGCGTCCATCGGCTGGGAAAAGGTCAGGGCCAGGTTGCCGCGCAGGGCCACCGCCTGCTGTCCATCGGTCAGCGCCACACTGTTATAGGTTGTGGCCGCCACCTTTGGCGCCGGTTCCGTGTGAAACGACAGACTGTAGGTCAGGTCTCCAAACCCGGTGGTCTTCTTCGCTCCCGTGACCTGGACGCGATATTGAGTGTCCGGCTGGAAAGCGGGCTTGAACTCGAACGTGCGCGGGTTACGGACGATCACCCCGTAGGAAACCGCCGGCGCGATCCGAAAACCATTGCGGACCGAGGCAGCGTCCATGTCCTGGTTGAAGGTGAGAATGATCGCCGATCCTCGGACCACCTCCAGGTCGCCGTTGGCGACAGAGGCGCTCACTGAGAGTGGCGCCGTGAGTGCCCTGAGCACAAAGGCGCCGATCACAAGGAGAAAAGCCGGCGGGAGGATCCACCAACGACGGCGGAGATTGATCCCGCGAATCAGAGCCTGTCGCATCAAAAGTCCTCACGAAGGGTACTACGAACGAGCCGACAGGCTAGGGCAGAAGGCCCGCCTGATTCACATCGTAAGGCTGTAGCGCTTGATGGGCTCGCCGGTGGTCCTTCTTATGAGACCCTCAACCCCTCCTCGCACGTGGTCAGGCGACGAGTAGCCTCGGAAGCAGGAGCTGCTGGACGTCGAACAGGACGTCGAGGACGCGGACCGGGTCGTGGGTCACGTTGCGGTTCAGGGCTCGGAGCAGCTTACGGCTGATCGGCCGGACGAAACGGACGATCTCGTCCATCAGTGCCGCGGGCACTTCCGCCCGCTTCTGCTCGATGATGGTCTCCACGATCAGCAGGAAGTCGTCCACCCGACGGACGTCGGCACGCCGGCGGATCTCCTGCTCGCGGCGGTCGGCCGCCGCCTGGTACTCACGATGAATCTCGTCTATCGCTTCGCTCAGCATGGAAAAGCTCCCTCACACGCTACAGACTCGACCCTATTCCCTACAGCATGAAAGCTGATAGGCATACTGTTACATAGTGCGGAGGCAATGTCAAGCAAAGTAACGGCTGGTGGCGTTGGTGACGGTCGGTTAAGCTGTCAAGCCGTCGCCCGAGATCTCCTGGAGGCTGTCGAGCTCAGCTACCTGGTTGAGGTCGAGACCCTGTCCGGCCAGGGCTTGGAGGAGCCGCAGGACGTACTTGACGCCGGCCAGGTTGACGCCCTTCTGGCGGGTGAGAAACTGGATCACGCGGACTCGCCGGATGTCGTCTTCCGAGTAGCGGCGCCGGTTGGTGGCGGTCCGCTGCGGCTTGATCAGGTTCTCGCTCTCGTAGATCATCAGGGTGCGCGGGTGCAGATTCAGGATCTCGCTGGCGATGCTCGGGGTGAAGACAGCTCGTCCTGGTGCAATTGATGGCATTCGTTTTCGCTTTCCCAGCAGTGGCACCCCTTGGCGCAGGCTAAACAGGTGGCCCTAACTCCATTTACTTGACATTGAGAATATCACGTATTGCTGCTCTGGAGCAAGCCGATGTTCCTGCCGCCGAGGATGGGCGCCAGCCGGCCGCGTAGAGTTAGGTGCGGGCCGATGATCGGGATCGAGCAATACACGCGGCGGCTCTTGAGGGACTACCACCCGATCATCGCCGCCAACCGGGCGCCGGTAGACCTGTCCTCAAACGAGGGTGAACCGGCGCGGTTTGTACGGGGCGGTGGGGGTCTGGTGACGGGGCTGGCAGCCTTCGCCCAGGCGACCGGCGCCGTCTGGGTGGCGTCGGTGCGCGACGGCTTTGAGGCCGAGTTCGACCTTGGCGCCGAAGGCGAGCCGATGCAGATCGACACGGCCGACGGCTCGCGCTTCCAGATCAGCTGGGTATCGCCGCCGCGCCTGGCGCACGACATGCACTACAACACCATCGCCAATCCTTTGCTCTGGTTCGTTCAGCACTACCTCTGGAACCTCGCCCAGGCGCCGGTGCTCGACGCCAGCACTCGCCGCGCCTGGGATGACGGTTATCGGAGAGTCAACCAGATGTTCGCCGCGCAGGTTGTGCGAGAGGCGCGGCGAGGTCGTAAGCGTCCGTTGGTGCTCTCCCACGATTACCAGCTGTACGTGCTTCCCCGGCTGGTTCGTCGGGAGCTGACGGATGCTGTGATCCACCACTTCGTCCATATTCCCTGGCCCACCCCCCAGTACTGGAAGGTACTACCTCAGTACATGCGGGACGACATCATGGACGGGTTGCTGGCGGCCGACATCGTCGGCCTGCAGACATCATCGGATGTCCGCAACTTTCTGCTGACCTGCGAGGAAAACATGGGACTCCCGGTCGACTTCCGTCAGCAGACCGCTTTCTACCGCGGGCGCACCGTGTGGGTGCGCAACTATCCCATCTCGATCGACGTCCGTGGGTTCGAGCGCAGCGCAGCCAGCCCCGCGGTCGAGCGTGCCGAGCGCGAGATACTTCGCTGGCGGCCGGAGCACCTGATCTACAGGGTTGACCGGATGGACCTGTCCAAAAACATCATTCGCGGCTTCTACGCCTTCGAGCGGCTGCTCGAAGCCCATTCTGAGTGGCGCACGCGGGTGACCTTCTGGGCCATGCTCCAGAAGACACGGCAGAATGTGCCCGAGTATCGTGACTACGCCCGCCAGGTGCAGCAGGTTGTACGGCTGATCAATCAGCGTTACGCAACCGCCGAATGGCAGCCGATCCGGCTCGAGCTCAGAGACGACATGGAGCGAGCGATCGCCGGTTACAAGCAGTTCGACGTGCTGCTGGTGAACCCGATCTACGACGGTATGAACCTGGTGGCCAAGGAGGGGATGACGGTGAACCGTCGAGGCGGCATGCTGGTGCTCTCGGAAAACGCCGGGACGCACGAGGAGCTCGGAGAGTGGGCGATCACCATCAATCCATTCGAAGTCGACGCTACCGCAGAGGCCCTCCACAAAGCCCTCGTGATGGATCCGATCGAGCGGCATACTCGGGCGGAGAAGATGCGCGCCGTCGTGCAGCAGAACGACATCGCTCGCTGGATATCCGCCCAGCTCCAGGACATCCGGGACCTGCTGGAGCCGACTGCCGCCCGGCGGCCGGACCTCCTCCAGGAGACGATCTAGGGTCCGTTCGCGCGGAGCAGGGACTCCAGGAACTCTCCCACCGCGGGGACGCCGTCCAGGACAAGGTCGCACCGAGCGAAGATGGCCGCCGGCACCTCGGGCGACCGGACGCCCACCGCCAGGGTTCGCCGATCGGTCATCTCCTTGAGGGCGATGAAAGCCGCCTCGTCAGTGATGTCGTCGCCGATGTACACGATGGTGTCCGGCGAAAACGCAATCGTAAGTCGGTGTAGCACCTGGCCCTTGTCGATCAGCACCGGTGGGCGGAGTTCCCAAACCAGCCGGCCGGGATGCAGCTCGAGCCCGGTGGCGGAAGCAATGTCGCGAAGTACCACCTCCAGGGTCGCGCCCGCATCCGCTGGACGGACAGTATTTCGAAAGTGGACGCTGATGGTGGCTCGCTTGCGCTCGACCACGACCCCGGGTAACTGCGTCTCCGGCCGTAGCGCCAGCGCCTGGGCAGCCTGGCGAAGAGCCGGTAGAAAGGGCTCGACCTTGCGCGCCAACCGGGAACCGGCCGGGCCCCGGTCCTCGAGACCGTGATTGCCGATCAGCACGAGCCGATTATTTGGGAGTCTCTCAGCGAGCTCATCCGTATCACGGCCGCTGATCACGGCCACCGCCATCAGCCGCTCCGCCAGCCTCCCCAGCAGCTGGAGCACGCGTGGGTCGGCGGCCGCGAGGTCGGGCTCAGGCACAATCGGGGCGATGGTGCCATCGAAATCAAGCGCCAGCAGCGTGCGCGCCGGGTCGATGCCCGAAAGCCAGGGGTTAGTGCTGACCTAACTCCAAAGGTGTCGGGCGGCTGCCAGCTCGGGGAACTCGGCGTCAGGGATCTGCAATCGGTTCTGCACCGCGGCCTCCATCAGCGAAAAAATCACCTTGACCCCGGCCAGGTTGATGCCGTGCGCAGTGGTCAGCTCCCGAATCAGGCGGATCCGCTCGATGTCGCGCCGGGAATAACGGCGCCGCTGGGTGGGGGTTCGCTCCGGCGCAATCAGGTTCTCGCTTTCGTAGACGAAGAGTGTTCGCGGCTCGATATCGAACATGTCCGAGACTTCGCTGGATTTATGCGGCATTGCCAAGGGGTGCCCTCCAGAACCGGTGATTGCAAACCATTATATCCAACCTGTCAAGATTTGTGATAAACAATCGAGCCAAGTTGTTTTGGATTCACAGTGAAGCCAGGGTGCGCGGTCCGTGATCGACCGAAGCGCATCCAGCATCTGCTGTGGTGGGCCGTATCAACTTAAACGAGCAGCGCCGCGCTTGAACGGACGCCCTCGGCCGAGTAGTCTCGGGCTCCGGCGGCGTGCGGCCTGTCGGTCCCACCACGATGAGGGCAATCTTACGGTACCTTTCCGCGATCGGAGGGCAGGTGACTATCGGCCTGCTCTTGATCGCTTTCCTGACTCCGCCGTTCGGGGTCCGGGCATACCTGGACGCCAGGGCACAAACCGCGAGCGATAGCAGCCGGATGGCCTTCAGCGTCACCCGGCCAGCAGGGTCCGTCAGCAAGCTGCCGGCGACCGCCTTTGCCACTTCCACGCCGGCGCCACTCGACGGGATTCGCGGCAAGGGGGCCTGGTTCATGATCTTCAATGGCGACTGGACCGATGCCGACGCCGACCGTGCCATGGCGTTGGTCGATTCGGCGGTCAGCGCCGACCTCAGCCACATCTACGTCCGGGTGGCAGACTCGCGCCGGCATTTCTACGGCGCCCCCGCCCTGCAGGATCTCCTCCCGATCGCGCACGCCCACCATCTCCGGGTAATCGGGTGGATTGAGCCAATGCTGAACGATCCCACCCAGGATGCGGCCGACGCCATCGCGGCCGCCCGGTACCAGGAGCAAGGACAGCGGCTCGACGGGTTGGCGCTGACGATGGAAGCGATCCGCCGGGAACCCAACGTGAGCCAGTACCTGTCCCAGGTGCGATCGGGGGCCTCCGGGCTGGCCGGCCTCGGTGACCGGTACCTGTTGATCGCAAGCACCCTCCCCACGCCCTTGGACCATCGTGGGGACGCCTACGCGGCCATGTCACGCTACTGCCAGGTCTTCGCTCCGATGGCCTATTGGCGGGCGACCGGGTTGCCCCAGTTCAGCGGTCCGAACGGCGTCCGGTCGTATCTGGACCAGATCTTCGCGCAGTTCAGGGATCCGTCGATCAACCCATTCAACCGGCCGCTGACGATAACCGCACAGGCGTATGACGCGGCCCTGGAGTATGGAACGCCGGGATCGCCTCCGGTTGACGAGATCGTGGCCTCCATGGATGAGACCCGCGCCCAGGGCGGCCTCAGCTGGTCCTTCTACCGGCTGCCTGACGCGGACAACGGCGTCACGCGGGACGAAGTCCAGGCGGTCACGGGCTACCCCTTCTGGCAACGATTCACGAGCCCGGCGATCGCGGCCAAGGCGCTGATTGCATCCGCTGACCAGCCCGTGGCGTACTGAAAGAGGGAGAACACTGAGATGAAACTATTGCTCCGCCGTCCACGAGTCCCAGCCAGCTGGCGGCGCCGGCGGGTCTGGGTTCCCGCGGTCGTAATCGTCGCCGCCCTGACGGTGGCCGGGCTGGTCGTCTTCGGCCGCTCCGCCGACAACTCGATCTGGAATCAACCCGCGACTCCGATCAGCGATGTGCTGAACCGCGCGGACCACGGAGAGATCGCGAGCGCAACCATCATTGGTCAGCGGCTCGTGCTGACGGATCAGGCAGGTCGCAAGTCCTGGACGGTTGAAAAGGACTCCTCGATGTCCGCCACCGAGGAGCAGCTCCGCCAGCATGGCGTGAACGTTACGGTGCAGGCCACCGACGACACCAACTTCGGGACGATGCTGCCGAACATCCTCGGCCTGCTTGTCCTGCTCAGCCTCCTATTCCTCCTCCTGCGCCGCGGCAACCTGCTGGGCAACCCCATGGGGGCCTTTACCAAGCACCTGGGCGAAGCCCGCCAGCCGGATGGCGGCCAGGTTACCTTTGCCGACGTGGTCGGCGTGGACGAGGCCAAGCACGAGCTCGAAGAGGTAGTCCAGTTTCTGCGGACGCCATCGTCCTTCAAAGAGCTCGGCGCCCGGATGCCGCGCGGCGTGCTTTTGGTCGGTCCGCCTGGCACCGGTAAGACCCTGCTCTCGCGTGCCGTCGCCGGCGAGGCGAGCGTGCCGTACTTCTCGATGAGCGGCTCAGACTTCGTTGAGATGTTCGTAGGCGTGGGCGCCGCCCGCGTCCGCGACCTCTTCCGGCACGCCAAAAAGAACGCCCCCTGCATTGTCTTCCTGGACGAGATCGATGCGCTCGGCCGCCGGCGTGGCGGCTCGCAGGTACGCACCAACGAGGAACGTGAGCAGACCCTGAACCAGTTGTTGGTCGAGATGGATGGATTCAACACCGATTGCGCCGTCGTTGTGATCGCCGCCACCAATCGACCTGATGTCCTCGACCCGGCCCTGCTCCGTTCGGGCCGGTTCGACCGCCGGGTTTCAATCGACGCCCCCGACCTGAACGGGCGCCGAGCCATACTGAGTCTCTACGCGCAACACAAGCCGCTGGCGCCCGACATCGACCTGGATGTGATCGCTCGCCAAACCCCTGGCTTCACCGGAGCGGACCTCGCCAATCTTCTCAACGAAGCCGCCATCCTGGCGGCTCGCGGCGGCTTGCGCACGATCGGCACCGAGGAGCTCGAGGAAGCCAGCCTGCGGGTGATGGCCGGCCCGGAGAAGCGGAGCCGGATGATAACCCCAGAGGAAAAGGCGATCATCGCCTACCACGAGGTCGGGCACGCCCTGGTAATGAAGTCGATTGCCAAAAGCGACCCAGTCCACAAGGTGTCTGTGGTGTCACGCGGACAGGCGTTGGGGATTACGATTCAACTCCCGCTCAAGGACCGCTACCTGACCTCGAAGTCTGAGCTGATGGCTCGGATGGCCGCCGCCATGGGCGGCCGGGCCGCGGAAGAGATCATCTTCGGAGATGTCACCACTGGCGCCAAGCAGGACATCGAGGCAGCTACGAGCATCGCCCGCCAGATGGTATGCGAGTTCGGCATGAGTGAGCGTTTGGGCCTGGTCACGCTTCACCGCAAGGGGGATGGTGACAACCTGTTCTTCTCGGAGTTGACGGCGGCCGATGTCGACGCCGAGATCAAGGCGCTGACCGACGCTGCCTACCGCCAGGCATCTGACATCTGCACCGCGCGCCGGGCGACGCTGGTCCGGATCGCCGAGCATCTCCAGCACGTCGAGACCATCAACGGGGACGAGCTGGATGCTCTCCTGGCTGAGTCCGAGCGGCCGCTCCAGGGGAGGATGCTGCCGCGTCAGCCTCGAGGCGCCGCCCAGATTGCTGCCGCGTCGGTGGAGGTCGCCACCGCGGGCCTGGAGGATACGGGCCGGGACGAGCAGGACAGCGAGGAGGTTGCCCCGCCGGTGGCGGCCGGTTAGCCCGGCCTAGATGATCTCTTCGTAGAGCTCGTACACCTGGCGGAGCTCGTCGGGTGGTTTCACCCCTCCCCGCTTGAGCGATTCGAGAAGCATCAGGATGTACTTGACGCCGGCGAGGTTGACGCCCTTCTCGCGGGTCAGCTGCTGGATCACCTGGAGCTTGCGGACGTTCCGCTGGGAGTAACGCCGCCGGTTGGTTGCGGTCCGGTAGGGCTCGATCAGGCCGAGGTCTTCGTACATCATCAGCGTGCGAGGATGAGTTTCCAGGATCTCGGAGGCGACGCTGATGGTGTAGAGGGGCTTGTCCAGGTCGAATGCCCCGGCCAGCCGCGGATCGCGGTTTGGGACCACCGCTATTCCTTCACCCAATCCTGCACTCCGCGGCTCAGGCTGGCGGGCGTGGTCTCTGACTTGATCAGGTAGTCCAGCGCACCCAGCTTCAGCCCTCGGTCGACAAGCTCCTTTTCGCCGTAATTGGAAAGGATGATGACGGGGATATTCTTGGTGACCGTGTTGGACCGCAGGTTCTCGAGCACGGCGAAGCCATCCATCTTGGGCAGCCGAATGTCGAGGAAGACGATATCGGGGAGGAGCTTCTTGGCCTGGTCGAGACCTTCCTCGCCAGACTTGGCGACGGTCACGCGGTACCCATCCAGCTCAAGCTTGAGCTTGTACATCTCGGCCACCGCGGGGTCGTCCTCGATGAACAGGACGTTGACGTCCTCGTCAACGACTTCGCTCATTTCCCCTCCTTATTACCCGATATTATGCGTGTCACCTTTTCCCCCGCGATTTCGGTGGCTAGTATATCGCAACCCTGTGGCATTCACCTATGGCCGAATGTGGGATTTTTTCCGGCGGGCGGTGGAGCAAATGGTACGATGGCCGTACCCGACGGCTACGAGCCGGAGGCTGGTGGGAGGCGCATTCTAATGGGATATCTGCGAGGGCTGGTGCACGGCGCGATGGCGGGTGCCGTCCTGGGCGTGCTCTACGCGCCGGAGTCCGGAGTCGCGGCCCGGCGGCGAGTCTCGCGCTGGCTCGGCCAGGGCGAGAGCATGCCGGCTAACGGCCCAGCCGATCCCGAGCCCGCAAGTCGGGCAGGGGGCCGGAGGCGACCGGCCTCGACGTCAACCGAGGACCGGGCAAAGCACCCTTAGGAGGAAAGACGATGGAACAGACGGTTGAGAAGACGATTGACAGGTTGACCGAGCTCCTCGACCGGGCTACCAAGGCCGCCCAGGACTTCGAGGTCAAGGACCGGCTGGGCGATGCGGTCGCCGCCCTCCGGCGCACCCGCATCACCCAGGAGGACGACTCTGGCGTGGAGCGGTTCATGACCGGACTCTTGATCGGAGTGGCGGTCGGGTTCGGCCTGGCCCTCTTGCTGGCGCCGAAAAGCGGCGAGGAGATGCGCGAGGACCTGATGCAGAAAGGCATCGAGCTCCGTGACCGCGCCGGCGAGCTGGCCTCCCGGATGCCGTTCGGGGATGGCGAAGGTCGCGGCGAGGAGCGCGCCGTCAGCGACCAGTCGGGAACGGCCTGACGCCGCCGTCTTGATCCAGGCCGCCATCTAACCCAGACCCGGGCGCTAGCAAGTTTTAGTTGTTAATGGGTGGCTGGCACCTGCCATTCTGAAGCCAACCGGGCGGGCATGGCTGCTGGTCCCGGGGCGTGGGTTGGGGCTGCGAAGGCGGCGGTGGCTTGGGCCGGGCCAGCACGCAGGGCACCCCGTCGACGATCGTCTGAGCGTAGCTCAGGTTGTATGGGTTGAAGCTGCCGAACTTACAGGTAGGCCAGGGCTGCGCCAGAATCGGCTGGAGCCGCTCGGTACCCGACAGGAAGAAGTTTCCGCCGACCCGGTCGACGCCCGCCGGCACCGAATACCACTCATCGGGAGTTCTCGCCAGGGCCTGCATCATGAATTTGTGCCAGATGGGGGCCGCGCCCACGATCCCGCTCGAGTTGTGATTCAGCGGCGTGTTGTCGGGATTGCCTACCCATACGGCCGTCGCCAGGCTGGGCGTAAAGCCGACCGTCCAGTTGTCCTTGAATGCCTGGGTGGTCCCGGTCTTGGCGGCGACATGCCGTCCGGGGAGGGTCAGGTCGCCATGGCACCCGAACTCCAGGCACCGGTTTCGGTCGTCCGACATGATCGAGTTGACGATGAAGGCGACGTCCGGGGTGACCGCGCGGAATTCATTCTTTTTGGAGTCGTAGGTAAAGACATCGCGCCCCAGGCCGTCTTTGATCTTCAGCACGGGGGCCGGCGTGTGGCGGATGCCAAGAGTGGCCAGGGTTGAGGCCACAGTCGCCATGTCCGTCAAACGCACCTCGGAGCTGCCAAGCGTAAGGCTCATTGGGTAAGTGCTCGGATCTCTGTCCCCGCAGGGCAAGCCAAGGCAGGTGATGCCGAGCCGTTTGGCCATATCCACGACCGCGGGGATGCCGGTACGCAGCTCCACCTTCAACGCGGGGATGTTCATGGAATTCCCCATCGCCATCTTCAGCGGCAGAGTGCCGTGGAAGCGCAGATCGTAGTTCTGAGGCGAGTACGGGGCAAAGTTAGGCAGATATCCCGGGGCGCTTCCTCCCACGGGAAACTTCATCGGCTCGTCGAGGATCGGGCTCAGCATGTTGAAGCGCCGGCTCTCGATAGCGGCGGTGTAGGTGATCATCTTGAAGCTCGAACCGGGCTGCCGCGGCACGTCATACGCCATGTTGTAGTAGCCACCCGGCCTTTGGTAGTTATCGCCTCCCACCATGGCCAGCACCTCGCCCGTCTTCGGGTTCATGCTCACGAGCGCCCCATCGTGGAAGTTGTAGTAGTTGCCTTTCTGTGCGACCTGTTCGGCAACGACTCGCTCCGCCAGGGTCTGGAGATTCGGGTCAAGGCTGGTGTAGACACGGTAGCCCTTGCGATCGCCGACCGGGTCGATGTGGAACTGGCTGCGCAGGGTCTTGATCACGTAGTCGACGAAGTACGGCGCCTTGATCAGGTTGCTCGGGGCCGACACCGCCAGTTTTTCGGCATAGGCGGCCGTTGCCTGCGCCGGCGTGATGTACTTCGCGTCGACCATCGCCTGGAGCACCTCGGCCTGTCGGCGTTTCGCCGTCTCCGGGTTGAGCACCGGGCTGTTCTGGGTGGGTGCCTGGGGGAGGCCCGCCATCATGGCGGCCTGAGCCAGGGTGACGTCGTGGGCGTTGCTCTTGAAGAAGCTGCGGGAGGCTGACTCGACACCGTAGGACTGGCTACCGTAGTAGATGGTGTTCAGGTACATCTCGAGGATCTGGTTCTTGGTATAGCGACGGTTGAGGGCGATCGCCAGGATGGCTTCCTTGAGCTTGCGCTGGATGGTGGGCGCCGGATTGGGGCCGATGAAAACCTGTTTCACCAGCTGCTGGCTGATCGTGCTACCGCCCTGATTGATGTGATGGTGCGTGTAATCGGCCCAGGCGGCTCGAAAGATTCCACCCAGGTCGATGCCGCTGTTGTTGTAGAAGGTCCTGTCTTCAGTCGCCAGGGTTGCCTTGACCAGCCAGGGCGAGATGTAGCTGAGCGGCACCACGATCCGGTGGTCGCCTTGCTTGCCGATATCCGCCAGCAGGCCACCGTTGCGGTCGTAGATCAGGGTGTCTTGCTCCATGCCGCTCGAGGACAGGCCGTCCACGGCTGGCAACGGGCCCACGGTCGAGGCGGCGACGGCCGGGATGGCCATCAGCGGGATCAGAAACAGGGTGACGAAGGCGAGCAGGAGGATTCGCCTGAAGTCCGCCCGGCGGCGCTTGCGCCAAAGCGCCAGGTGTTGCCGGCTGCGCCGGTGCGGGGTCATGCGCTGGGAAATCCGAAAATCCCTGAGAGCAGTAGCCAGGAAGCGATCAGGATGATGATTCCCCAGCCTGCGCCGGCGGCCAGGGTCCGGATGGGCGAATGGCGTCGGCGTCGTATCTCACGTTGCCGCACCGCCAGCGAGTGGAGGCCGGTTGCCGGGACGTCGGGGTGGATGAGGTGCCGCAAGCCGATCACGTTAATCCTCCTGATTCTGGCTAAACCGCCGCCGCCGCTGTAAGGAAACGCCGACATCTATTATAAAAGAAAACTGATAGCGCCCACTGCATTATTTCTCCAGCCAGCCGCATGGGTTGTAACGGTGCGCGAGCGTATTTGGTTACTGGCCGAATTGCTCTGGGGTGATTGGCACTCGGGGACCCCTTTATAATTGGCCCCGAATACAGCCGCCGCGAGCCGGCGGAAAGGGGCCCAGGGTGTTTTGTCGTGAGTGCGGCAAGCAGATCGAGGACGATGCCCGCTTCTGCCGATTCTGCGGCAAAGCGCAGGCGGATGAAGCGCCTGCGGCCGGGACCGCCTCTGCCAATCCGGGCCGGGCGACCAGCGGGACCGGGCTTCAACACCGGATCAGGCAGGTTTTTCCCCGTCATCACCTGCAAGACGAGTTCATGCACCTGGCAACCATCGCCGCCTTCGTGCTGGCGGTGGCCGGGCTGGTCATCGGTATCTTCCCAGCGCTCTTCACGATCGGCGCCAGCCTGCTCTTCTTCTCGATCGCCCTCCTCCTCTTCCTCATCCTTCGCGAATCGACGCTGAGCCATATTCGAGTCAGCTCGCCTCGACCGGGCGAGGGCACACGATATCACGCGGCCCGCTCCGGCGGGGCCTCACCCCCCGCTGGGAAGACGGAAGCGGCGACCACAGAATCTTCTCCGCCTCGGCGCCAGGCATAAAGAAAAGAGCCGGCCCTCTCGGGCCGGCTCCACCGGACTGTCTCAGACGCCTTTGTCCGGCGGCTCTTCATTCAGCTTTCGGCCGGTCTCCTCGACCTTGCCCTTCATCTTGTCGGCCTTTCCCTCCCACTCCATCTTCTTGTCGCCGGTGAGCTCGCCGCCGCTTTCCTTGATTTCGCCTTTCGCCTTGTCTTCGAGTTCACCCACGTCCTCAACACCTCCGTATTCTCGCCGCTCTGTGCGGCGGTATCAGCAAGCATTATAGTCCAACTGCAAGCTTTCGCGCTACTGACGATTGGCGAAGACCTACTTCAGAGGAGTTGACATCTCTTTACAGAATGTGCGTTGAAGGCGTCGGAGTTCGACACCTATACTGGGGCCCATTCCCACCGTCCCGGCTATCAAACAAGCCCGGTACGGCACGCCGATCGAATAGAGATGCCGCCTGGCCGGGAGGCCCGGCCGCCACTGGAGGATCGAATGGCCACCGCCGTCAAGCGCGAAGTCCGCCGCGAGGTCAACATTTCACTCGACAAGCCGATCTACACAATCAGCGTGGCCTCGGAGATCCTCGAAACCCACCCCCGGACTCTGATGATGTATGAGCACCTGGGACTGGTGGTTCCCAAGCGGACCTCAACCAACCGGCGCCGGTTCTCCCAGCGGGACATCATGAAGCTGCAGACGATCCAGAAGCTTACCCGCCAGCACTCGGTGAACCTGGCAGGCGTCCGGTATATCCTGCGTCTGCTCAAACTGCTGCACGAAAACCAGCTGGCAGCGCCGACCGAGCTGCGCGACATCGACGTGTCTCAGCTGGACGTCTAAGCGACAAACCCGCTCCGGCGAAGGCGCCACCTTTTTGCATTTTTTCTTGCGGGGTAGTAGATCAGGTGATGGACGGATGCCCGCGATTTGCTCCTGCGCCGCTGGTGAATATCTGATGATATGGCTGTTGACAAGCGCACCGGGCCGTTTCTATAATCGCCTTACTTCTTCTGCCCCCCTCTTCGGGCCCTCCTCGCCGGAGGGCCTTAACTTTTCTTGGGGACAATTTTTCGAATACTTAGGGCTTCATCTATACTGCTTGGCGCCAAGGGGAGTGGTATGAAAAGCAAAGCCCGCCGGACACCCGGGGCGAAAGCGGCTCAGGCAGATGAGGAGTTGATCGATGTCCTCCTGGTGGAGGACGATCCGTCCGTTCTGGAGATGTACCGGCTCAAGCTCGAGCTGGATGGTTATCGGGTCAGCACCGCTCTAGATGGAGAGGACGGCTTGAAAAAGGCAGGGGACCTGACTCCGGACATTATCTTCCTTGATATTCGGCTGCCCAAGATTGACGGGCTGGAAGTGCTGCGCAAGCTGCGCGCCCAGGACAAGACCAGGGAAATACCCGTTATCATCCTCTCCAACTACGATGAGGAAGATTTGATCGCCCGCGGTTTGCGGTTGGGTGCCCACGAGTACCTGATCAAGGCGCGGACCACGCCCACAAGTCTGTCTGAGGGGATCGAGGATTGGCTAAAGGAGTAGCGCGCCGAGCGCCCACCGACACTGCCCTCTCGCTGGACAAGCCGATCTACACCATCAGCGTGGCCTCCGAGATCCTGCAGACGCACCCACGCACGCTGATGATGTACGAGCACCTGGGCCTGGTGGTTCCCAAACGGACATCGACCAACCGCCGGCGTTTTTCCCAGCGAGACATCCGCAAGCTCCAGGCGATTCAAACCCTGACCCGGCTGCACGGGGTCAACCTGAACGGTGCGCGCTACGTCCTCCGCCTGCTACGGATCCTGCAGGACAACGGCCTGAGCGCCCCCTCCGAGCTACGCGACCTCGACGTCCGCGAGCTTGACGTCTGAGCGCGCCCCGCTAGCGGTCACAACCGGATAACAGTCCGCACACGCCTGCGTGGTCGAAATGTTCAAGCAAGATTGCGTCGGTACCTTAGATGCACATGAGCTTCCGGCCCGACAGCCCCCTCAACCGGCTGGTGCTGCTCTGGCCTGGGGTGCCGATCGCGGGTTGCGCGCTCGGGTTTTCTCTGGCCCTGTACCAGGTGGCGCAAACCCGGAGCGGGTCCTTCGCGGCCCTGGCGATTGCCATGGGGTTCGGCCTGGTTCTTAGCCTGGGCCTGCTCTTCCACTGCTTCTTTATTGCCTGGACGGAAGTCATTGTCACCAGCGAGGGGCTCGGCCTGCGGCCGGTTGGAATGGGCTGGTTCAATGCCCGGCCGCGGGTCCTGCCCTGGGGCCGCCTCGACGCGGCGCGCGAGGTGGTCACCCGCCAGGGCGGCCACCTGGAAATCGCGGTCGCCGGGGAGACCTACCGGCTGGAGCGCGCACTCTTTCGCGAAGAGACCTACACGGACCTCTGCCGGATCGTGGCGGAAGCCGCTTCACACCGGCGTCGGCGCGGTTACGAGAAGGGCCTGGCCGCCGCCGCCTGACCGCGATAGTAGATCTGGGCTGACCGTACCGCCCGACCATATGGTCCATACCGCGCCTGCAGCGTGGTGCGATCGCCGAACCAAGGGTCGTTGATAAAGAACGTGGTGCCGGCGTGCCCGGTCAGCACCACGAAATGCATCTGTCCGTAGAGACGGACCTCCGCCACCACCAGGTTACCCGCATCGAGCGCCGTCTCCACCGTTCGGACGCTCGGAAGGTCGTTGATGTTCTGGTCATCGGTGCGCAGCTGACTGACGATGCCCGGCACGTGCGACCAGCGCCAGCGCACGGCGCCGCGAGTGGCGGCCACGGCCTGGCGCCAGAGCAGGATGTCGTTTTCGATGTAGCCGCCATTACGGGTGAGCCACCGGTTCAGGTCAGCTGGATTGGTGGCGTATCCCAGCCCGGCCTGGACCATAGCCACCGCGGTCATGGCGCAGCCTGCCGATCCGATGGTGTCGACCGGGTCAGTCCCAAGCGCCTGCCGCGACCAGCCGGGCGACCGCTGGCTGAAGGTGGGCACGCCCGTGCTGGCAGAGGTCGCTACCGAACTCGCCGCCCAGACCACAAGAACCAGCACGCACGCCAAGCTCCGGCGTAGTCCCGCGATCACGCGGCCATCTTAGGCCGGAGGCGAGGGCCGATCAAGGCCCGAGCCGTGCCGCCGGCCCAAAGCGCGCGCCGTAACGCGCGCAAGAGAGGCGTATCCAGCCTGACGGGGTTATCCGATCAGGCTCTTCAAGTCGCCGTCGTGCTGACCAAGCGCAAGTCGAACGTCAAGCACGTCGTTCACCGAGATCTGCGGCCCTTCGACCGGTTCGTCTCGAACCGATGGCGCGACTACCTGGACCTCCGAGGACAAGGCCACCGCGATCAGACGGGCATCCTGGCAGTGCGCACACGTCACCCGAACCAGGGACTCGTCGTCAGTCTTGGCCACCATCTCGAGGCCACAATCGGCCAGGCTCTTCCCGCAGTGCGGGCACTGAAAGCGGCTCGCCTGGCGGCGAAGGATATCCAGAACGTCCACAGCAGTTTTGTACCCGGCAATCGCGGCGTTTAACCAGCGTGAATCTGATAGGCGTAGCGGGTCGTTTTCCGTCAACGGATGCGGTCCAGTTGATGCCACAGCCGGCGTTTGCGGTGCTTGCGGCCGCCAGCGATACTCTGCGCCGGCATGCGGCTGCGCCCGATCCATGGCATGGCGCTGGGCATCCTCACTGTTTTACTGGGTCTGGGAGCGCTGGTGATCTTCCCCGCGCCGCCGGTACATCTTCAGGCGGTCGAGCTGGATGCCCGTCCCGCATCCACACACCAGGCGGCCCAGGTCTCGCCCCGGCCGCGACTGGTGGTCGCGATTGATCGGGCGATTCCTGCCACCAGCTGGCGCATCCTGTTCGATGGCAAGCCGATTAAGCCGCCGGACCCTGGTTCTCCAACCAGGTTGCTCGAGCTCTCCCTTCCCGGTCCGCTGGCACTGGACAGCCGCCATGTGATCGAGATCGGTGCGCCCGGGCTGAGCAGCCGGTTCGTCTTGAGAGTGGTGCCCCCGCTCCAGGCTACCGTGTCCATTCGAATGGTCGATCTGCAGGCCGACCAGCCGGCCAACATCCGCGTCACGGTGCACTTCTCCCAGCCTGTAGCCGACCGGATGCAGGCCGAGCGTCTGCTCGATGTCACCGGGACGACCCGCATCGGTTGGCAGGATGACAGCACCCTGTATGCGGACGGCACCAGGCTGCTGGGGAGCGTGATCGGCGCCAGGCTGGCCGCGGGCATCGCCGGACGCGACGGCTCCTACACCGTCAGCCCGGTCGCGGAACAGTATTCCGTGCCGGGCAACATCACTCAGGTCGCCAGAGGTCGCCTGGTCCAGATGTATTACGTGAACACGTCAGACGGACACGACGCGTTCTTTAGCCACCTCGACCAGATCGATATGGTCAGCCCTGCCTGGTACAGCGCCAATGCCAACGCCAGCCTCACCGGCTACGCACACCAGGATGTCATCGATGCGGCCCACGCTCACGGAATCCAGATCGTTCCGCTGGTCGTCAACAACAACGTCGATCCTGCTGTTGCTCATGCCATCCTTGCAGACCCCGCGCGTCGGGCCGCGCTGGCCGCCAACCTGGTCAACGAAGCCAGGAGCCGCGGCTATGCAGGCTGGCAGATCGACTTCGAACAGGTCCCCTGGACCGACAGGGACCTTTTGACCGAGCTGGTCCGGGACTGCGCAAAGACATTCCATGCCGCCGGGCTGAGTCTTTCCGTCGCGGTCATTCCTCGCCTCGCCGGGGATGACGTCGCAACCGGTGTGATGCTGGACTACTTTCGGTCCTGGTCTGGCGCATACGATTTCCCAGCCCTGGCGCGGTCGGCCGATTTTCTCTCATTTATGACCTACGACGAGCACAACGGCGTCACCCCGCCCGGCCCGGTCTCCGGGATTCCCTGGATGCGGCAGGCGCTCGACTTCTCCTTGCAGGGAGTCCCGCCGGAGAAAGTGACGCTCGGACTGCCGACCTACTACCACGACTGGACCGGTGTGGGTCGCCTGACCTCCAGCTCTGTGGCTGACGCCCTCACCCTGGCCCAGATGTACGGTGCGACCCCTGCGTTCGACGCCAGCCAGGACGAGATGCACTTCGGTTACAACGCTTATGGAGTCCACCACGAGCTCTGGTACGAAAGCGCCGATACGCTCCGCCGAAAATTGCCCGTGCTCTACGAATACGGGCTGAAAGGAATCAGTGTCTGGCGGCTCGGGTTCGAAGATCCGTCGTTTTGGAAGCTGATCCCGTCGCGACGATAGGCGGATGGTGTTCGGGCTGGCCTGGGGGTGGCAGCAGCAGCGCGTACAACTTCGCCTGGCGCTGGCGGGCCGCCTGGTAGACAGCGTGCATGCGGGGTCGTGGCCGCAGTGAGCGGCCCCGGCTGGGGGTTTCGCTCCACAGTTGCGGGAAACGGCCGCTGGCGTTCAGCGCCAGGACAGCCACCCCACGGCTCGAGGCCTCGGCCTCCGGGGAAAGGACAACCTGGATGTTGAGGACATCGGCCAGCATCTGACTCCAGGCCTTCGAGTGCACGAGGCGGCCGCCGGTCGCGACCACGGCCCTTGGTCTTGGGACGCTACGAAGCATGGCGTCGTAGATATCGGCGAACTGGTAGGTGATCGACTCCATGGCGGCACGGACGATGGCGGCGGGATCGGTCGAGAGGGAAAGGCCTGAGATCACCGCCCGGGCGTCTCCTCTCCAGTTCGGGCTGCGCTCGCCCGCCCAGAACGGGAGGATGGTAAGGCCATGACTGTCCGGGTCCAGGCGTGCCGCCTGCGCCTCGACCTGCTTTTTGTGCTTAAGACCAAGCCCGTCGGTGATCCACCTGATCACGTTTCCCCCCTCGCTCAGAGCTCCGCCGATCAGCAACCGCTGGCGGTCGAGGCGGTACATCCAGGTACCCCAGGGAACGGCCGCCGCGCGGCGATGCATCAGCGCCCGGAGGGCCCCCGATGTACCGATCGTCGCGCAGAACCAGTCGGGCCGAACGCACTGCGCCCCCAGATTCGCTGCAGCGCCGTCCCCGACGGGCAGGAACCAGGGTATCGATCGAAGGCCGGGCCACCGCTGCGCAAATCCCGGACGAAGACCGGACATGGGCTGGTCCCAGTCGTCCAGTGGGGAGAGAAGCTCCTGGCTGATACCCGCCAGCGATAACGCCGTCGGGTCCCAGGTACATTGCTGGACATCGAGCAAGCCCGTGCCGGATGCCATGGACACGCTCACCCGGTGTGAGCCAAACAGCCGCTCATACAGGTACTCACCAAGAGAAATCCAGCGCACCGTCCGGCGCACTGCCTCGCCCCGTGTGGCCTTGAGCCAGCGTAGTTTCGCCGGCCAGAAGCTGGCGTGGAAGAAACATCCCGTGGTGGCGTGGTACGCGTGCTCATCGAAGGAGCTTCTCAACTCCCGCGTTTCCATTGCGCTCCGGGTGTCGGCCCAGGTTAAGAGCTCGGTCGTCGGCCGGCCCCTGGCATCGATGCCCATCAGGCTGTGCCAGTAACACGAGCAGCCCACCGCCAGGATTTCGAGATGCTTGCGATCCGCTACCCGGATTGAAGCGTCGATTGCCTTTCCGATCAGGGCGACCAGCGCGTCGGGGTTCGAGCTGACCTGCCCGGGCGACTGTGTATCGACCT
>Ga0209267_1000854_pt1 | contig 21555 bp, 36 predicted proteins | sample GraSoiAngelo_137_FD_185894 | JGI IMG/M metagenome (GOLD analysis project Ga0209267, IMG submission 185894) | Grasslands soil microbial communities from the Angelo Coastal Reserve, California, USA - 14_0929_09_30cm (SPAdes) (version 2) | ecosystem: Environmental > Terrestrial > Soil > Grasslands ... | reverse complement strand
TGTTCGCCGAGTTCAAGCAGCGGGGGGCGTCGTTCGTCAAAGAGCTTTCGTTCATCGACGACGGGTTGTGGGGCTTCGAGGTCAAGGATGCGGATGGGTATGTTCTGGCCTTCTTCCGTCTCCGCTCAGCTGCTTCGCAGCGATATTGATTTTAGACAGACCGGCCTCTTTCGTTCGTCTGAGCACAAGCGTGCCGAGTTAGACTGCGAGGTTGCTGTGCGAAATTATTTACAAAATCTGCATAACTCGTTAGGCGCCCAAACGGCTCACAGAATGAGAAATGACATTCGTGTGGTAGCAGTGGATTCGACAGGCCCGCACGAGATCCGGGTGCTCAGAGGCGCAACAGGGGTGGGCTTAGTAGTTCAGGTCTTGAATCCGGGATCTGAGTCCGGACATCATCGCACATGGCACCCGACCGGTTATGTGCACGATCGCACCACGAATCCGCCATCTACAACATCAACGGGGCAAATCCCACCCCCACCGAAGGCTGATCAAGAGCTCTGGGCGCGTGAAGATCTGCGCGCAGGCGGCCTCTCGGCACACAGACGGATCGGTGGCCCCGGTCTCGGCAGCTTCGTCGTGGACCTCTGTGGAGTGGAGTCTTTTCAGCGCTTCGAAGCGCGGTATCTGGACCCGGCCACCGCCGACGCGTTCATTGCAGGTTTCGCGGCGGTCTACGGGCGCATCGTCCAGCAGCGCCGGGACATTGATGCTGGGCGAGTACGCTTCCTCGTCTCTTTCGTGCCGCTTGGCGCCTAACCAGCGCTTGAAGCTGACGGCGCGCGTAGATTAAGGATTGAATCTTTCTTCAGCGCGCCGCAGCTTAAGCGCGATCCGTTAGGCGCCAAACGGCCTCGGTGATGAAACGACTATCGACGTCCTCGCTTGCAGCTCTTCTACTTGTGGCCATGGCTTGTATTGCCCTGCCTCAACTTGAGGTTGCCCCGAGCGACTCGACGGTTTGCTATTCCCTTCGCTTTGGCCCTTGGACGTCGGAGGCACTCAGTATCTTCGGCACGGCTCCGGTCGGGTTTCAGGCGCCCCTGCCCGATACGATCGCCCTATCGCACACCGTTGCCCGCACTTCGTACGCCCGCCCGCTATACACGCTGCTCACGACGGGGACAGACTCGAGTCATACGAGGGGCTTTTGGGTCGCGTGGGGTCAAGATTCCGTGATGGTCCGTTTCGGTTCACGCTATGGCTGGGGGCTGCAGCTAGTACTCCCCGTCATGGCCGAGGGAGGCAGAGGCCGAGCTGGCGTCTTTTCTGAGGAGTCCACGGATCAAGTATCGATTAACCCGAGTGCGACCGTGACTGCTGTCAGGGTGTCATGTCCGGAGACACTCACGTCGTTGCGCCCTGGCGCCTAACATGCGCTTGAAGCTGACGGGCGCTCGCAAGTAGGGAAGAATTGCGTTGCCTCGCCAACCAGCCTTTTTGTCTGCCGCTTCGCCGCCTTGCGCCCGTCGGCACTGCGCCCGCAGCTTAAGCGCGATCCGTTAGGCAGCCGTATGAAACGACTCCTTGTGTTACTCATCGCGTTTCAATTGGCATGCGATCTCGGGGTCGACGTGACCTATCGCGTGTCGATGCAGCCAGCAGAGGCGGATTCGATTGCTCGGCTGGGCGTGGAGATCGCTGGTGCACTCGCTCAGCGGTATGCTTTGGACGCGCGGGGAACGACAGACCCCTGCTCGCTCGCAACCTACTATGCGACCACGTCGGAAGGCTGGCTGGACTTCTGCGTTACACACGCAACCAATGCGGTGGAGTTCCATCTTTCTGAGTATCGCACGGGGTCGTGGAGCTCTAAAGGGGATAGGCTGCGGACTGACCTACGGGACACGCTCACAGCTCAGTTTGGGTCGCGCGTGACTGGAAGCCGATAAGCGGCTGTCTAACAAGCGCTTGAAGCTGACGGCGTTTTTGCGAAGGAGGACTCATGTCAACGGGCCACGGCGCGTTGGTCAGCTTGACAGCCGCACTCTGCGCCCTCGCGGTCCCTCTCGGGACCTCGGCCCAGGATCTTGGCAAGCGAGCCGAAGGCGCGGAGGCAGCCTGCGACACGATTGCAGCTATCGTCAAAGCCGTGCCGGGTGCCAAGGTGGTACGCAAGGGCGATACGACGACTTCATCGGACGGCCGGCAGATACGGGCGGAATGTCAAGTCATCGTGACTGGAACGTTCAAGGCACTTGGAGCGAACTGGATGAACCCGCCTCAGATCCTCATCAATAAGGGTCTCTCAGCTCGGGGCTGGAATGAAGACTTCAGCCAGCAAGCTGACGGTCCCAATGGTGGCGAGTTCACGGTCCGGCGAGCGAGCGTCTCTTGCAAAGTGAGCGCCCGCTGGGATGAAGCCCCCGATAGCCGTCCGACGCAACCGGTGAGTGACGAGTACACTGTCGAAGCGGTGTGTGCCCCCGTCTCGTGAGCGGGGGCGGGCCCTTAGTCACTTGTTCCACGGCGGTCCTTCAAGGCGTCGCCGCCTAACCAGCGCTTGAAGCTGCCGGGCGCTCACCAGTAAGGAAGAATTGCGTCGCCTCGCCGTTCAACTCCATCAGCCGCTCCACCTCCTTGCGCCCGCCGGTATTTCGCCCGCAGCTTAAGCGCGATCCGTTAGGCGGCACGACGCACGTCATGCGAACCGCGCTTCTAGCACTCGCAATCGTGGGGGCATGCACTCGAGAGTCTGCGCGAGATGTTCCCCCACCCCATGCGGATGTCGGCGCGCAGATGCCGGCGACATCGGGCCCCGGAGCAATCGTCGCGACGGTCGAGTGGCCCCTCCTCGACTCCATTAGGCGTCACTTGACGGACTTCGATGAGCAGTTCACCCGCGCGCAACAACAGCTGGGGGCACACCGGTCCACCCCTCGCGGGGACTCTCTCTTCCTCACGTTCCGCTCCGCCTATATCGCCGTCGCGGAGAGTCTCACGAACCAGTTAGACAACGACAGCGTAGGACAAGACCTTTTCAAGGTAGGCGGGCATGAGGGCTCCGCCGATTCGCTGCGCGCGTTGCTGCAGCGACACGGCTTTGACCTCAACTCGTCCGAAGGCAATGCGTTCGTTGACGAGGACGCCGGCCGCCTTCTCGACGCCTTTGGGCCACTGCTAACACCTGCGATGCGGGAGTATCTCTCAATTCGGAATGTCGAACGACAAGCCCGGTTCTCGGAAGACGCCGCCCTCCAGATTTCTTGGGATTCGTTGAGCGACCGCATCGCCGTCTGGGATCAGTTCTTGCAACAATACCCGACGTTCACGTGGCAGCCTGCCGCCCAATATTGGCGCGACATGTATCTCGAGACCTACCTCACGGGAATGGACAACACGAGGACGTTCACGGACAGCGGGACGCTCGATCCCGACGTGCGAAGAAGTTACCAGCGGTTTCTGCGCGATCACGCCGGGACCCCTGCTGCGCAGGTCGTGCGGGACTATGTCGCCCTCCTTGGGGCGAGTGGTGCTCCATCAGACAGCAGTATGACGCGATTCTTCCGCGAGCATAAACTTCGCTCCATGCTGGGGGTGCAGCCCCCTGTGAACTAACTTGGTGCCGCCTAACAAGCGCGTGAAGCTGGCGGCGCGGTCGCTACGAGGTGGAATTGCGTTTGTGCGCCCGTATGCATCTGTGGAGTGGTTGATCGTTCGCGCGCCCGGCAGGGTGGGGCGCCGCAGCTTACGCGCGATCCGTTAGGCCGCTCCCGAAACTCCTCCTGTGTTCACGCCGCTGAGCTAAGCGGCTAGCAGTTCGGGCAGGGGGTGGAATCGTCGTAACAACATCCGTCAGCACGGCCATATTGTCGGCGCCGGCGTCGTCTCAAACGGAGGAATCGTTAGCAGTGTCCATGACCAGTGCTGGTGCTGCGACAGGTTCACGTCGGATAACAGTCGGATCCACTGGGGCGGCACGGCATTCTCGAGCCACACGTCAGTCTGGAGGCTCGCGGTCGTCGTTCCCCACGTCGTCGGATCAAGTTGGAGACAACCGGATCCGTTCGACCGCACCGCAACCGTGCTGAATTCAGCTATTTGCCCTGGGTTCGCTTCGTTCCACGCAGTCACATTAATGGCTGAGTCAGACTGGTTCGACACTAGGATAGTCCACATGCCTGGTCCGCTGGAGCTGGAGCATCCGGCCATCAAGGTCACGCAGAGCACCAGTCGCCTCACAAAGCCTCTAGCCAGGATCCTGTCACAAAGTATCTGTTCCAATGCTAGGTGGCGCAAGAGCGAGCACCGCTCCACACTCAGCATCCGCCCGGTTCCGCTTGCGCGCAAGGGAGCGGCCTAACAAGCGCTTGAAGGTGACGGGCGGTTGTCGCTCTAAAGGAAACGGAGTGTTGTGTCCCTGGCGGGCGCGAACTGTCGTCCACCTCTCTTGCGCCGGCGGGCGGGTCGCCCGCAGCTTAAGCGCGAGCCGTTAGGCAGCACGCGGAGATCCACGTGAACCCCTCGAGAGTACGGGCAGACTTCAACGGACTATTTGGGGAGCTCCTATGTCTGTCGCACGGGGGCGACCTGCACCGATGAGACTGGCGCTGAGCTTGAACTACGGCCCGGGATGCTCTTGACCGCCTTCGATGAGGACTCCGAACACGGGCAGCGAGACGAACTTCTGGCCACCGGTATTGTCGAGCCGTCTCCTGATTGGCTCCAATGCAAGGGCTCCAAATGGGTTCTCCGCATCGATGAACGCGGTGTCAGGCATCAATCGGATCCCGCATAGCCCCGTGGCCGGGCGTGCTGCCTAACAAGCACTTGAAGCTGCCGGGCAGTGATCGCTCTAAGGGAAGCGGAGTGTTGTGCGCTGACGTGCACGAACTATCGTTCCATTACCCTGCACCCGGCGGGCGAGTCGCCCGCAGCTTAGGCGCGAGCCGTTAGGCATCGCCCGGGCATCTTTGTTAGATTGAGTCCCGTGACCCTGCAACTAACCGCCGTGTTCGAGAAGGTGCCGGAAGGCTACATCGCCTTCGTGGAAGAGCTTCCGGGCGCTAACACCCAGGGGGCGACCCTCGAGGAAGCCCGAGCCAACCTCGACGAAGCCGTGCGCCTGGTCCTCGAGGCCAACCGTACCCTCGCTCAAGAGGCCCTCGGCACGCGCTCTGTAATACGCGAACGCTTTAAGATCACGCCCGCTTGAAGCGGCGTGACCTCGTTCGGCATATCGAAGCCCATGGCTGCGAGCTGTTGCGGGAAGGCGCCCACCACTCTGTGTACGTGAATCGATCGGCCCGCAAGACATCCACGGTGCTGCGGCCTCGTGACATCAACGATTTTCTCGCCCGTAAGATCTGCCGTGACCTGTCCATCCCAGAGCCGTGATGCCTAACAAGCGCTTGAAGCTGCCGGGGCCGGCTTTCAGAAGACGCGTGCGTTTGTGCGCCAACGAGCTCGTACCGCAGGGCGGGGTGCTTGCGCCCGCCGGCGCTCGCCCCGCAGCTTAAGCGCGACCCGTTAGGCAGCACCCGACTCTTCATTACTGATCGAGCCCGTGGACGCCTTCTCATACCTGTCGATTCTTCTCTCGATCATTGTTGGTCTGGGGCTCACCCAGATCCTGACAGCGGTTGGACGGATCATCCGGCATCGCGATCGCGTTCGCGCCGATTGGCTTCCGCTCCTTTGGGCTGCCGTGCTGCTCGTCATCTACGTGCAGGTGTGGTGGTCTATGTTCGGCCTCCGCCATGTGAATGAATGGACGTTCGGATCGTTCGCGGCCGTCCTCGCGCAAACAGGAACCCTGTACCTCATGGCGGCGGTGGTGCTCCCGGAACAGGTTGGCGATCAGCAGGTCGACCTCGCAGCTTATTATGACCAGCATCACCAGTGGTTCTTTGGATTTCTTCTGGTCACGCTCGTCATCAGCGTAATTAAGGACGTGATCATCAACGGAAGCTTACCCGGGCCCTTGAATCTTGGCTTTCACCTCTTTCTGGCCGCGGCAAGCGTCTCGGCGCTCCTTATTCGCGGGCGCCGCTATCAGGAGTTTGTCGGCGTCGCCAGTGCTGGAGCGTTCGTCGCGTACGTTGCCCTCCTCTTCACCCGTCTTCGGTAAGGCGGTGCTGCCTAACAAGCGCTTGAAGCTGGCGCGCGGTTATCGCTCTACGGGAACCGGAGTGTTTGCGCCCTGGCGGGCGCGGGCTGTCGTCCACTACTCTTGCGCCTGCGGCCGAGTCGCCCGCAGCTTAAGCGCGATCCGTTAGGCGGCCGCTCCCGGCTTGGAGGACTGGCATGGCAATACCATCGCTCCGCCTCCCTCTCTTGGTTTCGATTCTGGTGACGCTAGTCTTGCGCCCGCTCGCCAGTCAGACGTCCGCCGATACTGCGGCGGCCGTTCGCGCCGCCGAGTCGGCCGTTCATGCTTGGCTTGCCCTCGTGGACAAGGGCCAGATCGCGGAGAGCTGGGACGAGGCGGCTTTGACGTTTCAGCTCGCGGTCACGAAGGCGAAGTGGATGCAAGCAGTAAAGAAGGCTCGCGGGTCCTTTGAACCGTTCGGGGCGCGGCGCCACATCATGGCCCGATACACGACTGACCTCCCCAATGCGCCACGAGGCCAGTATGTGCTCTTCCAGTACGAGACGAGCGTCTCGGGTGATCGACAAGTGGTGGAGACGGTCATCCCGGTGCTCGAGGGCAAGCGAGGGTGGCGAGTGTCCGGTTATTTCATCCGACCAGACGAGTGAGCGGCGGCCGCCTAACAAGCGCTTGAAGCTGACGGCGCGCGTAGATTAAGGAATGAATTCTTCTTCAGCGCGCCGCAGCTCAAGCGCGATCCGTTAGGCGGCAATTAAGCCAGCTGCTAATAAGCTGTCGGCGCGCAGTGCTGGGGGCGCACGGGCGAGCGTAGATGATCACATCAACGACACGAGCCGATTAATGAAGCTGGACATCTACCTCAACTACGCCGGTAACTGTCAACAGGCCTTCCGCTTCTACGAGCAGCATCTCGGGGGAAAGATCACGATGATGATGACACACGGCCAAGGCCCCAACGCCGGCAAAGTGCCAGATGAGCAGAAGAACACTATCCTGCATGCCCGCCTGGAGCTCGGGAACACTGTGGTGATGGGCGCCGACATTCCGAAGAGTGAGCCTATGCGGAGCGCATATCTGACGCTCACAGTTGACAGCGAGAAGGAAGCCGAGCGCGTCTATGCCCTGCTCTCGGAGGGCGGGCAGATCTTTATGAAGATGGAGAAGACCTTCTTCGCAAACCGGTTTGCCATGCTGCGCGACCGATTCGGGACCTCTTGGATGCTGCTCCACGAGGTACCGGCGGCACTACGCGTTAGTCGCTAGACCGTTGTTGCCGCCTAACATGCGCTTGAGGCTGGCGGGCCTATCGCTCTTAGGCGAATCGGAGTGGTTGTGCCTGACGGGCACACGACTTCGTCCACTACCCGTTGCGCGAGCGGGCTCGCCGCCCGCAGCTTAAGCGCGATCCGTTAGGCGGCACCCAAACTCGGGTGCCGATTCAGGCCATGACCACCTACCAATACGCTAGTCCGTGGGACTTTCGAGAACACCAGCGCGGACTTCGAGCCGTTGGGCTCATTTCACTGCGCCGCCGCCCCTGGGTGCGTGCCGTCAGGATCGGGTTCCCCATCATCCTTCTCGCGGTCTTGTTCGGGGGACGGTGGCTCGCTGGAGAACTCGCGTTCAATCTAGTGCTTGTTGCGAGCCTACTGCCTTGGCTCCTATTCTTGGTTCTCTGGATCGTCCTCCTTCGCTGGGGCGAGTTTTACCTCGCAGCGCGCCGTACGCGACGCTTGGATCCCTCTGCGCAGGGCACCCTCACGCGGACGTTGTCAGCCGAAGGGTTTCGGATTGACGGAACAGGCCAGAGTGTCGTTCTAACGTGGAAGGGCGTACACTCAGCTGTGGAGACACGCGAGTTTCTCCTGATCTTCTTGAACAAGGTAAGCGCATACTACGTCCCCAAGCGTCTCATTCCCACGCCGCACGAGCTTCAAGCAGTGCGTGATCTTCTTCGAGCGAACCTCGGCGAGCGCGCCCAATTAGCACCGCCCTCCTCGGTCCGTGCCGCCTAACAAGCGCTTGAAGCTGGCGGCGCGCGTAGATTAAGGAATGAATCCTTCTTTAGCGCCCCGCAGCTTAGGCGCGATCCGTTAGGCAGCGGCACATGGAACGGTGAAGGAACTGCTGCGGAGTCACTCGATCAGCTATGTCCAGGGCCTCCAAATCGCTCTCGAAGCTGAGGGCATCAAGGCCGTCCTCCTCGATGAGCAGGCGCCAGGATACTTGGGGTTCGCGGGGCGCGTGCGGCTCGCCGTGGCGGACGACGGAGACTATGCGCAAGCGATGGCGGTGGTGCACGCGCTCGAGCCGGCTCCGTCCCCCAGGGTACGCCCACGCTCATGGGTCTGGCAGCGTTGGGGATTGATCAGCGGGGTGACTGGGTTTGGGCTCCTCGTCGTGGAAGCAGTTGTTGCCGATAGCGCGTCGCGTCTTCTGGCGTCGGTCCTTCTCGGGCTGGCGATCGGTTTGATGGCTGTGGGTCTTGCCTTGATTGCCCTCGGACCGCGGCGCGATCGGCTGCGGCGCCTGTAAGGGGAGCCATGCCGCCGCCTAACAAGCGCTTGAAGCTAGCAGGCGGTGATCGCTCTAAAGGAAACGGAGTGTTGTGCGCTCGCGGGCACGAACTATCGTTCAACGACACGCCCAGCGTCGGGCGAGTCGCCCGCAGCTTAAGCGCGATCCGTTAGGCAGTCGGCTCCACGCCAGGAGAGTCAGCTGATTCAAGATGTGCCAATTGAGGTTCGACGTGGCAGGCTCTGCCTGTCCACGGACCGCCAGCGCCTCGATCACGCTGCCGTACTCGCTCTCCTTCGCACGGCCTATTGGGGCGGTTCGCTGACACCCGAGATACTCGCTCGGGCAATCGAGAACTCTATCTGCTTCGCCGTCTTCGACGGGCAAACGTTGATCGCCTTCGGGCGTGCCATTACCGATCTCGCCACCTACGCTTACTGGACGGACGTCGTCGTCGCCGAGGCCTATCGGAGACAGGGCATAGGTCGATGGTTATCTGAGACCATGCTTGCTCATCCGCAGCTCCAGGGGCTTCGACGAGTCAGCCTGCTAACGCGCGATGCGGCGTCGCTGTACACGCAGCTCGGCTTCACGCAGAGTGCTGGGTCGCTCACCTACATGGAGCACCGCGATCGTGAGTCCGGCGGATAAAGGCCGGCTGCCTAACAAGCGCTTGAAGCTGACGGGGTTGCTTTCAGAGGAAGGGCAACGGTTGTGCGTCATCCCGCAGATACCACACTACGGGGCGCTTGCGCCCGCCCGCGCTCGCCCCGCAGCTTAAGCGCGATCCGTTAGGCGGCGCCGATGCCAACGAACGGGAGCACACCACCTCTCAGAAGCCCCTAGCAGCTCAGCGTTCTCTTCCAGCGGACCCAAGCGTGCCACGACTCCCGCATGACTTGGTGTAAGCGAGGAAAGGATCTCATCTAATGCCTTCACCCGTCGATCGCCGCTCCGTAGATCTCACCGCCTTCCCCGATCTGGTCGTCATCTATGTCGGCATGCGCGTGCGGACACTTGCAGGCATCAAGACGCTCCTCGGCATGGGCCCTCAGATCGACAAGGCCGGTGCCGGGCGCCCGGAAGGTCTCCTCCACTTCGAGAATAACATCATCTTCCGCCTATTTCCGCTGCATGTTGGGATGCGCTGGTACTGGAAGGACTTCGAGTCGATGGAGCGGTGGGCGCGCTCTGAACCGCACCGAATCTGGTGGCAGAACTTCCTCCGTGGTTCGGGCGGTACGGGTTTTTGGCATGAGACCTACTTCATGCGCGGCGGAATGGAAGCGATCTACGACGACGTGAACCATCCTCCTCTCGGCTTCCAGGCGTTCGCCCCCAGTGTCCCTGCCCGCGGGCCTATGTTCGCAGCGCGAGAGCGCCTGCACGTGACCGGGGCGACGCCCACCCAGCCGGCCGGCGTCGCCGAACACGAGCTCTACTAGTCCGGCACGTCCAACGTTCGGGCGCCCGCCTAACAAGCGCTTGAAGCTGGCGGGCGCGCTCGTTCTAAAGGAAGCCGTTGTGTCGTGCCCTAGCGGGCACGGGCCTTCGTCCACCACCCTTGCGCCGGCGAGCGGGTCGCCCGCAGCTTAAGCGCGATCCGCTAGGCGGTTAACGCTCATGAGCTCCCCCAATCGTACACGTGCTCTAGCGTTCTTCCTCGGCCTCCTACTGGTAGGCGCGCCGATCGACATTGGCCGAGCGCAGAGCACCTGGGACCGATACAAGCCGGGCACGATCAGGGGCGTCATTCAGCAAAACGATTCCTCGATCCGAGCCAACAGCCCGGGGAAGCTTCCAAGTTGGGTCGTCACCGGTAACCAATTCCCGACGCTCGCGCGGGTCGTTTATCGGGGCGACTCGCGGCCTGTGGACTCGATCCGCGCCGAGATTGTCCGTCGCTGGGGAGTCTCCTTCCTTCGGGATTCTTCCATGGCTCGACGCTTCCGCCGCGAGTATCTGTTTCAGGAAGATCAGACACTGTTGTGGTTACCCGTTCAAGACACCGTGGCAAGCTACTTTCCTCGAGAGCTACACACGGGCCAGGAAATCGCGCTGTACGTTCTGTGGCTCGGGGCCTACTACGCCGGCGATGACATCACGTGGGCCTTCGTCGTTACCGAATTCGACGCCGGATCCGCGAAGCGCTAGCCGCCTAACAAGCGCTTGAAGCTGGCGGGCGTTTATCGCGCTAAGGGAAACGGACTGGCAACGCCGTCTCACACTAGGGTATTTGCAAAGTGGAAGCTAGACGCCAGGCTGAGGAGTTGGTCGCGTACTACGCCAATTGCGACATCCAATTTGCGAAGGATTGGTGGATCAGAGGTCTGGAGACCGCACAAGAATGGTTGCGCCTAACCACATCTGCTTCGGTCTCGCAGCATGAAGTATCCTCACTTCTGGCCACAGCGAAGGCTAATCAGCACAATGGCAGCGGCTGGAGCCTGATGGCTTTGCTTATGTACTCTTGGGCAAAACAGAGTGGGCACGAGGTTCCGCCTCTGGAAGACTACCTCGACTGGGGGCGGCGAGCGCCATTTCCGCGGCAGTCGTGGTGGAAAAGCACGCTCATCCGTCTTCAGAGAAGGTTCAAGAGGCTGCGTTCACTTTGGCCAGCCGCCTAACATGCGCTTGATGCTGGCGGCGCTGCTTTTTAAGGAAGGCGTTATGTTCGTGGTCATTCAGCCTGCGCGCCGCAGCTTAAGCGCGAGCCGTTAGGCGGCACGATAACTTGGCGAAACCTCCTCTAATCTCAGTGATGGTTGCGGTACCCAATGCGCCAGAAGCGGTCGCGTGGTACATGCGGGCGCTTGGCGCCGTGGAGCTGTGGAACCTAGGGTCTGTCGCTGGGCTGGAGATCGCGGGCGCGCCCTTCTTCGTCGGCGAGCCCGCGAATAACGGCTGGGAGAGTCCGACGAAACTTGGGATGACTTCTGCGCGAATCGAGGTGTTCTGCGACGATCCCGACGCCTTCATCGCCCGCGCGGTAGGAGCAGGGGCTAATGGCAGCGTAGACAGGATCCGGAATCATGAGATGCCGTGGGGGCGTCATCGGCAAGGTGGCTTCCTTGATCCCTTTGGGCACATGTGGCTAGTTGGTGATCGATCGCCGTTGCGTCCTCACCCAATGTGACCGTGCCACCTAACAAGCGCCTGAAGCTGGCGGGCGGTGATCGCTCTAAGGGAAGCGGACTGTCGTCCACTTCCCTTGCGCCGGCAGGCGAGGCGCCCGCAGCTTAAGCACGATCCGTTAGGCATCTCACGTGAACCATCGCTCATCAGCCCTCGTTGCCGTGTGCGTGCTCTCGCCACTTCCGGCCGCAGCACAAATCGATACCGCGTCGATCCGCCAAGTCCTTGCTACCGAGGATCGGCGGTTTGCGGCCATGGTGCATGCGGATACGAGTGCGCTCGCGTCTCTCCTCGCCCCGGATCTTACGTACACCCATACTGACGGTGCCCAGAACACGGGGGCGGAGCTCCTGCAGCTCTTGGGGAGCGGCACCCTTCGGTACGCCTCGATCGCGCCTGAGGCACGCGAGGTCCGGGTCGTGGGCTCGAGCGCAGTTGTAACGGGCCGGTCGGCGATGCGGGTCGAAGCGAGCGGCCAGGTCCACGCGTTTCGCATTCGGTATCTCGCTGTGTACCGGCGTGGCGCTCACGGCTGGGAGCTGATCGCGTGGCAGTCTACGCGCCTGCCGGCAGAGTGATGGCGAAGGTGCGGCCAAAACACGACGCCCCATAATGCTCATTCTTGAAGTGATGGATAAGGAGCCCGCCCTTCGCACGGTCTGGGGCGCCGCGTTGCTCCTCGGATTGGTGGGCTTTCTGGCCGCCCGGTTCCGGCGCTGGCTCGTCCTCCCGGCGCTCGGCATTATCGGGTTCCTCGCCTATTGGCAGCTCAGTGCGCTCGCGGACGCTGCCCTACGGCCGGCTATCATCCAAGAGGCGGGGCGCGGCTATCTGATCCAATCGTGCGCCGCAGTTGCCGTGGCGGTCTTGCTCTCGGTGTTGGGGCTGGTCCCGAAGCGGGGTGCGGCCTAACATGCGCTCCAAGCTGGCGGGCTCGCCGCCCGCAGCTTAAGCACGATCCGTTAGGCCGCGCGGATTCATGCCCGTCGTCAGTTCGATTCCTCGGCGAGCGGTTCACGTCCCCGGTGGCTCCCACCACGTGGTACCGTCCCGTCAGCACAGTCATGTGAAGCCCGCGCCCAGATCACCTTCTTCTGCGTCCTCTTGCATCTCTGGCGGGGTACCGATATCCCGGTACATTCGTGCCCAGGTTACTTCTACCAACGCGGGAGGTCGTATGCGCCGTCAGGGCTCTTCCCTCGGACTCGTTCTGGTCACTTCGTTCCTCGTCGGATGTTCGGAGCGTCAGTTGACGGCACCTCCGAATGTTTCTGACTTGGCTGCCTCAGCTGAGCAGCTTCCAGCACAAACGGCCTGCGGGCACGTCAGCGGCGCGTTTGTCTTCACGAGGTTCCAGTTCACGAGCCAGACGACTGCCATGGGCGAAGGCACGGTGGAAGGGGACCTCTCCGGGGGGTTTAGCGCCCAATACTACGATATCGAACAGCGGGGCAACGGCGTAATCCATATGCGGGCTCATCACACGATTACTAGGAGTACCGGGACGATCATGACGTCCGACGAGATCCTTCTTCTCCCGGATCAGGATCCGGCGATGGGTCTACCCAATTCGCGGCTGGACGTGATCGGCGGAACGGACGCATATGACGGCGCGACAGGCCTGCTTCATACACACGGGCAAGTGAACCTCGTCACTCTGGCTGGATCTATCCAGTACAAAGGACAGGTTTGTGTCCCGTAAAGCTGCCGAGCGCCGCCCAGCTTTTTTTCTGCCGCCCCCCCGCCTTGCACCAACGGCCGTTGCGCCCGCAGCTTAAGCGCGATCCGTTAGGCAGCAGCGCTGGTGCTGACGTCCATGCTCTCTCCCCACTCGTGCCCCTGGGAGTCGTTATATGTGGAAAGCCGAGTACGTAATGACGACTGACGTGACGCCCGCAGCACTCTACCGCACGATTACCGATATCAACAACTGGAGCGAATGGGACACTGGGCTGGAGTATACGCGCCTGGACGGCGACGTGAAGCCGGGCGCCGCTCAAGGACCCCATTGCATGACCGAGAGCCATGAAGGCATTCGTCGTCGAACGGTATAAAAGCAAGAGTGCAGTACGTCTCGGCGAAATGCCGGAACCGGAAGTCCGAGACGATGATGTACTGGTCCAAGTCCACGCCGCCAGTTTAAACCAGCTGGATTCCAAGATTAGGGACGGCGAGTTCAAACTCATTCTGCCCTATCGCTTGCCCCTGATTCTGGGCAACGACGTGGCCGGGGTCGTAGTCCGTGTCGGGTCCAAAGTGCGACGGTTCAAGCCGGGCGACGCGGTCTATGCGCGGCCACATCAGGACCGGATCGGGACGTTCGCGGAATTCATCGCCATGAATGAAGCTGACGTAGCGTTGAAGCCCAAGAATCTCACCATGGAAGAGGCAGCGTCCATCCCTGTGGTGGGTCTGACAGCTTGGCAAGTATTGATTGAACGCGCCAACCTGAAGCAGGGCCAAAAAGTCTTGATCCATGCGGGTTCCGGTGGAGTAGGCACATTCGCCATTCAACTGGCAAAGCACATCGGCGCAACGGTGGCGACTACGACGAGCACCGCGAATGTCGATCTGGTCAAAAGTCTCGGCGCGGATGTCGTCATCGACTACAAGAAAGAAGATTTCGAGAAGGTCCTGAGCGGCTACGACGTCGTCCTGAACAGTCTGGGCAAGGACACGCTCGAAAAGTCCCTCAAGGTGCTGAAGCCCGGCGGAAAGCTCATTTCCATCTCCGGTCCGCCGGATGTAGCGTTCGCTAAGCAGAACGGGTCGAACTGGTTCCTGCAACAAGCCATGCGCCTTTTGAGCTTCGGCATCCGGAAGAAGGCCAAGCACCACGGCGTTAGCTACTCGTTTGTTTTCATGCGAGCGAACGGCGAGCAGTTGAGTAAGATCACATCCCTCATTGAATCTGGCATCATCCGGCAAGTCATGGATCGGATCTTCCCGTTCGAAGCCACCAAAGAGGCTTGGGCTTACCTCGAAACGGGGCGCGCAAAAGGCAAGGTCGTCATCAAGGTGATTTAGGATCGCCGAGTGGGACAATCCTTATCGTCGGAGGTTATCGAGTGTTCGGCCGGACTCCCGTGACCCTGGCCATCGCTCTCGGGTCCACCACGATCGCGAGGTCCCCAGACTCGCTGTTCAACGCGTGAGCACCTCGGTCTTGAACTGGCTCGTCCACCAGTTCCGCGTGCGTCGACGACCCGTCGTCACGGTGGCAGGGGTTAAGATCCGGCTGGGGCGTCACATGTCGCCACAGGTCGAGCGTACCGTCTCGCGGGGCCGATACGAACAGGATGAGGTCCGGCTGATTGAGCAAGTGCTCTCACCCGGTGACGTCGTGCTCGAGGTCGGGGCCGGGCTTGGGCTGGTCTCCGCCTATTGCGCGAAGCGACTCGGGTCGAGCCGCGTATTTGCCTACGAGGCCAATCCCGATCTCGAGGCGTGCATCCGCGAGACCTTTTCGCTCAATGAGGTCCAGCCAACCTTGGAGATGTGCGCCGTTGGCGCGGACGCCGGCAGGGTAACGCTGTTCCGCAACGAGGACCTGTGGGCGTCGTCGGTGCTCCGCCCGAGCGGCAAAGTCCGTCCGGTCGAGGTTCCCGTAAAGGCGCTTAGTGAGGTTGTCCAGCTCGCTCGGGCGACGCTGCTCATCGTCGATGTCGAGGGGGCGGAGAGCGAGTTGTTCGACCGCGCTCACTTGCCCACCGTGAGCAGGATCATCCTGGAGCTGCACGAGCGGGTGATCGGCACTGCGGGCGCGCGGCGGGTCCGATCCACGTTGTCAGCCATCGGGTTCGAGGACCTCCCGGACCTGTCCATTGGCAAGCACCTCGTGCTGCAGCGCGTCAGGGGGAGCGGCGTTACATGATCTTCGGAGCGGACAGTAGCAAGGAGCGGCTGAAGAGCATTGCCTCGCACGGGGCACACCTGCGCCTTGACCGCTGTCGGCGCGGCGTACTTCTCTTGCGTCGACCGCCTCGCCGCCCGCAGCTTAAGCGCGATCCGTTAGACGGCTGCGCGTATCGGCGTGCTCCTGGGCTCTTGGCAACGGAGATCGGACTCGTGACGAAGCGGCGCAAAGTCATCGTCCACATCGCGACCAGCGCGGACGGCTATATCGCCCGTTCCGACGGCGATCTCGAATGGCTGACGTCCCGCCCGGCACCAAAGGGTTTCTATGGCATGAACGCCTTCATGGGGTCGGTTGACACGAAGCTGCTGGGCCGGAAGACCTACGAGGTGAGCCTGCGGATGGGGGCGAAGTTCGACTCACACAGTCGGAGCATCGTTTTCTCGCGTCAGCCGCCACCTGACGCCCCGCCAGGCGTGGAGTTCGTGAACGACGCAATCGGGCCATTTGTGAGCCGCCTTCGAGCGCGGCCTGGCAAGGATATCTGGTTGATGGGGGGTGGCGAGATCATCGCCTCGTTTCTTGACGCGCAGGCGATCGACGAGTTCGTCATCAGTGTGGTCCCCGTTTTCATTGGGGACGGCATCCCATTGATAGCGCGGCGTCATCGTCACGCGCCGTTGGAGTTGCACTCCATTGAGCGCTTCGAGGATGGTGTGGTTCAACTGCATTACCGCGTTCAGAAGCAGCCTTGATGACGCCGCTCAGGAGGAATACATGCCTTGTCGCCTTCATCTCTCACTGGCGGCCGCTCTGCTGGCGGGCAGCGTTTCGTTGCAGGCACAGGAAACGGTTGTCGGCGCGAGCGATCCGGACGCGCTGTTCCACAGCAGCGACCCGAGACTCGATGCCAACAAGCAGGTTGCCTACCACATCGTCAAAGACCTGCTTGAGGCGGGACACTGGGAGCTGGCAGACAGATACTTGACCGAGCGATACATCCAGCATAACCCGAACGCGGCATCCGGACGCGCTGGTGTGGTGAAGTACTTCACCGAGGTCCGGAAGGTGAAGCCCGTACCCATACCGGAGAAGATGAAGACGAAGGTCGTGTCGGTGGTGGCCGAGGGCGATCTCGTGGTAGTCGCGTATGTCCACGAGCTGAGGAACACCAAGGATTCCTCACAGAGCTACACCACGACTTGGTTCGATATGTGGCGTTTCAAGGATGGCAAAGCGGACGAACATTGGGATCCGGCGACGCGCATGGGTCAATGATTAGTGATGTGTGGGAGGTGCGTATGTTCTGGTCACGGAGCGCAGCCAGCGTCCTCATCGTGAGTTCGATCGACGCTTCCCACCATACCGTTAGCCCTTGTTGGAGGAATCACTCCCCATGACCGCCCAGCGCCTCGTCGTCGCCCTGACCGCGCTCAATATCGCCCTGGTGGCCTCCAGCATCTTGAGCCGAACCCGACCCGCCGTTGCCGCGTCCGGAGTGGCCCCAGTGCTCCGGGGACGCGCCCTGGAGATCGTGGATGATCGCGGACGGGTCCGCGCCAGTATCGCGGTGTTACCAGCAGATCCGGCCTTCAAGATGCCGGACGGTACGACGGGATATCCGGAAACCGTACTGCTGCGCCTGAGAAGCTCGGCAGGTCGCCCCAATGTCAAGCTCGCGGCCACGGAGGATGGTGCGGGCCTGGTGCTTGGTGGCGACTCTGATCCGACCTATGCTCAGCTTCTGGCGCGAGGCGACAGTACTTTCTTGAAGTTGAGTAACAAAAACGGACACGTGCACCTCGTGGAGCCGTAGCACCAACCCACCATCATGCGCATCCTCCTCATCGGTGCCACCGGCACCATCGGTAAGGCCATCGCCGCGGCGCTGGGCGGTCGACACGAGGTCCTGCTCGCGAGTCGCCAGCAAGCGCCCCTGCGCGTGGACATAGCGGATCCGGCATCGATCCGAAGCTTGTACGCCAAGGTCGGCAAGGTCGGCGCCGTGATCAGCGCGGCCGGTCAGGCCCGCTTCAAGCCCCTCGACGAGCTTTCGGATGCTGATTTTCACTTCAGCATCGACAACAAACTCATGAGCCAGGTCAACCTGGTCAGATATGGACTCGGCTCTGTCGTGGATGGCGGCTCGATCACGATTACGAGCGGCATTCTGGCCCAGCAACCGTCTCGCGGAAGTGCGGCGATCAGCCTCGTGAATGCGGGGCTCGAGGGCTTTGCCCGAGCGGCCGCGCTCGAAGCCCCCCGTGGCATTCGGATCAACGTGGTGAGCCCGCCCTGGGTGACCGAGACCCTGCAGGCACTCGGCATGCCGCTTCAAGGCGGGTTGCCAGCTGCCACGGTGGCCCAAGCGTATGTCGCCTGCGTCGAAGGTACGGCGACCGGGCAAGTCATTTCCCCGTAGGAGAGCCCACAGATGAACTTGCTACTCGTCTCGCTACTGCTCGCTACGCAGGCTCCTGGCGCGCAGGATACCGTAGCGCAGGTGCTGCTTCGGCTGGAGGACGATTGGACGGTTGGGCTGACCCACCGTGATGCCGCCCTGTTTCGGCGCTTGCTGGCAGACGGATTCATTTACACGGAAGACGATCGCACCGTCGGTCGCGACGACGTGTTGCGCGATGTGGCGGCGGGACCAGACACGGTCGAGACGGCGCACAACGAGGATATGAAGGTCCATCGCTTCGGCACGACGACTATCGTCACGGGATGGTTGGTGGTGGCCGGCCACGGGCCCAAGGGCCCGTTCAGTCGCCGCTATAGGTTCACGGACACCTGGGTACGACGGGGGGAGCGTTGGCAGATCGTCGCGGCACACGATTACCTTGTGCCCGCGAGGTAGCGCCAGCCACCGCGCGCCGTAGCTTAGGCTCGATGCGTTAGGCCGCCGCCACCAACCACGGGGCTTATGTTCCGCAAGCTGCTACTCGTCCTGCTCGTCGTCGTCGGTCTCGCGGTTATCGCCTTCGCCGTACTCCTGGTGATCACGCCCGCGGCTCCCATTCCCGAGCGACCGTCCCCCAAACCGGCCGTGGAGCGGCGCAAGGCAGCGCTTCAGGCGGACGCCGAAGGGCAATACGTCCCAGGCTATCACTTTGTGGTAGGTCCTCTCCGCTTCACCGGGTTCAGCCTGCGTCCGGAGGCCCTGGTCACCTTCGCCCAAACCGGCTCCGGGGCCGAGGAGGTGGCCGGCTGTCTCGAGGCGACGATCACCGCGGTCAGCATCCATCTCCGCTGCGAATCCCCTGAGGTGGGCGTCGTGACCATCGAGGGCAGGTTTCTGACTCGTGTGGCGACGACCCTACTGGATACCCCGGTCGTGTCCGCGGTCGTGACGGTTCATGCGCCGAGCGGAGAGGTGTACAGCGCGCGGGACTCGTTCGTGTGGCAGGCGGGCCGTTAGAGGGGGAGAGGCCCGGTTTGCCGTCGTCATCCGATCTACGAGCGACGCTGCTTGCCGCGTGGCAGACGAATAACCGGGTCACGGTCCAGCTGATCCAGCGCCTGCCAGCCGCACTCTGGGACACCGCGGTTCCCGGAGCGCCACGGCGCACGATCCGAATGATCGCAGCTCATCTGCACAACGCGAGATGCCGCTGGGTCAAGACGCTGGGGCGGGAGCACGGCATTCCCGCACCGGCTCGCGTGGATCAGCGTCGTGTCGCACGGCGGCAGCTCGTGGCTGCCCTGAAGCACAGCAGCAACGCCATCGCAGCGCTGCTGAAACTGGGCCTTGAGTCCGGGGGTCAAATCCCGCCGTCGAGGGGGTATGTCTGGCGCAACCTGTCCCTCGACGTCGGCCACGTGCTGACCTATTTCGTCGCGCATGAGGCTCATCACCGCGGTCAGATCGTCATGGTCGCCCGCCAAACGGGCCACCGGTTGCCGCTGGCGACCGTGGGCGGGTTGTGGCAATGGAAGCCGGCCGGCGCGACCCACGTTTTTCTACGCAAGCGGGTGTGACCGACCTTCCGATCGCCTGCACCCTCACGTCCGCGGAGCTTCAGTCCCGCGGCGCGGAGCTTCTGCCCGGACTGGTTGCCCGGGCAGTCGGACGCGTTCCCGTGACCGATGGCTTCCGCTGGGCCTTCGCGCCGACCGAGGGACTCCTCGCCGAGCTCGCGCGGGTAATTGATGCCGAGCGACAGTGCTGTCGGTTTCTTCGGTTCATCGTGGCGGCCGAGCCCGACGGCGGGCCGATCTCCCTAGAGGTCACCGGTCCGCCGGGAACTGCACAGTTCCTCGAGCGGCTGGTGACCGGAGCCTAAGGCCACAACCGAGGTGATTCCGGTGGGATGAAAGCCAAGAAGATTGTCATCGGAGTGCTGCTCGCCATCATCGGTCTGCCCGTGCTGTTGGTCCTGGTCGTTGTCGTCTCTGTCGCCGTTCTGGATCGGACCAACGGCAGCATCGTCTCCTCGGGCAAACCGCGCTCGTATCTGCTCTATGTCCCCCCGAGCTACGACCGCACCAAGCCGACGCCGCTCGTCATCAGCATGCACGGCGCAGCGGGATGGCCGGCCCAGCAAATGAACTTGAGTGGGTGGAACCGGCTGGCCGAGAGCCAAGGGTTCATCGTGGTCTACCCGTCGGGAAGCGACGTGCCGAAGATTTGGCACGTGGACCGAGGGGCCGGTCTCACACGGGATGTCACATTCATCTCGGCGCTGATCGACACACTCGAGGCGGCCTACAACATCGATCCAACCCGGATCTATGCCAATGGGTTGTCCGCCGGCGGCGGCATGGCGTTCGTCCTATCCTGCACGCTGGCGGACCGGATCGCGGCGGTCGGGCTGGTCGCGGCGGCTCAACCCATGGACTGGAGCTGGTGTACAGACCAGCGACCGGTCCCGGTGATTGCGTTTCACGGGGCCGCCGATCCAATTGTACCGTACCAGGGAGGGCCACTGGGGGATCCGTTCAACCCCGTGACCGTGATGTTCCCTGCCGTTCGGGATTGGGTGGCGGGTTGGGCTCGACGAAACCGGTGCGGCACGAACCCCGTCGAATCAGGGGTCGCTCCGGACGTGACTCGTATCGAATACACGCGCTGTGCTGGAGACGCGACTGTGGTGCTCTATACCATTCAGGGAGGCGGCCACTCCTGGCCTGGCGGCAAGCCGTTGCCGGAATGGTGGGTCGGACCCACCAGCCGAAGCATCGACGCCACGAGTCAGATGTGGACGTTCTTTCGTGAGCACCAGCTCCTGAGGAAATAGCGAAGCCATGGACCTTACCCCACTCATACCAATAGTGGCGATCGTCGCTATCGCGGCGGTCAAGATCGCCCGTATGCGCGCCACTCGGCCGGACGCACCGTCGGCCGATGTTACCGCGCAGCTCGAGGCGCTGGAGCATGTCGTGCAGGGTCTGCAACGGGAGCTGGCGGAAACGCAGGAACGGCTCGATTTCGCAGAACGTCTCCTGAGCAAGGCGCGAGAAGAGCGATGATTACGGTTCGACCCGCGACGCCGAGCGATGCGGCCGCCTGGCTCGAGCTGCGTCACGCCCTGTGGCCTGTCGGCTCCCAGGCGGAACATCGGGAAACGATCGACCGGTTCCTCGCCGGCGAGGCGCAGGAGCCGCTTGCTGTCCTTTTAGCCGAGGACGGGGCAGGGCGTCAGGTCGGCCTTGCCGAGCTCTCGATTCGCCCGTACGCCGAGGGATGTCAGGGGGATCGTGTGGCGTACCTCGAGGGATGGTTCGTTGTGCCGGGAGCGCGTGGCCGCGGTGTCGGGCGGGCGCTCATCGCGGCGGCGGAGGACTGGGGACGGGCGCACGGTTGCCGTGAGTTTGCCTCGGACGCAGAGCCGGACAACGACGTCAGCGCTGCCGCCCACTACGCGGTGGGGTTTGTGGAGGTTGGTCTGGTGCGGTGCTTCCGGAAGGACCTCTGACACGTATGGCCTTCAAACCCTCGACCTGGTACCCGATCGCCGTCGTGCTGAGCGTCGTCAACCTGGCCGGC
>Ga0209267_1000853_pt1 | contig 21555 bp, 17 predicted proteins | sample GraSoiAngelo_137_FD_185894 | JGI IMG/M metagenome (GOLD analysis project Ga0209267, IMG submission 185894) | Grasslands soil microbial communities from the Angelo Coastal Reserve, California, USA - 14_0929_09_30cm (SPAdes) (version 2) | ecosystem: Environmental > Terrestrial > Soil > Grasslands ... | reverse complement strand
ACGCGCAGTTTTTCCGCATGGAGGCCGATGCCATGTTTGAATTGGCGAGGCTATATCGCGATACCGACGATCTCGTAACTGCAGACGCCCGCGCAACTCAGGGTTTGGCCGCGAGTAAGCGTGTCGGGGATCGCTACTATGTTCCGCGAAATATGACCATTCTCGCAGATCTAAAAGCGCGGCGCGGTCACGTGAGTGAAGCCAGTGCCCTATACACCCTAGCAGAAGATGTGATCGAAGGCATGCTGATAAGCGTCGCTGAGCCTTATTGGAATAGTTCGGTCGTCGGCTCAATGAGCGAAACATATCTGCACCATTTCGAGCTTCTCAACAAATCCGGAGACGTTCCCGATGCCTTCAATGTCCTTGAACGTGTACGTGGGCGGACGCTGACTTGGGCGCTCGAAGATCGAAGGGCCATTCAGGCATCGCAGCCAGAGCAAACGGCCGCCCTCGAGAGCGAAGTTGCGAGTTTACAGCTTCAACTGATGCAAACGAGTGACAGCGGCGAACGTCAACAACTACTTGACAAGCTGGTCGAAATAGAGCGTCGGCTTGGATTTGCGTGGACTAATGCTCCTGACAAGCGATTGCCGGCTCGGCCCGCACCACTTAAAAAGGTACGCGAGGACCTAGCCGCGAACGAAATTCTTCTTGAGTACGTGCTTGATGACCCGAACTCCTTCTGCATAGCAATAACGCGTAACAGCGCACGTGTACAGATATTACCGGCAGGCGTTAAGCAGATTGAATCACTGATTCAGGAGTACCTCGGCGAGATCCGTGCAAAGGGAAAGGCCATCGAACAATCGAAGCGGCTCTGGGAGTATCTTGTTAAGCCCGTTCCAGAGGCTGCTACCAAGACGCGGCTAGTCGTTGCACCTGATGGCATGTTGAACCTAGTGCCATTTGAGTCGCTCCGTGACGAGCGTGGCCGTTTTCTGTTGGCGTCACGGGTCATTAGCTACATACCTTCAGCCACAATCCTCGACTCCCTTCGTCGCGCACAGGAGTTGGCACCAGCGCCTCGGCCGCTGTTAGCAGTTGGCGATGTCGCATATGACAACCAGGGAGGTGTCGGCAGGAAAGTGCCACCAGCAGCCACGTTCCGCGGAAGAATCGAGCGTGGCATCGCAGATCTGTCAGGAATAGCGCTTCACGATCTACCGCAAACCCGAGAGGAAGTCCAGGAAATCGGTAAAGTCGCCGGACCAGATGCCGTTCTCCTACTAGATACGAATGCCACCGAGACCGCGTTCAAGAAAGAACCGCTGGATCAGTTTCGTATTTTGCACCTCGCTGTGCATGGTTTCGCGGATACGCAGTATCCTGAGCGATCAGCCCTCGTACTGGGCGCGGACCCGAAATCTGGCGATGACGGACTGCTGCAGGTTCGTGAGATCATACGGTTGCGACTGAATGCGGAACTGACGACGCTTTCCGCTTGCGATAGTGGTGTGGGGAAATTGCAGGGGCAGGAAGGAGTTAGCAATCTGGTCGAAGCGTTTCTGGTTGCGGGCTCGAAATCGGTCGTTGCAAGCCTTTGGAACATTGACGATGCGTCGACAAGCGCGCTCATGGAGGACTTCTACGAGCGACTCGCGCGGGGAGAACCGACGAGTCTGGCCCTTCGCAATGCAAAACTGAATTTGCTCGCCAAATTCGGCGACCAGTTGAGCCCATATTATTGGGCCGCTTTCATCAGCGTGGGAGAGACCCTCAATCCGATTCCATTTAGGCGCCCATAATGCTAAACCTTGAGGATCGCAGCAAGATTTTCGACAAGGTCTGCCGTTTGGTACAGACCAAGCACTTCAATCCTGGCCTCAATGGGGTGGACTGGAACGCGCTGGCTCAGAGCCGAAGGGAGCAGATCCTCGCTTGTGCGCAGCCTGAAGTTTTCGAAAAGGAAGTCCACCGCCTACTGTCAGAGCTAAAGACCAGCCACACCGGGTTTCGACATGCTGGCATGCGAAACATCCCAGCGCGCCATGCGATAAATGCAACTTTGCAGCGAATCGGGGTAGACGGAACTGAGCACTGGATGTTCCAGGATGTGCATCGAGGCGGTCCCGCGTATGTGGCAGGCATACGAGCCGGAGACTTGCTGCTCGATTGTGGTGGACGAGCAATTCGACCGCCTGACGATCTGACGTTTTCAGTTGGCGAATCGGCGAACTTGCTCATTGAAAAGCTGCATGGAGGACAGCAGAAGGTGACGGTTCAGCTGCCGATGCCGAAATCTCAAAGGCATCCGGTTACCGCCCCGCAGGCAGTGACCACCGAAAGGCTGAGCGATGAAATTGGATTGCTGAGAGTCGCGATGTTCCCAGGCGCTATCGGCATCGATGTAGCGAAGGACATCGACCGTAGTATCGCAGCACTCGACGGATGCAGCCGACTCATCGTGGATCTGCGCGGCAACACCGGTGGTGGAATCGGCGGGCTGCGCCTGATGAGCTATCTTACACCTGGAAAACTCGAAGTTGGCTACAGCCTTACGCGCAAACGCCGTGAGCGCGGCTATCGGCGGGAGGAACTGACCCGCTTTGGACGGATTCCATCGCACAAAGCGACTCTCCTATGGTTAGCGGCCAGATATGCATTCGTTGAAAAATCCATCCTCGTCGTTACCGAAGGACTTGGCCAGCGCCAGTTCCATGGTCGAGTTGTGCTGTTGGTGAACGAACACACGGCGAGCGCTGGGGAAATGGTTTCAGCGTTCGCAGAGGAAAATAATCTGGCGACCATTGTTGGGACGAAAACACCTGGCCGGTTGCTGAGCGGTAGTGCATACAAGGTTGGCCACGGATACATTCTCGGCTTGTCGGTTGCTGCTTATCTCACTTGGCAAGGTCGGATGCTCGAGAACAACGGCATCGTTCCAAAGTTTTGCATTGAGCTCTCACGCGACGCCCTGAGAGAAGGAAGAGATACGCAACTTGAAACAGCAGTCGCAGCGGCGAAGACTCTGTAATCTCGTGTCGCGCCAACTGCGACGCTCAGAGGAGAATTGCAAGCCCCGGATGTCTCTCGCCGGGGCTTGCCCCTCCGCCTGGGGAAGCGCACCCCCGGTTCAGAAACCACAATCACCCGAGAGGGTACGGCGCGGTTGGCTCATCGGACCTACGAGGACGCTTTCGTCGTGCGGTCTTAGGCAACTGTTGAGTCAGATTCGATTGTGTCCAACCCCTATTCCTTATTGGCGAACGGCGTCTCCATAGTTTCGTCAAAACAAGCGAACTGGAAAGCGCGTCCACTCCAGGCCCGGTTGCCGCAAAGCAAGGAAGTAGGAGCCGGGCGGCACGCCTGCAACATTCACTTCAACTCTAAGGACCACAACATGATTCTGAAGCTGTGCCAGCCCGCTGGTATACAAAAGTTCACTGCCGGTCTCGTTCAGAAAGGCAAGGTCGTAGCTGCCTTCCTTGCTCCCGACCGGCAGATCGATAACAAGGTACTTCGTGCCGCGTCCGAGCGGCAACGGAGTTTGACCTGATGCGTTCTGCTCGCCGCGCTGAACTGAATAAGCCCGCAGATCGAGCACCGCCGTTTCATTGACCGCGCGGTGCGAACGGAAACTGAGCCACAGACCGAGCACCACAGCCAGGATTGCAAGTCCGCCCCCCCATCTGAGACGCCTGTGTTTCCGGAGCTTGGTGCGAATCGCTGTGAATTCCAGAAAACAGGGACTGCACGAGCCGAGGTGGTCTAACCATTTTTCTGCTTCGGAGAGCGAGACCTTGTGCGAAGCGATCCCCTCGAGAGTCTCATAGCCCGGGCACCCTACACGACTTGGATTCGGGAACTCAGTTGACAATCCCTTGGAGAGAACCTCAAGTATTTGCTTCTCGTTTTTGCTGAACTGTTCTCGGTTTGTCAGATATAGCTCTCTCCGTTTCCACAAACGAAGCTCAACCACCACGGCCTCAGACGTGGATGGGGAACGCTTCACTTTCAGAGTCGATCACGAAGTATCGACAGCTTGTACCTGAACTTCATTTTAGTTCTTTGCTCGCCACTAGCTAAGAATGAAGCAATTTCCCTCCATGAATAACCGTACTCCCGAGCGGTCCACACCCTCCTCAGCCAGCCGTCCATGAGAGCGAGGATTTCCTTTGCGAGAATGCGACGCTCAAAATCTACGTATGCACGAAAACCCTGCTTTGCAGCAATAACATCCAACTCGTTTGCCGAGGCAACCAATTGCAGCGTCTGCTCCCGCCTCAGCTGGCGACGCCGCGCGCGACTAAAGCGGTGCCGAAATGCGCCGATCAAGTATGAATCCATGTTCGCGATTTCCGCACACGATGTGCTCAGACGATGCAGGCTCCTGGCAATCGACTGCAGCACTCCTTCCCAAATCTCAGCGGCTAAGGTGACATTCTCGGGATCGTCTCGCTGCCTGCCCAGTTCTCGATTGGCATGAGCATGAACGTGAGGCCAAACGCGGCGGGCAGAGTCTATGAGTTCCTCTTGGTTCGCTTTATCGGCCGGGGTCGCCGGCAGACAGTTCGAGATGATCCATTCCGGCCCGGGGTCACTACTAGGCATCGGGATATGCCTCACAAATACTGCCCATGGCGGGCAGAGCTGGGTTCCGACAGAGTGCCATCGGCACGTAGAGGGTGTCAACCCATGAACCCGGGATTTATTGTTCCACACAACCGTGGAAGCGTGAATTGGAAGATTTCTTTCTTACTTTTTTCTCGGCGCGGTTCCTTTACTAGATAAGGGCAAGTTTCGAATGTGGGGTGCTCCAGGAATTGGTATCCAGTACCGTCTAGCCACGGCTGGGGCTCAGTGGGTGAGAGGTGTGCGATGTCCTATGCGCTGTTACGAAAGGATGGATGCGCAAAGATCGCGTCTGAGCGCTTGGCGTTGATCGACCGACTTCTGATCGAGGGAATCAGAATCGGGTCGGTGTCGAAACGTCGCGCGATCAACAAGGTCTTGCGGGAGTTTCCCGAGTTCACACGTGGAGACTGTTGGCAGCGTATTCGCTATTTACGAAAAAATCCTGGGGCTGGGAGTCTCCGCGTGTGTCAATGCGATCGTGTCACATCGGTGTCAAAGACCGGTCCTAACCGGCGGCCTGTGGCTCGGCAGTGGACCGAGGCCGACGATGACAAGTTGCTGAACTTGGCGGGATATGAACGAGTAGACAAGATCGCCCAGCGCCTGAGTCGCTCTGTTCGCGCCGTGCGGTTCCGCTTGTGCGCGCTCGGCATGAGCGGGAAAGTCACCGACGGTTGGTCATTGGGAGCCCTCAGGAAACTGCTGCGAGTGAGCCCGGACCGGCTCAGGGACTTCATCGGCAAGGGCATGCTGGGGGTGCGTGATCCGCGTATTACTACCTCTTCCTTGGCGCAGTTCTGCCACGAAAATGCTACCTCTCTCACTCCAGTGGCCCTTGAAAGGGTCGCAGCAGCGACCGCAACGAAGCGCGAAGCGTACCCCTGGGAGCGAGCGGCAGATCTTCTCGGAGTGAACCTAGAGCAGCTGCAGAGCTGGATTTCGGCCGGTCAGTTGAAGGTAATGGATACGTTTGTCACCGACCGTTCTTTCGAGGGGTTCTGCAAGAAGCACGGATCCGCATTCAACATTGCGCTAATTGACCCAGCCACCGCAAAGTGGCTTACAGAAGAATACGGGGTGTCAGTCTCCGCATCGAGCGACCCCGTCATCCCGCGCGCTCAAAAACACGCGTTCAAGGTGAGAACCTGCAAGTGCGGAAGGAAGATAGCCGGCAATGTGTATTTCAGGCACGCAAAGGCATGCAAGGTTGCCGCAGATCAAGCCGTGCGCCAAGGCGTTTACCAATCCAAGGCCTGCGGCAAAGCGCCCCCCGGTTCGATGTAGGAATCTGCATTGCTCCGCCACTGCTCAAACGACGGGTATGGATCGGGCAGCCATGAACCCCAGACTTCGTCGCAGCGGTCGGCGTATTCCATCGTGCGAATCGCCCGCGGGTGGCTATGGGCGTGGATGAGGATAGCGTCGAGCCATCTTTCGTTTCTTGCGTCCTTGAAGTTTTGGTCAACGATCCAGCACATGAGCTGCTGCCAGTCTCGCACTCTGACCTGCGCCTCCAGGAACCCAGGGCAGCGCTGCCCGAGCTCACGGGCGACTTCCCGTGGCAGTCGAGATCCGAGTTCTAGGCCGGGTCGAACCCAATAGGCGAAGGCTTCCCAATCGATGTAACGGGAAACGGCCGCGAACAAGCGTTCGGGGGCAACCAGCTTCACACAGCCACTTGCCTTTTGCAGGTCGGGCACGCGATGCGCGGTGTCATCGCACCGTGCAGCCATGTCCCTCCATTCTTCAAATGATGGATATCGAACCGGCTTGGCTTTCTTCCACCTCTCCACACATTCCGACCAGCAGACCTCGGCCCTTTGATAGCGCGGCTCCCGGATGGCGTAAAAAGTAATGGCGCTAAACCAGCCTTCCTGCTTGGCAGAGCCGAAAATGTGATCGTCAATCCAGTCTTCCAGGCGGAGAGGCAGCGGCCTGTTCTTGGCCGCTTTCGGCGCCAGTTTCTTTTCGTTTTCGACAAATCCCGGAACGCGCTCGTCCAGGATCTCTATCAGCCAGTCCGGAATGCGGTTTTCGCTCTCCAGAACTGAGCGGACCCATAGGTAGAACTCCTGCCAGTCGATGTACTCGTTGCGACTATGGAGCAGGCGTTGCCAGGGGATACGGCGGGCTTGAGCGTCTGCGCGTTCGCGGGCGAGGCGCTGCACTCGTGCGACGTGATTCCGTTTTGGAACCTGGCCAGCACTCAATTCGAATCTCCGTTCCAATATGAGTTCCAAACAGCCCGCTTATTGAATGCGCCGTCGGCTAGTTTAGCCAATCGCGCCGCTGTTGCAACCTGTATTCAATTCAAGGCGACCACCATTAAGACGGTGGCGCCGACCACCGCCGAGGGGATCCAGCGGTACCTCGGCAGCGGCTTGGTCAAGGGCATCGGACCGATCCTTCTCTTAAACAACTCCACAGTTAAAAGTCTGATCTTGGCGGTTCCAGACCATTTTGGAGATAGGGGCCACCAGAGACTTTTCTCGTTTCAGCCAGATCAACGAAACCCAAGTCCCAATCTGATTTTTGACGCCGAGAGTAGCCAGCGGACTCGCTCTTTCCTTTTCCTTACAGTTGCCGCACTCTGTGCTCGCCGAGTAGGTCACCAAAACATTGTAGTCATTGCCGAAAATGGGCAAATGGCGGTCCATTTGCCTGTTACGGAAGGCAGAATAGGACCCTTTTCTACTCGGACGGCGCAACTGAAATACTCCAATTGAGGCAATTGATGGAGCAGTTCCTATCGTCTGTTCTAGGCATTTCTATTAAAATCGAAAATCCATACCTAAGCCGGCATCGTCCAGGCCGCTGTCGGATGAGCCGTGACGTTACAGTGCAGAATGCGGCGACTGCCGATTTCCATGACCACCAAAACATACAGCACCCGGAACCCTGCCGTGATCGCCACCAAGAAATCAGTGGCCATCATGGCCTGGGCGTGATTCCGCACGAAGCTTCTCCAGTGCTGGGAGGAGGTTCTCCTCCTGTCCTTGGGATCAGCATTTCGCGGCCAGTACGCCCGCACCGTCCGGGGCGATACCAGGATCCCGAGCTTCACCGACAGCTCCGCCGCTATCCGCTCCTCGCCCCAAGTCGGACTCTCCCCCACCATGCGCACAATCAACCGGCGAAGATCGTCCGAAATCCGAGGTCGTCCCAACCGCGACATGCACCGCCACCACAGCTTGAATCCCTGGCGATGCCAGCCGACGAGGGTGTCTGGTTTGACAATCATCAATGCCTCTCTCCAGTTGAAGAATCGGGACCACCACACCAAAGAAAAGCGCGCCGCGGCGGTGAGCTTGCGAGGTGGAATTCCGTGTTCCTGGTAGAACACCAGTTGCTTGCGCAGGAACAGTACCTCGGCACTCAAGGCAGCCCGGGAAGAACGTGCCAATCGCAGGAACTGGATGCCCTGGGCGACTACAGTAATAAGGATAAGAAGCAACGATCGGAGCAGCTGCGCGATCCTGAGCATGTTCACCCGTGAAATGACACGTTCAAGTCTGCGGCCGGGAGACAGTTACATCAAGGCAGTCTGGGAAAGTTGCACCTTTTCATGTGCATACGGACTTTTTGCGGGGCACAGCTCTTTTCAATGCGGGCAAGGCGAGGATCAGGTTGAAGTTTGAGTTAGCATCAAAAAGCCGGCCGCAGAGGCCAGCTTTCTTCTCTTGTACTGATTTTTATCCTTGGCGCTGGATGCGAAGCGAGAAGGCAGGAAGTAGTTCTCTAGCGCTTCTGCGCAATGTCGTATTCGTCCGTGCCAAGAAACGCCGTACACAACAACACAACACCTCCCGGAGGCGTGCAAGTTCGAGTACTCGGGCAGGAAGGGATCAGGGCAGGAAGGCACATGCGGTGCGACGCGGATGCAGTGGGTGCACGAGACCGAACCGTATGGCCAAACGATCGGATTCGGTCCGGATCGAAACTACGAGCAGATGGCTTCCTAGCGTGCTCGCCGGGACTTGGCGGTGGCTTGCCGTGCGAGGCGGGTCTGGACATCCACGATATGCTCCAGCATGGTGGTGTACGCGGCCTCGGGATCGTGCCGGGAGATAGCATTGAACACCTCGCGGTGGCAGCGCACTACGTGACGCACAGTATCCCGCGAGGGCTTGAGGTCGGAAATGGTCTTGGAGGCTACGCCGAGCATGGATTCGGCCAGCACCTCGAGGATTGGGTTGCGAGCAGCTTGTGCCACCAATAAGTGGAACTTCAGGTCGAAGATGCGGGGCAGTCTCTTGTTCCGCAGGGCTGCCCTCATCTGCTTGATAACCTCCTCCATCGCTCGCAGGTCCTCGGCGTCGGCGCGCTGGGCAGCCAGGCGGGCAGCCTGGGGTTCGAACATGAGCCGCACTTCGGCGATCTGCTGGATGGACACCTTGCGCAGATGAAGCAGAGTCTCGAAGGACCTCGCCACAGGGCCATTATCGCCGTCGGCAATGAAAATGCCGCCGACCACGCCCTTCTTGACGCGGATCAGCCCCTCCGGTTCCAGCGCGCGCAGCGCTTCACGGACAGATGCACGACTGGTCTCGAAGCGCTGAGCCAGCTCCCGTTCGGTAGGCAGGCGATCGCCAGCACGCAGCTTGCCCGCGAACAAAGCATCTTTGATCTGCCGGACAATCTCGTCTGACAGACGGCGCGTCTTGATGGAATCAAACATGTTTTTCTATCAAGTGTAACGTGGTTTGTGGCGCTTCACACGTGCCTTGCGATCTGGAACTGGGAGAGTTCCGACATACTCAACCCGAGTTCGTCAACCAGAATCTCGCGGTTGTGTTGGCCGATGAGGGGTGCAGGACGGCGAACGGGGGGCCGCGCACCATTGATGAGGGGCACGGCGCCAGGATAACGCAGGCTTTTGCCGGAGCTGGGATCGGCAACATCTTGCCAGAAACCGCGCGCCTGGAGGTGTGGATCGGCGTAGATTTCTTGCGGCGTGAAGACGGGATACCCGAGTATCTCGCGCTGCACGACCCCTCCGAAGAACCGTTGCTTGGTAAGCGTCGCGAAGAATTGGCCGATGGGCATCTCGATCGCGTCCACCTCTTGTTGGGTGGCATTTGTGATATCAAATGTGCCCCAGTCTATGCGCTGCAACCCGACGGGTGCTGCTCCATGCTCCGTCATCCAGGCAACTAGTTGTTCGTTAGAGTGCCGGCCGGCAGCTCCGCCATACAGGATGAAGTTGATCCACCCGTCCCGGCATCGCCAGAACACGCGCATCCTGGCGCCAGTGAGGCTGCGGCCGGTAACGTAGACTCCCGCACGCTCGGGATTAATGCCGTGCAGGTCCCAGAACGTCGGTGCATGCGCAAGAGCCGCCATCACAGCGACTTGTGCAGAAACATCCACGTGTTGGCCTCTGCCACTGGCGCTACGATAAACGAGAGCCGTCAGCGCGCCCATGGCCGCTTCGGCTCCGACCCACATAGGAGCTTGCGGTTCGGTCACGCGCATAGGTTCGCTGTCAGCTTCCCCGGCCAGCGACATGGCTCCGCCGAGAGCCATGATCTCCAAGTCGGAACTCTTGAAGCTGCGGTACGGGCCGTGCTGGCCGAAGGGAGTGATGGATACCAAAATCAAGCCAGGGTTGCGCCCACGCAGCCGGTCGTAACTGAGCTGCAGATCCCCGAGCGTGCCCGGGGAAAAGCTCTCGATGACAAAGTCTGCCTTCTCCACGAGGCGGAGAAACGCATCACGTCCGTGGCGAGAGAATAGGTTCAACGTGATCCCGCGTTTGTTGGCGTTGAACGCCAGCCAGCATAGACTCAGGGGCGGTTCGCAGCCGCCACCAAGCAGAGGCGGCAAGCGGCGGGCAGGATCCCCGCCTGGGGGCTCGATCTTGATTACGTCGGCCCCCAGATCGGCGAGTATCTTTCCACAGGAGAATCCCAGCGGGCCCGTCAGATCCAAAATGCGGTATGGCTGCAGCAGCATAGAGTCCGTCAGAACGGGGAGCACCATCAATGCGGCCTACCGCCCCGTGCGGGCCAGGACCTCGACCCAACCCCGCATGCGCTGCTTGGCCCGTTCGACATCCGAGGCCGGGAAGAATTTCAACGGATCGACGCGATCTACTGGGTAGACCGGGCGGTGGAAGTCTTGCTCGTAACCGTAGGGCACGGTGGCGTCGATTCCCATGCCGCCTTCAAACCGGGTGTTGGAGGCCGTCCAGTCCTTCTCGCCGGCGGTCATCCGCTCGGCTGGCTGGAAGGTTTGGCCGATGCCGCCGGGTAAAGGATTGAGAATGTCAGTATGCGGGTTTACACGAGTCGTAAGGCACCAAATGATGTCGTCCATGCTATAGATATCCACGTCTTCGCTGACGGCAATGGCAAGCCGCATGCCTTGGCTGCAGGAAAGGATAGCGGCGAGGAAGTTACGCTGCCAGCCTTCCTCGATCTTGTTACGCTTCTTCACTTGGATGATGCAGCCGCCCCAATCGGTCATACAGTACGGGATATTGACGTCCTGAATGATGCCAGGCTGAAGGCGGTCGCAAAGTTCGAAGATGGCCGCTTCGCGCACGCTAGTGTCAATGTTATTGTCATCAGCCATGTGCACACCGAGCAGGTAAATCAGAGGCCTGCTTTCGCGCCTCCGCATTGTGACGGCGGTGACGTGGAGAGTGGGCGCCTTGTACGCCTTGCCCATGTAGCCCGCCCACTCGGGATGGAAGAAGTGCTTGCCCTGCTTGCCGGATTCTTCCGCCTCTGCGGTCTCGAAGCGCTTATCGCGTGGGTAGAGATACCCTTCGAGCACGTATTCGGATTCAGCAATCGCCCAAGCATCAACCGTGCGTGCCTTCACCAGGTGGATGGGAGATCCTTGGATGGCACCGGCAACTCCGATTTCATCACATCCCTTGGGCAGGATGACGTAATCAAAGCCGCCACCGGCGATCATGGTGCAGGCCGGAGGAACTCCGAAACACATGGTGAGCGGGATGGGTTTTTCGTCTTTATAGTGCTCGGTGATGATCTGCCACATGTGGGATCCGGGTGAGGCCTGGAACGTCCCGACGTTGCCCCAGCGGAAGTTCATCCGGTTGTAACCAATGTGGCTGCCGCCCGTGAAATACGGGCCGACCACACAACTGATGCCGCTGCCGATGGTCAACTCGGGTTCGAGTGCGGTGTGGCGAATGGCGGTTATGTATTTGTTCACGTCGAGGTCGTCGGTAATGACCTCCTGCTGGCACGACGCCTCGCTTTGCGGAATTTCGATCGGGGAGATGGGATGAGTGAGTGCGTAGGCTAGTTTGCGGGTCCGGTCCTTGGGTCCTTGCCATCCGAACATCTTGTCAATAACGCTAAGGTCTGCTAGCAAATTCGTGACGGCGCGCGCGTGGGGCTTGCTTTTTACACGATTGAATAGAACCGCGGGGCCGCCATCGAGATGTTTCTGGATTCCCGTAATCTCCAAGTCGGGGTCAACTTCCACATCCGTCTTCAACAAGTCGCCCTCGGAATCGAGCCATTCCAAGGTACCACGGAGCGACGTGACGTCCTTCTTTAACCCCGGTTTGTTGGTTTCCACCACCACTGTAGCCATGCCCTGCTCTCCTTTATGCCAATTGAACTTGGGTTGCAGAAGCCCGATTCGCGAAAACGCGATCGAGCACGAGGTATAACCCAATGAGAACCAGATCGATGACACTCACAAAACCGAATGCTGCCAGGTAACGCCCGCCAAAGTGGCTGATCAGGTAGCCGATGATGGTCGGCGCCAAGCCGCCGACGAGATTACCGAAGCCAACGAATAAGCCGGTTGCACGGCCGATCTGTTCCAGTGACACCAGTCCGTGCACGATCGAAACATTCATGGCGGCGTAGATCATAGGCGCGGCCAGGGTTGTGACCAACAGCAGCACCGCGCTGACCGTGCTGTGCACGACTACCGACATCAGCACCAGCACGGCGACGACACCGCTGCTGACAGCGCCCACCACGGCTGGGCGCATGGTGTGATCCGCGACAAATCCCAGGGCCAGCGCAACTGCGATCGGCAATAGGTAGCTCGCAGCCACCCAGCCTTTCAGCGCGTCGAGCGCCAGACCGCGAGCCTGGATCAGGTAAGTCGGAATCCAGGCGGTCAAGCCGAACAGCGTGGCCACGGTCCCTGTCTGGCAACCAGCCAGGATCCAAAGGTTACGGTTGGCAGCGAGCGAAATCCAGCGGATCGGCGCATCGGTTCGCGGTGCAATACTGACAGCGAGATTGGCCCTGATATATTCCGTCTCCCGCCGGTTCGCATGCGGCGACAGCTCCGGATCGTCGGGAGCCAGGAACAACAGCAAGGGTTCCAACAGCAAGAGCGAGGCGGCGGTCAGTACCGTGAACACAGACCGCCATCCGGCGACCGAGATCAGCCCGCTCACAATCGGCAGACCCAAAGCGAGCCCCACCTGATTGCCATTGACCCACAGCGACTGGATCCGGCCATGCTCGCGAACTGGGAACCAGCGTCTGGCATAGGCACTGCAGACGGGCCAGATGCAACCCTCGGCGACGCCTAGTGCCAGGCGCGCGGCGTAGAGTTCATTGGTGCCGTGTACGAAGGCACACCACCCCGTGCACAGAGCCCAGCCGCAGACTCCAATCGCCGCCGAACGGCGGGGGCCCAGCCCGTCCACCACGAAACCCCAGGCCAGCAGCCCGAAACCATATCCGAAAAAGAAGATCGTCGACAACAGTCCGATGCGGGCATGTTGGCCAACCAGGCCGAGCTCCAGCAAAAATCTCTGGTCGGCGATGAGGACCGCGATATTGGTCTTATCCAGCTGGTTGACGACTACTAACAGGAACAAAGTCGGCGCCACTAGCCACCAGCGTGCCGCGGTGCGCCTGGCGAGCGGGCGCGACAAACCGGTTTGCTTCGCCGCCTGGAGATACTTCGGCGTTGCTGGCATCTGCGTTGCCATCTTGGTCAGGAGAATGCCCCCTGGTCGAGGAGTCCCTGGTACTCCCCCCGCGACATGCCCAGCCACGACAGGAAGACCTGTTCATTGTGTTCGCCGAGACAAGGGGCTGGGCCGTGGACCCTGCCTGGCGTGTCGCACAGTTGATACGACGACATGCGGTAATGATGCAGCCCGATCTCGGGATGCTCCAATTCCTGCCACACACGGCGGGACGCAATTTGAGGATCGGAAAACAGGTCCTGCATTGTGCTGACCGCAGCGGCATGGACACCAGCACCCTGCAAAGTTTCCATAATCGACTGCGCATCGCGGGAGTGCGTCCAATCTGCGATGAGTTGGTTCAGAGCTGCCTCGTGCTGCTTTCGATTTGTAAAACTGCTGAAGCGGGAATCGTCAAGCCATGGCAGCTGGAGCGAGGCGTGGCAGAAGCGGACCCATTCGTCTTCATCCCAGCAACTGATCACACACCAGCGTCCCTCCCGGCAGGGATAGCAGCCGTGGGGAGAGGCAGCGGGCTCACGATTCCCGTCTCGCGTCCCGTTGACTCCATTTCCCCAATAATGCAGCAACGATCGGCTCATGAACTGCAAACCAGACTCATACTGCGAGAGATCGAGGTAGAGCGGCTCCTTCATGCGGCGACTGTAGTCCAGCGCCGCAAGGATGGCTACACCGCCGAACGCCACCGCCACGAAATCGACATAAGGACCATAGACGAAATTGGGAGGACCGTCCGCCTCGCCGATAAAGTTTGTAAAACCCGACAAGGAAGACAGCTGTGAGCCGAATCCGGGCTGACGAGCATACGGTCCCGTCTGACCCATATTGCTGCTGCTGAGCATGACCAACGTAGGATTGCGGCGACGCAGAGCTTCGAAATCCAAGCCGAGCCTCGCCATAACACCGGGACGCATGTTCTCGATGACCACATCGCACCACTCGACCAATCGGTAAGCGACTTCAAGGCCGCCGGGATTCTTAAGATTCAATGTCACGCCGCCCTTGGAATCGTTAAACAGCGCAAAGCAGGCAGATCGGTTGATGCCCTTCTTGTCATCTTTGAAAGGCGGGTATTGCAGGCGGAAACCATCGGGTTGTTGCTGCGATTCAACGTGCACCACACGTGCCCCAAAGTTGGCGAGGTACTTGCCGATACAAGGCCCGGCAGCGTAGCCGCCGAACTCCACGACTTTTACGTTCGCAAGCGCGTCAGACATTACTCAATGACGTCATTAAGAAAAAGTCACGGCCCTAAGGGCAACCGTGGATTACACCAGCCGCGGCACCAAAACGGCTCGTCACGTCAGCAGAACCTCCTGGGTCGTCGTGAAGGACCCCAGCTCAGTCCTTGGTCCCGCCGTTAGTCCCGTCCTCGCCGGAAAGCACCGGCCCCCACTTCGCTTCGACTTTGCGGCGAACCTCGGGGCTCGACTCGGCAACGGGCGGGAAGTCCCTGATCCACTCGTAGGGACGGCAAGCGTCAATGATGGCTCGCGAGCTGTGGCCTTTTTGGTCCTTAGGAATAATCGGATCCAGCGGCCCGCTCCAACTGCGGCGAATGATTTCAATGTCGATCTCCGGATTGGAGCGAGTGGAGAGCGCCCAAAGCACGTCATTCGTGTTGGTCACATCAATGTCATCGTCCACCACAATGGCGTAACGACCGAGGTATCCGCCCGCGTGGCAGTAGGCAGCCACCATGCCAGCCTGGCGAGCATGCCCGGGATAGCGCTGCTTGATGGAAACGAACGTCAGCAGGCGAGCCCCACCCGCCTCATGGCACCATACTCCGCGGACATCAGGGACGCCGGCGGCTTCCAGTTCCTGCCAGATCAACGCCGAACGGAGGAAGCAGCGCATGTAATTGAACTCGCACGGAGGACGGGTGGGCGGCGCGCCCAGAATGATGGGATGGTTGCGGTGATAAAGCCGCTTCACCTTCATAGTCGGTTCCGGACGCACCGAGCTGGCGTAATAGCCGGTCCACTCGCCAAAGGGACCTTCGTCGCGGTCCTGGCCAGGGACGGCATCGCACTCGACCACGATTTCGGAGTGAGCTGGGATGGGCAGACCCGTGTACTCGCCTTCGATTACCTGCACCGGGTATCCTTGCAGGCCTCCCACCCAGTCGTACTCGGAAATGCCGTGCGGAACTTCAATGCCGCCGGCCAGGTAGAGCAACGGATCCTGTCCAAAGGAAACCGCGACCTTGCAGGGCAGGCCCTTGGCAAAATACTTCTCACGCATGATGCGGCCCTGCTTGCCGGGAGAGATATAGAAGCCGAGGGTATCGCGGTCATGAATCATGACCCGATAAGTGCCGAGATTGACCCAGCCCTCGTCAGGATCACGCGTAATGTCTACCGAGCCGGTGCCAATATATCGTCCGCCATCCAGTTCGTGCCACTTGGGTGTGGGGAACTTCCACATGTCGATGTCTTTGCCCTCGAACACGTTCTCCATCACTGGGCCATCTCTGACCACCTCGGGTTTGATGTAATTGATGTTGCTGATGTGGCGCTTGATGTCCTTTACGAACTCCATACGCGAATAGTTGGTGTCCATGTGAAGCGTCATGGCAATGCGCTTTACCGTGTTCAGCGTGTTGCTCAGGACGCGATACCCTGGGGGGTGTCCCTTGATGTTGTCGAACAGTAAGGCGTGGCTCCGCTCCCCACGATGGTGGCCGAGCTCAGTTACAGCGCCAATCTCGATATCCCAATCGGCGCCGTGAAGGGTCTTCAACTCGCCCAGCCGATCCGCTTCTTCGATCCAGCCTTGCTTCTTTTCCCGGTTTTTTCTCACGCGTCACCATGACGGCCATGTGGACTCTCCAGTACTTCCCTTAGCAAAACCAACATCCCGGTGTGGGCGAAAGCTGCTCGCGCCGGGATACGAATTGAGGTTACATCAGAAGATGAACTTCAGCCCAAACTGGATCTGCCGCGACGTGGTCGTGGTTCGGGACAGCTGGCCAAACGTGTTCGAGACCAGGTTGCCGGCAGCGTCGAAGATGCGGCGGAAGTTCGCGTTCGGAGCTTCGAAATTGGGGTGGTTCAGCAGGTTGAAGGCCTCAGTACGGAACTCCAGCTGCTTGCTCTCGGTCAGGGCGAAATTCTTGCCGAGCGAGAAGTCCCAATCGATCAGGCCGGGACCGATGAGCGTGTTTCGGCCCACATTGCCGAACGTGCCCAGTGGCTGTGGCCGGAAAGCGCATGGATCGAACCAGTGGAGCGCGTTGCCGATGTGCGTGCCGGCGGGAACGACGAGCTTGCCGATCGTACATCCCGCAGAAATCCCGCGCGTGGGATTGTTGCTGAAGCCGGATACGAGGTTCGGGCGATCGGAGAAATTGGCCCCGGTGGCCAGATTCTGTGAACGATTGGCGGAATTCTCTACGGTGAAGGGAACCCCACTGGCGATCGTTGTGATAGTGCCGATCTGCCACCCATTTAGCAATTGGCCGGCAACGCCAGTAAGGCTCCTGCCGAACGGTACTTGGTAGAGAATGTTGAACACGACGTTGTGCCGGATATCGAAGTTGGAGAGACCTTTGTCTGCGAAAACATTGTCGGGAATTTGCAGACCGGTGGCGGAGTTGTCTGCCTCCTCGCTAAACAATCCGCCGCTGGTATCGATGGACTTAGCCCAGGTGTACACGGCCGACATCTTCAATGCCTTGCCCAAAGGTCGCGTTACGGAGATCTGGAGGGAGTCGTAGTAGGAAACGCCGGTCATGCTCCGCGTTTGCAGATCGGACCAAAGTGGGTTGCGCCTTTTGGCGCCGCTTGGAGTGCACAGGGTGCCGGCGGGCAGAATCGGGTTCGTGGCGCTCACCGGGCCGGGATTGCAGGGCACGCCCCCGGGCAGGGTGATGGGGATTGGGGTGTTGCCGTCATAACGCTCGACGATATGTTTGCCTCGCGAGCCGACGTATCCGACCGAGGCCACCAAATTGTTGCCAAGCTGGCGCTCAACGGTAAGGCTGTACTGGTGGCTGTACGGTGTGTAGAACTGACTAAAAAGCGCGTTCTGCAGGCTGAACCCGGGATTGGTGCTTTGCGCCACGCTCAGCGGATTGGGGAAAGGCACAACGGATTGCGCGCACGGCGGTTTGGGACACTGTAGGGTCACAGTTAACCAGCCGTGCTTGAGGTCTGGAGCCGGGTTGCGATCAAACAAGTTCAGGAACTGGTTGAGCAGAATCTGGTCGTAGTACACGCCGAAGCCGCCGCGGACCGAGGTCTTGCCGTTACCCAACAGATCCCACGCAAAGCCGAAACGGGGCGCAAAGTTCTTGTGGTTGCCGGCAAAGGGCTGAGTGGTCTGGATGGCGGTCGCGGATGGATCCGGGAGAAACCACAACTTGCCGTTGACTTCCGTTGGAACGGTCGTGAGTTCGTAGCGGAGGCCCAGGTTTAACGTCAGGCGAGAGGCGGCGCGGAAATCATCCTGGAAATATGTCCCGAATAAGATGGATCGGATGCCGCGGCTGGGGTCGCTGCCCGGGAAAGGCACAGTGACGGACTTGGGCGCACCCAGTAGGAAGTTAGTCAAATTGTCGAAGGAGTAGTCGCCGCCAATGCGGTTGAAGTTGGCTGTGTTCCACTGAAAGCGCTCGATGACGAAGCCTGTCTTGAAGGTGTGTTTTCCGCGGGTGATACTCAAGTCGTCCGAGGGCTGGAGAGAATTCATACGGAATAACCGGGGGTCGTTGATGGTGGCGCCCATGGTGGACAGGCCCCCAACATTGATGCGCCCGAACGGCTGGCCGGGAATAAACGAAAGCGAAGCCGGGACGCCGGCTTGGTTGAAGAGATTGACCAGGGCGACCGAGCGGTTGAAGCCGAAGCGCGCTGTGTTCAGCGTGCTCCCCGAAAACACGTGCGTGTGCTGCAGGGTCACGTACTGATTCTTGTGTGTTTCGTCTTCGGCGAATAGGCCGAGCACGTGGTCGGGAGCGTCCTGCCGGAGCTTGCTACTGCTATCAATCGTGTAGCGACCGAAGACGGAATCTCTGCTGCTCGCGTTCCAGTCGATCTTGCCGGTGACGTAATTAATCGAGGCAGGCTGCGTCTGGCTGAACTGAAGCGTCGCCACACCCGCTCCGACGTTAGGACCATTAGGCATGGGATAGAGCTCCAGGTAGGGAATGACCGCCGGGTTCACCGTGACTTGCTTGCCGTTGATCACCCCGTTGCGTGCGTCCTGATCGGGAACGGACGCGAACTTGGAGACGCCGAGCCGCTCCCGCAGGCCCTCATAGTTGCCGAAGAAGAAGAGTCGGTCGCGCTTGATGGGACCGCCGGCGGAGGCGCCGAACTGGTTGCGGATAAACAGGGGAATCGGCTGGTTCGGGTCATCGAAGAAGTTCTTGGCATCGAGTGCCGAATTGCGCAGAAATTCGTATACGTCCCCGTGCAGCGAGTTGGTACCCGATTTGCTGACCGCGTTGATGATGCCGCCCATGGAGCGGCCGAATTCGGCGCTGGCGTTGTGGGTAATGACTTGGAACTCGCGGATACTCTCCACCCCGGGAAGCTGTCCACCGGCTCCGCCAGGCGTGAAGTTCTGCGAGTCATTGATGTCGGTGCCGTCCAACATGAAAACGTTGGAGGTCAGGCGCGCGCCCGCGACCGAGAACTTCGTGCCGCGCCCCTGGTTGGGACTACTGCCCGCCGCAGTCGCCACGTTGACGCCGGGCTGTAAATAAATAAGCTGGTCGAAGCTCCGGCCGTTGAGGGGTAATTCTTCCACTTGTCGCTCCTCCACCACGCCCGAGGTCGAAGCACTGCTGGTATTGACCAATGGAGGTTCGCCGGAAATCGTCACCGTCTCCTGAACCGTGCCCAACCGGATCTGCATGTCGACGATGGCATGTTGTCCCACAACTAGTTCGATTCCGGTTCGGACCATCGCCTTGAAGCCCGTTTTCTCGGCGCGCACCTCGTAGTGGCCAACGGGGAGGGCCAGCGCCCGGTAGTACCCGGCGGTGTCGGTGCTCACCACTCGCGTTGATCCGGTCTCCAAATTTGTCATCTTCACAATGGCGGCGGTGACGGCGGCGCCAGAAGGATCACTGATGGTGCCCGTGATCGCTGCAGATTGCTGCTGGGCCCATCCAGCCACCGCACTCATGACAAGCATGAAAACGCTCACCCAGGCAATCCAACGCGGTTCTACCGACCGGTTTACATTTGACTCCTTCATAGTTCCTCCTCAGCGAACAGATAAAGCGAACCGAAACACGCACCATCAAAGCGGCGCATGAGCTGACGGATTGAGTCCGAAAGGAAAGGAACGACCTAGAGATCAAAATCGAGCCGAAACCCGGTGAGCCCGGTTGCTGACAGAGGGAGAATCCGGTCTTGTCTACACTTCGCCCCTCTCGCTTCCTCGTAATGCTATGACTTTCAAAGCCTTACACAAACGGGCAATAACTGGTTCAGGCCGCCAGAGAAGCAACCGACTGCAAGTCATCCGGGCTCAGGTCCACTTGCAGACAGCGCCGAATCAGACGGACTTTGACAACAAAAACTTCCTGGCTTTTGCGGCCGACAATCTCACCACAAACACCTCGCAGCGGACCACTGGTCACGATCACGCGCTGCCCAACCGACAACTCGTCACCGGGAAAGCAAGCAATGTGGTTTGCCAGCACCCTTTTGATCGCTTCGATTTCAGCGTCGAGAATGAAAGCCGGCCCCGAATTGCTCCCCACGATACCGGCCACTCCGGCGCTGGCGTGAATGACACGAAGGTTCTCCCGGGATGGGGCGAATTGAGCAAAGGTGTAGCCAGGGAAAAGAGGTAGCTCCGCTTCGCGCATGCGCCGCAGGCTTAAACGAGAGCGCTTGACTATCAACGGCAGAAATGTTCTAAAACCACTGTGGCGGAGCAGACGGTCTACCACCTTTTCGTCGCGCGACCGCGTATGCAGCGCATACCAATGAGGGGCCAGAATCGTGCTGGTAGCCGGAAATACCATAGGTCTGTTGTTTAAATGGTCAGACCTAATTAAGCTGGCGCGCCTTGTTTCTTGGTAATGCATTTCTCCCCACGATCGGAACTGGGTTAGTAGCGCGGCCTTCGACCGCCGCAAGCGCGGGTACCGGCCCCCACGGCCAAGTGCGTCGGGTATTATCCCCGGCTGTTATTTCGGGGTCAAGCGCTTTTTTCCGTCCGGTAACGCGGCACTCCTACTGGCGGGCTATTTCGCCCCGAACGTTTCTGACCTCGAGCGAGATGCGGACGTGACCTTCGCGGTTGGCCACGTACGTTCGGAAATTCTGGAGATGGGCACCCAGGCGACTAGAGCTCACGGTGCCGACTTCGCCTTTTCCTTTGGGACGCAATCGCGGCGGCCAGTGGACATCTTGCCGTCCCAGCGCTTGCCCGCCGGCAGATGAATCGAAAATTGATCGAGAATCCGCATCACGCTCTGATCCACAATCTCTGCAATGGATTGGGGTTGATTATAGAACGCGGGTACGGGCGGGAAAATCACCACCCCCATACGCGAGAGTTTCAGCATGTTTTCAAGATGGATTTCGTTGAACGGAGCCTCGCGCACGACCAACACCAGCCGACGGCGTTCTTTAAGGGTAACGTCAGCGGCGCGGTGAATGAGCGTATCACCGTGGCCATGTGCGATGGCGGCTAGCGATCGGACGCTGCAGGGACAAACTACCATTCCCGCGGTAACAAAAGATCCGCTGGAAATGGGAGCGCCCACGTCCTGCGAGGCGTACCAGTGAGTCGCCATCTGCTGAACCTGTTCGACCGAGTAAGCCGTCTCATGGATAAGAGTGCGCGCGCCCCACTTGCTGAGCACGAGGTGCGTTTCCACCCCGGTATTGTGCAACAACTCCAGCAGGCGCACCCCGTAAACAGAGCCGGTTGCGCCGCTGATCCCTACGACCAACCGGGTGGCAGTTTTGGTCATGACTTTCTCCGAATCCTAACCTGCGTTCCGTTCCTGAATCCAAGAATCAGCGAATTCCGATCAATGGCCAATAAAACGGCACCAGGACCAA
>Ga0209267_1000852_pt1 | contig 21571 bp, 18 predicted proteins | sample GraSoiAngelo_137_FD_185894 | JGI IMG/M metagenome (GOLD analysis project Ga0209267, IMG submission 185894) | Grasslands soil microbial communities from the Angelo Coastal Reserve, California, USA - 14_0929_09_30cm (SPAdes) (version 2) | ecosystem: Environmental > Terrestrial > Soil > Grasslands ... | reverse complement strand
GGGTACGGTGAGCGCGATCGCCGCCGCAGCCAGCCCGAGCACAGGCCCCCCGCCGGTGAGCGGCGCGCGGGCGGACACGGTTCTGGTGTTGCAGGGTCGCACGGAGCTGCCGGGGTACACGGGCGATTTCGATCACTTCGCCGTCGACCTCCCGGGCAATCGTCTGTTCCTCGCGGCCGAGGATCACGGCACGCTCGAGGTGTTCGATCTGCGTACCGGCAAGCACCTCAAGAGCGTCAGTGGCTTGCAGACGCCCCACAGCATCTTTCTCGTCCCGCAGACGCACCGCGTGCTGATTACCGACGGGAGCGACAGCATCAAGCTCCTCGATGCAGGGTCGCTCGCCCAGGCGGGAACCCTCAAGCTGCACCCCGGCGCCGACTCGATCGGGTTCGACCGCAGTAGCGGCCATCTGTACGTCGTCACGGGCGGCAAGGACGTGAAGCTGAAGGAGTCGTGGCTGGAAGAGATCGATCCGGTCTCGACACGCAAGATCGGCGAGGTGCACCTGGACGCCGCTCACGTCGAGGCGATGGCGATCGAGCAGCATGGGCCGCATCTCTATATCAATGTCGCCGACAAGAACTATGTGGCCGTGATCGACAAGAGCGCGCGCCGGATCGTGGCCCAGTGGCCGATTCGCAAGGCCAGACAGAACGCGGTCGCACAGCTCGATGAGTCGAGCCGGCGGTTGTTCATCGTCGCACGCGATCCGGGGATGTTTATCGTGCTCGACGCAGACACGGGTGCGCACGTCGCGAGTCTCCCCGCACCGAAGCGCGTCGATGCGGAAATCTTCGATGTCGCGAACCGGCGCGTGTACGCCCCCGGCGGCGAGGGCTACATCGGCGTCTACGCAGAGGTCGACGCCGGTCATTTCGCCGAGCTGGCGCAGGCGCCGAGCTCCGTCGGCGCAAAGACCGCGATCCTGGTACCGGAGCTGCATCGTCTGTACGTCGCGGTGTCCCCGGGGGAGGGGAAGACCGGAGGGGCGATCATCTGGTTCGACGTCAGGCCTGCGCCGGCTTCAAAAAATAGATCCAGTTCAGTGCACGAGCCGCGTAGCGTGCCCTGAATCGAGGCAGCCCCGCTGGCGGTGACGGCGGTCGCAATGCCAGGTGCCATCCCGCCGCCCTGGCGCTATCCTCCGTGACCCGGGAGCCCGTAAAGGACTCGTCGAAAGGAGAGCTGTCATGTGTTACGACGAGAGGATCTTCAGGTCGTGGGCGACGAAGAAGGCGCAGAAGCGTGAAAGGGACCGGCCTGCAAGCGAGCCCGATCGATCGCAGGTAATGCCCGGTCCCCCGGCGCCGACCCCGGAAACGAATCGGCGCAGGGATGTGGAGCGCGAGCTGGAAGAAATCGTCTGACGATCGCAATAACCGAAGTCCTGGGCGTCGTGGGTCGCCACTGACCGAGGGTCTTTGTTTGTCCCGAGGTCGGTACGCGACACAGCCGGAACACCGTTGCGCTGATTAGCTCGATCAGGGAGCCACAATAAATGCCAAGCACCATTCGCAAGGTGAGCTACGCGTATGTCATGGTGGTGAACAAGTCGGGGGAAGCGGCGCGGATCCTCGAGGCGCTGCGTGACGCGGGCGTCAATCTGCTCGCGTTCTCCGGGTTCCCACAGGGCCGCAACCGCGCGCAGGTCGACATTGTGACCGACGACATCGACCGCGTGATGGCAGCCGCGAAGCGGCACAAGTGGAAGTTGAGCCGGACCAAGCGCGCCTTCCTGGCGCAGGGCACGGACGAGGTCGGGGCCGCGCTGCCCCCGCTGGCGAGGCTGGCCGCGGCAAAGATCAACGTGATCGCGGCCGACGCTGTCGCAGCGGGGGAGCGGCGGTTCGCAATGCTCTTCTGGGTCGCGCCGCGCGACTACAACCGGGCTGCGAAGGTGATGGAGGCCCCTTAAACGGCGTGCCGTTTGCGCTCGCCGTCCGGAGTGCGGGGGCGTCCGCTGAGCGAGCGTTACGGGCCCATGCCGGGGTCGAACATCGCGCGCACCTCGGACTCGCCCTCGAATCCAGGCCAGTACTTCCGGTGCAGCTCCATGAACTCGGTGGCAATCCGGACCGCTTCGGCCTTCGAGGCCACGTTCAGAATCGCCCAACCCCCTACGACCTCCTTGGTCTCGGTAAATGGACCGTCTGTCACGGTGATCTTGCCCCTCGCCAGCCGCACGCGAACGCCGTCCGCGGTCGGCAGCAGACCACCCGCGTCGACGAGGATGCCGTCCTGCGTCGATTTCTGAACGAACTTGCCCATCGCCTCCATCAAGGCGGGGGGCGGCCCGGACTCGCGATATGACTCGGAATGGCGAATGAACGTCAGATATTTCATCGGCTCCTCCATTTGGGCTCCAACCAGGCGACGAACGAGCCCGGGCCAGATCGACATTGCGGGCCGTTTTTTCACCGCGGAAGCGGTGGACAAGAAGAGATCGAGGAAAGCTATGGAAGTCACTGAAAAATCTAGGAATTGCTCCTGGAGATCCGCGGCAATGCGTTGTAGGGTTCACGCGCCGGGGTGTTAGTTCGAACAGGAATCCCATGTGATAACGTTTGGCGCGTCGCGACGACCGCCCAGCGAGCCCAAGCGAATCATCCGAACGGGGGGAGCACGTGCAAGCCATGAGCTGTGGTGAGGCCGTGATGAAGCTACTTTCGGCCTATGAGGTGGATACCGTGTTCGGCATGGCCGGGACGATGACTCTCGAGCTGTACCGCGGCATGGCACGCACCGGGATCCGCCACGTGCAGTGTCGCAACGAGCAGGGCGCCAGCTTCATGGCCGACGGCTATGCGCGCGCCACCGGCAAGCCCGGCGTTTGCACGATCATCGGCGGCCCCGGCGTCACCAACGCCGCGACCGGCATTGCCCAGGCTTACTGCGACTCGCAACCCGTGCTCGTGCTGTCCGGAGCGTCTCCGGCGCCGACGCAGGGTAAGGGCTGGGGAGCGATCCATGAGCTCAATGATCAGGCGGCGGTCACGGCCGGGTTCACCGCCTTCAGCGCCATGGTCCGCTATCCGGAAGAGTTGCCGGAATTGATTGCCCGTGCCTTTGCAGTGTTTCGCGGCAGCCGGCCGCGTCCGGTGCATCTGTCGCTGCCTCGGGACGTCCTCCCGACACCCGTCGAGGCGGAGTGGAGGATCCGGCGCGCTCCCACCTTGCCAATGCCGGATCCCGCCGCGATTGACCAGGCCGCGGATCGCCTCGCGCAGGCCAGGCGCCCACTGATCCTCGTCGGGGGCGGCGCCGTCGGCACGCGCAAGCCACTGACCGAGATCGCGGAGCGCATCGGGGCTCCGGTTCTGGCCACCAATGCCGGCAAGGGGATATTGCCGGATTCCCACCCCTTGTCGCTCGGCTGCTCGGTACTGCAGGAAGCGAGCAAGCAGGCGCTCGCCGACGCCGATGTCGTGCTGCTGGTGGGCTCGGAAGTCGCGGCAGGGGATCACTTCCTGGCGAAACTCGAAATATCGGGCGACATCATCCGGATCGACATCGATCCCACGGAACTGACATCGATGTATGCCGCTGCGGTGCCCATTCAGTCCGACGCCCGGGCCGCGCTGCTCGCGCTGTCGTCGGCCCTCGCCAGCCGCAAGCCGACGGCGCAGCGGTCCGAAGGCGAGAGCCGGGTCCGGGAGATCCTCGGGCACAATGCCGCGAAGTTGACCCCGGTCGAAAAGCTGCACGCGCGCGCCTGGAAAATCCTGCGTTCGGCCCTTCCCGCGGATGCCATCGTGATGGGCGACGCCACGCAGATCGTGTACACGGGCAGCTTTGCCATGCCGATGGAAACCGAGCGCTGCTGGTTCTACTCCGGCTCGTACTGCGCGCTGGGTTTCGCCTTGCCGATGGCCATTGGCGCCAAGATCGGCGCGCCGCATCGGGCGGTGATCGCCGTCGCGGGCGACGGCGGGGTCATGTTCACGATCAATGAGCTCGCCACGGCGGCGGAGGAACGCCTCGCGCTCCCGGTCATCGTGTGGAACAACGATGCCCTGATGGCGATTGCGGACGGGATGGACGAGCGGCAGATTCCGCGCATCGGCGTCGAGCCCAGGAGCCCGGACTTCGTGCGATTGGCGGAGAGCCTCGGCTGTCATGCCGTTCGCGCCGCGAGCGCCGAACAGCTGGCGCAGTCCCTGCGGGATGCGCTCGTCGCGGATCGTCCGACCCTGATCGAAGTCCGACAGGACAGCCCGTGGCTCAGGGGCTAGCGGCTGGCGCGCTTCAGCCCGGATGCAGCGCGCGGGGACGTCGCACCGGGTTCTGATCGTTGATCTCATCCCGCGGGCGGTAGGGCGCCTCGAGGAAGGCCCTGTCCGCGGCATCGAGCCGCAGCGCCAGCGCCTCCACGGCGACCTCGAGGTGCGCCGTCTTCGCAGCCCCCACGACCGGGACGTTGGGGTTGGGGCTGCCGGCGACCCAGGCCATCGCCACGTGTGCCGCGCTCACGCCCCTGCGCGCGGCCACCTCGCGCACGCGGCGTGCGATCTCGCGATCGATGTCGTCGCCGTAGTATTCCTGGTAGACGTCGTGCGCCGTGCGCGGGGTACTGGAGTCGCGCGCGAGGAACCCGCGCGCGAGGGGACTGAAGGTCGTGACGGCGACGCCCTGGTGCCGGCAGTAGGGGAGCATCTCCCGCTCTTCCTCGCGGTAGAGCAGGTTGTACTGACACTGCATGTTGACGAACGCCGTCCAGCCGTTCATCGCCGCCACGTGGTTCATCTTCGCGAACTGCCACGCATACATCGTGGACGCGCCGAGGTAACGCACCTTGCCGGCACGGACCGTGTCGTGCAGCGCCTGCATCGTTTCCTCGACGGGCGTTTCCGCATCGAAGGCATGGATCACGTAGAGGTCGACATAGTCCGTACCGATGCGCGCCAGCGACCGGTCGATTGCACTCGCGATGTGCTTGCGCGACAGGCCACGATCGTTCGGGTCGTCACTCATCGGATAGAACACCTTGGTCGCGAGCACCAGTCGCTCGCGTGCGCTCATCCGGAGCAGGTTCCGGCCGACAACCTCCTCGTTGCGGCCGGTTGAATACCAGTCCGCCATGTCGAAGAAGTTGATGCCGAGATCGAGGGCGCGCCTCAGGATGGGAATCGAATCGTCCTCTTCGAGCACCCAACCCTTCCAGGCGGAGCTGCCCATCGACATCGTGCCGAGGCAAAGCTGCGACACCTTGAGGCCCGTCTGCCCGAACCGGATGTAATCCATGCAAGACCCGTTCAGCCGTGTGGCTCGACGCCGCGACGATTTTGCACCCGGTAACAGCCTGTCGCACGCGGCGCGCAAGGCCGCTACACGCGCCAGCGGCGTTGCTCCTCTGCCGGCAGATCGTAGTCGGCCAGGAACGCTGCGAGCCGTTGGCCCTCCGCCGCTTCGTCCATGTCCGGGCGGAGGAGATGGCGAGGCGGCAGCGCAACGGCCCGGTGTCGCAGCAGGGGCGCCAGGCGGCGCCAGTGGAGCCCGTCCCCCGGCTCCCCGCGCACGCCGATGGCCACCACCGCGTAGCCGTGGTGCGCATACTCCGCGACCTGATCGGCGATCACCGCGAGCAGCAGGCTGTGCCCGCCCGGCGGGGGCAGCTGCAGCACACCGTAGTGGCTGGACTCGAGCACGCGCAGCACGTCGGGCAGCGCCGTGCCAAGCCGGTGCGGCGGATTGATGAGCGCGTCGGGCACCAGCGCCATCCGCCAGCCGCGCGCGTCGGCGTTCACGACGGCACCGAATCGTCGCCCCGCGAGCCGACGGCCTTCTCGCGACTGTCGAGGAACTGCTCCAAGTCACGGCGCGAGCCGGCCTCATCGAAGCGGCCCATGTCGAGAGCCCAGCCCGTGGCGGGAACGGGTGGCAGCCCCCGGCGCGCCAGCTCAGCCTCCAGTTCCTCGATCCAAATGCCCCGGCGCGGCACGATCTCCCAGTCATCTTCGGGTCGGTTGGGTCGCCCGCCCCAATCCGGCTTGCTGGAAGTGAAGCGCACGCCGGTGGAGGGGCTGCCGTCGAGCCCGATCAGGATCACCTCGTCGCCACGGCGCAGATACTGCTCGATCAGCGGCGTGATGGCTTGCGCCAGGCGCCGGCAGTGGGCTCGATAGGCCGGAGTGTCATACTGCTCATACACGGCCCACCAACGCCGCACACCGGCGAAGGCCAGCTCGGGGCAGGGGAGCTGCTGCAGGAGGTATCCGCGGGAGCGCAGCGCCTCCACGACCGGACTGACCAGTCCCCGATAGTGAGCCCCCTCGCAGACTTTCGCGTTCTGGTTCAACAGGCAGTTGGCGACCAGCGCCACCTTGCGCGGCGCATTCGGGTCCATATTTTCAGCCTTTCGCGTGATGCGTGATCCAGTGTTGTGCGATGGCCGCCCGGTTGCAGAGCCACACGCCCTCGTGACGCTGGATGTGCTCGAGCAGCCGCGCCAGCGCTCCAATCCGGCCGGAGCGACCGATGATCCGACCGTGCAGGCCGATACTCATCATGCGCGGTCGCCCTTGCTCTCCCATGCGATAGAGCCAGTCAAACGCATCCCGGCAGTATGTGAAGAACTGTTCCCCGGTGCTGAAATCCCCGCCGCGCTGCAAGCGGCTGTCGTTGGTGTCGAAGCTATAGGGAACGACGAGATGTCGCCGGCCCGAGACTTCCGTCCAGTAGGGGAGATCATCGTTGTAGGCATCGCTGTCGTAGAGGAAGCCGCCGATCTCCACCACCAGCCGCCGCGTGTTGGGGCTTGGGCGGCCCGTGTACCACCCGAAGGGCCTCCGGCCGATGAGGCGCGTGATGGTGTCGACGTTGCGCAGCATGTCCGCACGCTCCGCCGCCTCCGGAACGAGCTGATAATCGATCCAGCGCTGTCCGTGGCAGGCGACTTCGAAGCCGCTCTGTGCGATCTCGGCGGTGACCTCGGGGTTGCGCTCCAACGCCATGCCGACGGCGTACACGGTCGCCGGCGCATGGACGCTCTTCAACAGTCGCATGATCTCCCAGAATCCGACGCGACTCCCGTATTCGAAGTTGGATTCGACGTTCAGGTTGCGCGCCCCAGTCAGAGCCTCGACTGCTCCGAGATCAGTGAGCACCGACTCGGAGTGAGCGTCCCCGTGCAGCACACAGGCCTCTCCGCCCTCCTCGTAGTTCAGCACCAGGGAGACCGCAATCCGGGCCTCGTTCGGCCAGCGCGGGTGGGGCGGGCGGGACGCGTAGCCGATCAGGTCGCGGGGGTAGGGTTCGTGCGGCGTCATGTGGATTTCTCGGCTGCAATCCAGTCCATGTAGGCGTGCAACGCCGCGCGCACCGGCCGCGGCTTCCAACCCGTCTCGCTGAAGATGCGCGTGACATCATAAGCGCCCCACATGCCGTCCTTGAGGGTTGGGTCCTGCAGGATATCGGCCTGCTCGGGAGGGACCACCTCTGCGCCAAAGCCGGGTGCCTTCTCGGCCGCCCAGGCGACCATGTCGCCGATCGACGCGGTGGCGCCGGCGGCCACGTTGTAAGCACTGTAGCGCAGGTGCGGCGCCTGAAGCAGGGCGATGATGGCGTGCGCAACGTCCTCGACGTGAATGTAGTCGCCGACGGCATCGAGCGTGTTGACGCGCACACGCTTGACCCCATCCAGGGCCATATGGGCGATGCGGTTCGGCACGTGACGGAAATTCCGGCTGGCCGTCACGCGGTCCATGGGTCCGTAGACCGAAGACGGACGCACCGATGCGGTCGAGAGGCCAAACAGCTCCCCGTACCGCTCGGTGATCAGCTCGGAGGCGAGCTTCGAGATGCCATAGAGCCGGCGCGGCATCACGTAGCCGTCTTCGGGCAGAGGCTCGCCGGGACGATCCGGTCCGTGATGTTTGTAGACGGCACCCGAGCTCACGTAGATGAACCGTTTGAGGTTAGGCAATGTGCGTGCCCACTCGAGCATGGCTACCGTCCCCATCACATTGACGTCGAGGATCCGCGCGGGATTTCCGGCCTCGGGTTCCCGTTTGACCTCGGCCACGGTGCCGCGCGCTAGGGGCGTGATCGTCGCACCGTGGACGAGGTGCGTGATGCCGTGGCGCGCCAGAGCGGGCTGCCAGGTCTCGGCTTGTGTCACATCGGCGATCACGACGGAAAGTCGTTTCATGACGGGGGCGAAGTAGCGCTGGGCCGCGGCGTCGAGGGGAGACGAGTCCAGCACCACGAGACGCGCTTCGGGATCGGCTTCCAGCCAATGACGGCCGAGCACGGCCATGACAAAACCCGTCGCGCCCGTCACCAGCAATGTCATGCCAGGCTCCTTCGAAAGGGGGATCAGAGGGGAAAGTCTGTGAGCAACTCCAGCAGCGATCGCGATCCGACCGCGAAGTCGTCCAGCGACATGGCCTCGTCCGGATTGTGACTGCCGTGCTCGTTGCGCACGAAAATCATGGCGCTGGGGATGCCGACCTTCGCGAAGATGGCCGCATCGTGACCGGCGCCGCTGGCCATTTCGAAGGGACGATCAAGCAGGCTCATCAGCCGAGAGCGCAGTCTGGGATCCATCACTGCCGGGGGAGAATCGCTGGTCGCGCCGAGATCGATATGGACGCGGTAGGCGGAACTGATCCGCGCGGCCGCACCGCGAGCCTCGGCCGCGACGGAATCCATGGTCGCTTCCGACAGGCTCCGCAGGTCGAGCACAAAGCGCGTTTCACCCGCGATCTTGCTCGGTCCATGCATGGTCGGATCGGTATACAGCTCGCCCGCGGTGAGAACCAGATCCGCTCCCGCCTCCTCCTGCCGGACCCAGACAGCCTCCATATGATGAAGAAACGCCACCGTCGCGGCGACGGCATCCCGGCGGTAGGGGCGGGAGACGGCGCCCGAATGCGCATACTCTCCAGTGCAGCGCGCATTGCGGAAGCGCTTGCAGCCGCGGATGCCGCTCACCACGGCGGCGGGCAATCCTCGCGCGACCAGCGTCGGACCCTGCTCGATGTGCAGCTCGAGGTAGGCCCGGATCCGCGAAGGATCCAGAAGCCGCCGCCGTTCCCGGATCGGCTGCGGATCGAAACCCCGCTGTTTCAGCGTCGCCTCGAGGGTGAGGCCGTTGTCCGACCTCGCGATCGAAAGGCAGGCGGGATCGAGCAGGCCAAAGGCGCCGCCGCTTCCGAGATACGCAATATCGAACCACGCGGACTCCTCCGCGCGGATCGCCATCACCGAGAGATCGCACTTCGGGACGACCCTTGCACGGCGCATCGCGGACAGTACGCACAACCCGGCGACGACTCCCGCTGCGCCGTCGTAGTTGCCGCCCTGGGGAACGCTGTCGAGATGCGAGCCCATGATGATACGCGGCGCGCTGCGGTCCCGTCCCGGCAGCGTCGTGAACAGGTTGCCGATTGCGTCCACCGAGATTTCGAGCCCGACGCCGGCGGCCGCCGAGCGCACCAAGTCATGCGCCGCCTGCTCGCCGGCGCCGTAGCTGTCGCGGACGATCCCGCGGCCGCGCCGTGTCGCGCCGCTCAGCGCTTCAAAGAGCGAAGCGGCCAGGTCGAGATCGGGTTGGATGACGTCGGACACCGGAATATCCTTAGAGGAAGGTGCTCGAGTCCCGAGGTCTTATAGGAATCGAAGCCCATGTCCAGTCTACTCGCGGGAAAGATTGCTGTCGTCACCGGAGCCAGCTCGGGAATCGGCCGCGCGATTGCCATCGGCTTTGCCGGCGAAGGCGCGAGTGTCGTCATTGCGGATATCACCGAAGAGCCCCTGGAAGGCGGCGACTCGACGCTCGAGATCATCACCCGGGCGGGCGGCGCGGCGTTGTTTCGGAAGACCGATGTCGGGCGCTGGGACGAGGTCGACTCGCTGATCGGCGCCACGGTCGCGCGCCACGGCCGGCTCGACGTCATGGTGAACAATGCCGCGACTTACTCCGGCACGGCGTTGCTGCAGACCGAACCCGCGCAATGGGAGGAGGTCATGCGCGTCAATCTGACGGGCATGTTCAACGGCTGCAAGCGCGCGGTACAGCAGATGATCACTCAGGAGCCGCGGCAGGAGGTCAGGGGTCGCCTGATCAACCTGGGATCCCAGCAAGGTATCGTGACCTCGCCGGGCGATCTGCCGTACGGCGTGAGCAAAGCCGGGGCGATCTACATCACACGACAGATTGCCGTCGATTATGCGAAGCATCTCATCGTGTGCAACTGCATCTCTCCGGGCAAGATCGTCACGGGGGCACCGGGTCTGGCGAAGGATCCGGCGCGGCTCGAATATCAGCGCCAGCGCACGCCCTGGCCGCGCTTCGGCCGACCGCAGGATGTCGCCAATGCCGCGGTGTTTCTCGCGAGCGACCGGGCGAGCTTCATCACGGGCTCGAATCTCGTCATCGATGGCGGCTGGCTGGCGGGCTGAGCGCGCGGGCGCGGGCTCGGCGCGTCTGGCGCATCAGCGGTTCGGAATCGCGTACACCTTGCCGTGGTAAGGCGGCTTGTCGAGTTGATCGAGTGCCATCACGTACACGGTCTTTTCGTCCGGGCTGAGCGCGAGATTCGGAACGCCGGGCGAGGGCAGCTTGAGCGTCCGAAGGAGCTTCCCCGTGTCATCGACCACGAAGATCGTGCCGGCGAGCGGGGCCTGGACGTCGCGGGGATTCTGGCCGATATAGAGATGGCCCTTCGAATCGATCTTCACCCCATCCGGGTAGATGTGCCCGCCGATGTGCGTGAGCTCATCGAGATCCAGAAAGACCCGGCGCTCCGACAGCGACCCGCCCGGTCCGATCTTGAACTGAATCAGCCGGTGATCCTCGGTTTCGATCGCATAAAGAGTCTTGCCGTCATTCGAGACCACGATGCCGTTGGCGCTATGGATGTCGGTGGCCTTCTGGCTGATCGTGTCGTCCGGTGCGATGTAGAAGATCTTGCCGTCGATCACGGGGCCGGGCGCGGTACCGGAGCACGTGAAGTACATGCCTCCGTGACGGTCAGGCGCAAAATCGTTCGGGCCAACGAAGGGATTCCCGTCCTTGTCGTGCGTGTAAGGGGGGAGATCCTTGCCGTCGGCCGAGATGCGGCCGATCGAGCCGCTGTCATAGCAGGTCGTCAGGAATTCGCGGCGCGCCGTGGGAATCACCGCGGACGGGCCGCAGCCCAGCTTGGACCAGAACACGGCGTTCCTGGCGCCATCCCAGGTAGTCACGGAATTGCGATCGTATTCGACGTAGTAGAGCTTGCCGTGATACCAGATGGGTCCCTCGGCAAAGTGCGCATCGTCGTTGAGCACCTTGAGGTCATCCGCGCGCGCGCACGGCGCAGCGCCCGCCAGGACGACGAGCAGGCCGAAAAGACAGCTTCTCGGCGCGGCTGCCTTCATTGCCACGGTACCTCCGGGAGCTCACGCGCTGCCGTAGCCAACGGCGCGCTTCATTTCCGGGACAACCGTCCTGGCCGCCAGGAAAAAATGCCAGGTCGCCCAGAAGCCCGTGGGAGCGAGCACCAGCAATGCCCAGCGGAGCGATGCGGCGTCGGACCCGTGCGCACCGCCGAACCAGTCACTCAGGATTCCGACGCCCTGCACGGCGACGATGAGATTAAATACGTTCCCGACGAGGACCGACCAGGCCGTGAACGTCGAACGCATGTGGCTCGGTGCCAGATTCAGCACCAGGGCCATGCAGGGGCCGATGAAAAAATAGATGGCAGGGACGTAAGCCCAGAGCATCACGCGGGCGAGCCACAGCGAGTGCGTCCAGTAGGCGATGATCGAGAGGATGGTGGCGCAACCGGTGACCCATCCGAGCGTCCAAAGCGAGCGCCGTGGATCCAACATGAACGGACGCGACATCAACCAGGCCGCAACGACGGTTGCCGCGACGCCGCCCACCAGGTGGATATGACCCATGAGGGAGCCGGCCTGCGCGACGTTCAGCCCGTAGGTTCGCAGCAGGAAGGTCGGCGTGAACCAGACCAGACCCCATCCCCACAGGGAACAGACGCCGCTTCCCATGATGACGTGGAACGCGGCCCGCTGACGCCACAGGAACGCAAGCGACTCTGGGAACGAGGCTTTAGCGACGGCAGCGACGGCGTCGAGTCGTCCGCGTCTGGGCTCGCGGATGGTGAGGAACACGAGCGCGCCCAGCAGCACGCCCGGCACGCCGAGCGCGAAGAACGCAGCGCGCCACCCATGCGCCTGGGCGACTGCGCCAGCCGTATCCGCGCCGAGGTACGCGCCGATCGGCGCGCCGAGAGCGAATATGCTGAGCGCCATGAGACGTCGTTCAGCGGGAAAGCAGTCCGACACAATCGAGGTCGAAGGCGGCGTCGCCCCCGCTTCACCCACCCCCACACCAATGCGAGCCAGCACGAACTGCAAGGAGGACAGGGCCAGACCGCAGGACACCGTGAACCCGGACCAGAGAATCAGGGAGGTGGCCACGATGTTGCGGCGATTGGAGCGGTCGGCGAGCCAAGCAATGGGGAGGCCGCAACCGACGTAGAACAGGGCGAGCGGCACGCCGGTCACGAACGCCGCGCCCGCGTCGGTTAGCTTCAATTCGAGTCGGATGGGTTCAAATACGGTCGTGACGACGTAGCGGGCGCCGATATTGATGGCGTACACCGCGCACATCACGATGAGGACGTACCAACGCTGAAGCAGCGGCGCGACCTCGGCACGGGTCGTCGCCAGCGCATTGCTGCTCAAACTATGCAACCTCGCTCAGAGAGACTTGGCTCTGCCCCCGCGCACGCACTGAGAAGCAGCACATCCGGCGCTCGGCGCGTCAGCGTGAAATGATAACATCCCGCGACCGCCGGCGCGGCAGCGAACGCTGCGGATAGTCGAAGAGGGGGAGGCTCCGCCAATGAAGATGAACAACAAGTGTGCGCATGCAGTTGCGGCAATCCTGGGGACGCACGCGGGTGCAGCGGCCTACGCCGCTGCCGCAGACCCGTCGGTCCCGGCTGAGGCCAGTCCCTCGGCGGCCGGTATCCAGGAAGTTGTCGTCACTGCGCAGCGGCGCACCGAGAACGTCCAGGACGTGCCGATCGCGATCCAGGCGTTCACCGGCGAGTCCCTGCAGCAGCTGAACGTCACGAGCCTGGACGATTTGATCCGGTACTTGCCCAATGTGGCCACCGCGTCCGCGGGGCCGGGCCAGGACCAGATCTTCATGAGGGGTCTCAGCGCCGGAAACGTGGCAACTCAATCCGGCGGCTCGATCAACGGGTTTCCAAACGTTGCCATCTATCTGGACGAGCAGTCGGGTCAGCTGCCCGGCCGCAACCTGGATGTGTATGCCGCGGACCTCGAGCGCATCGAAGTCCTCGAGGGCCCGCAGGGAACTCTGTTCGGTGCGGGAGCTCAGGCGGGCGTGATCCGCTATATCACGAACAAGCCGAAGCTCAACGTGACGGAGGGCAGCGTTACCGGAGGTTACGGCGTGACCGCGGGCGGTGACCCCAATTCCGCGGTCACGGCAGTCGTCAATCTGCCTCTCATCCGCGACACGCTGGCGGTGCGCGGCGTGGTCTACGACGACCAGCGAGGGGGTTATATCAACAACGTGCCGGCAACCTTCACGCGCAATGCGGCGACGGACATCGGCATTCACTATGCGAACTATCCGACCGGCTGTGGGCCCACGACTACGCCGTGTCAGGTCCCGCCGGGCGCCCCGGCGATCAACAACAACGCGCTCGCGAAGAATGCGATCAATCCGGTGACCTACCAGGGCGTCCGCATTTCCGCTCTCTGGAACATCAACGATGAGTGGAACGCCCTCATCACCCAGAGCTATCAGAACATGGATGCCGAAGGTGTGTTCTACCAGATGCCGAAGAGCTCGGACGGCGCACCGCTGCCCAGGCAGTCGGTCACGTTGTTCAACAACTCCTACAACAAGGACAAGTTCGAGAACACGGCCTTGACGGTCAATGGGCGAATCGGCGCGCTGAGAGCGGTCTACGCGGGCTCGTACCTGGTGCGCAACGTGAGCACGGTGCAGGACTACACCAACTATGCGCGCGGCCTGTATGCGGACTATTACCAGTGCCATGGTGCCGAGCCGGCAAACGGCCTCGCTTCGACCTGCTTCTCGCCGAGCACCGTCTGGACCGAGACGGAGGGCAACACGCACCAGAGCCACGAGATTCGGCTCAGCACGCCAGATGAGTGGCGTCTGCGCGGCATCGTCGGCGCGTTCTGGGAAAACCTGCGCATTTACGACGAGCTGAACTGGCTCTACAAGACCCTGCCGCCTTGCACCGCAACGGTCACGGTCGGGTGCATGACGGACATAGGGCCGGCTCCGGGCTCGAGCGTCAACAACCCGGCCCCGGTGCGCGGTGACAACGTGGGCTTCTTCAATGACGTGAAACGCGGATACCGGCAGCGCGCGTTCTTCACCTCGTTGGATTTCGACATCGTTCCCAAGGTGCTCACCCTCACGGCGGGAACCCGCTATTACCATTTCAACAATGACGAGAAGGGCGCGGTCACCGGCAGCTTTTTCGGATGTTACGAGGGTGGGCTTGCGCCCTGCCTGGTGTACGCAGCCAACCTCGACAATGAGAACCTCAATACGACATACAAAGGCTTCAAGAGCCGCGCGAATCTGACGTGGCACATCCTGCCGGACGTGCTCGCGTACTACACGTGGTCACAGGGTTTCCGTGCGGGCGCGTTCAACCGAACCACCGCCTGCTATATTCCGGACGCCAGCGGTGTCCCGCAGTACTGCTCGCCGCTGCCGTACGCCTCCGATAATCTGACCAGCAGCGAGCTCGGCTGGAAGACGCAGTTCCTCAACCGGCGCCTGCAGTGGAACGGAGCGATTTACCAGGAAGATTGGAAGAACGTGCAGGTGTCCTTCTTCGATCCGGGCGTGCTCGGGAATGTCGGCTTCAACGCCAACGGACCGGACTATCGGATTCGAGGTGTGGAGACTTCGCTCATCGCCGTGCTCACCGAAGGACTCACGGCCCAGGGCGGGGCGTCCTGGACCAGCAGCGAGCAGACGAATTCGCCTTTCCTGATCGCTAATAATCCCGCCCTTCTCGCGAACCCGGCAACGGCGAGCGAGTACGGCAAGCCGATCTTGAGCGTGCAGAATCCGTACGGTCCGCCGGGCAGTCCGAGCAGCTTTGCGCCACCGTTTCAGTTCAATGCGCGCCTGCGTTATCAGTGGGTGATGAACTCGTTCAAGCTGTTCGCGCAGGCAGGTGTGACCCACACCGCGCATTCCTTCACTCAATCCGGCAGCAACCCGGTGCTGTCTGCGGGCGCGAACATAAGCACCAATCAGCTCAGGTTCGAGAATCCCGAGTACACCGAGTACGACGCCTCGTTCGGCGTCGGGAAGGATGCCTGGACGGCAGAGATCTACGGGCTGAATATCACCAACGTGATCACGAGCGCATTCACATCCGACGCGCAGTTTACGCTGCAGGAGACCATCACGAGGCCGCGGGTGCTGGGACTCAGGGTCGGGTACAAATTTTAGCCCCGCCGGGGCCGGTGGCCGGCGCCCGCGCGGCGCTCTTGTCAGCCGATCCTTGGGAATCGGGCGCTCGCCTCCCGCTCCTCGAGCGATTTATCGTTTCGGACGTACTCTTGAGTTGCGTCGAACCGCGGTTGATAGTCCCAGGCTGTCTGGCGCCCGAGGCGCAGTGCGGCGTAGACCTGTCGCCGTCGCCGCTGGCTCGCCAGCACCCGCTTGTTCAGTGAGTCCAGATCCCAGGTGCGGCGTGCCCGCTGCTGCATTCGGGCGGCGACATCCGCCGCTGTTGCCGCGATGTTGCTACGCTCATCCGGATCCAGCCTCAGGTCGTAGAGCTGATCGGGATCCGCTGGAGAGTGGATGAGCTTGTGGTAACCGGTGCGGATCATCACGATCGGTGCAATGGCGCCCTCGGCCAGATACTCGCCGAGCACCTCGTCGTGCCCGCCGCTGTTGTGCAGGTGCGGCAGGAGACTACGTCCCTCGAGCTCACTCGCGTATGAAACGGGTGCCTGACCGTCGCCCGCGATCTCGACCAGCGTAGGCAGCAGATCGATGAGCGAGATGGATTGGCGAACCGTGGCAGGTTTGAACAGGGCTGGAGCGTGGAAAATGAGCGGCACGCGGCATGCCGCCTCGAAGAAATTCATCTTGTACCAGAGGCCGCGCTCGCCCAGCATCTCGCCATGGTCGGCCAGCACGATGACGATGGTGTGATCCGCGTACCGGGTCGCCCGCAGCACGTCGAGCAGGTCGCCGACGTGGTCGTCTATATAAGACAGAGCGCCATAGTAGGCGTGCCGTGCGGCGCGAACGTGCGTCTCGGTCACGTCCTGAAGATGCATCCCGCAGACGTACTGTAGGCGCTTCGAATGCGGATCGAGGTCGCTCGGGGCGACGCGCACGCGCGGCATGTCGATGTCTCTGTCCCGATAACGCTCCCAGTACTCGGAGGTGATCGCAAACGGGTCGTGCGGGTGAGTCAGCGAGACCACCATGCAGAAGGGCCGGGAGTCGTTGTCCCGGGCCATGTCGAACAGCTGGCGTTTCGCCCGAAACACGACCTCGTCGTCGAAATCGATCTGGTTCGTGCGGACGCAGGGCCCCGCCTGGGTCACCGAGTCCATGGAGTGATACCAGCTCGGCCGATGCTCGAAGTCGAGCCAGTCGGGGGTCCAGCCGAAATCGGCCGGGTAGATATCGGTCGTCAGGCGCTCCTCGAAGCCATGCAGCTGATCGGGGCCGCAGAAGTGCATCTTCCCGCTCAGCACGGTGCGATACCCCGCGAGTCGGAGGTAATGCGCAAACGTGGGCAGCTCCGCCGAGAGTTCCGCCGCGTTGTCGTATGCACCGATGGCCGAGGGCAGACGTCCGGTCATGAACGAGAAGCGCGAGGGCGCACACAGCGGACTGTTGCAGTATGCGGATCGAAACGTGATGCCGCCGGCTGCCAGGGAGTCGAGGTTCGGTGTTCGGGCCACCGCATTTCCATACGCAGGGAGTGCGCCCGGAGTCAGCTGGTCAGCCATGAGTATGAGGAAATTGGGCTTTGGCATGAGCATCCCTCTGTCAGCGGCTCCTGGGCCGGCATACACGATCGAGAATGATAGCGAGCAGCACGATCACAAAACCGGCCTCGAAGCCGATGCCGATCTGCACGGTGCTGAGGGCGCGGACCACGGGCACGCCGAGACCGCCGGCGCCGACCAGAGCTGCAATCACGACCATCGAGAGGCTGAGCATGATGCATTGATTGACGCCCGCGAGCAGCTCGGGCGCTGCGCTCGGCAGCTCGACTTTCCACAGGAGCTGCCAGGGAGTCGCGCCGAACGCCTGTCCGGCCTCGCGCAGCGGCCGGGGAACGGAGGACACTCCGAGCTGCGTCATGCGGACGATCGCCGGCAGAGCGAATATCACCGTAGAGATGAGTCCCGGCACCACCCCGAGTCCGAAGAGCACGAGCGTCGGAATCAGATAGACGAATGTCGGAAGCGTTTGCATGAGATCCAGAACGGGACGCAGCACCGCGTGCAGTCGCGGGCGGTGGGCCGCTGCAATCCCGAGCGGCACGCCGATGAGCACGCAGGTGCTCGTGGCTACGAGCACCAATGAGAGCGTCTCGAGAGTCGCGGCCCAGTATCCCTGATTCATGATGAACAGGAGCGCCAGAGTGACGAAGAGGGCGAGTGAGATCGAGCGGTGCAGGCCCCAGGTCAGCGCCGCGAGGAGCAGCACGAGCAGCGCCGAGGGGATTTTCCTCAGCAGGGAATTCAACCCCTGCACACACGCGCGCACGCCGGCCGCCAGGACCGAGAGAACCGCGGCCCCATGTGCCTTGACGTATTCCACGAGCAGCGCCGCGGCAGCGCCCACCGGGACCTTGTGGTTCCGAACCCAGGTGTCGAACACCGTTCTGCCGTCACGGCGGAGTGTGTTGAGCGAGCTGCCCGGTATCGCTGCGTTGAAGGTGCGCACGCCAGTCAACCAGGACTGCCGGACGTCGGGATGAGATTGGAGCCACTGCCGCGCGGCATCCTCGGGCGGGGCGTGTCGCTCGAGCATGGCGCTCATCACTTCGCTCTCACCCTGTGTGGTGAACCTGAGGTTGCGCAGCAACCTTGCCACATTGGGGCAGGAGGCCGCGTAGCCGTGCCGCACCAGTGTATAGACGGTAGCGCCGCCGAAATCGGCACCGAAGATTGCATCGCCTCCCGTCAGATAGCGCAGCTCGAAGCGCAGGTTCATCGGATGCGGGTCCCAGGCGAGGAACACGATCGGTTCGCGGACGCGTACCGCGCGCTCGACCTCGCTCAGCATGGCCTGCTCGCTGGACTCGATCAGCCGGAAGCTCCCCAGGCCGAAGCGGTCCTGCTGCAGCATGCGCAGGATCAGGCGGTTCCCCGGACTGCCGGGCTCGATGCCGTAGATCGTGTTCTTCAGCGCCGGGGCGAAGCGCTGGATATCGGCGAAGTCCCGCAGGCCCGAGTCATAGCCGTACGCGGGCACGGCGAGTGTGAACTTCGCGCCGGACAGATTGATCCCGATCACCTCCACCGAGCCGTCGGTGATGTAGGGCCGGCGTTGCGCTTCCTGCGCCGGCATCCAGTTTCCGAGGAAGACGTCGAGGTCGCCGCGCTGCAGGGATGCGAACGTGACGGGGACCGAGAGCACCGTGGTGTGGGGATCATAGCTGAGCTCCGTCAGGAGACTGCTCAGGAGCGCCGTGGTCGCGGTGACATCGGTCCAGCCAATATCGGCGAGGCGCACGACGCGACAGGCAGGACTCTCGCGGGATGGGACGGCCGCCGGGCTTTCGGCCGCCACCGTCAGCGTCCATGACAGGCACATGAGGAGCAGGGCCAGAACGGACCTGCTCCGCGGAATGAGCCACGTCGCGACGAAGATGGACATTGCAGGACACCCTATTCGCGAACTCCCGGCTGTCAAGGGCCGCGCAATTCTCCACCCCCCGCGTATCGGGACAGAGCGCGGCCCCCGGACCGGGCCCGAATGGCCCGACTCGGCTCAGGGAGCAAACGAATAGGTGTATTTCACGGCGAAGCGGGTCTCACGGACTTGCGGAGGATTGGTCCTACGCGAGGCTCACCAGTTTCGCCTCAGGTCGGCGCGGCGCTCTCGAGATGAGGCCCGAGCGCCACCGCCACGACGGCGCGGGGATGCGGCACGTTCAACAGGCGCCAATTGGAAGCCGACTGGCCCCGAAGCCCCGTCGACAGGAGCGCCGCCCTTTCCGAGAGCGAAACGATGATCTCCGTCAGCGGCGCGCTGAGCCCCAGGCCGAGCGCTTTCACGTACGCCTCTTTCCTCGTCCAGCCGTTCAGAAATGCCGACACGGGATCGCGAGCGAGCTCGAGCTCCCGACGCTCGGCATCCGAGAACACGAGACGTGCGAGGGATTCGGCGTCGGGAACCGGCCGGAGGAGCTCGATGTCCACCCCGACGGCCCCGCACTCGGTGAGCGCAATGAGCGCGTCACCGCCTGAGTGCGCGAGGTTGAACTCGAGGTGTCCACGAGCGCCCTCGAGCATGGGCTTGCCGTTTCTTCCATACGAGAACCGGACTGCAGCTGGGGAGCAACCGAGCCGATCGGCAAGCACACGTCGGAGCGCGATCCGTCCAACGACGTAGCGGGCGCGGTCCAAATCCGAGTGGAAACGCTCGGCCCTGCCGAGCTCATCGTCCGAGAGCCAATGCCTGAAGGAGCCTCGGGCGCCGGCGCTCACGTCCAGGTCGACGTACCACAGGTCAAGGGACGCATAGGACGTGCCCACGCGTATGGTGGCCGTCGCGAGATTCGGTCGCCGTATGTTGTGCAATGCGGCGGACATGGGGCACGTCGTTGTTTCGGAAGCGATCCTTCGTCAGCCGCCGGTCACCTCGATCGTTGGGGAGCAGTCGGCCCGGTGCATCGCATCGGCCATCGCTACGAGCACTTCGCGCGGTCCCTCGAAGTGCTCCCTCCCGTGCGCGGTGCGGACGTTGTCCACCAGGAGCAGGTCCCCGCTTTGCCAGGGCTCGCATGCGGTGTTTTTCTCATAGACCTCATCGATCACCTGTATGACTTCAGGGCCGATTGGGTCGCCGTTGCCAAAGCGCGTGTTGAAGGGCAGCCCGTCCTCGCCGTAGAGGTCTACGAGGTACTCGCGCACTTCCGGGTCCATAGTCCACTCGTTCAGGAATGCGATTTGGTTGAACCAGCATCGCTGGCCGCTGCGCGGGTGAAGCATGACGGCACTGCGGCGCTGCCAAGTGCGCAGCCCGCCGTTCGACTGCCACTCGAACTGGATCGCATTCGCACGGCAGTACCTCTCGACGGCGCAACGGTCGTCGGAGCCGAAGGCTTCAGCGATGGACGCGCCGATGTCCTCGTTGTAGTTGCGGATCAGGAGCCAGCCCAGTCGCTCAAAGCGCTCGACCAGCTCGCCGGGGAGCGACTTCAGTACGGTCGGCGAATCGGCCACCTGGGTCGCGCCCCCGCCCGTCGGCGCAACGAGGCACGCGAACAGCATGAGGCTGGGGAGCTCGACCGCGTAGCTGAGTTCGTGGTGCATGCACATGTGCTGGTTGGGCGGCCACTTCGACGAGGAGTACACGCCCTCAGAGTAGCGGCGTCGCGGCGCGAAGGTCTCCCTCTCGGCCAGCAGACTGCCAAGTCGCCGAAAGACCGCTTCGGTCTCGGCCGCGTCGCGCAGCCCGAGACCGCGAACCAGCAGCGACCCATGTTCCGCGACCAGGGCGCGCAGCGCGTTGCGGTGCTCGGCTGCCCAGCGCGCCGCATCGGTCGTCCTGGCTCGCAGCACCGGCGGCTTGCCGGGTTGCAGGTCCACGTTGGGCAGTGAGGTCGCGGGTGAGTGCGTCATCTGAAGCGCCGTCCTTCGCTTCCTCTGGCGGTGGTCGTGTCGGTCACCGCGCGGCGTCCGGCTCCGACAGGCGCCGGAGCCGGAACTTCCCGCTTGAGCCGGCGATCGAAGAGTTCCGCCTGATCGGCGAGGATCGGGTGACCGATGAGGTCCTTCAGGGACACCGCGCGGTCAAGGGCAAGGGCCAGCTTCAAGGCGGACAGCGACGTGCCGCCCATGTCGAAAAAGTGATCCCGCCTGCCGATCTGTGCCTTGGGAACAGCGAGCACCTCCGCCCACGCGGCTGCCAGCCGGTGCTCGGTGGCCGTACCCAGCCCGTCCTCGCTCTGTCCGGCGACTTCGCGTTCCGCGGCGAGCGCCGCCAGCGCCCGCTTGTCGACCTTCCCGTTGTCCGTCAGCGGCAGACGGTTCTGCCAATGGAAGGCCATCGGGACCATGTACTTGGGGAGCGACGCAGCGAGCCGGTCCCGCAGCGCGTTGGCATCCAGTTGGCGCTCGCCGGTATAGAAGGCCACCAGGTGCTTGCTGCGGTCGGGCCGCTCCGTGACGACGACCGCGTCTTCGCGGACCCCAGGCACGCGCAGGAGGGCGTTTTCGATTTCCCCGATCTCGATCCGGAAGCCACTGATCTTGACCTGGGTATCGCGGCGGCCGAGAAACTCGAGCTTGCCCTCGGGCAGCCAGCGCCCATAGTCCC
>Ga0209267_1000851_pt1 | contig 21582 bp, 18 predicted proteins | sample GraSoiAngelo_137_FD_185894 | JGI IMG/M metagenome (GOLD analysis project Ga0209267, IMG submission 185894) | Grasslands soil microbial communities from the Angelo Coastal Reserve, California, USA - 14_0929_09_30cm (SPAdes) (version 2) | ecosystem: Environmental > Terrestrial > Soil > Grasslands ... | reverse complement strand
GCATTCTTCCGCCTCGGCGGAGGGAGGGCAAAGATCAAGGGCCGCTTCGCGGACGGCAGTCCGTTCGAGCAGGAGCTGGAGGCGCGCGAGGCGCCGCTCGCGGCCATCGATCACCTCTGGGCACGGGCTCGCATCATCGACCTGGAAGACGAGTTCCGCGCCTCGCGCTCGGAAGCAGCGAAGAAGGAGATCGTCGCGCTCTCGATCCGGCACACCGTTCTCAGCCGCTTCACCGCGTTCGTGGTCGTGGATGACGAGGTGGTGAATCAGGGCGGGACGCGGCGGACCGTGGTGCAGCCCGTGGAGATGCCGGCCGATTGGGATTTGCAGCAGGTGCGGGAAGCCCTGAAGCGTGCGGGGTCGAATTCCCGCGGGGTGAGCACCCTTCACCGAGCCACGATGGGTCGCATGCGCTCAGCGATAGCGTACGGGTACGCGGGCAAGGCTCCGAGCCCGAGTGTCCCGGGGCAGCCGATGGAGAAGCTGATCGGGAAGCTGTCCCCTGAAAAGGCCGCAACCGCTGCCGAGCGCGAGAAGGTGCGCCAGGCACTGGAAGCGTTCCTGAGGACGTTCGTCGCGGCCCGGGACGGCCGCGCCGGCGCACAGGAGTTGGAGCAGGCGCGCCTCGATCTGCTCCGCGCCCTCGGTGAGTCGCTCGCGATCGCCACCGCGGTGCCGCTGTTGCAGGCGTTCCTGCGTGCGGCGGCCGTGGAGCTCGTCGCGGCGGTCGGGGCGGGGGCTGCCGACCCAGCGCTGTACGCCCGCCATGCCCGGATGCTTGAGGCCGCCCGCGACCAGACCCGCGCCGCGCTCGGCGAGGCCGGCGCGCAGGCAGGTGGCTTCTGGGAGGCGTCGATCTAGTCGCAGCCGGCGAAATTGGTGTTACGGGATCTGTTTCAGTGAAGACCAACGCTGCGCGGATCCTCGACGCGCTCGGGATCCACTACGAGCTGCGCGAGTACGAAGTCGACGAGGAGGACCTCTCGGCGGAGTCCGTCGCGCGCAAGGTGGGGCTGCCGCCGGAGCAGGTCTTCAAGACGCTGATCTGCCGGGGAGACCGCAGCGGCGTGATCTTCGCGGTGGTCCCGGCGGCCGCCGAGCTCGACTTCAAGGCGGCCGCGCGGCTCTCCAACGATCGCAGCGTGGAGATGGTCGCGCTGCGCGAGGTGCAGCCGCTCACCGGGTACGTCCGGGGAGGAGTGACCGTGCTCGGGGCGCGCAAGGACTATCCGGCGTACGCGGACGAGACCATCGAGCTCTTCGACGTGATCTCGGTCTCGGCGGGCGTGCGCGGCACGCAGCTCGTGCTCGCTCCTTCGGACTACCTCCGGGCGACGAAGGCGAAGACCGGCCCGCTCACGCGCTGAGCGCCAGCGCCGGATCGGTCACGAAACCGACCGCGCGCGAGATCACTTCCGGGTGCCGCAGCGCGCGCGTGTGGCCGGCGCCTTCGAGCATCTCCAATCGCGCTCCCGGCCAGGCCCGGGCGAGGGCCTGCGCATCGGCCAGCGGGACCTCCCGATCGGCGGGGTCGTGGAGGACCAGCAGGCGCGCCGTTTGCGACGGGGCCAGCCTCAGGAGATCGAACGCCTCGCGCCCGCCGAGCGCCACGTCGAGACGCGCCAGCAGATCGAAGGTCGAGCGCGCCGAGAGACCGACGGCGCGGGCGTACTCGCGGGCGTAGCGCGGCAGGTCCGCGGGCGGTGCGATGAGGACCGCGCGGTCGGCGCCAAGGCCTTCGGCGAGCGCAATGACCGAGGCCGCGGCGCCGAGGGAGTGGGCAATGACGGCATGCACCGGCCCCACCCTGCGGCCGAGCCTGAGCAGCGCATCGGCCATCGCGCGCACGTTCGTGCGGGTGCCGGCTGACGCCCCGTGCGCCGGCAGATCCAGCGCAGCCACGTAGTAGCCTGCGCGCAAGAGCGGCGGAACCAGCCCGGCGAGCTGGGCTGCGTTGCCGTTCCAGCCGTGCACCAGAAGCACCGTCGGTCCGTCGCCCCAGTCCCAGACGGCGAGCTCCGGGCCGTCGCCCGTCAACCGGAAGCGATGAGCGCCGATCGATGGCTGCCCCACGCGGCGGCGGGGCTTGCCGAACCAGTCGAAGGCGAGCCGCTGCGCGGCCGCCGGCGCGACCGAGTCGAGAAGCCGCATCCCGGCGCTTACGATACGACCGGTCGTGCTTTTATGCAGATGCTCGAGGCTCCTCGGCGTCATGGCTCTCCTCCTTGGTCAGTGGCGGACTGCGGCGTCGTCCACCAGCCGCGCGTAGGCGCGCCGCGCCCGCTGCTCCGCCCGCGGGTCGCGCAGCAGCCGCTGCGAGTGGTGGAAGGCGAGATAGATGGCGAGGAACTCGAACGCGAACTGCTCGACGTCGAGATCGCGGCGGAAATGGCCGACCTCGACGGACAGCGCTGCCGCGCGGGCGATGGTCTGCAAGAGGCCCCTCTGCTGCGACACCACGTACGCCCGGACCGGCCCGTCGCGATCGTCGAGCTCCGCCGAGGCGGCCACGAAGACGCACCCCCCGGGGAGCGAAGGATCGGTGGCCCAGCGCCGCCAGTTCTCGAAGAGCGCCTTCACTCGCGGGAGGCCGCGCGGCTGCTTGAACGCCGGCCGCATCACTTTGTCGACGAAGCGTTCGGAGGCGACCCGCAGCATCTCCAGCTGGAGCTCTTCCTTCGAGTCGAAGTGGGCGAAGAGGCCGCTCTTGGAGAGGCCGAGCTCCCCTGCCAGGGCTGCCAGGCTGAGCCCGTCGAGACCCTCCCGCGCCGCCAGCCGGAAGGCGGTGTCGAGAATTCGGTCGCGCGTCTCGGTTCCCTTGGTCACGAGAGAGTAGTACGACCGGTCGTTCTTAAAAGCAAGTGAAAAAGAACGATCGGTCGTTTTCCCGGGTCGCGATCAGCAGGCATTTCATGGTCCTGCGAGTGTTTGCGCTCAAGAGTAGCCGCCAACCAGCCTTCGGCTGGCGCGGCTAGAACTTTCCCCGGCCGGCCGCTTCGACCGCCGCGTTTCCCAGGATCCGCACCCCGAGTCCGAGCGCCGCGAATCGCTCGTCCTTGGTGAGCCCCTCCACGTACCGCTTGAAGATCTGCTGGACGATCACCGCGATCTTGAACAGCGCGAAGCAGGAATAGAACAGCATGCCCGGCGGCTCCCGCCCCGCGGCGCGCGCGTACTCCTCCACGACCTGCTCCCGCGTCAGGCTGCCGGGAAGGAAGGTTGGCCCGAACGCGACGGCCTTGAGGGGGTCCGGATCGCCCTCTTCCACCCAGTATCCAAGGGCAGTGCCCAGGTCCATCAGCGGGTCGCCGACCGTGGACATCTCCCAGTCCAGCACACCGATCACCCGCGTGAGGTCCGCAGGATCGAGCACCAGGTTGTCGTACTTGAAATCGTTGTGGATGAACGCCGCTCCGCTCTCCCGCGGCATCCGCTCGGCGAGCCAGCGCGCGATGGCCTCCATCTCGGGAACTTCCTCGGTCCGAGCGCCCTGCCAGCGCTTCGTCCATCCCTCAACCTGCCGCCGCACGTAACCCTCGGGCCTGCCCTCCAGCCCGGCCGCGCGGAAGTCCACGGCATGCAGCGCCGCCAACGTGCGCGCGAACGACACGCCGACCCGGCGGGCCTGCTCCGGCGACAGCGCGATCCCCCGCGGCTCGGGTCCGCGCAGGATGACGCCGTGCAGGCGCTCCATCAGATAGAACGGCGCCCCGAGCACGGACAGGTCGTCGCAGAGGGCCACCACTCGAGGCGCCAGCGGAAATACCGGCTGCAGCTTGAGGAGGATCCTCGCCTCCCGGCCCATGTCGTGCGCGGTGCGCACCTTGCTCCCGAACGGAGGCCGCCGCAGGACCAGCTCGCGGCCGCCCGCGCGCACGAGGTAGGTGAGATTCGAATGGCCCTTGGGAAACTGCTCCTGCGAAAGCCCTTCCGAGGGAAGCCGCTGCGAGCGGAGGAAGGCAGCCAGCCGGACCAAATCCAGCTCCTCGCCGGCTCGGACGGTCCTGGGCGCGTCCTCGATCACTCGATCTCCACCCCGAAGCCGCGCAGCACTCGGCGCGCGACGACCGCCCTGTGCACTTCGTCCGGGCCGTCGTAGATGCGGGCGGCACGCTCGTGGCGGTACCAGAAGGCCAGCGGGGTGTCGTCGGTGACGCCGAGGGCTCCGTGTACCTGGACTGCGCGATCGAGCACCTCCTGCAGCACGTTCGCGACGAAGAACTTGATCGTCGAGATCTCCACCCGCGCCTCGCGCTGGCCGAGGCGCCCCATCTTCCAGGCCGCGTGCAGGACCATCAGCCTGGCGGCGTCGATCCCGGCGCGGCTGTCGGCGATCCACTGCTGCACGGTCTGCCGAGTCGCCAGCGGCTTGCCCGGAGCCAGCTCCCGCTCCGCCGCGTGCCGGCACATCATCTCGAACGCGCGCTCGCAGATGCCGATCCAGCGCATGCAGTGATGGATGCGACCCGGCCCGAGGCGCTCCTGCGCAAGCGCGAAACCGGCGCCGCGCCCGCCGAGCAGGTTCTCCTCCGGGACGCGGCAGCGGGTGTAGCGGATCTCTGCATGCGTCGGCCACCCTTCCCCGGCGTGACCCATCACGGGAATGTTGCGTACCCGCTCGAATCCCGGAGTGTCGCAGGGCACGATGATCATCGAGGCGCGCAGATGCGGCGGCGCTTCCGGTTCGGTGACCGCCATCACCACGGCGAAGGCCGCGCCGTCGGCGGCGGAAGTGAACCACTTGTGTCCGTCGACGGTCCACTGCCCTCTCTCGAGGACCGCGCGCGTATCCATCCAGGTGGGATTCGAGCCCGCCCGCTCCGGCTCGGTCATCGAGAAGCAGCTGCGGATCTCGCCCGCCCGCAGCGGCCGGAGCCAGCGCTCCTTTTGCGTGTCGGTCCCGGCCAGCTCGAGCAGCTCCATGTTCCCGATGTCGGGTGCCTGTGCGTTGACGCAATAATGGCCGAGCGGGCTCCGCCCCAGCTCCTCGGAGAGCACGGCGAACTCCTCGAGGGGCATGTGCAGATCCGGAACCCAGAGACCGAGCGATTTGGCCGCGGCGCGCGCCTGCTGCAGCGCGGGCTCCAACTCCTTCCAGGATCCCGGGAGCCGCTGCTCGAGGGGGATCACTTCGCGGCGCACGAACTCCCGCGCCCGGCTTCGCAACTGCTGCGCTCGTTCGGAAATGGAGAAATCCATCAGGCTTCCCTCGGAAGGGGCGACAACACTCCGAGGGCGCGGCCGCGTCAAGCCGCCTCGGGTGGGGCCCCTGTTCGTGCGGGAGTAGCAGAGGCCGATTAGATCGCCTATATGAGCGCCGCCATGGACTTCAAACAGAGATTCAGCCACGGATCGTTCTATTCGCTGCCGGAAGTGGAGAGACAGGGCTTCGGCAAGGTCTCGCGGCTGCCGGTCAGCCTGCGCATCATCCTCGAGTCGCTGCTGCGGAACCTGGACGGCAAGCGGGTCCGCGAGCCGGACATCCGCGCCCTCGCATCGTGGCAGCCGAAGGCGGAGCGGACGGAGGAGATCCCCTTCGTGGTCTCCCGCGTGCTCCTGCAGGACTTCACCGGCGTCCCGCTGGTGGTCGATCTCGCGGCGATGCGAGGCGCGGTGAAGAAGGCTGCGAAGCCTCCCAGCTTGATCGAGCCGCTGGTGCCGGTCGACCTGGTGATCGATCACTCGGTGCAGGTGGACTTCGCCAAAGTGCCGAACGCGCTCCAGCTCAACATGCGCATCGAGTTCACGCGCAATCGCGCCCGGTACGAGTTCCTCAAGTGGGGAATGAGCGCGTTCCACGGGCTGCAGATCGTGCCGCCCGGGTTGGGAATCGTGCACCAGGTCAACCTCGAGTACCTCTCTCCCGGCGTCCACGAGCGCGGCGGCGTCTACTATCCGGATTCGCTCGTCGGCACTGACTCGCACACGACGATGATCAACGGCCTGGGCATCGTCGCCTACGGCGTCGGCGGCATCGAGGCCGAGGCCGCCATGCTCGGCCAGCCGGCGTACTTCCTCACTCCCGACGTCGTCGGCGTCCATCTCCTCGGCGCGGTGCGCGCCGGCGTCACGGCCACGGACGTGGTGCTCACCGTGACGGAGATGCTGCGCAAGGCGAAAGTGGTGGGCAAGTTCGTCGAGTTCTTCGGCGAAGGGGCGGCCAGCCTTCCCGTGCCCGAGCGCGCGACGATCGCGAACATGGCCCCCGAGTACGGCGCCACCATGGGGTACTTCCCGGTCGACGAGCTTTCCTGCCAGTACATGCTCGCGACCGGCCGCGCGAAGGACAAGGTGGATGCGATGCGCGCCTACTTCCAGGCGCAGCAGATGTTCGGGATCCCGAAGAAGGGCCAGTGCGACTACACGCAGGTCCTCGAGCTCGATCTCGGAAGCGTGCGGCCCAGCGTGGCCGGGCCCAAGCGCCCCCAGGATCGGATCGAGCTGCCCAAGCTCAAGGACGTGTTCTCCAAGATCCTGCAGGACCCCGCCCCGAGCGGGTACGGCAAGGCCAAGGACGAGGTGGGAAAGCGGTACCAGCAGGTCGTTGAGCCGCCTCCCGTCGAGCACGTGGCAGGCGGCGGCAAGCAGGAGTCGGACACCGTCGCCAAGCTGGTGCGCGACAGCGTCACCACCAAGGATACGAATCCGCTGACCGAGGCGGAGATGATCACCAACCGGCCCACGCCGGACCGCGTGCCCACGCAGGAAGTGCACGAGATGAAGATGCCGGTGGACGTCGGGCACGGGGACGTGCTCATCGCCGCCATCACCTCGTGCACGAACACCAGCAACCCCTCCGTGATGCTGGCGGCCGGCATTCTCGCCAAGAAGGCGGTCGAGAAGGGGCTGCACATCCGCCCCGAGGTGAAGACCTCGCTCGCGCCCGGATCGCGCGTCGTCTCGCGCTACCTGGAGAAGACCGGGCTGCAGCCCTACCTGGACAAGCTCGGCTTCACCACCGTCGGATACGGATGCACGACCTGCATCGGCAACTCCGGCCCGCTCGATCCTCACGTCGAGCAGCTGGTGACCAAGAACGACGTGGTGGCGGCGAGCGTCCTCTCCGGCAACCGCAATTTCGAGGCGCGCGTCCACCAGAGCATCAAAGCGAACTTCCTCATGTCGCCGCCGCTGGTGGTGGCGTTCGCGCTGGCGGGCCGGGTGGACATCGACGTCGAAAAGGACCCCATTGGCCTCGGCCGCGACGGCAAGCCCGTGTACCTGAAGGACCTCTGGCCAACCGCCGAGGAGCTGAACGCCGCCCTCGGCGCGGCCACCGACGTGCAGATGTACCGGCAGAACTACGGAGGCGATCTCTCGCGCGATGCGCACGAGTGGAACGAGATCCCCGCCCCCTCCGGCGAGGTGTACGCCTGGGACGCGAACAGCACGTACATCCAGGAGCCGCCGTACTTCGAGGGCTTCTCGCCGCGACCCGACCAGCGGACCGGCATCCGCGCGGCGAGGGCCCTGGCGGTGTTCGGCGACTCCGTCACCACCGACCACATCTCACCCGCCGGATCGATCAAGCCGACCAGCCCCGCGGGAAAGTACCTCATCTCCCGGGGCGTCAAACCGGAGGACTTCAACTCCTACGGCGCGCGGCGCGGCAACCACGAAGTGATGGTGCGGGGCACCTTCGCGAACGTGCGCATCAAGAACCTCCTGGTCCCCGGCGTGGAAGGCGGCGTCACCGTCCTCGACGGCAAGCAGATGCCGATCTACGACGCGGCGATGGAGTACCAGAAGCGCGGCACACCGCTGATGATCTTCGCAGGGCACGAGTACGGCACCGGTTCCTCGCGCGACTGGGCGGCGAAAGGCACGCGCCTGCTCGGGGTGCGCGCGGTGATCGCGAAGAGCTTCGAGCGCATCCACCGCAGCAACCTGGTGATGATGGGGGTGCTGCCCTGCCAGTTCAAGGAAGGCACCGATGCGTGGACGCTCAAGCTCGACGGCACGGAAACGTTCGACCTGACGGGGCTCGAGGGCGGGCCGACGCCGCGCCAGGACGCACGGCTCGTCATCCATCGCGCGAACGGAGCGACGGAGGAAGTGCCGGTGACGCTGCGGATCGATACGCCGATCGAGGTCGAGTACTACCGACACGGCGGGATCCTCCTGTACGTGCTGCGGCAGATGTTGTACGGCCGTGACGAGGCCCTGCGCCCGAGCCCGTAATTGGCGCCTGGGGTCGCGGGATCACGCCGCTTCGGCGAGGCGCTTCAAAGCCTGCTGCAGCTCGGCCACCTCGCGGGCCAGTGCCGCAAACGCGATGCGTGCGCCGGTCAGGTCTCTCGCTTCCGCGAATTGCTCGACGCGGCGCGCGGCATCTGCGGTCCGCCGCCCACAGATGCTCCCGGCCGATCCCTTCAGCGTGTGCGCTGCGATCCGGACGGCTTCGTGATCGTGTGCTTCCAGGCCGGACTCGATGTCCGCCAGTCTCCTCGGGCCGTCTTCCAGGAACAGCCGGGCCAGCTCGGACACGGTGTCGACGTCGTGGCCGACCAGGGCGAGCAGGTCGCGGTCATCGAGAACTCGCGGGCCGTCCGGAGCCGGGGCGAGACCAGGCTGCGGATGGAGCTTGACGGCGGCGTCGATCGAGTCGAGGAGAGCTTCCGGCCGGATCGGTTTCGAGACGTAACCGTCCATGCCCGCGGCCAGGCACCGCTCGCGATCGCCCTTCATCGCGTGCGCGGTCACGCCGATGATCGGCACGTGGGCGCCGGTCTGCGACTCCAGCCGGCGGATGGCCGCAGTCGCCTCGAGGCCGTCCATCTCCGGCATCTGCACGTCCATCAGCACCACGTCGAATCGCTCCGCGCCGTGCCGGGCGAGCGCCTCGCGACCGTTTCGCGCGAGGACGACGGCGTGTCCTTCCTTCTCGAGGATCATGCGAGCGAGATGCTGATTCACCGGGTTGTCCTCGACGAGAAGCACCCGCAGTGGAGCGCGCGCGTCCCGCATCCGCGCGGGCGTCTCCACGTCGTCGTTCCGCGCCGCCCCGAGGAGCGTCACGATCGCATCGAGGAGCTCCGATTGCTTGATCGGCTTCATCAAGGTCAGCGAAATTCCCGCCTCGCGCGCCCGGGCCGCCTGGCCGAGGCCATCGCTGGACGAAAGCATCAGGATCGCGCCGCCTTTCAGGCCCTCGTGAGCGCGAATCCGCGCAGCCAGGGCGAACCCGTCGACCACGGGCATCTGCGCGTCGAGCAGCGCCAGCTGGAACGGCTGGCGGCCCTTGGCGGAGGTCTCGAGCTGCGCGAGCGCTTCCGCAGCATCGGCGCAGACGACGGGCCGCATCCGCCAGCCGCGGAGCATCTCCTGCAGCACGAGTCGATTGGTTGCGTTGTCGTCGACCACCAGCACCCGCAGGGCCTCCAGCGTAGCGGGACGTCCAGAAACCGCCGTCGTCGCCATTCCGATCGCCAGCCGCATCGGCAGATCGAACGAGAACGTGCTGCCTTTCCCGGGCTCGCTGCGAAGATCGAGGCGGCCTCCCATCATCGCGACGAGACGGGAGCAGATCGTGAGGCCGAGGCCGGTGCCGGCGAAGGTTCGGGTCATCGAGGAGTCACCCTGGACGAACGGCTCGAAGATCGCCTGGTGCTTCTCGGCGGGAATGCCGATGCCGGTGTCGGAGACGGAAAACGCCAACACCACGGCCTCCCCGTCTTGTGGGCGGAGGGCCACGCTCACGACGATTTCGCCGCGTTCAGTGAACTTGATTGCATTCCCGACCAGGTTCACGAGGATCTGCCCCAGCCGCCCGCAGTCGCCAATCACCCGGTCGGGGACTGCCGCCTCCACATGGACGACCAGCTCGAGGCCCCGTTCTGCCGCGCGCAGCCCGAGGGGCTTCATCAGGTCCGAGATGAGGTTCCGCAGCTCGAACGGAGCGGGGTCGATCTCCAGCCTTCCAGCCTCGATCTTCGAAAAATCGAGGATGTCGTTGATCACGCGCATGAGCGCCTCGCCCGAGGAGAGCACCATGCGCACGTACTCGCGTTGCTCGCGCGAGAGATCCGTCGAAAGTAGCAGCTCCGCCATCCCGATCACACCGTTCATCGGCGTACGGATTTCATGGCTCATGTTCGCGAGAAATTCGCTCTTGGCGCGATTGCCCGCGTCCGCGGCCTCTCGAGCCTTCTCCAGAACGCGAGCCTGCTGCTCCACCTGCTCGACGGAGCGCCAGGCGAGTTGCAGGGCCCGCGACTTGTCGGTCCGCGAACGCTCGGCAATGCGCGCCGTGAGCGCAAGATAGACGCTGCAACCGAGCAGGGCGGCGAGCTTTACGATCTCGAGGTGCCATGAGAGCTGGCGGCCGTCGACCAGGGAGATCCAGCCGAGCAGGGCCGCGTATCCCATCGACCCGGCCAGGGCGAAACCGAGGGCCTTGCGGAAGGTCGTGTGAGATTGATCGGCGGCGCGCACGAGGAGCAGAGGCCACATCCAGCTCTGCTCACCGCCCGTCTGATGGATGAACACGAGCCAGACGAGGATGTCGCAAGCCAGGAAAACACTCACCAGATCGACCCTCGTCTTGCCGTATGACGCCACCACCACGAGGTAGGAAACGAGCACGTAGCCGAGCGCCAGGAACGGGAGCCACCGCGGAACACCCGCCGGCGCGATTGCGGTCATCAAGAGGAGAAGGGCGAATCCGAAAGCGCGAAGGCGCGGGATCTGCACCGTGTCCAGGCGGCGACGATTGCGGTTTCCGCGAGGCCCGCCCGGTCCCTTTAGATCAATCCACTCCCGTAACAGGGCGTGCATTACAAGGAATTAGTCAGGCCCGGGGGGTGTTGTTCAAGGCGCGTATGTGGGCCCGCGTCAGTGCAGCGGCATGTGCATCCGGCCGAGGAGCGCGGTGTAGCGCGCGTCGCCGCGCAGGTTCCGCAGAAGCGGATCGATCTTGACGTTGACGAACCCCCCGTCGCGCTGCACCCGCGCCCGCTCCAGCCACTCCAACGCGCGATCTTTTTCTCCCCGCCAGGCATACACCTCGGCGATCTGGTACGCGCCGGCATGCGCGAATCTGGAGATCATCTCGTCGAGGGCGCGCTGCGACTCGCGAGGATGGCCGAGCGAATGCTCGGCCAGGGCGATGCCCGCGAAGCGGAAGATCTCGTTGCTCGAGCGCGGGTAGATGGCCATCGCCGCTGCGGGCTCTCCTTCGAGCAGGAAGGTGGTGCCGAGGTGGAACGAAGTGAACGACTGGTCGGGACTGATCTCCAGCGACCGGTTGAGCGCCTCGCGCGCCGCGCCGAAGTCGCCGGCGCCGCCGAGCGTGCTGCCGAGGACGCTCCACACGCGGGCATTGAGCGGATCCAGCTCCAAGGCCTTGCGCAGGGCCGTGATCGCTTCCGGAAAACGCCCCAACGGCCGGAGAACCACCTGGGCATAGGTGCTCAGCACGTCCGGATCCTCGGGTTTCAGCGAGAGCGCGCGCTGCAGATCGGCCCGTGCGCCGTCGAAGTCCCACTGGATGGGGACCCGGACGAAGCCGCGCGCAAGGTACCCGTCCGGCAGGTTCCTTCCGAGCGCGATGGCCTTGTCCGCCGCCGCGACCGCGCGCTCCTGTCCCGTCGTCACGGCGGTCAACGAATCCGCGCTGTCCGCGACCCAGAACGTGGCCAGCGCGAGCGCCGCCCAGGCCGGCGCATAGCCGGGATCGAGCGCGACGGCCTTCTCGTACGCCTGCATCGCCCGCCGGAACCCTTCCACGTTGTTGCGGCGGAAGAATTGCTGCCCGAGCAGGTACTCGTTGTACGCCTCGGTGCTGGCCGTCCGGCGGTCCATCGAGGTGGGCGGTTCCAGCAGCTTCAGCTTGAGCGCGTCCACCACCGATCGGGCGATGTCGTCCTGCACGGCGAACACGTCGGTCAGCGTGCGGTCGTAGGTTTCCGACCAGAGATGGTAGCCGTCGGCTGCATTGACGAGCTGGGTGGTGATGCGGATCTGGTCGCCTGACTTGCGCACGCTGCCCTCGAGGACGGTGGCGACGTGCAGCTTTTCCGCGATGGTGGCCACGTCCTCGTTCTTGCCCTTGAAGGCGAACGTCGAGGTGCGTGCAGCCACGTGAAGCCCTGGCACCTTCGCCAGCAGATTGAGGAGTTCCTCGCTCAGCCCGTCGGAGAAGTATTCCTGCTCCTTGTCGGAGCTGAGGTTGACCAGCGGAAGCACGGCCACCGAGGGACCTTGCGGCGTCTGCGCCGGAGTCGCCCTTCGCACGACGAGGTAGTAGACGGCGCCGGGCGCCGCGACGAGCAGACCGACGCCGGCGAGAGCGAGCGCCATGCCGGTTCGAAGCGGCTTGCCCGCGGTGCGCTCGATCCGCCCCTCGTTGACGTCGAAGATCCAGGCCAGCATGAGCACGACGGGAAAGCCGGTCGCCAGCGCGACCACGATGTAGGAGAGCACGGCATCGGGCCAGTGCAGCCCGTGCATGACGGGCTCGATGATCTGCAACACGGCGAACCCGACGATGCCGTAGGCGATCAGGGCGCGAAACACGCGCCGCCGCCTCAACTCGGCCACCAGCGGCCGGAACCGACCTTCCGCGTTCACGGGCCGGAAGGTAACACGCGCTGAGCCCCGGCCGCCCAAGGCGGCTCAGGGGCTACGCTTGAGCGCGAACCGCGCCAGCACGGGTTATGAGGTGTTCCATGTTGGCTCGCCCATCGTGAGAACCAAGGCAGATGACCGCGTGCCCGTGCCTGGCGCGGGCAATCCGACTCCGGGCGTGGGCGGGGCGCGCCGGATCTTCTGGCGGGGTCTGAGGATGAGGTGTCCGCGCTGCGGTGTCGGACGAATCTTCCGGCGGTGGTGGACGTACACTGAATATAAACACTGCCGCGCCTGCGGGCTCGCTTACGACCCTCAAGGCGAGTCGCTCGCATTCATGTACTTGAGCACGGCGTTCCTCACCGGAGTGATGTTCATCGTGCTGCTGACGATCCCGCCGCGCGATCTCACCAGCTACCGGATCGGCCTCGTCACCGCCGCCCTGGCGCTCTATGGCGTCACCATGCCGCTGCGCAAGGCGCTCGCGATCGCGCTCAACTACTTCAACCAACGCTGACCGCGCGAGGCGTATCAGGTCAACACCTTTGCCGCGGGAGCGCCTAAGATGGGCGCCCTTGAGCACCGCCCTCGTCGCCCCGCCTCCGCGCGAACTGGAGCGCCTTTGCCTGACCCCGCATCGGATGCTGCCCGGGCATCGGGTGCACTGGCTGTTCGGCGGCGCCCGGGCCTACCCCGCCATGCTCGACGCCATCGCCCTCGCCCGCAGCGAGATCCTCATCGAGACGTACATCTGGGCGAGCGACACCAACGGCCGCCGTTTCGTCGACGCCGTCTGCATCAAGGCGCAGGAAGGCGTCCGGGTGCGCTGCGTGATCGACGGAGCGGGCTCGTTCGGGTTCTCCGGATACGACGTGGCGCGGATGCGATCCGCCGGCGTGCTGCTCTCGATCTTCCATCCGGTCGGTCCCTGGCGCCGCCGCTGGGGCTGGCAGGTGCGCGACCACCGCAAGCTGATGATCGTCGATGGACGCGTCGCCTTCGCTGGAGGGATGAACCTGGGCGACGACTACGCGCCGGTCTCCTGGGGCGGCCGCGGCTGGAACGACGTGCACGCGCAGATCGAAGGCCCGGTGCTGCGCGAGCTGGAGCGCCTCTTCGAGATGAGCTGGAGCTACGCGCAGCCGGAGAACTGGGATGCCGCGCTGCCCGCGCCGGGCCGTCGGGTTCCGGCACCCGTCCCGATCCACGGTTCCACGACGCGGGTGCAGGCCCTCGCCGTGGGCCGCCTGTTCGGACGCCGGGTGGTGCAACATCATCTGCAGCACGCCATGGCGGCGGCGAAAGAGCGCATCTGGATCCAGGCGGCGTACTTCATCCCCAACCGCGCGCTCCGTGGAGCGCTCAAGCGCGCCGCCCGCCGGGGGATCGACGTGCGGGTGATGGTGCCGCGCAACAGCGACATTCCCGGGCTGGCGCACGCGTCGCGCCACACCTGGGCTTCGCTGCTCAAGGCCGGCGTGGAGATCTTCGAGTGGCTGCCGGGAATGATGCACGCGAAGACGCTTTCCATCGACGGCGCCTGGTGCACGGTCGGGTCGTACAACCTCGACGCGCGCAGCCTGCTCTACAACTGGGAGGTCACCCTCGAGGTGCTGGACGCGCGCGTGGCCGAGCAGCTCGAGGACAAGTTCCGCGATGACCTCGAGTTCTCCGAGCGCGTGGACCTGGACGGGTTCCGCCGCCGCGGTCTCTGGGACAAGCTGCGGGAGCGGGTCCTCTACTTCTTCCGCGTCTGGCTCTGAGTCGTCAGGCGAGCTTGTTGAGCCCGTCGAGAGCGGCGACCTTGAACGCTTCCGCCATCGTCGGGTAGTTGAACACGGCGTCGCGGAAATATTCGATGGTCCCGCCGAAGGCCATCACCGCCTGCCCGATGTGGACGATTTCCGCGGCCCGCTCGCCGATGCAGTGCACGCCGAGGAGCTTCAGCGAGTCGGGATCGAAGACCAGCTTGAGCAGGCCCGAATGGTCGCCGAGGATCTGCGACTTCGCCAGCTCCTCGTACCGCGCGATGCCCACCTCGTACCGGACCTTTCCGGCGGTGAGCTCCTGCTCGGTGCGTCCGACCATGGAGATCTCGGGGATCGTGTAGATGCCATAGGGGAGCGGCAGCTCCTGGGCGTCACGGGAGCGCCCGAACATGGCCAGCGCGGCGCGCCGTCCCTGCTCCATGGAGGTGGACGCCAAGGCGGGAAAGCCGATGGCGTCGCCCGCCGCGAAGATGTGAGACACCGCCGTGCGGAACTGGTGGTCGACCGCCACACGGCCGCGCGCGTCCGCTTTCAGGCCCGCGGCGGGAAGATCGAGCTGGTCCGTGTTCGCCTGCCGTCCCACCGTATAGAAGAGGGCGTCCGCCGACAGCGTCTTGTCGCTCTCCAGCCGCGCCACGACGCGCCCTGCGTCCACGCTGACGGACTTCACCTGCTCGCCAAGCCTGAAGATCGTCTTGCGGACGCGCATGTGGTACGTGAGCGCGTCGATGATCTCCCGATCGACGAAGTCGAGCAGCGTAGGCCGCTGATCGATTACCGTGGCCTTGATGTTCAGCGCGGTGAGCATCGAGGCGTATTCCAGTCCGATCACGCCGGCGCCGACCACGATGGCGCTGCGGGGCATCTCGACGTCGAGCGCGATCAGCTGGTCGCTGTCGAAGATGCATTTCCCGTCGCAAGGGATGTCGGGGTGCCGCGCCGGGCGCGTGCCGCAGGCGATCAGCACGTTCTCCGCCTTTATGGTCCTCGACCCCTCGTTCGACTCCACGGAGAGCGCGTTCGGTCCGGTGAAGCGCGCCGATCCCTCCAGCACCGTGACTCCGTTGCGGCGCAACTGGTTGCGCACCACCTCCAGCTCGTGCTCGCGCACCTTGCTGACGCGACGGTTGAGATCCGGCATGGAGATGATCTCTTGCAGCACGTAGTCGCTCCCGTAGAAGGAGCGCTGCCGGAAGCCGGAGAGGTAGAGGATGGCCTCGCGCAGCGTCTTGCTCGGGATCGTGCCCGTGTGCAGCGACACGCCGCCCAGGCGCTGACCGCGATCGACGATGGCCACTTTCTTGCGCAGCTTGGCCGCGCAGATGGCCCCTTTCTGGCCCGCCGGTCCGCTGCCGATCACCACCAGGTCGTAGGAGTTTTCCATCGGGTTGCGGACAATATCTGAACTCGGGCGAGAAGGGGTGCTTCAGACCGGTCGATCCCCGAGAAACAGACGTCCGACGTCCTGATCGCGCAGCAGCTCTGCTCCCGTCCCGACCCGGGCGACCGAGCCGTTCACCAGCACGTACCCGACGTCGGCGAACTCCAATCCCTTCTTCGCGTTCTGCTCGACCATCACGATGGCCTTCCCCTCGTTGCGACGGAGGTCGGAAAGGATCCCGAAGACCAGATCGATGTAGCGCGGCTCGAGCCCGATCGAGGGCTCGTCGACCAGAAGTACGCGCGGATTCATCATCAGCGCGCGCGAGATCTCCAGCAGGCGCCGCTCTCCGCCCGAGAGCACCCGCGCCGGCTTTCGCCGCCGTTCCGCCAGCCGCTGGTATTTGTCGAAGAGGCGTTCCGCCGCCTCCTTCGCCTGTTCCGGACGCTCCATCAGATATCCGCCCATCCAGAGATTCTCCTCCACCGTCATGTCCGGGAACACGGAGTTGTCCTGCAGGACGTACGCCACGCCGGACTGCTTCAGCTTCTGGTTGGGCCGCAGACGGGTGATGTCGCGTCCGTCCACGCGGATGCTGCCTTCGCGGATGCGGGTGAATCCATAGATCGAATGCAGCACCGTCGACTTCCCGGCGCCGTTCGGCCCGACCATGCAGAGCGAGCGTCCTGCTCCGAGCTGGAGGTCGAAGCCGTGCAGGATCTCCATCTTCCCGTAGCCGGCGTGAAGGTTCTCGATGCGGAGCACCGGCTCGCCGCCCGCGAGCTCCGCGATCCGTTCGCGAGAGGGCGCCGAGCCGGCGAGGGGCTGCATCAGCGCGCTCCGAGATAGGCGTCGAGCACCTTCGGGTCCTTCTGCACCTGCTCGGGTTTCCCTTCCGCCAGCAGCTCGCCGTGCGCCAGGCAATAGACGTACTCGGCGAGATTCATGATCACGCCCATGTTGTGCTCGATGACGAGCAGCGTGATCGCCAGCTGCTGGTTGACGCGGCGCAGGCGATCGAGCAGCCCATTGATGAGCGTCGGATTGATCCCCGCCGTGGGCTCGTCGAGCAGCAGCATCTTCGGCCGGCTCATCAGCGCCATCGCCAGCTCGAGCAGCTTCTGCTGACCGAAAGAGAGGTCGCCGGCGCGCTGGTGGCGCTTGGGACGGAGCCCGACGAAATCGAGCAGGTCCTCCGCCCTGCGAAGGTCCTCGGGCGGGGAGCGGCTGAACATCGATCGCCAGCCCAGCTCGGAAGTCGGAACGCTGATGACCATGTTCTGCAGGCAGGTCATCCCGCCGTAGATCCGCGTCTGCTGGAAGGTGCGCAGCAAGCCGAGGCGGGCGATCTCGGGCACGCGCAGCCGCGAGATCTCGCGGCCGTCGAAGCGGATCGATCCCCCGTCGATCGGATGATGGCCGACGATGGAGTTGAACAGCGTCGTCTTCCCCGACCCGTTTGGACCGATGAGGCCGAAGATCTTCCCGGCCGGGACGCGCAGGGTCACGTCTTTGTTCGCGACCAGGCCCCCGAAGGCCTTGCGGACGCGCTCGAGCTGGAGAATGAACGTCACGGGCCGGCCTCTGCCTCGTCGATCCGGTGGCCGAATCGCTCCGGCCAGCGCTCGCGAGCCCAGCCGAGGATCCCGACGGGGAAGAAGACGACGATCGCGACGATCAGCAGTCCCAGCGCGACCCGCTGCCAGCCGAGCAGATAGGTCCAGAAAAGCTCCTTGGTGAGGTGGAAGACGGCGGCCCCGATCACCGGCCCCCAGAGCGTCCCCTTTCCGCCCAGGATCGCCATCAGCACCATCCACACGCCGAAGGTCGAACCGGCGAAGGCCACTTCACGCGGATCGACGAAGCCGAGCAAGTTGCCTACGGCGCCGCCGGTCAGGCCGAGGAAAAACGCCGAGATGCACCAGGCAGTCGTCTTGTAGCGCGTGGTGCGCAGGCCCATCGCCTCCGCCTTGTCTTCGTCGTCGCGGATGGCGTTGAGCACGAGGCCGAAACGGCTCGCGTAGAGCCAACGCAGGAAAGGCAGGGTGACGGCGGCGAGCGCGAAGCACAGGTAGTAGAAGAACGTCTCGCGGCCGCCGACCTCGCCGGGAAAGAGCGGGGGCACCATGCCGCCGCCGCCGCCGACGAATTGCCAGCCGCCGGCGAGCTCGCCCGCGGCGATCCCGAGGCCGAGCGTCCCGATGGCGAAGTAGTGTCCGCGCAGGCCGAGGATGCCGGAACCTAGCAGCGCGGCGAGCGCGGCCGCGAGAAGAGCGCCGGCGCCACTCCCGAGAAACAGCCCGGTGAAATAGCCGAGTCCGGCGTCGCGCTGGGTGATCACGCAGGCGTACATCCCCACGCCGAAGAAGAGGACGTTGCCGAAGGAGTTGTAGCCCATCTGGCCGCCGAGCAGGTCCCAGGTGAGCGCGAAGACGATCATCACCCAGAGCAGCGCCAGCTGGCTGCGGTAGGCCGGCGCGAGCACCGGGGCGAGCAGCGCAAGCGCCACCACGGCGGCGACGGCCATGTGGCGGAAGAGCGGCGCCTTCACCTCAGGTACCTCCGCTCGCGCGCCAGCCAGAAACGGCGCCAGACGAGGATGGCGACCAGGAGCGCGAAGACGAAGGCGGCTTGGTACTCCGCCCCGAGGATGAATCCGGCGAAGTTCTCCGCCACGCCCAGTCCCAGCGCTGCGGCGAGCACCGCGGCGACGTTTCCGAGGCCGGCGATGATCACGATCATGAACGAGCGGACCGTGTACGGAAGGCCCAGGTAGGGATGCACGATCCACGTCATCGCCACCAGCGCGCCGGACGCGCCGCAGATGGCCGCATTGAGCCCGAAGGTCCAGGCGTGGACGCGATCGGTGTCGATGCCCATCACGCGGGCGGCGCGCGGGTTCTGCGCGGTCGCGCGGATGGCCTGACCCATGCGCGAGCGCCTGAGAAACTGCATGAGGAACGCCCCGGTGAGCAGGGCGGCCGCGAAGGCGACCAGCTTGATGCGGGACACCGTCACCGCGCCGCCGAAGAGAAAGAGCGTTCCAAATCCCGATTCCGCCGTCCGCACGTCGGCGCCGAAGAGGGTATTCGCGAGCTGCTGGAGCAGGATGCTCAGCCCGAAGGTGGCGAGGATGGAGATGAACAGATCCTTGTCCACCACCCGGAAGATCACGGCGCGATAGAGCAGCCAGCCCGCGGCGAAGAGCAGCGCCGCGGCGACCGGGACGGCGAACAACGGGTGGATGCCGGCGCGATAGAGGTAGAAGGCGATGTACCCACCGAGCATGACGAGCTCGCCCTGCGCGACGTTGATCAGCCCCATCACGCCCCAGACGAGCGCCATCCCGTAGGCGGCGAGCGCGAAGATGGCTCCGATCAGGATGCCGTCGAGCAGCAGCTGGACCGAAAGGAAGGGAGACTCGAACAGCAACCGGAGGTTTTCCATCTCGACGGATGTCCTCCAGCGCCGGGGCGAGGCCCGCTATTGCGGCAGCTTTCGCGGCCAGACCAGCTTCGTTTCCGCCCACTTCGTCGGCGCCACCACCTTGTAGTCCCCGCCGAGCACCTGGTACAGCACCATGGGCTTGACGACGTTCTTGCCGGTGGAATCGAACTTGATCGGGCCGAAGAACGTCATCATGTCCGTGCTGGCGATCGCGTCCCGCACCTTTTCCGGATCGAGCGAGCCGGCCCGCGCAAACGCGTCCGCGAAGACCAGCACCGTCGCCGTGGACTCCGCCGCCTGGTAGGGCGCCGGGTACTTGAACTCCTTTTCGAACAGCTTCGCGTAGTCGTCCGCGCTGCCGAACCACTTGTCCTGGTAGCTGAGCTTGCGATCCCACTGCGAGGCGCAGAGGACGCCTTCCGCGAGCTTGCCCATGCTCTCGGCGATCTTGGCGGAATCGCAGTGCGTCGTGGCGACGATCGGCACGTCGATCTTCATCTCCGCCGTCTGGCGGACGACCAGCGTGGCGCCCTTCTCGTGGCCGGAGACGAGGAGCATGTCGGGCTTTAGCGCTCGCACCTTGGTGAGGGTCGCCGCCATGTCGTTGATCTCGGGCGGCAGCTTGTCGTCGATGGCGACGTGCATCCCGTACCGCTTCGCATCCTCGAGGATCCCGTCGCGGACGTCGAGGCTGAAGGGATCGTTCTCGAAGGCCATCGCGATCTTGAGCGTCTTCGGATCGCGGCCCTTCTCTTTCGCCACTTCGGCCGCGAGATTGACGGCGTCGCGCAGGTAGTAGTCGGAAGTGGAGAGCACCGCGAACAAGTAATGGTACCCCTGCGTGAACAGCTCGCGTGCCGCCCCGTTCCCTTCCACGTGCGGCACCTTGTATTTCTCGGTGACTGGCGCGATCGCCTTGGTCAAACCGGAGCTGTACGCGCCGAGCACGAACTTCACGCCGTCCTGCCCGATCAGGCGCTCGGCCAGCTGCGCTCCGCGCGCCGGCGTGGACTCGTCGTCGTAATAGACGACCTTGAGCTTGTGCGCCTTGCCTCCGACCTTCACCCCGCCCATCTCGTTGATGCGCTTGACGGCGAGATCGTAACCGTCCTTCGTGTTCTTGCCGTTGACCGAGTACTTGCCGGTGAGCGACACGGCGGCCCCGAGCACGATCGTGTCGCCCTCGGCCTGCGCGAAGTCGGCACTCGCCGCGAGCAGCAAGAAACCGGCAGCGGCGGGCGCGAGCAGACCTGTCCTGGGCATACGTTCTCCTCCGGTTGCGCGAGGATCTCCGACATTCATCGGAGCACGCCCGGACCGCGGCCGCAAGGCAGGGCGCGGAGGGCGAGGTCAGTGCACGATCAACACCGGCTTCTTGCAGATGTGCACGAGCCGGTGCGAGGTGCCGCCCAGAAGGATGCTGCCGACCAGGGTCCGTCCGCGGCTCCCCACCGTGACCAGCTCCACGTCGTCGGCCCGGGCCGCCTCGGCGAGCACTTCGGCAGCGGGTCCCGAGAGGATCTGCGTTTCCACCTGCACGCCTTCAGCACGGCCCTCGCCAGCGAGCTTGTCGAGGACCGCCTTGCCCGATTCGTACACTTGCCGCTCCAGCTCGGCCATGTTCGGCACCACGGCGGGCTCGGACAAGACCGGCGGCGGCGGCAGCACGTGCACCAGTGTGACGGAATCGGCGAGCCGCGACGCTAGCGCGAAGGCGTGGCGCGCTGCCCGCTGCGCCGGATCCGACCCATCCACTCCGACAAGGATCCGCACGGACGCAAAGCTAGCGCCACCCGGGCTGCTTTCGTCAACTGGGGCAGCTATCGCGAGCCCGCCAGCGCGACATCGCCCGTGCCCCGGGTGTCCGGCGTGGAATGGGCCGCGCGCGACTGAGCACGCTGGAGGCTGACGAGACCGGTGATCGCTCCGGCAGCGAGCGCGAGCAGGATTCGCGCCCACATCTTCCCCACCACCGTCGACCGCATGCGCATCCCGTCCTCCTGCGCAGTCCTCATACGGCTGCCCGGGAGGGGTGCGCATCCGACGTTCCGCGCGGCAGCGGCGGTGGACGGAAGTGTTCGGGCGCAAACGCGTCCCGATACCGGCCGGCACACTCGAAAGGGCGGACATCGGACCTTCCGTACCTTCTCGTGCCCGTCCGCCCTGCCCTCCCCGGGCGACACCGGGGGATGCATCCGCATTCACGCCGAGCGGAACGGGGAGCCTTACTCCGTCCGGCCTTGACCCGTATTGCTCCGCTGTATCGCACGACGGCATACCGCCGCTCGTCGCCGACGCGCGCTGGTGGATGGTTCGCGTCGGCGTGCGGCAGCGCGCGGAACGCGCCCTCGCGGCTTGACCGTGCGGGGCAACGTCCATCCTCTCCGCGAACTCCGGTGAGGAAAACTTTCCCGGAAG
>Ga0209267_1000848_pt1 | contig 21651 bp, 17 predicted proteins | sample GraSoiAngelo_137_FD_185894 | JGI IMG/M metagenome (GOLD analysis project Ga0209267, IMG submission 185894) | Grasslands soil microbial communities from the Angelo Coastal Reserve, California, USA - 14_0929_09_30cm (SPAdes) (version 2) | ecosystem: Environmental > Terrestrial > Soil > Grasslands ... | reverse complement strand
CGGAGGGACTCTTCGATGATGAAGCGCAGGCGCTGCTCGACACCTGGGAACTATCGTACTTCAAGAGCGCGGGGATGCGGATCTTCTTCCTCGTGCCGCGGGCGTGGACCGACCTCTACTTACCGCTGAGTGTGTCCAAGCCCGCGCAGATCACCCGCGTCATGGTCGGCCGGATTGAGCTCGTCACGCCGCAGCAGCGCAGCAACCTGCAGCAGATCGCGCAAATGCCTGCAGCTGAGGTGACCGCTGAGGCGACCCGATTACGCGACGACTACTATGGCCGGATCGGGACAACGAGTCCGGAGCAGTTCCGCCAGGTCAACTCGGGCCGGCAATCGCTGGAGGAGTACGGCATTTCGGTTCCCCGAAGCTATCAGCTCTATCTGGCGCTCGGCCGGTTCAGAAACGCGCTGCTTCTGCATGAGGTTGCGAGGCGCCCTACGCCTGCGTTGGAGGCCTTCATTGACGCCCATCGCCTACAAGGCTACCGACCAGCCGAAACCTCGGTGACCGCGCGGAGACAGAGTCTCGATCCGGCAACGAGCACTCCTTGAGAGAATTTGTTGACGGCCTGTCGAGCAATCCCTAGAAATCCAACAGGCCTCCACGCCACGGCTGGTTCCCCATGTAGTGGGTGAGACGCTCATTGAGTGGAGTCACGTCCCACTTGAGTCTCTGCGCCATGGCGACGGCCTGGCGCTCGCTCTGAACCGCTTCCCTGAACTCACCGGCACTGGCCTGCGCTGCTGCCCGGATTTCAAACGCCGTCGGATCATCCTTGACGCCACGAAACACCTCGCCGAGCAGCGTCAAGGCACGTCGTGGATCACCCCCCTCCGCCTCGGAAGCCGTGGCAAGCAGTGCAGAAAGATACAGTTTGCCATCGTGGCTTCCGCCAGCAGCCGCCTGTTCGAGCCACAGCCTTGCCTGTCTCAACCGCTCCTGGTCGGGGCTTCCCTTCAAGGCATACATCGCCAATGTGACCTCGGCATCCGGTTGCCCCGCCTGAGCCGCCCGACGCAACCAGTCGAGGCCCTTGTTCTCCTCGCAGTTGCAGCCCCAGCCCTTGAGCAGGCTATAACCCACCTGGTACTGGGCCACCGGCATACCTGCCTGGGCTGATTTGAGAAACCATGGTAGCGCTTGGCTGCGCGGCTTGTTGAGCTGGGGCAATCCGACCAAGAGCATGCCATACAGCATCTGCGCTCTCGGATCGCCTGCTCTTGCGTGAGCGAGCGTCTCGTCCACGAACGCGTCCAGCCTGGAGTAACCGACAGCACCCTCCATCACAAATCGGTAGAACATGGTGCACTGAATCGGCGACCGCTCCGCGGGGGCCGATACAAACTCGCTGTGCAACAGGCCATCGCGAACCGATCGTTCGAATGTACCCTGGGGAACGGCAAGGATAATGCGTGGGTTGCGGCTGCGTCCGTCGGGCATTACTGAAAATTCCACATAGACCTGACCCTGAATGCCGCGATCCTCGGCGTCTTGTGGATAAGGCGGCAGATACGCATGAACGGCACGGCAGCGCGTGCGGTCCTCATGCTCGGCACTCTCGATGATCTTCGGATTGAGCTGCGCATCAAGCACTGCGTTGCCGAATTGGGCCTCGATGTCTGCAGCAATCTTCTCCGACCCAGGCGCGAGTCCGGAACGTAAGGCATCTGCCAGAGTCTTGGCTTTTTCCAACCCGTTCTCAGCGGCCAAGGAGGCCCATGCATACGCGTAGATCTCGCTCTGACGAACCCCCTGACCCTTGGCGTACATGACGGCGAGATTGAACTGAGCGGTCGGCTGCCCGAGTTCAGCCAGCTCGCGAAAGTCCCGGAAGGCCTTGGCGTAGTCGCCTTTCTGGTAAGCGGTCGAGGCGGAAATGAGGTCGGCGACAGCTGGGGTAGTAACAAGACCCGCAAAGGCGACCAATACCACCGTGGCGACGACCAACCTTGCTGATTGCATTTGGCTACCGCTTCCCGCCGATCAAGGCCGAGAGGCAGCCTCGACGAGATCCGGCAGCAGCTGGGCGGCGTTGGGCGTGCCCAGGCCAGTGACCGCGTCCCATCCGGTCGAGGCCGGATAACCCGGAATGGATGTGGTCTGGTTGTTGCCGATGGTCACGTCGAAGAAGTCGGTGGCGTACTTGGTCGGATCGGCCGCGACCTTGTACAGGGCGGCATTGATGTAGCCAAGATCGGTGCCGGCCATCTGGTCGGCGATGGCGATCAACCCTGCCCACTGCGGGGCACTGCAACTCGTGCCACCGACGACGTACCAACCCACACTGCAGGGACTGGCGCCACCACAGCCGGTGCCCGAGGCCGTAGTCGCGGGCTCGGTCATATAAACGAGGGGACCGGTTCCCGAGCTCGCCTGGAAGGCGACATCCGGAACGCCTCGCATTTCAGAGTTCGCACCCGGCGCGCCCACCGAACTGCCGACGTAGCTGCTGCCGGCCGGCAGAGTCGCCTGAAAGTCAGGCCGCGGGAACAGGATGCTGTAACCGCCGCCGGCAAAGGGCCAGGCGCGCTCGCGAACGCCAGGATTGTTGTCGCACACAGCCGGAGGCGAGGTGGTATCCACCGTGGTGCCCGTGGTGGCATCCATGCACAGACGGGTGCCGCCGACCGCCGTCACCAGAGGATCCGAGGCCGGCCACTCGACACTGGGATACGGAATCAGCCGCGGGCTCTTGGTGGGCTCCTTGAGGTTGTTGCTGGTGCCGCCATCCCCGGAGGATGCGAGCACGGTGATGTGGTTGGCCTGCGCATCGACGAGCGCACGGCGCAGGTTCGACAACGAGGCCGTGCCCGCGAACGTCCCCTCTCCGGCTCCCAGGCTCATGCTGATGACGTCGGCCAGGTGGTTGTCCACGATGTACTGTACGGCGTTCATCATCTGCGGAAAGCCCTGCACGCCCAGAATTTCCGCCGTGGGCGTGGTGACCAGCAGGATGTCGGCTTCGGGAGCGATTGCGTGCGCCCACTCCACATCGAGCGAAACCTCGAGCGCCCACAGGTTGTGACTCTCCTGTCCCGTGCCGTTGCTGGGTGGAGGCGGGTTGGGCGGGGGCGATCCCTGGATCTGCAGGATCCTGAAGGTCGGCATGCCCGGGGCGCACGTCACGCCGGCTTCTCCACAAAGATGCGGCAGGCCGAAGGCGGTACTGAACACGTTGAGGTCGTTCGCGATGGTCGCGCTTCCGAACGAGTCGATCACGGCGATGGTCTTCCCCTTGCCCGTGAGGCCGCGCTCATGGAGTGGCGAGACGTTGTAGGCCTGCTGCATCGCAGCGGGAGCGAAGCAGCGCACACCGGCGGCGTAGCACGCTGCCCCGGTCGGCGGAGTGGGGCTGCTCTGCAGGAAGCGCCACTCCGCAACCGAGGGCCGGAAGACCGGGGCAGCGGCTCTCTGGGCCAGCGAAGGCGCGGCCATTCCGAGCGCCAGGGCCGCAACCAGGACGGGTCGTGTCAGGGAACGTCTGTCGAGCGAACGCATGAAGCGCCTCCCCGTATTGATGGATTTTCGTTGGCGGATTGCGATGCCGAGAGGCCGGCACGGCTGACCTGAGGGCACGCTTGCGCTCGAGCAGTTGACGCCCCGGGAATCTTCGAAGTCAATGCGGATTAACCCCCCGCAAGTCAAACGAAACAGTCATCCACGGCCCGCACCGACCGAGCTCGGTGCGCGGTGCGCGGGATCGCGGCGGCCGCCCGCGGGCACGCGGCTACGCCGTCGGTCGCGCTTGCGTCCGGATCGCGGGCGGGAGGAGTGTTTCCCGGTCGTCCGGCAGCTTCACGTGGAGGTCAGCCATGAGCATTCGCATCGGCAGCATTGCCCCCGACTTCGAGGCCGACAGCACGCAGGGTCGCATCCGCTTCCATCAATGGATTGGCGACTCGTGGTGCGTGTTGTTCTCCCATCCGAAGGATTTCACGCCGGTCTGCACCACCGAGCTCGGCTACATGGCGCGCCTCAAGCCGGAATTCGACCGCCGCAACTGCAAGATCGCGGGCTTGAGCGTCGACCGTGTGGAAGACCACACGCGCTGGCTCCAGGACATCAAGGAGGTGACCGGCAGTGCGCCCGACTATCCGTTGATCGGCGACCCGGAGCTCAGGATCGCCAAGCTCTACGAAATGCTCCCGGAAGCGGCCGGCAGCAGCTCGAGCGGACGCACGCCGGCGGACAATCAGACCGTGCGTACCGTGTTCGTCATCGCACCGGACAAGACCATCAAGGCGATGTTCAGCTACCCGATGACCACCGGCCGCAACTTCGACGAGGTGCTGCGGCTGCTCGACTCCATCCAGCTCACGGCCAAGTACCGCGTGGCTACGCCCGTCAACTGGAAGCAGGGCGAGGACGTGATCATCGCCGGCTCGGTGTCGGACGAGGAAGCGAAGAAGCTCTATCCCAAGGGATGGCGCGCGCCCAAGCCCTACGTCCGCATCGTGCCGCCGCCGGGCTGAAGCGTCACGGCGGACCTGCGCTGAAGCGCGCCCGGGCGCCGCACCGGTGCGCCGCCCGGTGCGCACAGCGCGCGGCGCGGTGCGTGACCGGCTCAGACGATCCGCGCGTGCGCCACTTCGGCGAACTGCCGACCCAGGCCCGAGTTGGCGCCCTCGATGTTGATGATCAGCGTCTCTCCCGGGAATTCCACCGCGGTGCGCAGCCGCTCCATCACCGCTCGCTCGCGCTCGCCGCGGCGTACTGCGAGCGCGCCAACGCCGAATCCGAGCACGTAGAGCGGCCGGTGCGGATCGTGCACCACGTGCTTGCGCACCAGGTAGGCGCACTTGAGACCCGCGATCTGCCGCAGCCGCGCGGTGAGCGCCTGCAGCATCGGAAATTCGAGACGGTGCTCGAGCCACACGTTTCCGTCCCCGAGGCTCTCACGCTCCCGTTTGCCTTCCTCGAGCTCCCGGGCGCGCTGCGTGGCGCGCTCGTGCCAGTGCTGCGCGAGCTCCCGCTGGCCCGCTCCCCACCAGTAGTCGCGCAACAGCTCGCAGCCCGGCAACACGGCGTCGGCCTCGCCCTGCATGGCCGCTTCCATGAGCGCCACTCCGTCGCGGTCTCCCTGCTGCAGCAGCTGACGCGCAAGCACGAAGCGCGCCGGTACCGAATCCGGCTCGCGCGCGAGGAGCTCCCGCCTGAGAGTCAGGGCGCGCGCCGGCCCCTCGCCAAGCTCCTCCTCGAGATCGGCCAGCTCGAGCGCTTCGTTCACCGTGAGACAGGCCGGCGCGCACTTCGCACGCAGCGCCGCGAGGCGCGCGCGCCTGCCCTGCGTCTGCTCGTACACCCGCTTCCAGGAAGCCGCGACCCCCTCGCGCCAGCGCGAGTCGAACGCGCCCGCGAGCGCCACGATGCGCTCGCCGAGCAGCTCATCCGCGGCCGAGCCTGCCGAGGGCGGCGCGAACTGTGCGGCCACTTTCATGGCTTCGAGCCGCTCCCTGAGCGACGGATGTGTGTCGGCATAGGTGGTCGGTTCCTCCAGCGCCCGGGCCAGCCAGCGCCGGGCGTCCTCGGCGCACAAATGCTGCAGCAGGCTCGCGCTGAGCGCGCCGTAGGGCGCGAACGCGGGTTGCGCCGTGTCGCGCGCCCGTGCGCCGACCGCCGGCCAGTACCGCTCGCGCAGGTAGCTGCCGATCACACTGACGTTCGTGAGCGCCTGCGCGGCGCTGTCCGCGGAGGTGAGCTGCACCGAGCTGGCATCCGCCTCGAACTCGTTGCGGCGCGCGAGCGGGAACGAGCAGGCGTTGAAGTAAGGGACGTACCAGTGCAGCACGCCGCGGATCGCACCCGAGCCCAACTGCGGGCGCTGCGCCAGCGCCGAGTCCAGGCGCATCCAGACGCGGCGCAGGCGGTAGATCCAGTTGCCGAGGCGGGCATGTCCGCGCGACAGATGCCCCAGCTCGTGCGCCAGCACCGCCTCGAACTGCGGGCCCGACAGGCACTGCATCAGCGGCAGGCCGATCAGGAGGTAATTGCGATACCAGCCGAAGATGCCGAGGCGCGGCAGCTGCATGACGGCGGCGTTGAAATCCTCGGTCACCAGCACCCGGTGGACTCGGGGCGTGTGCAGGCCCGCCACCAGCCGATCGAGCCGCGCAAAGAAAGCGGGCGCCTCCTGCCGCGCGAGCGGCTCTCCCGTGGGGGGCTCGAGCCGCACCCATAGCGAACGCAGCACCACCAGCAGCAAGGCGCCGACCACGAGCCCCAACTTGACGCTGAGCCAGGCCGCATGGCGCAGGCCGAACGCGAGCAACGCCAGGAGCAGCAGCAGCACGATCACCAGCGCCAGCAGCAGCGTGTACCCGAATAGCGCGAGCGCCAGCACCCAAGAGCGATACGTCCCCGGCGCGCGCACGGCGAAGCGCTCCATGCGCTGCACCAGCGCCTCGAACTGCCTCTGGTCCATGCTCATCTTCCGTGCCCCCCGAGGCGGCCGGCCGATGCGGAATCACGCCGGCTGGTAAGCCCTCACGCCCGTCTGCCACAACAGGAACGCGTAGGTGTCGGCTGCCTCGCGATCCTGCTGCGCCCGGGTCGAGCCGATCCCGTGACCCGCGTCGAAGTCCACGCGCAGCAGGACGGGCTTGCCGGAGCTGCTCGCCGCCTGCAGCCGCGCGGTCATTTTCGCGACATGGAACGGGCCGACCCGCGGATCGGTCACGCCGGTCGTCAGCAGCACCGCCGGGTAGGCGGTCCCGTCCTGCACGTGCTGGTAGCTGTCGATGAGCTTCAGCGCCCGGTAACCGGCCTCCTCGGAGATCCTGCCCCACTCCGGCTCCTCGCCGTAGCCGTTCGGCTCGGCCACGTAGCGCAGCGGATTCGACCAGCCGACGCCGTCGATGACCGCCGCAAACAGCTCCGGGCGCTCGGTCATGGCGCGTCCGACCGTGATGCCGCCCGCGGAGCGTCCGCCGATGGCGAGCCGCGAGCGCGAGGTGTACTTCTTCGCGCACAGCTCCTCGCACACGTCGATGAGGTCCCGCCAGGTGTTGGGCTTGTTCATGAGCTGCCCGCCCTTGTGCCATTCGCGCCCGTATTCCCCGCCGCCGCGCACGTTGGCATAGCCGACGATGAACCCCGCGTCGATGAGCGCCAGGATTCGCCCCGCGAACGTCGGCGTGTAGGCGGGGATGCCGTACGAGCCGTAGGCCGAGATCCAGGCCGGGGTGCGTCCGTCGCGCCGCAACCCTTTGCGGTAAATCAGCGTATACGGGATCTGCGTTCCATCGCGCGCGGTCGCGAAGAAGCGCTTCGCCTCGTAGGGCCTGACGTCGATCGGCGGCGGCGGCGTGAGGCCCGTGGCCGCCACTTTGCCGTCCGCAGCCGCGGACCAGATATCCCCCGGCGCGAGCCAGCCGGTGAAGGAGAACAGCGCGCCCTCCTCGTCCGGGCTGCCGTGGAGCGCCCGCAGCGTCCCGTCGAAGGGCAGGGCGATCTCGCTCACCTGCCCGTCGCGCCGGAGAAGCCGGAGCCGGCTGATGCCGCCGTCCATCATGTCGAGGTACAGCCCGTCCCTCGCACGCTCGAAGCGCTGGATGACCACCGCTCCCTCGGGGACGACCTCGGTCGCCGTCGCCACGGAGGGCGCGGCGACGGAAGTCTTCAGGATGCGGCCGCGCGGATGATCCTTGTTGGCGAGCAGCCAGAGCACGCCGCTGTCGATCGCAACGTCGGTGATCTCGTCCTCGAAGCCCGCCACCGCCACCCAGCGGGCCTTGTTCGCCGCGGCATCGGCAACCGGCGCGATAAACACGCGAAACTCGGTCCGCACGTCCGTGAGCACCAGCAGCGCGTACTCGGATCCGGAAAAGGTCTGAACCTCCGGCAGTTGGATGCGCTCGTACTCGACCCGCGGGTCGAGACCGCGCTTCATGAGGATCGGGTCGGAGGCGGGGTCGGCGCCGAGGCGGTGAAAGCGCGCCTGACTGTCGAGGTAGCGCTCGGGGGTGTCGACGGCGCCCGTCAGCTGGTTGTAGAAGAATCCGGTGCCGTCATCGAGCCACGCGGGGCTCGCGGCTTCGGTGTTGGCGATGCGCTCGGGCAGATCGCGCCCGTCGGCGACGGTGAGCACGTGCAGGACCGAGTCCTCGCTGCCGTCCTTCGACAGGCCGTACACCACGTGCGCGCCGTCGGGCGAGGGCTCCCACCAGTCGAGCGATAGATGACTCGTCGCCGTGCCGAGGAGCGTCGGGTCGATGAGCACGCGGGTGACGCCGCGCTCCTTTACGAACAGCTTGAAGTTCTCGGCGCCCGCCGGACGCTGCTCGAAGAACAGCTTGGCGCCGGCGCGGCGCGCGAGGCGCGTCGTGGCCGCATCTCCCGAGAGCTGCTCGATGCGCTTCAGGAGCCGCTCACGCCCGGGGATAGTGTCGAGAACCGCGCGCGTGTGCTCGTTCTGGCCCTTGAGGAAGGGCAGCCACTCTTGGTCCTTGTCGTTCTCCATCCAGCGGTACGGATCGCTCAGCGTCTCGCCGAAATACGCGTCCTTCACGATGTCGACGCGCGCCACCGGAGCGGGCGGAATGCGCACCGACGCCGAGGCCGCCGCTCTAGTGCGCCGGGCGAGAAAGGCGCCGCACACGCTCCCGGCGCCCACGAACAAGTCACGACGGTTGATGCCCTTCACGTGTCGAGCTCCTGGTCCTGAATGACAGTCCCCTGATGAAAGACGACCTTCCACCCGACAGCGCTGCGCTGCCAGATGCTCGCGCGGCGCGTCCTGCGCTCGCCCTGCAGCAGCGTGTAGGTGAGGAGGTAGACACCGGGGGCCAGCTCGCGGCAGTGGAAATCGTCCGTTCGCCAGGAGTCCTCCACCGGCTCATCGAGACGCGCCGCAACCGTTTCCAGGACGTACTCGCGGCTGTAGCGGCGCCCGGAGGCGCCGATCTCCCAGAAGTCGTCCGCCGTCATGGCCTCGAGCTCGGCGCGCGAGCCGGCGAGCTCCGGCCGGTGAAATATCGGCTCCCTGCGGCGCAGCTCCTCGAGGACCGAGAGATTCTCGGGCAGGGTGACTGGCTTCGCCACGGGGCGCACCTGACGGGAATCAGGGGTTGCCCGGCAGCCAGCGCACGTCCCGCTGCATCGCCCGGGCAATGTCGTCGATGTCGCCGCCGCCGCGCGCGAGCACCGCAATGCTCCCGCGCTCGGCGGGCACGATCACGCCGCTCATGCCGGCCTCGTGGAAGGCTCGGCGCGCGGACACGTGCTCGTGGCGCAGGAGGAGCACCGTGACCTGACCGCGCGCGGTCTCGAGGACGAGGTGCGGCACGTAGTGCCCACGGAACCAGCAGCTCTGCGCGTAGCGGATCCGCTCGGAGGTGATGGCGAGCTGGACCCCTGCGCCGCGCAGCGCATGCTCGATTCCCGCCGCGGTCACGTGCTCGGTGGCGAGCCAGCTCTCGGGCTCGCTTTGCACGTGCGCCACCACCTCGCGGGCGAGTGTGTCGCTCGGGGGCAGCAGCCACACGGTAAGCGCGATGAAGGCGGCGAGCGCAACGCTCGCGGCCAGCGCCCACTGTCGCCAGGCCGGCGGCCGCACCGCGGCGCGCGAGCGGGCGAGGTCCGGCGGATGCTCGAGCGCGCGGCGGATGTCGCCATCGAGAGCACGGGTCTCCCTGCGGAACCCGGCGCAGGCCGCGCAACCCCGGAGGTGCTCCTCGAGCGCCGTCGTCGTGCCGCCGGGATCGGCGCCGATCAGCAGCCGCGCGTCCTCGCAGTTCACGGCGTGCTCTCCCGGCCGGCGAGCGCGGCGTCGGGGGCGACGTCCGGCGCGGGCGTCAGGCCGCAGATGACCCGCAGCTTGTTGCGCGCGCGGAACAGCCGTGTCAGCACCGCAGTGCCCGACAGCGCCAGCTCGCGCGCGATCTCCTCGGTGGAAAGGCCGCCCACGACCTGCAGCAGGAGTGGCTCGCGATATTCAATGGGCAGACTCATGATCGCATGCCGCAGCGCGAACAGGTTCCCTTCGGGCTCCGCGGGCTGCGGGCTCGCCTGCGTCTCCATCACCTCGTCCAGGGAGACCAGCTCGAGGCGCTTGCGCTCGTAGAGTCGTGCGTGCTCGCGCCGCACGATGGTCAGCAGCCAGGCACGCGCCGCGCTCGGATCCTTGAGAGCCTCCCGGGACCGCCACGCGCGCAGCAACGCCTCCTGCACGATGTCCTCCGCAATCGCCCGGTCGCGCGCCAGCCAGTGAGCGAAGCGCACGAGGTCCGGACGCATCGATTCGAATAGTCGCGTGATGGGCGCGCCCGCATCCGCTGCGGACGGCCGCCCGTCGATTGAAGAGACCGGGGATCCAGGCTCAGAATTGCGCATGGCTCTCGGGGCCCTGAAGAGGGCGATTATACGCACGCCGGTCCGCCGCTCCGGTAATAACGCGCCGGACTGCCCGGTCCTCTCGCCCAACTGTTCACCCAACGCGCACCAGGAGCACCCGTGAACTTTCTCATTCGATGGCTGATCGACTGGCCCCGGCGCGTCGCCGGGCATCTTGGCTGGCTCGCGCCGCTGTTCGCCCGCGTCACCGTCGGCTGGGTATTCCTGTGGAGCGGCTGGGGGAAGTTGCATAGCCTTCCGCAGGTCACCGAGAACTTCATCGGCTGGGGCATTGCCTTCCCGCAGCTGCTGGCGCCCTTCGTCTCGGGAGTCGAGTTCTTCGGGGGCCTGTTCCTGCTCGTGGGCCTGCTGACGCGCCTTTCCGCGGGGGCGCTCGGCATCACCATGATCGTCGCGATTGCTTCCGCGAAATGGGCCCAGGTCGACTCGCTCGAGACGCTGCTCGGGTTCGATGAGTTCGAGTACCTGGCGCTGTTCCTGTGGCTCGCCATCGCGAGCGCCGGCCCGCTGTCCGTCGATCACTGGCTGCAGCGCTGGTTCGACCGCCGCAGCGATCAGCGCTTGCGCCGCACGCCGCGCGTCGGCTCCGCCTCGAGCGGATTCTCCGGCCAGTAGTGCTTCGGGTATCGGCCGCGCAGGACCTTCCGCACCTCGGCATAGGCGCCGCGCCAGAAGCTCGCCAGGTCGCGCGTGATCTGCACCGGACGGCCGGCCGGGGAGAGTAGCCTGAAGGTCACAGGAACGCGGCCGCGGCCGAGGCGCGGAGTCTCCGCCAGGCCGAACACCTCCTGCAGTCTCACCGACACGGCCGGTGCGCCCGCATCGTGATAGTCGACGCGGGCGCGCGAGTCGCTCGGCATCGCGAGCTCCGCCGGCGCCCACTCCTCCAGCGCGCGCTGCTGAGCGACGCTGAGCCGGGCGCGCAGTGCTGCGGCGAGCGGCACCCGCGAGAGATGCTCGCGCCGCGTGATGCCTTCGAGCCAGGGCGCGAGCCAGCTCTCCAGCGTGTCGGCGAGCGCCGCATCCGACACCGCGGGCCACGCGCCCCCGCCCGTCTCGGCGGCGCCCGCCGCCGCGCGCACGAACTCGATCCGCGCCTGCAGATCGCGTGCCTCGCTCTCCCACGGCAGCGCTTCGATCCCGAGCTCCCGCACGCCGGCGAGCATGGCGCGGCGCGCGGCTTCGGCGGGAACTTCCGCCAGCGGCTTCTCCTCGAGAGTGAGCGCATCGAGCTCGAGCGTCCGCTGCGCGATCACCGCCTGCTCGCGCGCGCTCCAGTGCACCGACTCGCGCCACCGCAGGCGCTCCGCGAAGTGCTCGGTCAGATCGCGCCGCTCGAGCGGCGCGGCCAAAAGGATCCGCGCATCGCGCTCGCGATCGTCCAGGTCCACCGCCACGATCAGCTCGCGCCGCGCCAGCGCCTGGGGGGAGCCGAACGCCGCGCCGCGTCCGTTGGCGAGCGCGAAGCGCCCGTCGCCGCCCGCGCGGGCGCGGCCGATGCGGTCCGGGTAGGCAAACGCGAGCAGCGGACCTGCATCACCGACCGAGCCCTGGTCTCGCCCGCCGGCGCTCTGCCCCCCGGCCTGCCGCTCGAGGTCGCGGGCTGCGCGCCGCGCTCGCTGCAGAGCGGGGCGGTCGGTCACGGGCGCCCCCTCCTCGGCGCGCAGGATCTCGAGCCGGGTGCGGATGTCCGCGTCGCTCGCCGCCGCGATTCCGCGCAGCAGATCGCGCTCGGTGAGCAGCGCCGCGAGCTGTGCGGCGAGTGGCAGCTGTCCCAGCGAGCGGGCGCGCAACAGCATGTGCGCCAGGCGCGGATGCGCCCCGAGACGCGCCATCTCGCGTCCGTGGGCGGTGATGCGTCCGCCGTCGTCGAGCGCCCCGAGACGCTCGAGCAGCTGCCGGGCGCTCGCGAGCTGCGCCGCGGGCGGCGCGTCGAGCCACCGAAGCGCCGCGGCGTCCCGCACGCCCCAGCTGGCGAGCTCCAGTGCGAGCGGCGCAAGATCGGCGTCGACGATCTCGGGCGGCGTGTAGGGCGCGAGGCTCGGGTGGGCACCCTCACTCCACGCCCGGTAGCAGACGCCCGGCTCGAGGCGCCCGGCGCGGCCGCGGCGCTGATCCGCGGATGCCCGCGAGATGCGCCGGGTCGTGAGCAGGCTCATGCCGGATACCGGATCGAAGCTCGCGCGACGCGCGAGTCCCGAGTCGACGACCACGCGCACGCCCGGGATGGTGAGACTGGTTTCGGCGATGTTGGTCGCGAGCACCACCTTGCGCGCACCGGCGGGCGCGGGGGCGAGCGCGGCATCCTGCTGCTCGCCCGGGAGATCTCCGAATAACGGCATGACCTGAACGCCTGCGGGCAGCTGTGCGGCGGCAAGCGAGGAGTGCGCGCGCCGGATCTCGCGCGCGCCCGGCAGGAACGCCAGCACGTCGCCGCGCTCCTCGCGCAGTGCCCGGAGGATGAGCTGTGACACGAGTCGTTCGGGCGCATGCTGCGCACCGGCGCCCGCCGCGTCGGGCAGCGCCGGCGGACCCGAGCCGGCATAGCGCGTCTCGACCGGATGGAGCCGGCCCGGCGCGCTCACCCGCGGCGCATCGCCGAGGAGGCTCGCGACCGCGGCCCCGTCGAGAGTCGCCGACATGACGAGCAGCCGCAGCTCGGGGGCGAGATGCTCGCGCGCATCGAGACTGAGTGCGAGCCCCAAGTCGGCCTGGAGGCTGCGCTCGTGGAACTCGTCGAAGATGAGGGCGGCGACGCCCTCGAGCGCCGGATCGCCCTGCAGCAGCCGGGTCAGCACCCCTTCGGTGACGACCTCGATGCGCGTCGCGCTCGAGACGCGCGAGTCGAAGCGCATGCGGTAGCCCACCGTGCGCCCGACGCTCTCGCCGAGGCTCTGCGCCATGCGCTCGGCGCAGGCGCGCGCGGCGAGGCGCCGCGGCTCGAGCATGATGAGCCGCTTACCCGCCGCCCAGTCCTCCCCGAGCAGGGCGAGGGGAACCACCGTGCTCTTGCCGGCACCGGGCGGCGCCTCGAGCACGGCAGCTCCCCGCGCGCCGAGCGCCGCGGCGAGCGGTCCGAGCGCCTCATCGACCGGCAGCCCGGACTTCACCAGATCCGTACGCGCGCGTCCGCGGGCAGGTAGAGCTTGTCGCCGGGCTGCACGGCGAAGGCGGAATACCAGGCGTCGACGTTGCGCACCACGCCGTTGACGCGGAATTTCGGCGGGCTGTGCGGATTGCTCAGCACCTGCGAGCGCAGCTGCTGCTCGCGGTAGAGCGAACGCCAGATCTGCGCGTACGAGAGGAAGAACCTCTGGTCGCCCGTCAGGCCGTCGAGCACCGGCGGCGCCGCGCCGTTCAGCGAGCGGTGGTAGGCGTCGTAGGCGACCGAGAGGCCCCCCAGGTCGCCGATGTTCTCGCCGAGCGTCAGGCGGCCGTTGACGTTCAGTCCGGGCAGCACGACGAACTCGTCGTACTGTGCCGCCAGCCGGTCGACGCGCTTCCTGAAGGCTTCCGTATCCGCCTGCTGCCACCACACGTGCAGCACCCCGCGGGCGTCGGACTTCGCGCCCTGATCGTCGAAGCCGTGCCCCATCTCGTGGCCGATCACCGCGCCGATGCCGCCGTAGTTGACCGCGGGGTCGGCGCCGGGATCGAAGAAGGGCGGCTGCAGGATGGCCGCCGGGAACACCACTTCGTTGAACGTCGGGTTGTAGTAGGCGTTGATGGTCTGCGGCGTCATGCCCCATTCGCCGCGGTCGGTCGGCTCTTTGAGGCGCCGCACCTGGCGCTGCCACTCGAACACGCGCGCGCGCGTCAGATTGCCGAAGGCATCGCCACGCACGATCGACAGGCCCGAGTAGTCGCGCCACCTCTCGGGGTAGCCGATCTTGGGATGGAAGGCGGCGAGCTTCTCGAGCGCCACCTGCCTCGTCTCGGGCGTCATCCAGGGAAGCTGCTCGATGTGCGCCGCATAGGAGGCGCGCAGGTTCTCGACCAGCGCCAGCACCTGCTGCCTGGAGGCGGGCGGGAAGTAACGCTGCACATAGAGCTCCCCGACGGCCTCGCCCAGATCCTCGTCCAGCGCGTCCACCGCACGCTTCCAACGGTCTTTCTGGGCCTGCTGACCGCGCAGCGTCCGTTCGTAGAAGTCGAAGCGCTCCTCATCGAAGGCCTTCGGCAGCACCTCGGCGTGGTCGGCCAGGTAGTGGTACCTGAAGTAGGCGCGCCAGTCGTCCACCGGTATCTTGAGGAAGAGCTGCGCGAGGTCCTGCACCGCATTCAGCTCGCGCACCACGAACTCCTCCTGCGCGTCCACACCTTCACTCGAGAGCAGCAGGTTCCAGCTGAAGCGCGGCGCGAGCTGATCGAGCTCGGCGAGGGTGCGGGGGTTCCAGGTGAGATCGCGCTCGCGACGCTTCGCCGCCGGCCAGTGAAGCTTGGCGATGCGGGTCTCGATCTCGAGTACGGCGTGCGCCTCGCGGGCGGCGTCATGATCGCCGGCGAGCGCGAGCAGACGCGTGATGTGCGCGAGGTACTGCGTGCGCAGGTTGGCGTAGACCGAGTCCCCCTTGAGGTAGTAGTCGCGGTCGGGCAGCCCCAAGCCGCTCTGGGTGATCGTGACCGCGTAGCGGTCGGGATCCTTCTGGTCGAGGTTGATCCCGACGCGCAGCGGCGCCTTGAGCGCGAGGTCCGCGCGGCCCATGAGCCGCGCCAGCTGCTTGTGAGTGCGGGCGTCGCCGATGGCGTCGAGTGCCGCCTGCGCGGGGGTGAGGCCGAGGCGCTCGATCGCTTCCGTATCCAGGTAGCTGCGGTAATCGTCGCCGACCTTCTGCTCGTTGCTTGCGGCCGGCGCGCCGTCGGGGAGCGCCTCGACGATCGAGCGCACCTGATCGTGCGAGCGCTCGCCGAGCTCGTCGAAGGAGCCCCAGCGGGTGCGATCGGGTGGAATTTGATGGGTGTTGAGCCAGTGCCCGTCGGCGTAACCGTAGAAGTCATCGCCCGGCTTCACGCTGCTGTCACGGGCCGCAAGGTCCAGTCCCCAGGGGGCGATCTGCGCGGGGGGCGTGGCCGGCGCTGGCGGCGCCGACGGGCGCGGCGGCGGCTGCGAGCAGCCCACCGCTCCCAGCACCGCGATGCAGAGGAGACCCGCGCTAAGGCGTTCCGACATGTGCGTCACTCCCTCAATCGCTCATGCCACACCCCGGACGCGAACAGCACCCAGCCGATGATCCACGCGAGCCCACCGAGCGGGGTGAGCACGCCGAGCGCGCGCGGCGCCCCGAGGGCGAGCGCATACAGGCTCCCCGGGAAGAGCACGATCCCTGCCACGATCAGCGCCGCGGCCGCTCGCAGCATACCGGTGTCGAGACCGCGCAGTGTCAGCCCGATGCCGAGCAACCCGAGAGCCTGGAAAAAGTGGTAGCGCGCCGCCGTCTCCCACAGCTCGAGGCGAGCGGCCGGCAAGTGGCCCCGCAGTGCGTGCGCGCCGAAGGCCCCGCTCACCGTGGCGAGCGCGAGCAGGAGGCCGGCGACGGCGAGCGTGCGGCCGCTATTCACCGCGCGGGCCGAAGAACGGCTTGATCAGATCGAGCGGCAGCGGAAATACGATGATCTGGGTCCGCTCGTGCGAGATGTCGGCGAGGGTCTGGAGGTAGCGCAGCTGCAGGGCGCTCGGCTGGCGCGCCAGCGCCTGCGCCGCTTCGGCCAGCTTCGCGGCCGCCTGGCTCTCGCCCTCGGCGTGGATGATCTTGGCACGCCGGGTGCGCTCGGCTTCGGCCTGCTTGGCCATGGCGCGAATCATGCTCTCATCGAGATCGACATCCTTGATCTCCACCGTCGAGACCTTGATGCCCCAGGCCTCGGTGCTCTGATCGAGGATGCGCTGCAGGTCGACGTTGAGCTTGTCGCGCTGCGCCAGCAGGTCGTCCATCTCGTGCTGGCCGACGACCGAGCGGAGCGTCGTCTGCGCGACCTGACTGGTGGCGTCGAAGGCGTTCGCCACCTGGATGATGGCCTTGCCGGGATCGACGATGCGGAAGTAGACGACCGCATTCACCTTGACCGACACGTTGTCGCGGGTGATCACGTCCTGCTTGGGCACGTTGAGCACGATGACGCGCAGGTCCACCCGGCGCATTCTCTGGATGACAGGCCAGATCAGGACCAGGCCCGGGCCCTTGATGCCGGTGAAGCGTCCCAGCGTGAACACCACGGCGCGCTCGTACTCGTTCAGCACGTTGAACGCGCTGAACAGGAGGATGACGAACAGAATGACGACGGCGGCTAGGAACGGCATGCGAGTCTCCCTGGGACTGTCGGCGGCTGACGAGGGCGGCGGCTCAAGGCGCTCTTGCTGTCGGCTCGACCCACAATGTTAGACCTTCCACTCTCACGATGCGCGCCAGGTCGCCGCTGCGCAGCGCCGTGTCGCTGCGCGCGTTCCACAGCTCGCCGCCGTAGCGCACGCGTCCCCGGCCGGTGAAGTCCGCGACCACTTCGGCCATCTCGCCGATCATGCTCTGCGTGCCGGTGGCGACCGGGCGGCGCATCGAGCGGGTCGCCAGGTACACGATGCCCGCGATCATGAGTCCCCCGACGGTGGCGATGGCGCCGATCAGCGGCCGGCCCACGCTCATGCCCGGCACGTCCGTGTCGAAGAGGATGAGCGAGCCGACGACGAACGCAATCAGACCCCCGATTCCGAGCGAGCCGTAGGTCGGGAAGAAGAACTCCGAGATGATCATGCCGGTGCCGAGCACCACGAGCGCCAGACCCGCGTAGTTCACCGAAAGGATCTGGAACGCGAACAGCGCGATCAGCAGGCAGATCGAGCCGGCGACGCCCGGCAGTACTGCGCCGGGATTGTACCCCTCGAGGAGCAGCCCCCAGATGCCGATCAGCATCAGGCCGTACGCCACCGTCGGGTTGGTGATGACTGCCAGCAGCTGCGTGCGCCAGTCGGGCTTCACGCGCACCACGGTGAGCTCGCGGGTTGCGAGCTTCACGGTGCGGTCGTCGATGCGCACCTCGCGCCCGTCGATGCGTGCGAGCAGCTCCGGCAGGTCGCGCGCGATGACATCGATGACCTTCTGTTCCAACGCGGCCGTCGAGGAGAGGCTGGCCGCGCCACGCACCGCCTGCTCGGCCCAGTCGGCGTTGCGCCCGCGGAGCTCCGCGAGCCCGCGGATGTAGGCCACCGCGTCGTTGACGACCTTGCGCTCCATGGTCGAGCCCGTCGCACTCGGGGGCGCCGCGTCCCCGGGCGGGCTGCCCGTCGGGGAGTTGTCCCTGGGCTCGCGCGGGGGCTTGGCGATCGGCGAGGGCGCGGAGGGTGGCGCGGGCTCGGGCTCGCCGCCGATCGAGACCGGAGTCGCGGCCCCGAGGTTGGTCGCCGGCGCCATCGCCGCCACATGGCTCGCATAGAGGATGTAGGTTCCGGCGCTCGCCGCACGCGCGCCCTGGGGGCTGACGTAACTCACCACCGGGACCGGCGAGGCGAGGATCGCCTGGATGATGTCGCGCATGGCGCTGTCGAGGCCGCCGGGGGTGTCGAGCTCGAGCACCACCAGGCGGCTGCCGTCGTGGCGCGCGGCCTCGAGGCCGCGCACCACGTAGCGCGAAGTCGCAGGCCCGATCGGTCCATGGATCTCGAGGAGCGCTGCCGTGCCGCCGGCGCGGGTCGCGGCGGGCGGCGGACCGTCCGCCACCGCCGGCACACAGGGCAGCGACAGCGCCAGCCCCAGGACCGCCGGGGAGAGGCGCCCGCGCGCCGCGCGGCTCAAGATGACGCTCATCGCGCTCACCCTACTCTCGCGCCCGCAGTATCCGCAATCGCCGCGGGTCAGGAGGGTCCGGGGCCGCGCCGATTGCGCGGCAGGCGCGGCGCGTCCGGCAATCCGGTGTGCTGGGTGCGGAACGGGCGGGGGCGTCGCCCTTGCCCGGTGAGCGCGCGCCCCCCTGTGCCCACCGGCTGGTAGGCGGGAATGAGCTGGTGGCGGCCGTTGCCGATCAGGTCCGCGCGTCCCATGCGGCGCAGCGCCTCGCGCAGCAGCGGCCAGTTGTTGGGATCGTGGTAGCGCAGGAATGCCTTGTGCAGGCGGCGGATCTTGAGGCCCTTCGGGATCAGCACTTCCTCGCTGGTACGGGTGATGCGCTTCAAGGGGTTCTTGCCCGAGTGGTACATGGCGGTGGCGGTGGCCATAGGACCCGGCAGGAACGCCTGCACCTGATCGGCGCGGAAGCCGTTCCTCTTCAGCCACAGGGCGAGCTCCAGCATGTCCAGGTCCGAGGTGCCCGGATGTGCGGCGATGAAGTACGGGATCAGGTACTGCTCCTTGCCGGCCTGCTTCGAGTAGCGGTCGAACAGCTCCTTGAAACGGTGGTAGGCGCCCACCCCGGGCTTCATCATCTTCGAGAGCGGCCCCTCCGCGATCGCCTCGGGCGCGATCTTGAGATAGCCGCCGGTGTGATGCTGGGCGAGCTCCTTCACGTACTCGGGTGACTCGAGCGCCAGGTCGTAGCGCACGCCCGAGGCGATCAGCACCCTGCGGATGCCCGGCAGCGCGCGGGCGCGGCGGTAGAGGCGGATGAGGGGGGCGTGATCGGTATCGAGATTCGGGCAGATCGAGGGATACACGCACGAGGGCCGGCGGCACGCGCTCTCGATCGCGCGGCTCTTGCAGGCGAGGCGATACATGTTGGCGGTCGGGCCGCCGAGATCGGAGATCACGCCCGTGAATCCCGGCACGTTGTCGCGCACCGCTTCGATCTCGCGCAGCACCGAATCCTCCGAGCGGCTCTGGATGATGCGGCCCTCGTGCTCGGTGATCGAGCAGAAGGTGCAGCCGCCGAAGCAGCCGCGCTGGATCGCCACCGAGAAGCGGATCATCTTGTAGGCGGGGATGAGCGCGGCGCCGTAGCGCGGGTGCGGGGTGCGGCGGTAGGGCCGCTCGTACACCCAGTCCATCTCGCCCGTGGTCAGCGGAATCGGCGGCGGGTTCAGCCACACCTCGGCATCGCCGTGACGCTGCACCAGGGCGCGCGCGTTACCCGGGTTCGACTCCAGGTGGAGGATCCGCGAGGCGTGCGCGTACAGCACCGGGTCGGCCGCGACCGCCTCGAAGGCGGGCATGCGGATGACGCTGCGCTCGCGATCGGCGTTCTTCACGCGCCGCACGAATCGCACGACTCGCTCGCCGCCCGGCGGCGGGCCCGATCCGCCGCAGGGCGGCGCGGGCGGGGCATCCGCCGCAACCGGTCCGCCCGCGCTCATCGCGTAGGGGTCCAGGGGAGCGTTCATCGGCCCCGGCGCATCGAGGTGGGTCGAGTCGATCTCGATCCAGTCGGACGGAATGCCGCGGCGGGCGAACACGGTGCCGCGCACGTCGGTGATGTCGCGGATCGATTCGCCCGCGGCGAGGCGGTGCGCGAGCTCGCAGATCTGCCGCTCGCCGTTGCCGTACACCAGCAGATCCGCCTTGGCGTCCAGGAGCACCGAGCGGCGCACCTTCTCGGACCAGTAGTCGTAGTGCGCGATGCGCCGGAGCGAGGCCTCGATGCCGCCGAGGACGATCGGCACGTCCGGGCAGACCTCGCGCGCGCGCTGCGCGTACACGATCACCGAGCGGTCCGGCCGGGCGCCGCCGGTGCCGCCCGGGCTGTAGGCGTCGTCGCTGCGCAGGCGTCGATCGGCGGTGTAGCGGTTGACCATCGAGTCCATGTTGCCGGCCGTGATGCCGAAGAACAGGTTCGGCCGGCCGAGCGCGGCGAAGGATCCGGCGCTCCTCCAGTCGGGCTGCGCAATGATGCCGACGCGGAAGCCCTGCGCCTCGAGCACCCGGCCGATGACCGCCATGCCGAAGCTCGGGTGATCGACGTAGGCGTCCCCGGTCACGATGATGACGTCGCAGCTGTCCCAGCCGAGGCCGTCCATCTCCTCGCGCGAGGTGGGAAGGTAAGGCGCGGTGCCGAAGCGCGCGGCCCAGTGCCTGCGGTACGCGGTGATGTCGGGGGCGGCCTGCATGGGACCCTGCATTAGATCAGAGCCGTGGCGAGGGGGCTACACCGGCTGCGCGCCGGTCGAAGCGCCCTGCAGCCGCGTCGCTCACCGCAGACGGCGGCGGGACAGCCGCGCGCTTGATGGTAAATTGGTAACTTGGTACCATGGTCCCATGAAGGAGATCACCCGCACCCAGACCGGCGTGCGCCTCGAGAGCCGGCTGCTCAAGGTGCTGAAGGCGCTCGCGACCGAGCTCGACCTCTCGCTCGGCGATCTGCTCGAGGGCATCGTCCTGCACGCCTTCGAGGGCAAGGCGCCGTTCTCGCAGGGCACGCTGAAGAAGATCCGCACGCTGAGAGCGGTCTACGGGCTCGATCTCACCGCCCGCGACTCGCACCAGCTGCGCGAGGGCGCACGAGAATGAGCGCTGAAGCCGCGGACCTCGAGCGCTTCATGCGCGGCGAGGCCGACGCGGCGAACTTCCCGCATCGCGAGCACGTGCGCATGGCCTTCGAGATGCTGCGCCGCCATGACTTCGCGGAGACCGCCTGGCTCTACTCGAGGGCGCTGCGGCTCATGACGGCGCGGGTCGGGAAGCCGGAGGCCTTCAATCAGACCACGACCATCGCGTTCCTGTCCTTGATCGCCGAGCGCATGGAGCGCGGCGGCGCGCCGAACTTCGCCGCGTTCGTGCGGGCTCATCCCGAGATGCTCGACAAGCGCGCGCTCTCGCGCTGGTACCGCCCCGATCAGCTCGCCACCGAGATCGCGCGGCGGACGTTCGTGCTGCCCGAGCCCGCGCCATGAGCGCGGCGCGGATCCTGGCGGCGTACCGGGCGATCTTCGGCACGCTGATCGTCGTGGCGAGCATCCAGACCCTCGTGGCCGCCCCAGCGCATCACGTCGCGCTGCTCGCCGCGGTCGAGATCGCCGGCGCGCTCATGCTCATGTGGCGCAGAACGCAGTGGGTCGGCGCAGCGGCGCTGCTCCTCGTGTTCGCCGGCGCGCAGGTCCTCTCGGCCATCGAGGGAGAGTATCCGACGCGGTTCCTGCAGTACGCCGCGAGCACGCTGCTCATCGTGCTCCTCGATCGCACGCCCTCGCAGGCGGACACAGCAGCATCATTCTAAAAGTCGATTGGACCCAAGACATCAACCGCACCGAACCTGGGGCAAGATTTAAGACCATTCCTTTGCTCCCCGAAGCCTGCGTTCAGGATCGCGTCCGGTCCTGACCCGATCCCGCCGGTGGTCAACGGCTGCTTTCCGGAAGCTCAATTGCGACCACGCAACCGCCGC
>Ga0209267_1000847_pt1 | contig 21657 bp, 19 predicted proteins | sample GraSoiAngelo_137_FD_185894 | JGI IMG/M metagenome (GOLD analysis project Ga0209267, IMG submission 185894) | Grasslands soil microbial communities from the Angelo Coastal Reserve, California, USA - 14_0929_09_30cm (SPAdes) (version 2) | ecosystem: Environmental > Terrestrial > Soil > Grasslands ... | reverse complement strand
TACGCGATCCGTCGCAGGATGTAACCGCGCACGTTCTAGGCGCTCGAGCGGCGACGCACCCCGCTAACTCACGCTGACCTTGTTGAAGTAGTAGATGTAGGTCGGCTGCAGGACGAAGTCCTTCACGCGCTTACGGATGGCCACCTGCTGCTTCATATGGCTGATGAAGAGCCACGGCGCGTCGTCGACGATCTTCGCCTCTGCCTGGTTGAAGAGCGCCTTCCGCTTCGGTGTGTCGGTCTCCTCGTTGGCCTGCTCCAGGAGCTTGTCCACCTCAGGAGTGCCGTAGAAGGAGGTGTTCACGCCGCCCTGGTTCTTGCTGTAGAAGAACACGCCGAGGAAGTTCTCGGGGTCCCCGGTGTCCGCCTGCCATCCGCCGAACGCGACGTTCAGCTCGCCCTGACGCCGGATCTTGCGGTACTCGGTCCACTCCGTCGTCTTGATCTCGCTCTTGACGCCTACCGCTTGGAAGTACTGCTGAACCGCTTCGGCGAGCTTCGCGCCCTGGGGGTTGTAGCCCCGTGGGATCGTGTACGAATCGAGGGTGATCGTCTCGCCCCCGTACTTGGCGTCCTTCAGGAGTGCCTTTGCCTTCTCGGGGTCGTACGTGTAGCCCTTCAACGTGCTATCGAAGCCCCAGGAAGTCGCCGGGAGCACTCCGACCGCAGGGACGCCCGCGCCGCTGTAGAGCTTGTCCGCGAGCTCCTGCTTGTTGATCGCGTAGTTCAGCGCCTGGCGCAGCGGCTTGTTCTGGAACTGCGCCTTCTTCAGGTTGAACTCGGCCATGTTCACGTTGAGGCCGGGCTGCTCGAGAACGTCCGTATCTGCCTTCCCCTTGACCGACGACGCGTCCTTCGGGTCAAACGGCCAAGCGATGTCACCCTCGCCCCGCTGGATCTTCAGGATCCTGACGGAAGCCTCAGGAACCGGCTGGAAGATGATGCGCTGCAGCTTGGCGCGATCGCCCCAGTAGCCATCGAAGTTCTCGACCGTGATGTGGTCGTCCTTCTTCCACTCCACGAACTTGAAGGGGCCGGTTCCCACGGGGTTCTCGTTGATCTTGCTGCCGTACTTCTTGAGCGCCTCCATCGAGATGACAAAGCCGGGTGGAATTGCGAGATTCGGAACCAGTGGCGAGAACTTGCGCCGCAACGTAAAGCGGACATCGAGTGCTCCGACAGCCTCGACCTTGGCCACGACGTTTCCGATGTAGTCGTCGATGAACGGGAACCCGCCTGCTGCTTGCGCCTCCTTGAAGAGCGGGTTGTCCTTGTTGATGCTCCGGTCAAACGAGAACGCGACAGCCTCGGCCGTGAGCGGCGAGCCGTCGTGGAACTTGATCCCCGACCGCAAGTGGAAGGTGTAGGCGAGGCCGTCGGACGAGATGTCCGGCATGCGCTCCGCGAGGGCGGGCTCGACATCGGTGCTGTTGGGCTTGTACCTGACGAGACCTTCGTATAGCGCGGTTGTGGCGATGAAGCCTTCCTGGGTGGTCATGGCCGGCGGATCGAGCTTGTCGGTGTCCCCACCCCAGAGGAACGTGAGCGTGCCGGTGGCTCCCGCGGGCTTCGTCGTCGCGGTCGTGCCGGTTTGCGTCGCACCCGGTTGTGTCGTGACCGGCGCGCACGCCGCGACGATCGTGGCGGCCCCGGCGGCGCGCAACAGCGCGCGGCGGCTCATGGTTGAGTTTCTCATCCTGCGATTCCTCCCCCTTGAAACGGCGGGCAGCATAACACCGGGCGCGGGTTATTCGGGGACACCGACTCCCAGAAGAAGTCCATCTTTCTTGATCGCCGGACTCGTGACCACGAAGAGCACGATCCCTTCGACCGGAGATTCGATCCGGCCAAGGGGCTTCCCGAGCAGGTCGACCATTTCGCCGAGTGGCTGACCCTTCCGGACCCGGTCGCCCACGTGCACGGCGCAGCGGAAGAGTCCCTCGAAGGGCGAGCGCAGCCACTCGAACCGGTTCAGCACTCGCGGCGGGCTCACGCGAGCGGGTGCGCCATCGAGCACCTCAACCGCGCGCAGGATGTTCCGCACGCCGTTGACGTGGCGCGCAACGGCGTCCGCCTCGAGCTGACCGATCCCTCCGGACTCGGCGATCATCGCGGCGACGCCCCGCGCAGCAGCGGCCGCGAAGAGCAAGCCAGCCCGCTCGCCGGACGGCATGGCTCTCACAAGCCATTCCGCGCCGTATGCCTCCGCCATCTGCTTCGCTCGGCCATCGACGCGCTCGTCGCCCGTCTCTCGATAGGTCACGAATGGGACGAGGTCTTCGATCATGTCGCCCGCGTGGAGATCGACTGCGTACTCGCATCGCGCGACGACCTCGTTGAGGAGCCAGTGCGCGAACCGCTCGCTCCATGTGCCATCGAGTCGCCCGGGGAACACGCGGTTCATGTTGTCGTTGTCCTCCGGGTTCACGTAGATGCTGCGCTCGTAGAAACCCGGCCGATTAAGCAGCGGAATGATCACCACGTGGCCCCGCACCTGCGCCGGGTCGAGCAGGTTGCCGAGGCGGATCGCAGCGTCGATCCCGGTGTACTCGGCAGCGTGGATGCCGGCTGTGATCAGGAACAAGGGGCCATCGCGGCGTCCGGTGATGCTGAAGAAGGGCCACGAGTACTTCGCGAGGCCCGGATCGGCGGCGAACGTGAAGTAGCCGGACCTCCGCTCGCCGGATGCGGCCAAACCGATCGGGCCGAGACTACTCATCTAGCTCACGCATTCTCGCGCGGTCACGGTGTCGGTGCTGAGTGAGCTATGCCGCGGCCACCACGTACATCGCCGATGCCGTGCTGCTTTGTCGGGGACAGCCTCGGTGCGGACAGCTTTGGACAGGAGGTCTTCGTCGGAAGAGTCTCTTCCTTAGGGGCGAGGTCAGCCAGGGCGAGCTCAGCCGCGCATGAACTCCGCGAGGAGGCGGTGGAAGTGATGTACACCGCCCTCTCGCGCCGGCGAGTAACGTCCGCGCTCGTAGAGGCGCGAGCGCACTCCGAGTTGCACGGACTCGACGATGACCTCGTCTTCGCGCTCAACGCGATCGAGACCCGCGCCCGCTCCGGCGTCGCGCTTGCTCGCGTCCCACACGAATGGGAGGAACGAGACGCGCGTCCGGTCGACGGCCAGGGGCGTGACCACGTTCACCGACACGCCCCACGGGTACACGTTAACATCGTGGTCGGGAAGAGCCAGAAGTAGTAAGCCGCCACGGCGCGTTCGTGATCGGGGTGCCCGCGCGGGAGCGCGAACGCGGGTTCGCCAGGCTTCGCGATGCCGAGCTGCATTACGGAAAAGCGCTGGAGCTCGACGGCGTACTCCCCGTAGTCGAGCGTCGTCGCGAGACTCGAATGCACGTACGGGATGTGAAAGCCCTCGAGGTAGTTGTCGATGTAGAGCGCCCAGTTCGCGTTGACGAAATAATCGCGTGCGCCCGCGGCATCGAACGCGAGCTGGCTGAACGGAAGCCCGTCGAGACGGGCGCGCATCGGCGACACGAGCTCATCGAACGGCATCGCTGGCGCGAGCGAGACCATGAGGAATCGTGTCCATCCACCGAGCGAGACCGCGGGCAGGTCGTCGGATGGCGACGGAAAGTTCACGGTCCTCTCGAACTCGGGCATCGAGTGGAAGCGCCCGTCCAGCGCGAAGCGGCGGCCGTGATAACGGCAGCGCAGCTGTTGCTCATGGCCCGGACCCTCGACGACGAGCGTGCCGCGGTGGGTGCAGACATTCGACATGCAGTGGAGCTGGTCTTTCTGGTCGCGCGTCAGGAGGAGGGGCTCATCGAGCGCGCCAGGCAGCAGCGTGAAGGGATGCACTTGCCCGGCGACCTTCACGAGGTCGTCGTGCCCGGCGTAGTGCCACGTCCGCGCGAAGAGACGCTCCCGCTGCAGCCGGAAGATCTCGGGATCCGAGTACACACGAGCGGGAAGGGTTCGCGCGACGCGGATGTCCGGATCTATCTCGAAAAGCGCATCGCCCACTCTGGCGTTTGCCGGCTAGCGACCGGCGTACGACGCTCTCGCGACGGGCGCGACAAGCTGGAGCTGATCGCGAAGGTCGCGCGTGATGAGGAAGTTCTGTCGAACGTGCTCCCGCCCCGCCTGAGCCATGCGCTTGCGGAGCGCCGGATCGCGCAGCAGGTCGAGGGACCGCGCCGCGCACTCTTCCGAACTCGTGACGAGGTAGCCGGAGACGCCATCCTCGATCTGGATCACGATGCCGCCCACCTTCCCCGCCACAACCGGGATGCCCTTCCAGAGGCCTTCGGCGACCACGAGGCCGAACCCTTCGCGCAGCGACTTCTGGATCACGACCTCGGATGCCCGTTGGAACGCGTTGACTTCGCGGTCCTTTACGCCGTCGAGGTTTGTGAACAGGAAGACGTCCGGGTCGCCGCCGGCATGTTCTTTCGTACGGTCCAAGTACTCCTGGCCCTCGGGATCGTCGTCGGCGAGCGAGCCGATCATGACGAGCTGAACCTCGCGCACCTCTTTCTTTACGAGGCGATAGGCGTCGATGACTCCGAGCGGGTCCTTCCAGGGATCGAAACGCGAGACCTGCAGGAGGATCGGCCGCGCGGGGTCCACCCGGAACTTGCGGACGACCTCGCGCGCCTCATCGATCGGCATGTCCTGGTTCTTCACCGAGAAGGGATCGATCGTCGGCGCTTGGATGAGCACCTTCTGCTTCAGATCGGGCCGCACGAACTGCGGCATCGTCCAGATGGAGGCGTCGTGCTCCTCCACGAACGGCCGCAGGAATTCCCACACCGGCTGGTGCGCAGCGGTGAGGTCGATGTGGCAGCGCCAGACCCAGCTGGCGCGCTTCGGATCCTTCGCGAAGTGGCGGAGCGCGACCGCTTGAGGGTCATGCGCGAGCACGACGTCGGCGTCCGTAAGCTGGGCCGCGTTCTCACGCGCGACGTCGAGGAAGAGCTTCTTCTCCGCATCGGAAAGATCGAGCTTCATTCCCTGCAGCGCGTTATGGATCTTCTTGGTGATGTCGTAGAAGGCGGCCGGTGCGTCGAGCACCGCCCAGTGCGCATCGACGCCGACATCGCGCAGGAGAGGCACGAGGTTTTGCAAAATCTCGGCGACGCCGCCGCCATACGCGGTCGCGTTGATGTGCAGCATGGTCCGGCCCTTCGCCGCCTTCGCGAGGGTGCGCAGCTCCTCGTATCGCTCGTCGCCGATGACCTTTGCGTAGTCCGCGAGCCGCTTCGTCGCGGTGATCGGAACTGCGTGCATTACTTGATCGAGCCGGCGAGCAGACCCTGCACGAAGTAGCGCTGCAAGCTGAAGAACACGATCAGCGGAACGATCATGAGGAGGAAGGCCCCGGCCGCGAGGAGGTGCCACTCAGTGCCGTACTGGCTGAGCAGGTTCTGGATCGCGCGGGTCATCGGGAACTTGCTCGAGTCCTGCACGAAGACGAGGGCCATGAGCAGGTCGTTCCACACCCAGAGGAACTGGAAGATGCCATAGGCCGCGATCGCGGGGACCGACACCGGGAGGACGATCCGGCTGAAGACCCGGAAGTCAGACGCGCCGTCGATGCGCGCGGCTTCGATCATGTCAGGCGGCAGCGTGATGAAGAAGTTGCGCAGCAGGAAGATCCCGAAGGGCAGCGCGAAGGCGGTGTGCGCGAGCCACACGGCTACATAGCCCCGAGTGAGCTGGAGGTCGGGCACCAGGCTCGTCGCCGTCGTCAGCAGGGGGATGAAGGCGACCTGCACCGGCACGAGGAGGAAGGCGACCACGATGAGGAAAAGGGTGTCGCGGAACGGGAACTTGATCCACGAGAAGGCGAAGGCCGCGAGCGAGCAGATCGCGAGCGGTAGGAACGTCGACGGGACGGCGATGAAGACCGTGTTCACGAAGGCCTGCAGCATTCCTTGCGCTTCCAGGACCTGCCGGTAGTTGTCGAGCGTGAGGTGCAGGTTGAAGACGTCCCACCAGCCGGTGGCCTGGATGTCGGAGCGCGGTCTGAACGAGGTCACCAAGAGTCCGAGCGTCGGGACAAGCCAGATCACTCCGATGAGCCCAAGAGCGATATGGATGACCCAGTGGTTGAGTGTCGCGACCACGCGCCCTGCGGGTGTACGCGCGCGTGACCCGGCCATCGGTGCGGCGAGAACGCTCACGTCACCGCTCCGGTTCGGAAGCGCCGAACGTTGTAGACCATGATCGGGATCAGCAGGACGAGCATGACCACCGCGACCGCCGAGCCGTAGCCGTATTGCCCAGCCTGGAACGCCTGCTGATACATCGTGAACGCGATCACCCGGCTGGCTTTGCCGGGCCCGCCCGCGGTCATCACGTAGATGAGGTCGAAGAGCTTGATGACGTTCACGATGAGCGTGACCGCCAGCACCGAGATGGGGAGGCTCACCATCGGCAGGATCATTCGGAAGAAGATCTGCCGCTCGTTGGCGCCTTCGACGCGCGCGGATTCGATGACCTCGGCGGGGATGCTCTTCACTGCTGCGGAGAGGATGACCGTCGCGAAGCCGACCGATCCCCAGATCCCCACGGCGATGAGCGCGAAGTTGACGAGATGCTCGTCGCCGAGCCACGAGATCGGCGACACGCCGAAGTTTCCGAGGATCGCGTTGAGGAGGCCGATGTTCGCATCAGGCGAATACACGAACTTCCATATGACCGCGAGTGCGGTGGCGGCGATGGCCATGGGAATGAAGACGATCGCCTTGATGACCGATTCGTAGCGGACCCGGGCCGCGACGACCGCGATGATCAGCCCCAGGAAGATGACGATGCTTGTGTAGAAGACGATCCAGAGGACGTTGTTCCACAGAGCTCCTGAGGGCGGGAACGTCGAGAGATTGATGAAGTCTGGATCGCCGAAAAGGCGGACGTAGTTGTCAAAACCGACCCACTGCTCGAATGCCCCGTTGCGCCCACGATTGAAGCTGAGGAGGACTGTGTAGAGCGATGGGTAAAGCAGGAAGACGATGAGGAGGATCGCCGCGGGCAAGAGGAAAAAGATCGCAGCCCCGTAGTTCGGGGCCTCAGGCCCACGGGCACGACGTGCGGCGATCCGGCCGCCCACTGCGGCGTAATCGCGGGTCAGTTCTGCCGGCATTGGGAGCCCCATGTGTCTCCGTCCGTTTAAGGAGCGGACGGGCTGTTCGCCCGCCCGCTCCATGAGTTCAGTTCAAGCGCGTGGCTACTTCTCCGCTTTCCACTTGGCCTGGATCGACGTTTCGAACTTCGCCCAGTCGACGGTCTTGCCTCGGAGCGCGTCCTGCAACGCGGCGCCCATGTCGTCTCCGCCGCCCGATGGCAGAAGGTCGGAGCCGTCGAAGCGGACGGCGGTTGCGTTCGCGACCTGCGCCGCTTCGCGCTTGGCCAGCTCATTCGGGTACGCGGTTGCGGGGACCGACTTGACCGGCGAGATGACCGCGCCGGTGCCCGCCCAGACCGAGCCGGCGTCGGCTGTCGTCATGTACTGGAGGAATTCCTTGACGCCGGGCTTGTTCGTGAACGCGGCGATGACGTCGCCGCCGATGGTCACGCCCTTATTCCCGCTGATGCTCGGGAAGTCGAACCAGTCGATCGTGTCGCCGACTTTGAGGGCCGTGTTGGTTTGGCCGGTGGCGATGCCGCCGACGAAGCCGCCCTCGTAGTAGATCGAGGCCTGCGGGCTGGTGCTGAACACCTGACCGATGCCATCTGTGAAGCTGCGGCCCAAGGCTGCTGTGACGCCGCCGGCCACGAACTGGTCGTTGAGAGCCTGCTTCATCGTGTCGACCGCCGCGCTGACCGATGAGTCGGTCCAGGGCAGCTTGCCGCTGAAGAGCTGGTCGTACTTGTCGGGTCCGGCCTGGCGCACGTACACGCTCTCGAACCAGTCGGTGAGGGTCCACGAGTCGCCGGCGCCGAGTCCGAGCGGTGTCTGGCCCTTTGCTTTGAGGTCCGTGAGCAGCTTCGTGAATGAGTTCCAGTCGGTGGCTGCCGACACGCCGGCTGTCTTGAACTTATCCGGGCGGAACCACACGGTGCTCTTGCTGTTGAACTTCACCATGATCGCGTACTGGGTCCCATCGACCTGACCGATCTCAAGAATTCCCGGTGGGTAGTTCGACTTGAGCGCGTTCACGTCGACCCCGAGGTCGGCGACCTTCTTGAGCGACCCCTGCCGCGCGAACTGCCGGAGGAAGCCGATTCCCGGGATGATCGCGATATCAGGCGGATTGCCGCCGGAGATGCGCGTCTGAAGGGTCGTCGCGTAGTCGGTTCGGATCGATTCGTACTTCGCGGTGACGCCCGTCTTCGTCTTGAAGGCGTCGAGCACCTTCTGGAATGAGTCCTGCTCGCTGCCGCCCCAGAGCGACATGACGTTGATGGTGCTACCGGATGCCCCGGTCCCAGGCGCGTTCCCGCCCGATGAACATGCGGTCGCCACCAGAAGGGCGACGAGCGAAACTATGGCCAAAGGCCGCACGGATCCCAACATTGCAAACCCCCTCTGCGGACGTTGCCGCCCGAACCGCCGCGGATCCTGCTGACTTGCGCGAGCAGGTGGCTCGCCGCGAACGCGGCTAGCACGGCCAGCCGAGCGTAGTCGCGCCCAAACAGGTGGTCAATTCAGGCGCGCAAGCGCCGCCGGATCTCGTGACGACCGAGACCGGCGGCGCTAACCCTGCCCGCGCCCGCTAGCTACGTCCTGATCGCGCGCTCTCTTTGCTCGACCGGGCGTTGCTCGACCGGGCGGCCGTTGCCCGACTTGTCGCTGGTGGCCGCCGCTCCTTCCGTCACCACGTTTCCGACAGCGCCGCGCATATTGCCCCACATGCGTGCGGCTTCCTCACGGCCACCAAGGCCGAAGGCGAGCCCGAAGGCAAGCGCGAGCGCGCCGACGATCCCTACGAACATGATGTCGATGAGCGTCGTGGCGACGCCGATCTGCGTCGCCGCCGCGATCACGCCGAAGCCAAAGGTCGCCCCGTATGCGAGCACGCCGATGGTCTTCGCGTTTGCCATCGTCGGCTGCAGCGCGGCGGTGACGAGATTCCGCGCGAGCGATGCAAGCCACGAGAACGCCGCGAGGATCAGGACCGCGACGAGGAGGTTCGGAATGAACGCGAGGACCTGGTTGACGATCGTGCTCACCGCGGTGAGCTTTACGGCATCTGCGGCCATGAGAATGACGATGAGCCGCAGGTACCACTTCACGACGCCGGCGATGACGCCGGCAGCATCGGAACGGACCTTCGCGCGCTGAAGGACGCCCGTCACGCCGGCGCGGTCGGCGGCGGTGTTGACGCGCACGGCGCGCAACCCCCGGGCGAGCGCTCCGGCTAGGGCGCCGGTGATGATCCAGCCGAGCAGCAGGATCAGAAGGGCGCCGAGGATCGACGGGATAGCCGAAATGAGAGTCGCGAGTCCGGCGGCGAGGCCGGTCAGTAGGGCGGTTGGGAGATCGGTGACGGCCGCGGGCATATGGAGCCTCTTTCTCTTCGGATCTAGCCCGAAGACTGGCAAGCGAGGGCTGCAGTGCCTGGGCCAGGGCGGGTGGGCGTTAGGGGGACTGCCGCGCGATCGTGAAACGATCCGTGCACAAACGCGCGAACAGGGAGGCCCGGGAGCCGCCCCGACGGCGCTGCCACAGAATGCGACTGTGGGCACATTCGTTCTGGCGCTCCATTCGCACCTTCCGTATGCCCGGGGCGCGGGCCGATGGCCCCACGGTGAGGAATGGGTACACGAGGCGGTCCTCGGGACATATCTCCCGCTCCTTGTCCTCCTTCACGACCTCCGAGACGCGGGCGTGCCCTATCGCATCGTCATCGGGCTCACGCCGATCCTGATCGAGCAGCTCGCCGACCACGACATCAACGTTCGCACCTTGGAGTACATCGACGATCAGGTCGTTCGCGCCGAGAAAGACCATCGGCGCTTCACCGAAGCGAGCGATCGCGCGCATGCCGAGCTCGCAGAGTTCTATGTCGGCTCGTACAGTCGTTTGCGCGAGGCATACCGAACGCGGTTCGCCCACGACCTCGTTGGCGCGTTCGCCGACCTCGCCAAGACCGGACAGGTCGAGATCCTCACCTCGGCGGCGACCCACGGTTATCTCCCGCTTCTCGATCGCTCATCGGTCGAGGCGCAGCTGCGCATCGGCCGTCGCTCGTCGCGCCGCCTGACCGACATCGATCCCACCGGCATCTGGTTGCCGGAGTGCGCGTACGCCCCCGGACTCGAGAAGACGCTCGCAGCAAACGGCATCACGCACTTCTTCACCGACGCCGCGCTTCTGCCGGGTCACGCGCGACCGGCCGGCGATATCCGGCGCCGTCGCGGTCAGAGCGAGCTCGGTCGTTGGGCTCCCCAGGAAGAACGCGTTCAGGTCACGGACGCGTCGACGACATCAAGCGATGTCGAGCTTCTGCGTCCGTACTACGTCGCCGATTCCGATGTGGTCGCGATCGCGCGGCACGAACGCGTCTCGAGTCAGGTGTGGTCGGCGTTCACCGGGTATCCCGGCGATGCGCAGTACCGCGAGTTCCATCGCAAGGACACGACGAGCGGACTTCGCTACTGGCGCGTGACGTCGGTCCACAAAGGACTCGGAGAAAAAGAGGAGTACTCGCCGGACCGGGCTGCAGAGCGGGCGCGCGACCACGCCCGCCATTTCGTGCAGGTCGTGCGCGACGAGCTATCGGGTCGGAGCAGCGACGGCCGTGACCCGCTGCTCGCGGTGACGTTCGACAGCGAGCTCTTCGGTCACTGGTGGTTCGAGGGCGTGGATTGGCTTGGCCTCGTTCTTCGCGAGCTCACCGAGTCGGACGTCCGAGTCGCCACCGCTGCCGAGTACCTCGAGCGCGAGCCACCGAACGCGCGAGTCGCCCTCTCCGAAGGATCGTGGGGCAAGAACAACGATCACTCGACGTGGCTGAATGAGGGCACCGCATGGATGTGGGACGAGCTCGGGCGCCTCGCGCGAGACATGGATGGTCTTCGCGCGAACCCCCCGCGCAACGACCCCTTCCGCGAGCGTGCCGCGCGACAGGGGGTGCGCGAGCTCTTGCTCGCGCAATCGAGCGACTGGCCCTTCTTGGTCACCACCGGCCAGGCCGCCGACTACGCCGTCGAGCGCTTTCGCTCACACGCGCATCGCTTCCACAGAGCAGCAGCGCTGGCGCGCGACGGCGACGCGACCGAAGACGAAGTCGAATTGCGAAGCCTGGAGCTCGCGGACAATCCATTCCCAGACGCAGGGCTCGCGGACTTCAAGAGCTAGAGACTTCGCGAGCGACGCCGGGTGGCCGTCGGCGAGTGGGACCGGCGACCCTACGCGGTCGCCGGAGGGACCCGCGAGACCGACGGTCGCCCGGCGGCGCTCGCGTCTCGAGGATTAGCCCTTCTTCGGAGCCGCTCCGGACTGCGTCTTTGGAGCGGCGCTCTTCGGCGCTTCGCCAGCAGCGGGCTTCGCTCCGGGAGCGGCAGGCTTCGCGCCGGGCGCCGCGGGCTTCGCACCCTCGGCACCAGCGGCCGGCGGTGCGGCGCCCTCGGCGACTTCGCCTTCCGCGGCGGCCTCGCCCTCGGCAGGTACGGCGACCTCGGCCGGCGTCGGCTCCGCCTCGACCTTGACCGGGACCGCCTTGACGACGAGCTCGTCCGGATCGTTTTCGATCTGGATCAACGTCGCGTCGACCTTGAGGTCGCGGACATAGATCGCGTCATCGATTTCGAGGAGTCCGGAAAGGTCGACCTCGATGGAGTGAGGAATGTCCTGCGGGAACGCCTCGACGGAGACCTCCGAACGCGCGTGGAGGAGGACCGCGCCGAGCGTGCGAACGGCCGGCGATTCGTTCACGAAGTGGAGCGGCACGTCGGCGTGGGTCTTCTCGGTTAGCGAGACGCGGGCGAAGTCGACGTGGAGCATGCGTCCGGTGACCGGATCGCGGCTGACGTCGTAGATAAGCGCCGGCACCTCGCCGCCGTCGAGACCGGTCAGGGAGAGCAGGGTCGTATTGCCCCAGCGGCGGTACGAGAGCTCGAACGCGTGCTGGTCGGTCTCGACCGGAGTCGAATCGGCACGGCCGCCGAAGACGACGCCCGGGAGCAGACCCTTCCGGCGAAGGCCGTTCACCTTCTTACCGAGGACCTCGCGCGGGCGGACGCTCAGCTTCTGGGCTTCGGCCACGATGGAGTGCTCCCCTGAAAGTTCTTGCGGAGACCTAATTATGGGTCACGGCGGGGTAGGGAAATCGAGGACGACCCGGAATGGGCCTGCGAGCTCGCTCACCTTCGGGCAAGCGAGGTGGTCGAGGCCGACCCCCCAGAGGAGAACACGTTCGAAGTCCTCGACGATCTTTACTTCCTTGATAAGGGGCGTGGTCGGCTTCAGGTCGTTGCTGCCGGTATAACTCGCCGTTCCATTCGGGTTCTGAGTCGAGGCGTTCTGGAACCGCGCTCCGAAAAGCGCGTTACCGGTGATCGTCACCGGCTGGCCGCTCGGTCCTGAAAGCGAGCTGGCAGCCTCGATCGCGTAGGCGGGCATTCCGAAGGGACCAGGGGCCGTGCTTTGCCCGAACTCGAACACCAGCCGGTCGAAGCCGGTCTGGTGCGCGACGCGCACCGCCACGAGCTGCGCCTGGTTGCTCGGATTGCCGCCGGTCGTGCGCGGGCACGCCGCGGCCGGTGAGGACCCCGGGCTCGGCGCCACCGTCGGGGATGCGGTCGCCGTCACGCTCGGCCGGGTCGTGGCCGTCGGCGACGGGGAGGGGCCCGTCGTCGGCGAAACTGAGCGCGAAGCGGACGGAACGGCTGTCCGGGTCGGCGAGGTGCTGGTCTGGGCCTCCGGCCCGCAGGCGCTCACGACCACGATGCCGATGGCTAGGGCGAGCGCCCCGTAGAGGATCAAGCGTCCAAACAACTGGCCCAAGCCTGCGTGAGTAACGCCCCGCTGTCGAGTTCGTCGACAAGCAGCCGAGCATTCTGTACGCAGACCGTACGGCACAACCATTTTTGGTAAAATGCGTTTTGAGTGGCCGATCGACTGCGATTGGCGCTGGTTTTTCACCAGCACCAGCCGGCCGGGAATTTCCCGTCAGTCTTCCAGGATGTGACCGAGCGGGCGTATGCCCCGCTCGTTGCCACCCTCTACCGGCACCCCGAAGTAAAGGCGAGTCTTCACTTCTCGGGCCCGCTCCTTGACTGGCTTGAGGCGAACCGGCCGGACGTCATCGGCGACCTCGCGGACCTCGTCCGACGGGGACAGATCGAGCTTCTCTCCGGGGGTTATTACGAGCCGGTCCTGGTGGGAGTCCCTCGGCGCGACGGGGTGGGACAGATTCGTGCGCTTTCCGATCGAGTACACGCGATCTTCGGACAGCGCCCGCTCGGGGCGTGGCTCACCGAGCGCGTCTGGGAGCCGCATCTGCCGTCGCTTCTCGCTGAAGCGGGAGTCGCATACACAGTGCTCGACGACGAGCACTTCCTCCAGGCGGGTCTCCGGCCGCAGGAGCTCGGCGAGTCCTTTGTAACCGAGGATCAGGGCCTTCCAGTCATCGTCTTCCCCGGAAGCGTGAAGCTCCGCTACCTCATCCCGTTCCGCGACGTGAGCCAAACGATGAAGGAACTCCGCGCGCGCGCCGATGAGGGGGCGCGTCTGGTCGTCTACGCCGACGACGGCGAGAAGTTCGGTGCGTGGCCGGGTACGTACCAGCGCGTTCATAAAGACGGCTGGCTCGAGCAGTTCTTCTCCGCGATCGCGCAGGCCGACTTCATCCAGACGACGACCCTCGAGGACGCGTGGATCTTCCAGAAGCCGGCACGGCGGGTTTACATCCCCGCAGGGTCCTATCCCGAGATGGCGGAGTGGGCCCTCGAGCCGAACGCCTCGAAGCGCTACTCACAAGCGCGCAACAAGCTCGGTGATGAGCTCTCATCCCTCGTGGCCGCGCCGCTCTGGCGGAATTTCCTGGCGAAGTATCCAGAGTCGAACGGCCTGCAGAAGCGGATGCTCATCGTGAGCGAGGAGCTCGCGCGCCGCAGCATCCTCGACGCGTCGGCCGAGGTTCGCCAGGCGCAGCAGAACTTGTGGCGCGCGCAGGGCAACGACGTGTACTGGCACGGAGTCTTCGGCGGCATCTACTTTCCGCACCTGCGCGCGGATGCGTACGCGTCGCTTCTCAAGGCGGAGCGGATCCTGTCGGAGCGCCGCACCGCCGCGGGCGAGCAGCGCGACTACGACGTCGACGGCTACGACGAATACATCTTCCGCGGCAACGCGGGCGCGGTCTTCGTGCACGTGCAGGGCGGCGCCGTCATCGAGTGGGACATCTACGCATCGGCGACGAACCTTGTGGACACGCTCGCGCGGCGTCCGGAGGCGGAGCACGAAGCGCTCCGGCGGGCGGAAAAGTCGGGGAAGGTCCTGGTGGGAAAGGCCGCCGAGAAGGAGACCAAGTCCATCCACGAGGCGGTGCGCGCACGCGAGCGTGGTCTCTCGAAGCTTCTCGAGTACGACGTCGCGCGCCGGGCGTTCTTCCAGGACAGCTTCCGCGCCGGCAAGGCGGAGCCGGTGGTGCTCCACGCCTACTACTACCAGCTGACCCCGCAGCGCGAGGCGCGGACCGTAAGCCTCATCCTCGAGCCGCCGGCCCGCTCGCTCGCGAGCGTTCCGGGTCTCGGGATCCGCAAGGACATCCGCATCGCCGACGAAGGACTCGCCGCCGGCGTCCGGTATCGGCTCCGCAATGACGGCGAGGAAGCGATAACCATCCAGTTCACCAGCACGTCGAATGTCGGTCTGCTTTCCGAGCAGAACCCCGCCGACGTGATCACGATCGGGACGAAGAAGACGACCGCCGGAAAGCCGATCGACGCGCGGCATGTGTCAGAAATCGCCGTTCACTCGGAGTCCCGGCACTTTGACATAGCAATTGCCATCGATCCGCCGTGTGAGGTGACGACGCGGCCGATCTACTCGATCACCAATTCCGAGCAGGGATTCGAGCGTGTGTACCAGCAGCTCGAGATCGCATCCACCTGGAACGTGACGATCGAGCCGGATGCACACGTGGACCTCGAGGTGCGTGCCACGGCTGTTGGCCAGATGGTCGAGCCGGACGCCGTACGACCGACCGCTCGGCGGCGGAAGGCCGCGGCTGGCGCGAACCCGGAAACAGCGAGGATGCCTCGGCGGTAAGGAGGCATGTGGGCGGATCGTGAGCGGCGGCCGGGCGGCAGCCCTTCTCCTCGTCGGCGTTCTCATCGGCGGGATCTCGGGCGGAGCGGCGGCGACCTATCTCACTCACCGGGCCGACGAGTCGCCGGGCCAGCCAGCCGTCAATGTCGGTCTGCCAATCGCCACGACGGCTCCGCCGACGAGCGGCGGGTTCGATGACGAGATCGTCGGAGTCGTGCAGGAGCTCCTGCCGAGCGTCGTAACCATCATCAATTACGCGACGAACGGGCAACCGCAGTCGAGCGGGTCCGGATTCGTCGTGGATGCCGCGAACGGGTACCTCGTCACGAACAATCACGTCGTCGAGGACACACGGACGAGTGGAACCGGAGCGTCGTTCGACGTCGTCTTCTCGAACGACAAGAAGACCTCCGCCAAGCTCGTCGGCCGCGACCCGTTCACCGACATCGCGGTCCTCCAAGTTCAGGCGCAGGGACTCAAAGCGGCGACGCTCGCGAACAGCGACAACGTTCCTGTCGGCGCACTGACCGTGGCCATCGGGAGCCCGCTCGGCGAGTTCCAAAACACGGTCACGCACGGGATCGTGTCGGCGAAGGGTCGGCGCGTCGCAGAGACTTCGCAGGTCGTCCTCGAGGACCTCATCCAAACGGACGCCCCGATCAACCCCGGCAACTCTGGCGGTCCGCTGCTCTGGGCCGCGACGCGCCAGGTCATCGGCGTGAACACGCTCGGCGTGACGCAAGCGACGGGTATCAACTTCGCCGTCTCGAGCAACACGGTGAAGCAGGTCGCGGACGAGATCATCGCCAATGGGAAGGTCGTCCGCGGCTACCTCGGGATCCAGTACACGCCGCTGACCACGCGACAAGCCGCACAGCTGGGCTTAGCGACTGGAACCGTCGGCATCGTCGTCAGCCAGGTGGTTCCGGGATCACCGGCCGAGCAGGCGGGCATTCAGGCGAACGACATCATCACCAAGGTCAACGATCAGGTCATCGACGCGGACCATCCGCTGTCGAGCCTGCTCGTCAAGAACCGCCCAGGCGATAAGGTGAAGCTCACGCTTATCCGTAGTGGCAAGGAGATGACCGTCGACGTGTCCCTCGGCCAACCGCCGCAATAGGGACGACACTAGCCCTAGGACGACGCGATGCCGTCCTCTACCTGATCGCGGCGGGCCTCGGCAGCTTCGGCCTGGGCGTCGCCCAGTTCTACCTGAACTTTCTCTATCGATCGCTCGGCTTCGATGCCTTCGCGATCGGTCTTCTCGCCGGTGCTGAGGCCCTCGGCGTCGTCGCCGGCGCGATCCCGGCGGCGATCTTCACGAGAGGCCGTTCGCGGCGTGCCGCGATCCTCCTCGGCGGCACTCTCACCGGGATCGGGATCACCGGGATCCTCGTCTTTAACGCGCTCGCGGCCGTCTTCCTCTCGGCCGTGCTCGTTGGATTCGGTGGGATCATCGCGAGCTCCTCGGGAGCCGCCCTCCTCGCGGACGCGACCGACGCGACGCGGCGCGCCACCCGGTTCGGTCAGCAGATCGCTCTCGGCACCACGGCCGCGTTCCTTTCGAGCGCGATCGCGGGCGCCCTCGCGGCGCCGGTCGCATCACTCCTCGGTGCTCGACCGGAAGACGCTCCCGTGTTGCGAGCACTCGTGGCGAGCGGCGGCATCATCGCCGCCCTCTCGATCGTCCCGATCCTCGCGATCCGCGCGGTCCCTGTCGCTCAGCACACTCTCGAGGCCCCGACGCGCAACGATCTGGTCCGGCGTTTCCTGGCGATCGAAGTGCTCTTTGGCTTCGGAGCGGGCAGCTTCCTGCCGTTCGTCAACCTCTTCTTCGCGGATCGCTACGGCGTGCCGTTCTCAGCGCTCGGGTTGCTGCTTGGCGTCCTCGCGGTCGCCGGCAGCATCGGTGCACTCCTTCACGGGCGGTTCGTGGCGTCGCGACTCGGCGCGATCCCTTCCATCGTCCTCGTCGAGACGCTCTCGCTTCCCTTCGCGCTCGTCGCCGGGTTCACGGGCGCGCTCCCCGTCGCCGTCGGGGCGCTTGCGGTCCGGCACTTCCTGATGTTCGGCGCGAGCGGCACCGTGAACGCCTTCCAGCTCTCATCCTTCACGCCGGCGGAGCGCGCCGGTGCGAATGCCTTCTTCGCGCTCGCGTGGAGCGCCGCGAATGCCGTCGGCGCGGTCCTCTCGGGCGCGATCCGCGCGCGGCTCGGACCCGACGGCTTCACGGTCAACCTGGTCACGCTCGTGATCGCGTACGGCCTCGCCGCCCTCCTCACCTGGCGGCTCTTCGCGACCCACGAACCGAGTGGCGACGTTGGCGCGCGCACGCTCGCTGTCCCAGACTCGCGGGGGTGACCGTGCCCGTTCGCGATCAGGTCGCCGCTGCGATCAAGGACGGCCTCGCGCGCGCCTCGACGGAGCTCGGATGGCCTGACGTCGACGGCGTGCCCGTCGACATCGAGCGCCCGGGAAACCCTGAGCACGGCGACTACGCCTCGAACATCGCGCTGAAGCTGGCGAGGCACGCGCGCAAGCCCCCGCGCGAGATCGCGAGGGCGATACGCGACCGAGTCCGTGTCGCGCCGCCGATCGCGTCGGTCGAGGAGCTGAGCGGCTTCGTCAACGTACGACTCGACGAGAAGTGGCTCGCCGCACAGGTAGACGAGATCGCGCGAGCGGGTACCGCCTTCGGTCGAACCAACGCGCTCGCCGGCAAGCGGATGCAGGTTGAGTTCGTTTCCGCGAATCCCACCGGGCCGCTCACGGTCGCGAACGCGCGCGGCGGTCCGCTCGGCGACGTGCTCTCGTCGGTCCTCGAGTTCGCGGGCGCGACCGTCGAGCGGGAGTACTACGTCGAGGACACCGGGACGCAGTTCGACACCTTCGGTCGCTCCATCGCGATCCGTTATCGCCAGCTCCAAGGCGAGGAGATCGAGATACCCGCCGATGCGTATCCAGCCGAGTACGTGAAGGACATCGCGGCCGAGATCCAGGCGCGCGACGGCGACAAATGGACGAAGCTTCCGTTGGAGGAGCAGGCCAAGCGTTTCGCACCGCTCGGTGTCGAGTGGGTCCTCCGTGATGCGAGGCGCGTGACCGCGATGCTCGGCATCCGCTACGACACGTGGTTCTCGCAGGCCGAGATGATGCGGTCGGGCTATTTCGAGAAGACGCTCGCGGAGCTGCGCGGGCTCGGCAAGGTCTACGACAAGGACGGCGCGGTCTGGTTCGAGGCGAGCGAGGCGGTCGATGACAAGGAAGGCTGGGTCCTCGTTCGTTCGAACGGCGAGCCGGGCTATCTCGGCAAGGACATCGCGTACCACCTCCAGTCGCTGCGGGAACGGCGCTTCGACAAGAAGATCGACATCTGGGGGTCGAACACGCACTACCACCTGATCCAGATGCGCTCGGCGATGCAGGCGCTCGGCCTGCTCGAGAAGTTCGAGGTGGTCCTCTACCAGTACGTGCGCTTCCTGCACGAGGGCGTGCTCAAGCGGATGGGACGGCGGACTGGACAGTTCTTGCTGCTCGAGGAGGTCATCGAAGCGGTCGGTAAGGACGCGACGCGGTACTTCTTCCTGCAGTCGAGCGCCGACCGGCAGCTCGACTTCGATCTCGAGCTCGCGGTGCAGCAGTCGAACGAGAACCCCGTCTACTACGTGCAGTACGCGCACGCGCGCATCGCGAGCATCCTGCGAACCGCCGCCGAGCGCGGCATCAATGCGGATGGCGCGGACACCGCACTCCTTACGGCAAAGGGAGAGCTCGATCTCATCCGGCTCGTTCTGCGGTTTCCCGAGCTCGTCGACGACATACGTCAGCACTACGGCGTCCATCAGCTCACGACCTACGCGCTAGAGCTCGCCGGTGCGTTCCATGGCTTCTATCGCGACCATCGCGTCGTCGACGAGGCCGACGTCCCGCGCTCGAAAGCACGGCTCCGGCTGGTCCAGGCGGTGCAAGTCGCGCTGCGCCAGACGCTCGGCCTACTGGGGGTCAGCGCCCCCGACCGCATGTAGTCCTCGGCGCTCGCGCGCCTGCGGTCTGCTGAGCCTCCGGCGATCTGGCCAGCCAGATCGCCACCTCAGTAACGACTCCCCGAGACGACCGAGGATCCCGACCACTTTCGTTTCTTCGTGAAGGGAAAGCAGTTCGTTTGGGTCTGGCTCGAGCGCCTCGAGCCGAAGAAGGCCCGCGTGCCGAATCCGAACGTGATCGCGGTGCGTGTCGCGGACGATCTCGACAAGCAGGTGCTCCTCGCGTCTGACCGCTCCGTCTTCTTCATCGAGCCGCACTACGACGGCTATCCCGCCGTGCTCGTCCGCCTCTCGAAGATCGATCGCGCCCGTTTGAAAGAAGTCCTGACCAACGCGTGGCGGTGCCGCGGGGGCAGCTGACCGCCGCTACGGCGGATTTGACGGCATTTCCCTATTTCACTAGTGTCGTAGTTAAAGTGGCAACGATCCGCTTCCGCCTTGACCAGGCGTCCGGCGTGCCCACGTACTTGCAGCTCGTCCAGCAGACCAAGCACGCCGTTCGCTACGGAATGCTGCGCCCCGGCGATCGCCTGCCGACCGCGCGCGAGGTCGTCCTCGATCTCGCGATCAATCCGAACACCGTCCTGAAGGCCTACCGCGAGCTCGAGCGCGAGGGCTTCGTCTACAGCCGACCGGGCGCGGGAACGTTCGTCGCGGATGACGCGCCCGCCCCGCTGGCGCGTTCGGTCCATCAGCCGCTGCGCCGATCGCTCGACCGCTGGCTCGCGGGTGCGCATGCCGCGGGTCTCGACCGCGAGAGCGTCGTCGCACTCATCACCCTCGCCCTGAACGACGCATTCTCCGAGAAGGAGGCCGCGCGCGCATGAACACCGTGCTCGAGACATCGGGACTGACGAAGCGATACGGAAGGACCGACGCGCTTCGTGGATGCGATCTCTTGCTGGCCGGCGGGAAGGTCACCGGTCTTGTCGGTCCAAACGGCGCGGGAAAGACGACGCTCCTCCAGATCGCCGTCGGGCTGCACCGTCCGACCGCGGGGCGGATCCGCGTCCTCGGACTCGATCCCTGGCGCGAAGGCGTTGCACTTCTGTCGCGCGTCGGCTTCGTCGCCCAGGACCGCCCGCTTCATCCGGGCTTCACGGTCGCTGAGACGCTCGAGATCGGACGCCGGCTCAATCCGCGATGGGACCACGCCTACGCGCTCGCACGTGTCAAGCACTTCGGCCTGCCGCTCGACCGTCCGGTCCGGTCGCTTTCGACCGGACAGCGCGCCCAGGTGGCGCTTACGCTCGCGCTCGGCAAGCGGCCCGAGGTGCTGCTTCTCGACGAGCCAGTCGCGAACCTCGATCCGGTCGCTCGCCTCGAGCTGCTCGAGGAGCTCATGGGCGTCGTGGCCGAAGACGGCCCGAGCGTGATCCTCTCTTCGAACGTCCTCGCCGACGTCGAGCGCGTCTGCGAGCACGTGGTCATCCTCGTCGATGGGCGCGTGAGAATCTCCGGCGACACCGACGAACTGGTGCGGTCGCACGTCCTCATCAGCGGGCCGCGCCGCGCCGGACCAGAACCCGCGGACGGCGAGGTCATCGAGGTTCGTCACGCGGAACGGCAGACCACCCGTCTGCTTCGAGGTCACGCCAGTCCGTCGGAAGACGGGACCGAGGTCCGGCCGGCGACGCTCGAGGAGATCGTCGTCGGTTACCTCCGCTCAGAACGCGAGGAGGTGCCGCAATGATCTGGCTCACGCTGCGCGAACACCGGGCTCAGCTCGTGGCGATGTCACTAGCTGCGGCGCTCATCGCGATCGGGCTCGCCGTGTTGGGGCCGTACGCGGCGGCGCAGCGCGCCGCTCTAGGTGTCGACACATGCGCGCCTCTCTCCAACACGAACGAGAACTGTGTCGATCTCATGATCGAGTGGCAACGCCGGATCGGACCTGCTTCGTATCTGGTCCTCGCACTGGTCATTGCGCCGGCGCTCGCGGCCTCGTACGTCGGCGGACCGCTCTTCGGTGCGACGCTTGAGCGTGGCACCCACCGGCTCGCCCTCACTCAGGCAATCAGCCGTGTTCGCTGGAGCGCGACGAGGATCGGCGTTGTCGCCGTCGTCGTCGTGGCGTGCGCTCTGGTCCTGGCACAGTTCGGGTGGGCAGTCGCCGCTTTGAACGGCCTGCCTGGCGGCCCGAGGAGCAGCTTCGATCTCTTTGATGTCGAAGGGCCGACCGTCGTGGCTTATGCACTTTCCGGGATTGCCCTTGGCGGACTCATTGGCGCTGCATCGCGGCGGGCGGTGACCGGGATGTTCCTTGGACTGCTTGTATTCGCCGCGATCCGAGCCTTCGTCGCCGTGGATTTGCGCCCGAACTACGACGCGCCACTCGTCGCGTACGCGAATACGACGTCTGGAACCGCTGCCGCACCCCCGAAGGCGTGGATCCTGCACCAGGCAACAGTCGATGCGCAGGACC
>Ga0209267_1000846_pt1 | contig 21665 bp, 13 predicted proteins | sample GraSoiAngelo_137_FD_185894 | JGI IMG/M metagenome (GOLD analysis project Ga0209267, IMG submission 185894) | Grasslands soil microbial communities from the Angelo Coastal Reserve, California, USA - 14_0929_09_30cm (SPAdes) (version 2) | ecosystem: Environmental > Terrestrial > Soil > Grasslands ... | reverse complement strand
GCTCAACATGGTACTTCGAAAATCCCGCAGAAACCTGGTAGTTCTTCGTTCCCTCGAGATAAACCTTAACAGGTGCGGCGAAGGAGACATGTCTCCTCATTCCTTATCAGCTCTCGATCTTGTCCTGGCGTCCTTTCATTCCTCATTGCGGATGCTTGAAGACCAGACGGAGCGTTACCTTGCAGCACTGCGCACCCCACACATTCAGATACTGGGTCACCCGCGCGGTCGGATTTACAATTTTCGGATCGGCTTGCGCGCAGACTGGCCGCGCATTTTTGCAGAAGCTACCCAGCTCGACAAAGCATTGGAAGTTGACTGCTATCCCGATCGACAGGACTTGAATGTTGCCCTGCTCAAAATTGCGCGAAAGCACGGAACCCGGATCTCACTCGGTACCGATGCTCATCATCCGTGGCAGCTGGAATTTATTGAACTGGGCTTGGCTGCTGCACTTCGGGCAAAACTTCCAGCCGAACGAATCGTTAACTTCATGCCGGTTGACGAATTGCGAAGCTGGATACAAGCGGTGCGAACCCGCGGCGCCTCCGAGAAAATAGCACCGTAAGACCGATCCCTGTTTGGTTAGCGATGAATCTTAGGTGCGGCTTTGGAGTAAAAGGGCAGATGAAACAAGCGTCACTGGCCGTCGGATAAAGCGGGCCCTCGCGGTTCGCATTTTACTTTGGGCATCGTTGTTGTTGCCAATTATGATTCTGATTTCTGTGCTGCGTGGATGCACATGAAACGCGTGGCGGACCCGCGGAACGAAATCCGGCGGTCCGGCGCCCGACCGGGGATGGTAATCGGAGAGCAGACGATCCCTTACGCCGGCGTTTTGGTTCCCAAGACAACACGCACTTCATGACCCAATGCGTCGTCGCGCAACGTCACGATTTTGTCGGGCACGGCAATCCCATCTACCTCGACGAGGACAACTCCGTGGGAACAATGGTCGGGATTCTCCACCGCGATGCGATAAGTTGTGTTCTGGAAACGGTATCGCAGTTGGAAGCCGGCCCAATCCGTCGGTATCACCGGATTGATCCTGAGCTTGTCGCCGCAGCGTTGGAATCCCAGAATTTCTTCGAGCCAGACGCGATACGTCCAGGCCGCCGCGCCGGTGTACCAAGTCCAGCCACCCCGCCCAACGTGGCCGGCTAAAGAGTAAACGTCGCCCGGGATGACGTACGGCTCGACTTTGTAGCGTTCGCAATCCTTCTCGTCGCGGGCATGCTCAACAGGATTCAGCATCCGCAAGAGTCGGACGGCTCTATCGCCATCGCCCTGGCGGGCAAAAGCCATGGCCACCCACGTGGCGGCATGCGTGTATTGGCCGCCGTTTTCCCGCACGCCGGGCGGGTAACCCTTGATGTAGCCAACATCGGCGGTGGTTTTGTCGAATGGCGGAGTAAAGAGCAAAATTAGATCATCGGCTTCACGCACAAGCTTTTCCTCCAGCGATCGCAGCGCGACGTTTACGCGATCCGTGTCGCCTGCGCCGGAAATGGCAGCCCAGCTTTGCGGGAGCGAATCGATGCGGCCTTCGGCGTTCTCCCTGGATCCGAAAGGCGTGCCATCGTCAAAGTATCCCCTGCGATACCATGCTCCGTCCCAAGCTTGAGCGTCGACGGTTTGTGCGAGTTGGGCGGCGCGGGTGCGACAGCCCTGCGCTTCGTCATGGAGTTCGCGCAGGGCGAGCAATTCTGCGAAATCTCTAAGGACACAAATTTCAAACCAGGCGAGCCAGACGCTCTCGCCCTTACGGCCCAGTCCAACCCGGTTGAGGCCGTCGTTCCAATCGCCTCCTCCGATCAGCGGGAGTCCACGCGGACCGGCGGTGGCCGAGCGCGCGACGGCGCGGCGGCAATGCTCAAGCAGCGTACCCTCCGTGGGGGAGGCGGCCGGAATCGAGAGGCTTTCCGTCTGCTGGGCCTCGAGTGGTTTGGCTTCGAGGAACGGGACTATTTGATCGAGAATGGCCGCGTCGCGAGTGGTGCGGACGTAGTGCGCAGTAACAAAGGGGAGCCAGAGGAAATCGTCGGAGATTCGGGTGCGGACACCCGCGCCGGACTCTGGATGCCACCAATGCTGGACATCACCTTCCACGAATTGCCGCGCGGCTGCGCGCAGGATGTGGTCGCGAGCCAGGTGTGGCGCGGCGTGCACGAGGGCCATCACGTCCTGCAACTGATCACGGAACCCGTAAGCGCCACTCGATTGATAAAGCGCTGAGCGACCCCAAACTCGGCAGCTGAGGGTCTGGTAAAGCAACCAGCGGTTGAGCAGAAAGTTCGTGGAAAGCTCGGGTGTTTCCATTTCGATCGTGCTTAGGAGCCGTTCCCACCAATTGCGCGTTTCCTGGAATGCGGCTTCGACGTTCGCAGGATCGCGAAAGCGAGCAACGAGTCCACGTGCTTTTTCTTCGTCGTCCGCCTGCCCGAGAAGAAAAGTCATTTCGGCGGTGTCTCCCGGTTCAATCTCAACTACCATCTGCACGGCCGCGCAGGGGTCGAGGCCGGCGCCAACGTCGCCGGTCAATCGTTCGTGCCCCATCGCGGCCGGATCGCGCAGCGAGTGGTTACGCCCGATGAATCCGGCGCGATCAGCGGTGAACGAACCAGGCGTTGGAGCCGAAGTGGCAAACGTGATGCATTCGCAAAATTCCGGGTTGTAGGAATTACGGGCAAACAGGCTCTGGCTTTGCAAATCCCATTTCGTAACGATATGCATACCGGTTTCCTCTGGATCGGGTCCGAGAACGAGAGTGGCGTAGGCGGTGACAGTCAGCTTTCGTCGGCGCGACGAATTGTTGCGCAACCGCAGCCGCTGCAAGCGAACCGGCTGTCCCCCGGCATCATCGACCGGCACGAAGGTGAGCAGATGTTGTTCGATCGCGTGGCTGTTGTGTTCAAACATTGTGTAGCCCTGACCGTGTCGCGCACGATACGCGTCCTTCTCCCAAATCGGTTTGGGTGTCGGCGACCACACGACACCGATCTCATCATCGCGAATGTAGATGGCGGTTCCGGGTGGATCGGAGATCGGATCGTTGAACCAAGGCGTGAGACGATCGTTCTGGCTATTGCGGCCCCAGACACATTCCGCGCCGGACTCGGAAATCAATGCGCCGAACTTCGGATTCGCCATGATATTGATCCAGGGAAGCGGCGTGCGTGTGCTTGGCCCCAGATAAATTACGAATTCCTTCCCGTCCTCGGTAAAGCCGCCGACGCCGTTAAAGTATTTCAGTTCCATGAAAGGCAGAGGTGCAGAAGGCTCTTCGCGGAACTGGCGCCCAGGCGCTAGCTGCCGCGGTTTCGAAACTGCGGGGGCGGTCGCGGCAAGTTGTTGGCGCAATGTGCCGCGAGCTGCGACCAGAACCATCCGTGCCGCCGCTTGAAGCGCGATCAGCTCCTCTTTTGAAATTTTTGTCGCCGACCGGAGATACACCCCGCCGGGTTGATCGACACCGGTCAAGTGCGCCTGCGCTTCGGTCAGTCGGCGCAGATTTTCGGTCAATGGTTCGTCGTAACTCGGCAGTTCCTCGCTCACGAGAACGAGATCGACCTTCAGGCCGCGCAGGTGCCAGAAAGTATGTGCGGTCAATATCTCTCGCACGATTTCCATGTCACGGAGATGACCAATCATGACGACGACGATCGGCAGATCCCCCGAAATGCCTTGTCGCCAAAGCGCTCGCTGACCCTCGGCGCGGCGGCCGAGACGCGCCGGCGGCGGTCGGAGTTGGGCCTGTGGAAAGATAATGAGGCCTGCCAGTTGTTGAAAGGTTTGCGCGTCGGCTCGGCGGATATGGAGCCGACGCATCTCCAACTGGGAATGCGTCCAAGCGGTCTCAAACGCACGCGCACAAGTGTGAAACTCAGAGTAGCGCTCCGCCAATGTGACAACACCTTCACGGGAGTCTGCCACCACTGTAACGAGCGCGAACTGAAATCGTTGGTTAGGCAGAATCGTGACGCGCCGGCGCAGACTGAAGATCGGATCGAGCACGGCGCCGATGCTGCTGGTTAGGTGGCGGGTGAGCGCTTCGGGATTTTCCAGCGTGCGGCCTCGGCCGAGAAACTGGGCGCGATCGGTTTCAAATTCCGCCGCCTCGATCGAAGATTCTGGGACCATGAGGTGCGCGGCCCAGACAGGCCGGTCGTCGGAACCCCGGAGGCGGCGCCGGGCGACTAGGGCTTCGCAACGGGGCAGCCACTCAGTTTCGATGAAGAGCTTGTTGAAAGCGGGATGTGCGCGATCTGTCCGATGCGGCGCAAGAGCCAGCTCCAAGTAACTCGTCAGCTCCAGCTCGCATGTTTTGCGCGATGTGTTCACCAAAGTCACGCGCCGGACTTCCGCGTCGTCTTCCGCGGAGACGACAATTTCCGTGATCGTCTCGCACGGTCCACTTCTTCGCCGAAACTCTGCCTTGTCCGGGGTGAAATTCCAGGTGTAACGGCGCTCAGGAGATCTCACCGGTTGATGGGTGTTGCTCCAAGTCGTTCCGCTTTCCAAATCCCGGATGTAACAAAACGAGCCCGACACGTCGCAGGTGGCGTCGGCGCGCCAGCGCGTCACGTCCAAGTCCAGCCAACGCAGGTAGCCGCCGCCGGAATTGGTCACCGTAACGGAGCAGGTTCCATTGGAGAGAAGATGAGTGCGCGGCGAAGCGATGTCCGGCGTTTGCGCCAAAGCGGGGGCGCCGACCGTCGCGATCGTCTGGCGCACAGGTCGTTCTTCATGTGCCTCACCGGTGGTCGGCAAAATTTGTTCCGGGATGTGCTCGTGTAAGAGCGGCTCGGTGGCACGAATACGCGGATCGGAATGAAACCGCCTCCGCATCGCGTTGTCATGTAAGGCGTTGCCATAAGCCAGGAGCGACATTCCCTGGTGATGAACCATGTAACAGTGGATAATGATTCCCGCAGCGCCGTCGAGTTCCGTGCGTCGCGAATAATCGATCGCTTCGTAGTACCCGTAGTCTGCGAGCAGCGCTGAGTCGCCCAGATTTGCGAGCCGCCGCAGATTCTTTATCGCGGCGGCCGGTTCCACGCCGAGAGCAAGCGCGGCGGCATACGGTGCGACCACCAGGTCTTCGTCCTGCCCACGCTTCAAAGCCAGCGCCGGTACGCCAAAGGCTCGGTATTGATAAACGTTGTGTCGGTCGAGCGCACTGAAGGCGGATTCCGAAATGCCCCACGGCACGCGGTTTTGCCGGGCATAGCCAATCTGACAGCGCACTGCGTCGTAACAGGCGCGATCGAGCAGCGAATTCTCATGCGTCTGAGTGAACAACAGCGGCATCAAATATTCGAACATCGTCCCGCTCCAGGACAGAAGCGGCAGCCGCCCGTATGCGGACCCAAAGGGCCGGCTCAAAGCCCACCAATGTTCTACTGGCACTTCTCCGCGCGCGATGGCCAGGAAACTCGTTAAGCGCGCTTCGCTAGCGAGCAGATCGTAAAACGAGGTGTCAAGCCGGCGCTCAGCCACCTGATACCCAATGGCAAGCATTCGCCGTTCCTCATCGTACAGAAATCGCAGCCCCATGCCGCCTTCAAGTTCCTGGCTCTGGGCGATCAATTCGTCCAATTGCGCGAGCTGCTCCGAGGCGTTCCGGCGCGAACGGTCAGCCTCTGTGACGAGAAGGTCGAGCCACTCGCGCACGTCGCGAGATATTTCCTGGTCCTCTCGCCTCTGATAAAAAGGAAGCAGCGGCACCAACCCAGAGATGCCCTCGATGGCAATGTTGTGTAGCGAAAAGGTGGCCGCGAGCGCTTCCCGCCGGGATTCGTGCGTCGCTTCGCCTAGCGACATCAATTGCGCGGGCGGCGACATCAGAATTTCCACCGGCCGAAGATATTTATCGATGACGCCATTCCACGCCGCGACCTGCTTCGAAATTTGTTGCGCCCAATAAGCGCGCGGATCGGTTTCTTGTCCGCGGTAGTGGAGCAGAAGATCCTGCGCGGGCTGTCGAGCTGCCCTTATTCGTAGAATGATTTCTTGCAAATTCGCCGGCCGGTCCCTGGTGAGACCCTCCAAGCGAAGAAACGCCAAAGGGCGTTCCGCTTCTTCGTGGTTGGGTGCGATTTGACGAAGCACGCCTAGAGTGTCTGCTATTCCTCGCAAAGCGGCGTCATCCAGAAGGGGACGCGCGGCCAACTCATTACAACTGGTTTCGAAAGTCCAGAGGCTGGCAACCAAATTCCCGCTGTCGACAGCGGAGACGTAGCGTGGACGCAAAGGCTCCAGCGTGCTCAGGTCGTACCAATTAAAAAGATGGCCTTCGAAACGCTCGAGGCGATTCAGGGTTTCAAGCGTGCGGAGGTTGCGCTCCACCAAATCATCGATGGTGATGTAACCGAAATCATTCGCCGACACCGTCGCCAGCATGGACAGACCAATGTTCGTTGGTGAAGTGCGCATGAAAATTTCCCGTCTTGGCGTTTCCTGGACATTGTCAGGCGGCAACCAGGACGTCTGTGGTCCGACAAAATCATCGAAGTATCTCCAAGTTCGTCGCGCGACGGCGCGCAGGAATCGGCGATCATCTGACGTTAGCGTCCCGCCACGCCAACTCTTTGCCAGCCGATTGATCACCATCACCGCCACGGGAAAGAGAGCCCCCAATAAAAGGAAGGGGGCGGCAGCTACCATCGCCGCGGTTCCCCGCGACATCGCGCCGACAAACAGGAGCACGCAGGCAGCGGGAATCCAAAGCCTGCTGAGAATAAATTGCAGTTGCCGACTTCTCGCGCGCCGGTGAGCGTCTGCCGCAGTCTCCCATTCCAGCAGCAGCCGATGCGACGTCGTTCGCCGGTAAATGACGCGAACAATCGCATCGAGCGCCATTGCGGCATTATCCGCCAGAAAAATAACCGTCAGCATGACGCGCAGGAGACGGTCGCGCGGGTCGCGCCAAAATCTCGTTCCGGGCGGCGGCGGATGGAACAATAGCGCAAGGAAAGCATTTAGGACCGGCCACAACATCAGGCCCGCGATGATCGCGCTCCAAAGAATCGGAGCAGGTGTCCAAAACCAACCGACCAGGAGGAGGGCTATGATCGCCGGTGGCACCAGACTCCGGCGCAGATTGTCGAAGATCTTCCAACGATTGAAAGCGGAAAGCGGATTGGGTTCCATCCTGCCGCTGCCCACGGGCACGCAAGACTTGAGCCAGTCAATGATTTGCCAGTCGCCGCGAATCCAGCGGTGCTGCCTACTCCACCAGGCGATGTAACTATTCGGGAAGACGTCCAGTAGCTCAATGTCCGTCGCCAGTCCCACGCGGACATAACATCCTTCCAGTAGATCATGGCTCAACAAGTGCGCCGTTGGAAATCGTCCTGATAAGAGGCGGTGAAACGTCCGCAAGTCGTAAATGCCCTTGCCGTGATAACTGCCTTCTGCGAACAAATCCTGGTAAACGTCGGAGACCGCGTGCGTGTAAGGATCAATCCCGCGCGGATCAGCAAAGATGCGTGAGAACCATGTGGCCGTTGCGCTCGGAAGCGACGCGCTGACGCTAGGTTGAATGACCGTGTATCCGCGAACTACCTGGCGACCATCTGGTGAGAGCCGCGCCTGATTCAGTGGATGCGCGAGAGTTTCGATCATCCTCCGGGCGGTGTCGCGCAGCAGTTGGGTATCGGCATCCAAGGTGATGACAAAGCGAACCCCTTCGAGCTGCGTACGATCGCCCGCGTAGAGAAATCCCTCCAGTTCGGGCGTGGATTCGCCGATGAGAAATTGATTGAGTTGCTCAAGCTTGCCGCGCTTGCGCTCCCAGCCGATCCAGCGTTGCTCGCTCTCGCTCCACACGCGACCGCGATGGAAAAGAAAGAAGTGCCCCGCTCCGTGTCGGCGATTCAATTCCTCGATACCGCGTGCCACGATGTCGATATATTCTGCGTCCTCCGGCATGCTCTGCCGCGGTGCGTCAGAAAAATCTGACAGGAGTGAAAAGCGCAGATTCGGATCCGTGTTTCCGAGGTAATGAATTTCAAGGCGGCCGAGTTGGTTTTGGATCGCGCTCGGAGTGGTCAGCAGCATCGGCACTACCACCAGCGTGCGGCAATCATCGGGGATGCCTTCTTTTTCGAAGGACATTTTCGGCAAAACCTGCGGCGGCAGGAGCGAGGTCACGAAATAATTCGCGACCAGCACCGCTAGCTCACTCGCAGGCAAGAGTAGCAGAAGTCCCAGGAGCCCCAGTGTCACCCAAGGCACCAACCCAGCGACGAAAAGGAGAGGAGCCGCCACTAAGGCGGCCATGAGCAGCAAAAGGCTTCCGAAGTACGCGCTCGTCGCATGGTCGCGAATCCATCGGCGCGATCGTTCCGCCAGGGAAACTCTGGCACCGGTAGCCTGCTCGAGCACCGGCCGACCCGCGTCAATCAGGTAATAGCCGACATGGCGCGCAACTTCGTCCTGCGCGGCCTTCGCCAGCGCGAGGGCGTGATCGATAGTTTTTTGTTCCGAACAATTTGACCATCGGGCGATTTCCTCCACCGCGCTCCGGCATCGATCACGCGTCTCAAAATCCATCCGGGCGTAAACGCCGGCCGGATCTGCAGCCAACTCGCTGTCCGCCCAGCTGGTCGATTGGAAAAGTTCCCGCCACTGGATTTGCGCAAGGCGGCGACAACTATTGATTGCATTGGTAAGGGCGGTCTGCTGTACGGCTTGGTGCCGATGTTCCTGCTGCATGACCTCGAGCAGCGGTGAACGGAGCGAGCGTTCCAGCCAGCCGCTCACCACTGGGAGCGCTCCCTCGTCGTCGTAGAGATGCGCCACCAGTTCGCTCGCAAAATGCGGCGTCGGCTCCGGATACCGTTCCACGAGTTCTTCCATTATTTTGAGCAATCGCGGTGAGCTGTGACGGGCGGCGGCGATGAGCCGATTTGCCCAGAAATCGGCCTCCTCGCTTTCTCTTTGCTGTTGGTCGACCTGTATCGCGAGCGTGCGAAGACATTCGAGCAACTGCAATCGCAACATCAGCGGAAGAGCCCAGAGTTCTCCGATATCCAGTGGCGTGATCGCTTGAAACGCGCTCAAAAATCTCCGGATGATCTCGGGCTCCAAAGCTCCGTCGGTTTCGGTGACCATTTCCGCGGCAACCTGATAAACCCGGGGCAGCCCGGCACCTGGGCCGCTGGCGATCAGAGGCAGCTTTCCATAATATTTTTGCGGGAGACTCTTGCGCAGATCGGCCACCTGTTCGCGAATCAAATAAGCGTTATCGAGCAGCCACTCCGCCGAAAGCGTGAAGGCGTGGTGCGCCTCAGCCGACATGGTGAGACTCATGTTCGTCCATTCCAGCGCGTTCTCGATTTCGAGTAACCGGTGCAGGAAAGATGGCCCCCGCGGCTTCGCTGTGCGGCTGACCGCGATTGCGTGTGCAAGGCTAGCCGCCTTTTCCACCAGACGCTGACTCGAAGACAGTTCATGACTTAGCGGTCTCGCGGTCGATTCGATAGAGAAAGGTGGCGGCGGATAAAAACCGAACGTCACCGGCGCCTCGGCTTCCACTCCCCGTAAAATCGCCAGCACGCGCGAGGACTCGCTCGCTCCGACTTCAGCTAGAACGACCGTTTCATTCGGCAGGATCGTGTTCGTGAATCTCGCGAAGCTCTCCGAATCGACATGCTCCCGAAGCAATTGGATGAGAATCCAGCCGGTGATTGCACCCGCTAACGCAAACGCAGCGAATGGCAGGACTAACCCGACTGGCCGGTAATCGGCCAGCATTCCGCGCTGCCAGAAGATAAACGCGCCAAGGGCCAGACCAAGAACCGAAGCGGCGGTCGATCCGGCGATCACCGAAATCCCATGTTCTTCGACCCGCTGCCGGCCTTTGGCCGAAGCGTGGATCGCGGCGGCGCGGCGAAACCGAGCGCGATGGAGATTCTGCAGTACCGCCCGACCGGCTCCCAGGCTTTGGAAAATGCCGACCACCAAAACGCGATGGCCATTCTTCCGCCAAAATCTCATACCCAATCTTACAGGATATAGCCAGTTGGGAATATCGACGCGAGTGTTTGCACTTGGCCCGCTAAATTGTCCAAAACTCGGAGTGCATAACCGGCTCTCAGCAGTTCATCGGCCCCCCGCGACCCGACAAAACCTGCCCTTGCAGTAACCCGCACGTTTCTTCGGCATGGATTTGTAAAAATCTGTGGCGCAACAGGTCGCTCGGAGACTTTCAGAAAGGCCCCGACGAATGTTTACAACGTATTCGGCCAAGAACAGGCCGACACGCGTTGTTAATGTGTGAAAATGCGAATTCTGATCTCGAATGATGACGGTATTTATAGTCCGGGGATTTTGCCGCTGGCGAAAGCGGCAGTGCGTTTTGGTGATGTGCGCATCGTGGCGCCGGATGTCGAGCAATCGTCAATGAGCCATGCGATCACCTCATCACGGCCATTGCGGTTCAAGCGTGTTCATGTCGGGGAGTTCGAGGCGTACAGCGTCAACGGCACGCCTGCGGATTGCGTCGCCCTCGGCACGCATCGCTGGGAACACGTCGACCTTGTTCTTTCAGGCATCAATCTCGGCCTCAACCTTGGAAACTCATGCTGGCATTCCGGCACGCTGGCAGCAGCGAAACAGGCGGCACTACTTGGGTCGCGTGGCATCGCTTTCAGCACAGACGTAAGCGACAATCGTGAGCCGGATTTTTCAGCGCTCGAGCCTTACGTGGCCAAGGTGCTCGATCTGGTGATGCCAAACAAAACGCTGTCTTTAGTGAATGTGAACCTTCCCGAGAAACCGAAAGGCATTCGTTGGACGCGCCAATCCGTGCGGCACTACGACGGCAAAGTCGTACCCGACAAGGATCCAATGGGACGCTCGATCTTTTGGTTCACGGTCATTCCATTACAAGGCGCCGCGGAAGGGACTGACCGCTGGGCAGTCGAACACAAGTGGGTGTCGATTACCCCGCTGCGTCTCGATCTTACTGATGAAGCAGACCTCGCTCGAGCGTTAGCGCTCTCGCACCCGCCAGCGACAAAGGCGATCCGCAAACGACTTGGTACTACACGCGCGCGGAAGCAAAGGCGTTAAAAAGGGCAGCTCGCTCATCAAAATTGCGGTCATGGGGAACCAGACGACACAAGGGCTCCGATTCCTATGCAACATTCGCCTTCGTGACTGATGTCTCTCAATCGACCCAACAACTCAGAAGTGTACGACACTGCGGAGCAGTTCCACATCCTGGTAGATAGCGTCGAGGAATACGCGATCTACATGCTCGATGCGAGTGGCAATATAGTGACGTGGAACACAGGCGCACAGAAAATCAAAGGGTACACAGCCGAGGAAATTGTCGGGAAAAACTTTGCGTGCTTCTACACGGCGGATGACGTCGCGGCGGGAAAGCCGCAGCGCAATCTCCGCGAAGCAGCCCGTCGAGGATATATTCGGGATCAGGGCCTGCGCGTCCGCAAAGATGGATCGACTTTTGAAGCCGAAGTAGTGCTCACGGCACTGATCGACGAGAAGCGCAACGTCCGCGGATATTCCAAGGTCACACGCGATATCACCGACCAGGTTCGCAGCCGGGAATTTGAAGCGGAAAAAATCGCCGCGCAAAAAGCGAGCAAGGCCAAGGATGATTTTCTCGCGGCGCTCAGCCATGAACTACGCACGCCGCTGACGCCCGCCCTGGCAGCAGCAACCTACCTGGGAGATAACGCCGAAAAACTTCCGCCGGAGTTCGTACAGGATGTGCAAATAATTAAGCGCAATGTGCAATTGCAGGCACGTCTCATCGACGATCTGCTCGATCTCACCCGCGTCACGCGCGGCAAGCTTCACCTCGATCTCGAAGGTTGCGACGCGCACACTGTGATTCGTGATGCAATCGAAACCGCAAGTTCAGCCATTGCGGCAAAAAAGTTAAAACTCTCGACCGAACTCAACGCGAAACAGCATTACATCCTGGCGGATTGTATCCGACTTCAACAGGTGTTTTGGAACTTAATCAACAATGCCGTCAAATTCACGTCAGAGGGTGGCCAGATCGCGATCCGCACGTTTAACGATGAGAGTGACTGCTTTCACTTCGAGATAGCGGACAACGGGATTGGAATTGAACCAGAGCGGCTGGCGTCGCTTTTTAGGCCGTTCGAACAGGCGGATGCTTCCGTGAACCGTCAATTTGGAGGTCTCGGGCTGGGTCTCGCAATTTGCAAACATCTTGTTGACCTTCACCAAGGCACGATCGAAGCGGAGAGTCGAGGCCGGAGCTTTGGCGCCACTTTTAAGGTGACGCTTGAAACGATGTCGGAGGAAGTTGCGAAAACCGCTCTGGATTCCAAGGGTCCAAAGCATGCGCCGAAGCCGTTACGCATCCTGCTTGTAGAAGACCACCAGGACACGCGACATACGTTGTCGCGCCTGCTAACCCATTTCGGTCATCAGGTCGTTACTGCAGATAACATACAGAAGGCGCTGGAAATTCTCGCGTCCGGATCCATCGATGTGCTGTTATGTGACATCGGTCTTCCTGACGGAACAGGTTACGAAGTGATCTCGCGAGCTGGCGAGAAGCGGCCAAACAAAGCCGTCGCGATCACCGGGTTCGGCACTGAGGAGGACATTCGGCGCTCCAGGGAAGCGGGATTCGATCTTCACCTGGTTAAACCAATCGACCTGCATGAGCTGCAAACTGTTCTCGAAAAAGTCGAGACCTAATTGGTTCGTCTGCCCGTAAACCGCTGCAAGCTCCCGCACGACTGACTTTGGTTCTTTGGCGTCGCGGATGCGATTCGCTCGACGACGCGTTGCATGAATTGTATGTCGCCTCTGTGAAACATCCATAGCTGGCGTTTGACAGAAACGCCCTGCAGTTTGGTGCGTGCGAATTCCGTCAGCCGCATCTAGAATTGGCCTGCGATGGTTTCGATTAATCGAGATGTGCTCACGGAAAGCGTTCTCGCGGGCGAACGGATTTCGACAGACGACGTGCTCCAGTTGTATCGCTGGCCACTTGAGGAACTGGGCGCCCTTGCGAACGCCAGACGGGATCTGGCAAAGGCGAAAAGTTATGGCGGCCACGGGCGTGAGATCGTGACCTATATCGTCGATCGGAACATCAATTACACCAATGTCTGCAACGTTTACTGCAAATTCTGCGCGTTTTATAGGACGGAACGAGACGAAGACCATTACGTGCTTTCGTTCGAGCAAATCGATCAGAAGTTGGACGAACTTTCTGCGGCGGGCGGGGTTCAAATCCTGATGCAGGGCGGCCACCATCCGAAATTGCCGTTCCAATGGTACATCGATCTATTGCAGCACATCCGGCAGAAATATCCGCACATTAATATCCATGGATTCAGCCCCCCGGAGTTTCAACATTTCGCCGAAACCTTTCGCATGCCCTTGCGAGAGGTGATTTCGGAATTCAAGAAAGCCGGGCTTGGCTCAATTCCGGGCGGCGGCGGTGAAATTTTGGTGGATCGAGTGCGGAAGAAGATTTCGCCGTTAAAGATCAACAGCGATGAATGGTTAGAAGTGATGCAGGTAGCGCACGAGCTTGGATTGAAATCGAGCGCGACGATGATGTTCGGTCACGTCGAGACAATCGAAGATCGAGTCGAACATTTGCGACGCATTCGCGATCAACAGGACCGCAGCGGCGGATTCACCGCGTTTATTTGCTGGACCTTTCAACCGCAGCATACGGTGCTGAAGGTGAACCAGCCGACCGGCGTCTCGGAGTATCTCCGGACACAAGCGCTGGCCCGGATTTTCCTCGACAACATTGAAAACGTCCAAAGCTCCTGGGTCACGCAAGGTCCGGGGATCGGCCAGATCGCGCTGCGATATGGCGCTAACGATTTCGGCTCGGTAATGATGGAAGAGAATGTGGTGAGCAGCGCCGGGACAACATTTCGGCTTACCGCCGCGGAAATTGAATCGCTCATTTCCGATGCGGGGTACGAACCGCGCCGGCGCAATAATTGGTACCAACTCTTGAATTAACAGTCCGAGCCAACGTCATGGACAAACGGCCCAATTCCGCGAAAATCTCACCTTGACGATTGGCAGCTTCTTCCCGATATAGCTCGCTTGTCCTGCGTGGGTACGTTGCGCGGGGCTGCGCTTCTTAACCTATGAGATACGTTTCTAGATGGATGCGCCCCCCGCGGTTTGCAGTTTGGGTGGCCTCAATCTGTGCATTGTTTGGCGCGCTAATCGCGCGCGCGCAAGCGCCCCAATCAGCGCCGGCACCTCCGATCATTCGCTCCATCGACGTGCAGTACACTGGCGCGCAAGCGGTCAGCAAAGAACGGATTCTGGCTCAAATGCGCACAAAAGTGGGGCAACCGTATTCCAGCCAAGTGGTCGAGCAGGACGTCGCGGCACTTTATAAGACCGGCGCCATTCGGAACGTTCGCATTTTTGCGCAGCCCGAAGGCGATGGAGTCAAGGTGATCGTTGCCGTGCAGACACGTGCCATTCTACGCGAGATCGAAATTACCGGAGCCGAACGGATCAAACCAAAGAGATTGCGGAAAGAAATCAAATTGCCACTCAACCGCGCGGTTGACGAACAACAACTGGAAGAAGCGCGTCAAAAAATCATCGACGTGTATCAGGGGCAGGGATTCACTGACGTTAGCGTTCAGTTTCGTGTTGATCCGATTGATGAAAAGCGTGGCACAGCGCGCGTTGTTTTCACAGTCAATGAAGGCGTCAGAGGAGCGGTGAAGCAGGTCCAGTTCGAGGGAAACGCCCACTTCAGCGAGAAAGTCTTGCGCAAACAAATGAAGACGCGCGGCCGGTCGCTAATTTATTTCGTGGATAAAACCGGCCGTTTGGATGAGGTCCAGCTGGAACAGGACATGGACAAACTCCGCGAGTTTTACCAAGACCACGGCTACATCGATGTGGAAATAAAGACCCCCCGCAGGGAACGCACCGAGAAGGGTCCGATGATCATTACAATCCCGATTGTCGAAGGCCCGCAATATCACGTGCGAAAGCTGACCATTTCCGGCTATCAAAACACCACCGAGGACAGAATTCGCAAGCTGTTAAAGATGAAGGAGGGCAGCGTCTATTCGCCGAAACAGCTGCGCGATGATGCCAAGGCGGTGGCGGACGCATACGGCAGTGGCGGTTATGTTGATCTCGTAGTTTTGCCGGAAGGCGCGCCGGCGGGTCCCGTGCAGATCGATGTGCATTATAAAATCGACGAGGGCGTCCGCTCGTTTGTTAACCGGATAAATATCGAGGGCAACACGCGCACCAAGGACAAGGTGATCCGTCGCGAAGTGCTCGTTGCTCCCGGGGACGTTTTCAACACTGTTCGCGTGGATCTGACCAAGAAACGGCTGGACAACCTGGGGTACTTCGCAAAGGTAGAGACCTACCCGGAAGAAACGGACATCCCTGGCCGCAAAGATCTCACGATCCTGGTGCAGGAAAAACGAACCGGGTCGCTAAGCTTCGGCGGTGGCTTCAGTACGGTTGACAAGCTGGTCGGGTTTGCCGAACTCACCCAAGGTAATTTCGATCTTTTCAACTGGCCTTCCTTCACCGGAGGAGGCCAAAAATTCCGCTTGCGTATCCAGTACGGCACTCAGCGGAAAGATCTCATTATGACCTTAACCGAACCGTACTTCCTCGATCGACGCCTCGCGCTTACCGGTCAGCTTTTTTACACCGAAGCAAATTATTTGAGCAACGAATATAACCAGCGCAATTACGGATTCATGATCGAGATGCGGAAACCGCTCAATGCTTACACGTACGGCACTCTGGGATATACGCTGCAGGACGTCGATATTTTTGATGTGTCTGGCAGCGCATCTGACTTCATCCAGTCGCAAGCGGGCTCGACTCTCGAGAGCAAGGTTTTTGCCAGCATTGTGTTTGATTCGCGCGATAACCCTTTGCTCTCGCGCCGTGGCCAACGGATCACCTTTTCGCCGCTTATCACCGGTGGTTTTCTCGGAGGCGACATCCAGCTTTACGGACTGGATCTGGAAGGGTCGAAATATTTCCATCTGCCGTGGGACACCATTCTGCTGATCAACGGCGAAATCGCGACGGTAAGCCATTGGGGCCCCGGCAGCGGCGTTCCAATTTACGAGCGGCTCTATCTTGGTGGATCAAACAATCTCCGCGGCTTTCCATTTCGCGAGGTCGGTCCACAGGATGAGAACGGCGAACCGACGGGTGGTCAATCCATGGCGCGGACAACGATTGAATGGACTTTCCCGATTATCGAAAAAGCGCGCGGCGCAGTTTTTTACGACACCGGTTTCGTGAACACCAGCTCATGGGCGTTCGGGTTTAACCACATCGCTTCAGACATCGGTGTGGGAATCCGGCTTGATTTGCCAATTGGCCCGCTGCGCCTCGATTATGGGTACCCATTACTGCGTGACGGCTACCATGGGGGCGGTCATTTCAACTTCAATGTGGGCTATCAATTTTGAACGAATATATCTGGTTGCAGTCTAACCGGATTCCGCTCAGGGTATGGTCTGTTTTATGAAAAAATCTCTGTCCATATTGTCTGCGCTGATGCTGGCCTTTCCGGTCGCGGTCTTTGCACAAGGCACGCTGAAAATCGGAACGGTCGATATGCAGCGCGCGTTCAAGGAATACACCAAGACCAAGGATGCGGAAGCTAAAATCAATGATGCGAAAAATGCCGCACGCAAAGAATACGACGACAGGGCGGAAGATTACAAAAAGGCGCTCGACGAAATCAATAATCTGAACAAGCAGCTCGAGTCACCTGCCCTGAGCGCGGATAGGAAGACGCAAACGGCAAAAGATCGTGATGACAAGATTGCCAAGATCAAGAACATGGAGCGAGAGATCAGCGATTTCCGTCAAACGCGCGAACGGCAATTACAGGAACAGTTGATGCGGATGCGCGAGGGAATCGTAAAGGAAATCACCGATGTTGTGATGGAGAAAGTCAAAGCAAACAATTTTGACCTGGTATTCGACAAATCAGGAATGAGCATCAATGGCGTACCGGTTTTGATGTACTCACACGACAACATCGATTTTACGAATGATGTGATTGCCGTTCTCAACAAACCGGGCCGCGCCACAGCTTCGACTGCAAAAACCGGGACAACTGCTTCTGCGACGCCAGCGAGAGCTTCGAAACCTTAACGCTGGAAGATTCTAATTAATACACGCGGGCTAAACTCGCGTGTATTTTTGCGTACAGTTAGCGACCGCTCACTCCATGCAGTGTGGGCGGCGGCCAAAGTCCCAGAATGCGTATTCGAATCAAGTTGCGACCGACACCGTGCGTGATCGCGCTGTTAGTCGCGCTCTTTGCTGGTTCGCTGTCGGCCAATTGGGAGGCGACCCTTAGCAAAGAGCCGGCTGGAAATTTTCCGGAACTGCGGCCCCTGCGTGCATCGTATCGGTTCGGGTGGTCTGGGCTCACCGCAGCAACCGGTGACGTTCACTTTAGCAAGCCGACCGGCGACAAATTTCAGTTCGACGGAACGGGCCGAACGATTGGCTTTGTTCGCGCGCTATGGAAATTGGACGTGAACCATCGGGCAGTCGCCAATGCGGAAACGCTGCATCCGATTGAAACGCAGCAGACAGAGAATTATCGATCGAAAAAAATCGTCACCAACCTCACTTTCACAGCCGCGGAAGTGACTCGGACAAGAACAGAAGGCGAAGGGGCCGCTGCCAAGACAACGACTCGCCAATTTAGTTTGCCTAACCTGTTCGACCTCCACTCGGCTGCGCTCTATTTGCGCAGCCAGCTGCTCAATGATCGCAGTGTCTATCGCATTGTAGTTTACCCCGCCACCAACGCTTATCTTGCTACCCTCAGCGTCGTCGGCCGGGAAAAAGTCTCCGTGCGCGCCGGCACTTACAACGCAATTAAACTTGATTTGAAGTTGAAACGCATCGGCAAGCATCTCGAGTTGGAGCCTCACAAGAAATTTCGTCGCGCGAGCATCTGGGTGTCGGATGATGCAGAGCGACTTCTGCTTCGCATTGAAGCGCAAATTTTTATCGGCACAGTCTTCGCCGACCTACAATCGGTGCATTTCGATGATCCAAGATAACGCATGCCGTCTCGCCCGGCGTGGCGAGCCGGAGCCGCGCGTTACGTTATTCAGGGACCCATTCCCCGCGGACAGGTGGCCCAGGACGCGCACGGCGCCGCGGCGGATAAAACATTGGCGCGCGTCCTCCGGGCAATAACTGGAGCGCCGCTAACGTTTCCAGATCGAGTCGGCCGGTTACCGGCAGCCGGGTGCGCGATTGATAGGCGCGCAAGGAAAATTCCATCGCTGGGCCGTACACTCCATTGATCTCGTCATGATAAAGGCCGCGCCGGGCTAGCGCGATTTGGGCCGAGAACACCACATTGCGTTGCACACCAGGAGGCGCAGCCTCGAATGGCGTGCCGGCAAGCACTCCTCCCGGTGAAGCGCCCGGCATAACCGGATTGGATGGATAAACTTGTTGGTCTTGCGGCGCGTTGCCGAACGCTTGAACCGGTGGAGCAGGCGTCGTATTCGCCGTTTCGTCGGCAGGTCCTTGGCCTGGTCTGGGGGGCGCAGCAGGGCGGGGCGACGCAGGCTTTGCTCCCGGTGGCTCGGAGGCGGAAGAGTCGATTCCAAGTGACTGAAGCGTCTCGGCATTGAGCTGCCCGCTAACCTGCAGTCCATTGCGAATTTGATAGCGGCGAATGGCTGCGGTTACATTCGCATTCATTTCACCGGTGACTTCCCCATAATAGAACCCTTGATCTTTCAACGCCTGCTGCGCACGTTCGACCAGCTGATCGGCGCGTATTAGCATGACAGACCCAAGAAAGATCACGGCAGCAATTTTTGTTGTCATTGCGATGTTATTTTGACGCGCTGCTTTTTCGCCTATTCAGCGTCTTCATCGGGCAGTCGCCGCCAGTGCTGACTTCCGCTGGCTCGCCGCGTCACGATAACGTAAAATGCCGTCGGCAACGGCCGCGGCAATCTGGTCGCGATAGTCCTCGCTACCGAGCTTGGAAATGTCTTCCTTGTTCGTGAGAAATCCGCCCTCAACCAAAGCCGCGGGAGAAGTCACATTCGCGATCACGAAAAATTGTCTGGCCTGTGTACCGCGATCTATGGCGCGCGTGCGCGCAACTAATGCTTCCTGGATAAATCCCGCGAGATTCTGGCTCTCTGGGTTCGGCGAATCCGAAAGCGGTCGCCACAGGAAAGGGAACCACGAAGCGAGTAACGAGCCTGCAGTGATTTGGTGCGCGGCGTAGTATGTCTCCACGCCGCTGGCCACTGGCTTATTGTCTTCGTTGAAATGAATGCTGATAAAAATGCAATTTCTCGCCCTATTTGCCAATGCTGCCCGATCCGCGAGCGAGACATAGGTGTCTCCAACGCGTGTCATCAATGCAGCGATTCCTTCCGAGTTCAGGAGCCGGTCGATCCGGCGCGTTACGTCGAGAGTGAGATCTTTTTCCAGCATGCCTCCGCACATTGCTCCCGAGTCGCGGCCACCGTGTCCGGGATCAAGAACGACTACTGCAAACGGTTTGGATGCAGCTGAAGGCGAGGTCGTTCTCGGCTGTGGTCCGGCCCTCTGTCGCTCCGTGCGATGGAGCTGCATCCAGACGAAGGATGCAACGATCAACAACAAGCCCGCCAGGGCCAGCACATTTCGAAGCACTCGTTTCATGCGTTACAGATTGAAGAAAATTTCTCTGCATAACCTTAATCGTGAATCAGCGACCGCAATTCCGTATCGGACAAAGAATGATAACGAATTGCTCTGCTCGAATCACGCTCGATCAGTGCCGCTTCGATTCCGCTATTGGAGAGCTTTTCCCGCCGATATCTTAACAGAGCGGCACGTTCGGGCAGCTCGCTTGTATCGCCAGCCTGCAAAGACATGTGCCCGATACTCCACGCGTCCAGCGCAGAGTTCAGCGTCGTCTGAAAGGTTGCATCCGGCGCATGCTGATCTTTCAGAAACGCTTCCATGAGTTCTCGTGATCGTCGCGTGCCGCTGAGCACTGCGAAATCCTGAGGCGCTTGCGCGTACGTCGCGCCATTAGTCGCGATCTCGCCGTCATACTCCACTCGTAAAAACAAGTCTTCCTCGGGCCGTCCGCCGACCTCGGCAAAGAGCATCCGCGCCAGGTAAGGCGGGCCATAAACTTGTTCAAACGCGCTCTTCATCACGGGACTAAGCGAATAATGCACCAGCCGCCGCAGTGAAACGTCTGCAGCCGATCGGGTGAAGCCTTCGGTGCTGGCCAGTTCAATCGCTGCCATTCGTAACCGCTCGATATCGCCGGGGTGACCAATCGCTCCCAATGCAATCCGATCGTAGATTTCAAAAATCTTCTGCCGCGTCTGGCTGAGGGTGAGAAACAGAATGCCATCGCGATACCCAAGCGCTGCGATGGGACTGCCGGGCGCGAGCTGTGCCTCGATATACTCGCGGCGATTGGCGATGGCTTCGACCCAACGATACGGCTCTTCGATCATGCAACTGTTTGCTTGAATACGGCAGCGATTTTGCTTTCCGGCAAAGTAGTGATGCCTTCGCGCGATACGATCTTGATGAGCGGATAAATTTTCCCGCTGCGATCCACGCCGCCAGTCGATGTGTCGGATTCCGCAGCGGTATCCAGCGCGCGCAATGCGATTGATACCGCCTCGTCTTCATTCAATTTGTGCAGCGGCTTCGCGCCCCAGTTGTTTTCATAATAAAGAATGCCGCGCACCGCAGGCGATCCCGATCCGGTTGCTGCGTAATCAGTCGCCTCGAATTGCGCGCCCATCGCGTCGTAAAAGTAAAGACGCGCCTCGGGTTTCGGATGAGAATCGTAAGTTGCGAAAATTGGTACCACTACGCCCACGCCTTGAATGACGAAGCCGAAATTGTCGCGCAACAGCTTCGACAAAGCGCGCACTTTTCCGTCGACGCTCATTTCCTGAAGTTGAGTTCGCCGGAAATATTGGAATGAGTGTTCCAGCACGCGCGCCATTTCCCACGCGGTTGCCGGCACGCCGGCAATGGCCATGATCGAATGCCGATCGATTTCCAGGACTTTGTCGGCACGATCGTAAACAACCGTGTTACCAGCTGTCGCGCGGCGGTCGCCCGCTACCAAAACGCCGCCTGAAAATTTGAAAGCCAGAATCGTGGTCGCCTCAGTCGGCTGCCACGTTTTTTGTGTGCCAGCCTGTGGAATCGGACTGATCGCCGCCGGGCCCAGCAAACCTTTGCGTCGCAGCAGCGCAGCAAAATCGCCGGCTGCCCCAGAAGAATTCTGGTCAAGCGCCACCGGTAAGGGATCCATTATTGACCCGTGCGCTGGCGATAGCGCTTCGATTGGTTGGGATCGACCTTGCGCATTTTTTTCAAGAGCTCCTTCGTGTCCGGCCTCGAAACGTCCGGCGAACGCGGCCCTCCGCCATCGCCTTGCTTTGGTCCCCACGGAGCCGGTTCCACCGGCTTTTGAATGCGCTCAGGCATAAAAAAATCTAAGAGCAAAATATTGGAAAGCAAGCCGCGCGCATCCGCCTCAAAGTGTCCGCCTCCGCACCCGCGAATGGTTTCGGGGCGGCCACCACAGAAAGCAAGTCCACTTTATGTTTGCTTCATTCTACTTTAAGTTTTTGCCA
>Ga0209267_1000844_pt1 | contig 21753 bp, 17 predicted proteins | sample GraSoiAngelo_137_FD_185894 | JGI IMG/M metagenome (GOLD analysis project Ga0209267, IMG submission 185894) | Grasslands soil microbial communities from the Angelo Coastal Reserve, California, USA - 14_0929_09_30cm (SPAdes) (version 2) | ecosystem: Environmental > Terrestrial > Soil > Grasslands ... | reverse complement strand
CGCGCGCGACCGATCGTCCGATCAGTTACTTCTTCCAGTGGGCGCACACGAATCGCCACGTCGTCTACTTCCAGGATCGTGACGGCGACGAGAACTGGCGCGCCTCGAGCGTCGAGGTCCGCGACGGCACCGTCGTGGCGCTCACGCCCCCGCACGGAGTGCGCGCCTGGGTGCAGGAGGTGAGCCAGCGCGTCCCCCGCCAGATGATCTTCTCGCACAACGAGCGCGACAAGCAGTTCTTCGACCTCTACCGTGTCGACGTGGTGACCGGGAAGTCCGTGCTCGTGTACGAGAACAACCAGTTCGCCTGGTTCGTGACCGACAGCGCGTTCCAGCTGCGGCTCGGCGCCCGGTACCTCAAGGACGGCAGTGTCGAGCTGCTCGAGCGCCGGCCCGGCGGGACGTGGGGGCGTTTCATCACGATCCCGCGCGGCGAGATCGACGCCACGCGGCTCCTGGGTTTCAGCGACGATGGCAAGATTCTGTACCTCTTCGACACGCGGGGGCGCGACAAGGCGGCGCTCGTCGCCATGGACATGGCGACGCGCCGGGCGCGGGTGCTGGCCGAGGACCCCGACGCCGATCTCACGAGAGCCTTCTTTCACCGTGTCACCCGGCGGCCGCTCGCGGGCGGCGCGATGGTCGACCGTCGGCGCTGGCACGCCGTGGATCCAGGCTTCGCGGCCGATCTGAAGGCGATCCACACATCGACGTCAGGCGATATCGATCTGATCGGGCTCAGCGCAGCGGCGCGTCGGGTCTTGGTGCTGGTCCAGCACGACGCCGCGAGCCCGGAATGGGTACTCTACGATCGGCCGACGCGTCGGGTCAGCCCGCTCCTCAAGGCCCGTCGGAAACTGGACGGCATACCGCTCCGGCCGCTCGAGCCGGTCTCGTTCGAGGCCCTGGACGGCCTGAAGATCCAGGGCTACCTGACGCGTCCAACGCCGGATGCGCGAAACGTTCCGATGGTCCTGGTGATCCACGGCGGCCCGTATCTCCGAGACGAGTGGGGCTTCAATCCCACGCACCAGTGGCTCGCCAACCGGGGCTACGCGGTGCTGAGCATCAACTACCGGGGCTCGACCGGCTTCGGCAAGGCCTTCGTGATCGCCGCCGATCGCGAGTGGGGCGGCAAGATGCACGACGACCTGGTCGCCGGCGTGAACTGGGCGGTCGCGCGCGGCATCGCCGACCCCAAGCGCGTCGGCTTCTTCGGGGCAAGCTATGGCGGCTACGCGGCGCTCACCGCCGCCACCAAGACACCGGAGGTGTTCGCGTGCATCGTCGACATCTACGGCATCGCCAATCTGCTGACCTTCATGGCGGCGATTCCGCCCTACTGGGCTCCGTCGTTCAGCGTGTGGAAGAATCGCCTCGGGGATCCGGACACGGAAGAGGGTCGGGCGTTTCTGCGGGAGCGCTCCCCGCTGACGCACATCGACCGCGCCTTCCGGCCGATCCTGATCGTGCAGGGGCTCGAGGACGTGCGCGTGACCCGCGCCGAATCGGAGCAGATGGTGGCGGTGCTGCGACGGCGCAACGTGCCGGTGACGTACGTCGTCTTCCCTGACGAAGGCCACGGTTTCGCGAAGCCGCAGAACCAGATCGCGTTCCGCGCGGTCACCGAGGCATTCCTCGCCAAGCACCTCGGCGGCGCCGCCCAGCCGATCGACCGCGCCCGCGACTTCGCCGGCTCGTCCCTCACCGTCGAAGTGGGCGCCGACCTCGTCCCCGGCCTCAGCGGCTAGCCGCTCGCAGCCTTCGCGCCTGCCGGCAGCGGACTTACGCGCGAACCGTCAGCCGATTTGGAGGGGAGCAGGCGGCCGAGAAGGGCCCAACTGCGAGGCGGCGGCCGAGGCCCGACTGAGGCGTATGCCGCATACGCCGCAGGGAGGGCCGAGGTCGCCAACGAAGCAGTTGGGCCCTTATCGCCCGCCTGCGGTCACGCCTTATTATACCGAGAGTAAATCTCGACGATCCGCTTGTCGCACTCCTCGAGGGCCTTAGCCGGCTCCCAGCTGTCGACCAGCACCCGCTGGATCATCTTCGGGATCACGTGCGTGTTGAGCACTTCACCCGCCGCGGGAGTCGGCGCGCCCGCGTAGCTCACCGGCACGCCGGTCTCGGCCATGTTGATGAAGTGTCTGAACTCGGGCTTTTCGCGCCAGAACGGCGAATCGAAGAGGCGCTTGTAGACCGGCACCCAGCGGCCGCCGGTCGACTGGATGATCTTGTCGTAGTTCGCGGGCTGCATGAAGTAGTCGATGAGCCCGCGGATATGGGTTCTTCTTGAACGCGCCGTAGGACCACGTGTCGATCTGATTGACGGTGCCCTTCGGTCCGGCCGGCACCGGGAAGAGCCCGGTCACCTTCTGCAGCTCCTTGTCGTTCGAGTCGAGGTAGGCGTAGATGCTCGACGGGTTCATCACGAACGCCGCCTGCTTCGACTGATAGGCCTTGTTGTTGCCCGAGTTGTCCCACGCGATCGCGCCCTGCGGGATGATCTTGTGCGTCTTGAACATGGCCTCGATGACTTTGACGCCGGCCACGTTCGCGGCCGAGTTCATGACGACTGTCTTGTTGTCGGCCTCGACCATCTTGCCGCCGTAGCACCAGAGCAGGTTCATCACGTTGTCGGTGGTGTCCTCGACGAGCCCCAGGCACATCCCAAAGGCGTAGAGCCGCGGCGGCGACTGGATCTTCTTGCTGGTCTCGATGAACTCGTCCCACGTCTTCGGATACTCGACCTTGGCCTGCTCGAGCAGGTCGAGCCGCGCGTGGACCGGCCAGGGATTGACGGCCAGCGGGACGCCGAGCGCGCGCCCCTTGTACATGACCGCCGTCATGCTCGACTCGAAGATGCCCTTCGGCTCGCGGCGCATCTTGGTGACGAGATCGGTGACGTCGAGCAGGTGGCCCTGGGATCCGTAGAACTGCACGTTCGATTCGTAGAGGCGGATGACGTCGGGCGGATTGCCGGCCTCGATCGAGGCCGCGAGCTTGGCGGTCGCCTGCTCGTTGGCGACGACCGCGTATTCCACCTCGGATTCCTTGAGCCCGGCCTGCTTGGCGAACTCGTACACCTGCTCCTTCTGGATCTGATCGGCCAGCGGCGTGAAGTTCGGCAGGTGCCAGTAGACGAGCTTCTTGGCCCGCTGCGCCTCGCTCTTCCCCACCCGACACCACGGGCTCATCGCCGCGACCCCCGCGGCACCGGCCAGCTTCAGAACGTCGCGTCGATTGATCGAGCTCATGTGGCCTCCTTGGATCTCAGGTGGCGTCAGCCCTTGACAGCGCCGAGGGTCAAGCCCTTGACGACCCAGCGCTGGAAGATCAGATACATCACGAGCGGCGGCAGGGTGCTGAGGAACGACGCGCCCATCATCGGGCCCCAGAAGAACACGTCCTCCACGATGAACAGCGACAACCCCGTGGTGATCGTCCGCACCTCCACGCTGTTCACGAACACGTTCGCGTAGAGGAACTCGTTCCACGACTGGGTGAACGAGAAGAAGGTCACCACCGCGAGGGCCGGCAGGGACATAGGCAGGATGACGCGTACGAGGCTGCCGAGCCGGCTGCAGCCGTCCACGAGCGCCGCCTCTTCCAGCTCGAGCGGGACGGAGCGGAAGTAGCCCATGAGAAGCCACGTCGAGAACGGAACCGAGAAGCTCAAGTAGGTGAGGATCAGCCCCTGGTGGGTGTCGATGAGGTGCAAGGTCGACAGCACGGCGAAGAGCGGGATGAACAGGAGCGCCGGCGGGACCAGATACGTCACGACGAGCCCGCGCGCGATGAGCGCACGACCCGGAAAGCGCAGGCGGGCCAGAGCGTAGGCGCCCAGGCAGCCGAACACCAGAGACAGCAGCGTGTTGCCCACCGCGATGATCGTGCTGTTGCGCACGTACTTCATGAACGGCGTGGTGCCGAACAGGCGCCCGTAGGCGGCGAGCGTGGGCCGATGCGGATAGAGCGTCGCCTCGAAGCCGTAGATCTCGCGGTCGGCCTTGAGCGAGGTCGCGATCATCCAGTAGAACGGCAGGAGTGTCCACACCAGCAGCACCACGAGCAGGCCGTTGCCGACCCATTTCAGGAGCCGCCGCGATCCCGACGTCGTGCGCGCCATCGCCTACTCGTCGGCCGGACGCAGCATGCGCCGCGTGAGAATGACGATCAGCACGACCAGCAGCGGGAAGAACACGAGCGAGATCGCCGCGCCCATCCCGAGCCGGCGGGCGCCGAGCGCGGTCGTGTACGCGAGGTGCGGAAAGATCTCCGTGCGGCTCGCCGGGCCGCCGCGCGTGAGGATCAGCACGAACTGGAGGTTGGTGGCCGTCCAGATCGTCGAGAGCATTACCGTGGTCAGGAAGATGGTCTTGAGCCGCGGGATCGTGACGAAGAAGAACTGCTGCAGGGCCGAGGCGCCGTCGATCTCGGCCGCCTCGTAGAGCTCCTTCGGGATCGCCTGCAGCCCGGCCAGGAACGTCATCGAGTAGAACGGCGTGCCCGACCACACCACCACCGCGATCACGCAGGCCATGGCCAGCCGCGGATCGGCCAGCCACGAGATGATGTCGCTCGTGATATGGAACGTGATCAGGAAGTTGTTGAGGAACCCGCTCAGGTCGTCGAAGATCCATCGCCAGTTCAGCGCCACGATGACGACCGGCACCGCCCACGGCACGAACAGGAGCGTGCGGAAGACGTTGTTGAAGCGCCGCGGCTGGTCGAGGATGAGCGCCATCGTGAGCCCGAGCACGAACTTCAGGCCGACGGCCACCGCGGTGTAGACGACGCTGTTCCACGCCGTGCGCAGAAACACCTCGTCGCGGAGCAGGCTCAGGTAGTTGTCGAGCCCGACGAAGCGACCCGGCGCGCCGACCATCTTGTCTTGCAGGCTCAGGTAGATCGCCGAGAAGAACGGATACGCGACGAGGAACAGGATGACGAGGAGCGTCGGGGTGAGCAGGCTCCAGGCCAGGTACGACTCGTGGCGGGCCGCGGCCGAGCGGCGCCACCGGCCGACCACCGGCGCCTGGACGAGCACATCTTCACCGTACGCGCTCCGCGGGCCGGCCGAGATCGCCACGCGCGGATTATCAGTGCGCGTGCTGAGCACGTCAAGGCGCGCGGGGGGAGGACTTGAATACGATCCCCGACCGCGCGAGACTCGTCGCGCTTCCGCCCCGCGCGGGAGCCCGACGAAGGGCGCATGAGGAGCCGCGAGCACGCAGACCGCCAAGAAGGCACGCAGGCTGCTTCTCAGCAGCCTGACTCAACGAGGAGGAAGTGACGATGAGGATCCGAGCGAGCATCGCGACCATCGCCGTGGTCGCGCTGGTGGCGGCCGCCGGCACGAGAACGCCGAGCGCGGCCGAGGACAAGACGCTCACGATCGGCGTGCTGGGGCCGCTCTCCGGCGGCGCCGCGTCGTACGGCGTCGAGCTGGTGCGGGGCGCCGAGATGAAGGCCGACGAGATCAACAAGGCCGGCGGCCTCAAGGTCGGCGGTGACGTCTACAAGATCAAGCTCGTGAGCTACGACCACAAGGCGCTCGCCGCGGACGCGGCCACCGCCGCCAACAAGCTCGTGTTCCAGGACAAGGTGAAGTACATCATCGGCAACGCGGTCGGCGCGACCTGCAACGCCGTGCAGACGGTGACGGAGCCGGAGAAGGTCCTCTTCTCGTTCGTGTGCTGGGGCACGAGCAACCTCGGCCCCGACAAGCCGTACTCGTTCCGGGCGATGCTGAGCCAGTGGGAAGTGGCCGAGCCCTTCTATCGCTGGGTGAAGGAAAAGCATCCTCAAGTCAAGCGCGTGGCCGCGATCTCGCCCAACGACACGAGCGGCAAGGATACCAACACCGCGGTCGTGAAGGCGCTCAAGGGCCTCGGCTTCGAGGTCGTCGCCGACGAGTACTACGAGCGCGGCACCAAGGATTTCTACCCGATCCTCACCAAGCTCCTGGCGTCGAAGCCCGACATGCTCGACGTCGCCGCGGCGCCGGCCGGCGAAGGCGGCCTCATCTTGAAGCAGGCGCGCGAGCTCGGGTTCAAGGGCGCCAAGGGCTGGACCGCCGGGACCAACCCGTTCACGATCATCGGCGTCGCCGGCAAGGAAGCGGCCGAGGGCGTCTGGAGCCCCACCAACATCAACGTGAAGAGCGATTTCGTCAGCGCGACCGTGCGCCGCTTCGGCGAGGAATACGAAAAGCGCTACAAGGAAGTGCCCGGCGTCATCGCCGTCGCCAACTACGCGGCCTTCGACGTGATCACCAAGGCCATGCAGGACGCGCGCTCGCTCGAGACCGACAAGGTGCTGACGGCGCTGACCCAGAAGCCCTTCGACACGGTGTGGGGCAAGCTGGTCCTCGGCGGCAAGGACACCTACGGCATCGACCGGCAGTTCCTGTACCCGATAGTCATCAGCGAGATCCGCGACGGCAAGGTGGTCGACATCGCCCAGGTGCTGCCGGCGGCGCTGAAGAAGTGAGGCTCGGGCGGCGGCTCGACTAGAGGCCGCGGGCGACCGTGTCGATCGAGCTCCTCGTCCAGGCGCTGCTCAACGGCTTCGGCCTGGCGATGGTCTATGTGCTGGTCGCCCTCGGCCTCACGCTCATCTTCTCGATCCTCGAGATCATCAACTTCGCCCACGGCGAGTTCTACATGCTCGGGGGCTACGTCACCTACTACGCCTACGCGCTCTTCGGCCTGAACTACTTCGCGACCCTCGTCCTGGCCATCCTCACCGTCGGGCTCGCGGGCGTCGTCGCCGAGCGGCTAATCTTCCACGACCTGCGCGGGCGCGCCCTCAACGCGTTCATCGTGTCGCTCGGACTCCTCTGGGTCATGCAGGCGAGCGCGCAGCTCGCATTCGGCGTGCTCGACAAGCCCGTACCGTCCGCGTTCTCGGGAGTCGTGCGCCTGGGCGGACTGGTGATCTCGGTCGAGCGGCTGGTGGTGAGCCTCTCCGCCATCGTCCTCATCGTGGCGCTCTATCTGTTCCTGCGTCTGAGCCGGCCCGGCCGGGCGATGCGGGCGGTGGCGCAGGACCCCGAGGCCGCCGCGCTCCAGGGCGTCAACATCGACGCGGTCTCGGCCCTCGGCTTCGGCGTCGGCTGCGCGCTGGCCGGAGGCGCCGGCGGCCTTCTGGCTCCGGTCTTCGCGGTGAGCCCGGCGATGGGCGCGCTGCCGGTCGTCAAGGCGTTCATCATTATTATCGTCGGCGGAATGGGGAGCCTTCCCGGCGCCGTCCTCGGCGGTCTTCTCCTGGGGGGTGTCGAGGGGCTCGGCGCGCTCTTCATGGGAAGCGCCGCCGTGAACATCCTCGGGTTCGTCATGGTGATCGTCGTGCTGCTCGTGCGGCCGCGGGGGCTCGTCGGTGGAGCCTAGCAAGGCCGAGGCCCTCTCCCCGACAGTCGGTATCGCGGTGATCGCGCTCGCGGCGGGCGCGCTGCCGCTGGTGACGCGGGATTCCTACTACCTCGACGTCGCTACCACGATCCTGATGAACCTCACCTTGACGATGAGCTTCCGACTACAAGTGAGCACGGGGCAGATCAACATGGCCCACATCTCCTTCATGGGGATCGGGGCCTACGCGTCGGCCCTCCTGGTGACGCGGCTCGGGTGGTCGTTCTGGGCCACGCTCTGGATCGGCGCCCTCGTGGCGGCATTGCTGGCCGTGCCCATCGGCAGCGTCGCGCTCAGGGTGAGCGGGCCCTACTACTTCCTGATCACGTTCGCGTTCTCCGAAGTCGTTCGCCTGTTCTTCAACAATTTCTTCGAGGGGCTGTTCGGCGGGCCTTCGGGGCTGGTCGGGATTCCCAAACCGGGCCGGCTCCTCGGGTTGACCTTCGACGGCAAGCTCGCGCTCTACTGGCTGATGGCGGTTCTCTGCGTCATCGTGGTCGTGACGCTGGTCCGCCTGGACTACTCGCGGTTCGGCCTCACGGCCGGCGCGATCCGCCAGGCCGACCTCGTGGTCGAGACCCTCGGCGTGAACGTCTTCCGCTTCAAGCTGACGACGTTCGTCCTCGGGAGCTTCGTGGCCGGGCTCGCCGGAGTCTTCTTCGCCCACTACCGGCAGGTCCTGCACTCGAGCGATTTCGGTCTGGAGCCGATGGTGCTGCTGGTGGTCTTCACCGTCATCGGCGGCACGGGCAGCGTGTGGGGGCCGGTGGTGGGGACGATCCTCATGACGATCGCCTCGGAGCTCCTGCGCGAGCTGCACCACTACGAGATCCTGGTCTTCGGCGCCGTCCTCATCCTCACGATGCTCTTCGCGCCCGAAGGCCTCGTGGCGCTTCCAGGTGCCGCGCGCCGCCTTCTGCGGAGGTTGCGCGGACGGGCCGCGGAGCCCGCGGGAGTCGGCCTTGCTCCTTGAGCTCTCCTCCGTCTCCCGGAGATTCGGTGGGCTGCTGGCCGTGGCGGACCTCTCGATGACGGTCGAGCCCGGCACGATCCACGGCCTCATCGGTCCCAACGGCGCCGGCAAGAGCACGGTCTTCAACCTGATCACCGGCGTCATCCCGCTCACCGCCGGCGAGATCCTCTTCAAGCGTGCGCGAATCTCCGGGCTCCGTCCCTCGGAGATCTGCCGGCGAGGCGTGGCGCGGACGTTCCAGGCGACGGCGCTGTTCCGCGAGTACACGGTGCTCCAGAACGTGCTCATCGGCGCCCACCTCCTGGCGGCTCCCGGGCTCGCGCCGGCGCTGTTCCGGTCACGCTCGTATCGCGAGCGCGAGCGGCAGGCGCGCGGGCGGGGGCGGGCGCTGCTCGAGTCGCTCGGGCTCGGCGCGGTCGCGAGCCAGGTGGCGGGCCAGCTCCCCCACCGTGACCAGAAGGCCCTCGCCCTCGCGATGGCGCTCGCCACCGGAGCCGAGCTCGTGATCCTGGACGAGCCGCTGGCCGGGCTCACCGCTCAGGAAAGGGCCGAGACGACCGGGGTCCTCCGGCGGCTGCGCGAGCAGGGCACCACGGTGCTCCTGGTCGAGCACGACATGAAGGCGGTCATGGGTGTCTGCGACACCGTGACGGTGCTCGACCACGGAGTTCGCATCGCCGGGGGGACGCCGCGTGAGATCCAGACGAATCCCGCGGTGATCGAAGCTTATCTGGGCGTGGAGGAGCCGGGTGCTTGAGCTGACCGACCTCTCCGTCCACTACGGAAACGTCGCCGCCGTCGCCGGCGTCTCGGTCAAGGTGGAGGAAGGCGAGATCGTGGCGATCATCGGCCCCAACGGCGCCGGGAAGACCTCGACCCTGCGCGCGCTCTCGGGCCTCGTGCGGCCGAGCGGGGGCCGCATCGTGTTCCGCGGCGTCGATATCTCGCACTGGCGAGCGCATCGCATCGTGACCCTCGGGCTCTCGCACGCCCCGGAAGGGCGGCGCCTCTTTCCTCAGATGACGGTGCTCGACAACCTCCGGATGGGCGCCTACCGGCGGCGCGACGGCGAGGCCATCGAGCGCACCTTGGCCGAGGTGCTCGAGCGATTCCCAAGGCTCGGGGAGCGCCGTCGCCAGCTCGCGGGAACTCTCAGCGGCGGCGAGCAGCAGATGCTCACGATCGGCCGCGCGCTCATGGCGCGCCCGACCATGCTGGTGCTGGACGAACCGTCCTTCGGGCTGGCCCCCTTGATCGTCCGCGAGATCCGGACGATCGTGGAGTCGATCAACCGCGATCGGAAGGTCGCGGTGTTGCTCGTCGAGCAGAACGCGCGGATGGCGCTGGCCGTCGCCGCCCGCGCGTACGTCATGGAGACCGGCCGGATCGTGCTGAGCGGCCCCGCCGCCGAGCTTCGCGAGAGCCCGCACGTCAAGGCGGCGTACCTGGGCGGATGAAAGCGCCGGATGATGAGGACTGACGTGGAGGCATCACGATGAAGGTCGAGACCCGGCTGACCGACGAGCTGATCGCGCGCTATGAGACATCGGGGCACTGGGGCCCCGAGACCTTCTACTCGGTCCTGGCCGCTCGGGCCGCGTCGCATCCCGATCGGGTCGCGATCGTCGATCGCGGACGCCGCATCACCTACGGCGAGCTCAAGACGCGGGTCGACCGCGTGGCGGCAGGATTCAAGGCGCTCGGCATCGGCTCGGGAGACGTCGTCACGATCCAGCTGCCGAACTGGGTGGAGTTCGCCTACGTCTTCTTCGCCCTGGAGAGGCTGGGCGCGGTCGCGAACCAGATCGGGCCCGACTTCCGCAGCCGCGAGGTGGACTACATCCTGCGCTTCTCGGAGAGCCGCGCCTTCGTCTGTCCGGCGAGCTTCAAGAGCTTCGACTACGTGAAGATGATCAGCGAGCTGCGGCCGGGTCTTCCCGATCTGAAGGCCGTGTGCGTCCTCGGGCGGGCGGCTTCCGACGGCGGCGCGACACCCGGCCTCGTGTCGCTCGACGCGCTTCTCGAGAGCACGGCCGCCGTGCCGCCGCCGGGGGCCGGCCAGGGCGCGAACGACGTCATGCGGATGGCCTTCACCTCGGGCACGACCGGGAACCCGAAGGGCGTGATCCACAGCCACAACACCACGCTCTCGACCTGCCGGACCTTGAACGCTGACATGCGCGTCACCCCTGATGAGGTCTTCCTGATCTATCTGCCGCTCGGCCTCAACTGGGGCTACCTCACGCTGGTCCAGGCGGTGATGGCGGGGGCGCGGGCCGTCCTTCTCGATCAGTTCAGCGCCAGGGTCGCGCTCGAGCTGATCCAGCGCGAGCGCGTGACCTACATCCCCACGGCGCCCGCGTCGATCATCGCGATGCTGAACGAGCCCGACCTGGAACGGTTCGATCTCGCGTCGCTGCGTGTGATCATCACCGGCGGCGCCTCGTGCCCGATCGAGACGATCCGCGAGTTCCGCGCGCGGATGCACGGCCACCTGATCGAGCTCTACGGGATGCTCGAGACGGGCTTTCACACCTACACGCGCCTCGACGACGATCCCGAGGCGGTCACGGGGACGGTCGGGACCGTCTCCTCGGGCCTCGGGCTCAGGCTGATCGACGGGTCGGGACGCGACGTCGCGGCGGGCGCGGAGGGCGAGATCGCGGCCCAGGGGCCGTCGGTCCACCTCGGCTATCACAAGAATCCGACGGCGAACGCCGAGCTCTTCACCGCCGACGGCTGGTTCCGCACGGGCGACCTCGGGCAGTTCGATTCGGCCGGCAACGTGAAGATCGTCGGGCGGCTCAAGGAGATGATCAACCGCGGCGGCAAGAAGTTCTTCCCGAGGGAGATCGAGGAAATTCTCTACACGCACCCGAAAATCTTACACGCCGCCATCGTCGGCGTGCCCGACCCGAGGCTGGGCGAGCGCAACTGCCTTTGCGTGATCCCCCGCGCCGGTCAGACCCTCACCCTGGACGAGGTGGTTGGCTATCTGCGGGATGGCGTCGCGACCTACAAGCTGCCGGAGACGATCGAGGTCTTCGATGAGCTTCCGTTCACGCCGACCGGGAAGATCCAGCGCCACGTGCTGGTTCGGCGGGTGCTGGAGCGTCGAGGACTCTAGTCCCTGCCGAAGCGGATGATCGTGTAGCCCAGGGCAGACACTTCGCCCTGGCGGATCCGCCGATCGAGCCCACGATGCTCATCGGCAACCACCTGCTCCTCGGCCCGGCGGTCACCGCGGCGTCGATCGAGCATCACCTTCACCCCGCTGACGCCGGCGAGCTCACGCTGGAGGTGCTCGTACAGGGCGGTCTCCTTCGCGCTGACCACGAGGAGGAGGCGGACCCCGGGGAACGAGCGCGAGGGCATCCGGTCGAGAAGGTCGAGGGTGTGCCGCCGGCAGATTCCGTGAGTCTCAGCCGGATTGTCGAGAGGCGCGCGCTCCCCCAGTGTGGCGGGCATTCCTTCGTTCTGGCACCAGGCGCAGGTGACGATCATCTTCAGAAAATCCTAAGCATGGCGAATGCCACGGCATTCCGGGTTCCTTCGCGGCACGCGATCGAAGGTTCTCGGGAACTTGCGGATCACGCGGGACCGGTTTCCAAGCCTGATTGGCAACGGCTGACATTTTTGGACGGGCGCCGTGGATCAGTGAGCGGTGGCAGGGCGACTTCGCGGCGGCGCCACGACTCGCCGATCACGCGCGACGGTGGCCCGCAGGAACCCGGCGACGAGCTCGGGCAAGCTCCCGGGCTCGAACGGTTTCGGGATGAATCCGATGCACCCGGCCCTCACGAGCCGGTTCGCCTCGGCGGCCGTCCCGGAGGTGAACGCGACCACGGGGATCCCCCGGGTCGCGGGGTCGGACTTCAACGCCTCGACGACCGCCAGGCCGTCCATCTCGGGCATGTGGTAGTCGACCAGGATCAGGTCGGGGCGCTGAGCTCGCGTCAGCTCGAGCCCGTCACGCCCCTTCGTCGCGTCGAAGACGCAGTGGCCGTGGGCACGGAGGAGCTCGGTGAGCGTGCTCAGGACGAGCTCGTCATCGTCGATGACCAGGATTGAGAATCCGGCTGGCGTTCCGCTCGGTGGGATCGGTCTAGTGGAGTCCAGATGTGCCCTCGGGGCCGGCGTCGGCCAGGATGCGGTGAACGAGCTGCCGCACCTCGCGCAGGTCGAACGGTTTCAGGAGGTGGGGTGCGCCGATTCGCTGGAGGAACTCGCGCTTCTCCCGGCTCAGAATGTCGCCGGTGACGAAGACGATTCGGCGGCGTAGTCTCGGGAACCGTCGTTCGATCTCGGCGTAGAAGTGCTCGCCGTCGAGCTTGGGCATCTTGGTGTCGCTGAGGATCATGTCGTAGGACCGCTTTCCGAGCATGTCGAGGGCCGCCTCGCCGTTGTCCGCGACTCCGACCTGATAGCCGTCCTCCTGGAGCGCCTCGGACAGGGTGGCGGCGAGGTCGACCTCGTCGTCGACGACCAGGATAGCCTTACCGGCGACCGGCGGCAGCGACGCGGGCGCGGCGGCCTCCGCGGTGGGCGCCGGGCGCGCGACCACGGGCAGCTCGAGGCGGAAGGTGGCCCCGTGTCCGACCTCGCTTTCGACCGTGATGGTGCCGTCGTGCTCCTCGAGCGTGCGCCGACAGAGCGAGAGGCCGAGCCCGGTCCCCTCACCTTGGGGCTTCGTCGTGAAGAAGGGCTCGAAGATCCGCCCCTGAACCTCGAGGGGAATCCCGGGCCCGCTGTCCGCGACCTCGAGCGAGATTCGGGCGGGCTCGCGCTCGAGCCGGGTCGTGAGCACGAGCCGCCGCGGCGTTTCGATCGGACGCATGGCCTGAATGGCGTTGGCGACCAGATTCACGACGACCTGCTGCATCTGGTGACCGTCGGCCCACGTGGACGACACGTCGTCCGCCAGGTCCAGCACGACGTCGACGTTGCTGGTGCGCAGATCGTAGCCGAGTAGCTCGACGGTCTCCTGGACGATCAGGTTCAACCACACGTCGCTCCGCTCGGGAGAGCGCTGGCGCGCCAGCGCGAGAAAATTCCGGACGATACGGGCGCACCGATCGGCGCCGGCGAGGATCTTCTCGGCGCGCTGGATCAGCGCGGGCTCCCGCGCACTGCCGCGCAAGAGGTGGGCCTGCCCCATCACGATCGCGAGCGGATTGTTGAGCTCGTGGGCCACGCCCGCGAGCAGTGAGCCCATCGTCGCCACCTTCTCGCTCTGGATCAAGCGCTGCGTCCGCTCGGCGATGACCTGCTCGAGCGAGCGATTGTGGCGCTCCAGGTCGAGATAGAGGCTGCGCGTATCGAGGAGGTTCCGGATGCGCAGCATGACCTCGAGGCGGTCGAAGGGCTTCGTCAGGAAATCCTTGGCGCCGGCCTCGAGGGCACGCTTCTTCGCCTCGCTGGTCGCGTCGGCCGTGAGGACCAGGATCGGCAAGAAGACGTCTTCGGGAATCCGCAGCTGCTGGATGACGGCGATCCCGTCGAGATGCGGCATCATGAGGTCGAGCAGGATCAGGTCGGGCTCGAACGCGCCGGCCAGGGCGAGGACCTGCCGGGAATCCGTGGTGCTCTTGACCTGGCGGTAGCCTCCCTCCGCCAGCATGCGCTCGAGGAGCCGGACGTTCGCGGGCTCATCGTCGACGACGAGGATTCGGGCCTGAATCGGGTCCGTCTTTCCCATCGCTACCTCACCGCTCTCGCCAGAAGCTCATCGAGCACGCCCAGGAACTGCGTGACCGACAGCGGTTTCGTCAGATAGGCGTGCGCACCCGCCTGGAGCAGCCGAGTCGTCTGGCTCGGCGTGGCGTCCGCGCTCAGGATGACGACCGGGATCTCACGCGTCTCCGGATCCGCCTGGAGCCGCGCGAGCACCTCCTGGCCGCCGATGTCCGGCAGGTGCAGGTCCAGAACGATCGCATCCGGCCGATGGGCCCGCGCGAGCTCGAGCCCACGGCGTCCTTGCACGGCAGAGAGAAGCTTCACGCCGGGGCGTCGGGTCACGATGCGCTCGACGAGGCGAAGATTCGACGGGTTGTCCTCGATATACAGCACCGTCCCCGACACGATCTGCGCGCCCGAGCCGGGCGCGCTCGTCTGCAGCACGACCGGCTCATGCGACGGCGCCTCGGCGCGCGGCAGCTCCAGCGAGAACGCCGAGCCGGTGCCGAGCGTGCTCTCGGCCCGCAGCGTGCCGCCCATGAGCTCGACCAGGCCCTTCGACAGCGCCAGGCCGAGTCCGGTGCCCTCGATCGATCCTTCCGGCACGTCGAGGCGATCGAACGGCGTGAAGAGCCGGTGCATCCGCTCCGGGGCGATGCCGGGGCCCGTGTCGGTCACGGTCAGACGGCATCGGCCCGACGGGGCCGCGTCGCACGAGACGGTCACCGCGCCCTCCGGGCGGTTGTACTTGACCGCGTTGGAGAGAAGGTTCAGCAGCACCTGTTGCAGTCGCTGACGATCGGCCATGACGTGCCCGTGCCACCCGACGGCCTTCGAGAGGCCGATGCCGCGGGCGGCCGCCTGGGGCCGGACGAGATCGAGCGCGCTCCCGATGACCTCGCCGGTCTCGACCGGCTCGAGCGAGATCGAGAATTTCCCGGCCTCGATGCGCGCGATGTCGAGGATCTCGTTGATGAGCCCCAGGAGATGCCGGCCCCCTTTGAGAATGTGCGCGACGCCGTCGCGCTGCTCCGGGGTCTCGACGTCGAGCTCCAGGAGCTGGGCGAAGCCGAGGATGCCGTTGAGCGGTGTCCGAAGCTCGTGGCTCATGCGCGACAAGAATTCGCTCTTGGCCCGGTTGGCGGTGGTGGCGGCTTCCTCGGCGCGCTGCGCGCGCTGACGTTCTCGCCGCTCGCTGTCGTGCGTCTCGACCAGCCGCGCGTAGAGCATCCCGTTCTCGAGCAGCAGCACCACGAGCACGAAGCTGGCCGCCAGGAGCCCGTAGATCCGGCCGGCGTAGAAGCCGAGGTCGAAACGGCCGGCGTTCAGCACGACGGCCAGGCCGATGTCGAAGAGCCACGCGCACAGCACGACCATCAGCCACACGTCGAGAATCGAGTGCGGCCGGCGCCGCCAGAGGATGCCGAGGGCGAGGAGGCTGAGGCCCCAGATGAGCGCGATGACCGTGGTCATCGCCGATGTGTAGTGGCTCTCCCGCATGATCGCGGGGAGCCAGCTCTGGCCGGCGGTCGCCAGGAGCGTGAACGCGGCGGCGGCGACCAGCGCCGCCGCGGCGCTACCGAGGATCGCGAAGATGGGCCGGCCCTGCTGACGACCAGCCTCGAGGTCCGGGCTCTTCAGGAGCGCGTACGCGATGACCAGGAGTGGAAAGCCGCCGTGCCAGAACATGTAGAGCCAGGCCGTGCTCTGAGGCCCGGCGCCGAGCAAACCGGTCGGCGCGAAGAGCCCGGGGAACGTGAGCGCGTGCGCGATCGTCATGAACGCCGTGAACAGGTACGCGCCCGCCAGCACCCGAAGGGCCCGCGATCGCAGGATGCTGAATTGACCGGACAGCAGGACCGCCGTGACCAGATCGTTGATCACGAGCGCCGACTCGTAGATCGGGATGAAGGCCCAGACCTGGCCGAGCGGCCGCCGGGCGAACGGCGCCAGCGCGAGAAAGATCGCGCCGGACACGAGCAGAACCGCAAGCGCGAGCCGGCGCTCGCGGCGGCCCGCCGGCAAGGTCGAGAGAAGGACCACGCGATCGTGCGACGTCACGGGCGCGCTCTCCGCGCCGACTTCGCCGGATGCGCCGGACGCGCCCGCCTGGGGCTCGCGCGCCGGCTCCGCGAGACGGGAACTTCCGCGGAAGCGGCGTCGCCATCGAGGAGCGACGTGATCCGACGGCCGAGCGTGGCGAGACCCGCACTCTTGCTGATGAAGGCGTCTGCGCCGCAGGTCAGCGCCAGCTGCTCAGCCTGATCGTCATCGAAGCCCGTCATCGCGACGATCCGCGTGCCCTTGGTCGCCGGAGCTTCCTTCACCCGGCGGCACACCTCGAAGCCATCGAGCCCCGGCATGCGCAGATCGAGCACGAGGAGATGGGGCCGGAGCGAGCCGATCCTCAGGAGCGCCTCGTAGCCGCCGCAGGCGCCTTCGAGGCGCGCGCCGGGCACGAGGTCACGGAGCGCGTCCAGGACCAGATCGACGAAGTCCTGCTGGTCGTCGACCACCAGGATCCTCGGGCTCTCGCCCTCGGCGCCGAATCCGAAGGCCGCCTGGAATCGACGGAGCTCGCTGGCTCGAATCCGGAAATGACGGCCCGGGGTCCGAAACGCCTCGAGCTTTCCCGCCTCGATCCAGTTCTTCACGGTGCCGACGGACACCTGGCACCGGCTCGCGACTTCACCCGTCGTCAGATAGCGCATAGCTCCTCAAAACGGCCACAATTCCGGCAAAACAAGCCAATTACAGTTGTAACAGACTCCGGATTTTCACCAAATTGATCTTTTTGGCAGATTAGTGGATCAGACGAGGAGAACGGCGAAGCCCAGGGGACCGCGCAAGCCGAGCCCCTGGGATATCGCGACGTTGCCGCGCGCGGCCCGGATTAGCTCGTGAAGCCTTTGCCTGCGTTCGCGAGCCGGTCGAGCAGAGGCGCCGGGGTCCAGAAGGCGTCCCCGCTTTGCTTCTTGAACTCGAGCAGCCGATCGCGCAGCAACTTGAGCCCGATCGAGTCGGCCCAGAACATGGGGCCTCCACGGTAGACGGGCCAGCCGTAGCCATAGACCCAGATCACGTCGATGTCGCTCGCTCGGATCGCGATCTTCTCCTCGAGGATCTTGGCGCCCTCGTTGACCATGGGATAGAGGAGGCGCTGCAAGATCTCCTCATCGGCGATGGGACGCCGGGTGATGCCCATGGACGTCGCCACGTCGACGATGATCTTCTCCACCTCCGGATCCGGGATCGGCGTCCGGTCGCCCTTCTCGTACTTGAAGTAGCCGGCGCCCGTCTTCTGCCCGTATCGACCGAGCTCGCAGATGCGGTCGGCCACGGGGGCCTTCGCTCCCCGGCCCTTGCGGATACGCCAGCCCACGTCGAGGCCCGCCAGGTCGCCCATCGCGAAGGGGCCCATCGGGAAGCCGAAGTCCGTGAGTACCCGATCGACCTGGTGCGGCGCGGCCCCTTCCAGAATGAGCTTCTCGGCCTGCACGCCGCGCTGATGGAGCATGCGGTTGCCGACGAACCCGTAACAGACGCCGACCAGCACCGGCACCTTGCCGATCCGCCGCCCGACGGTCATCGCCGTGGCGATCGTGGTCTTGGACGACTTGTTGCCGCGCACGTTCTCGAGCAGCCGCATCACGTTGGCCGGGCTGAAGAAGTGCGTGCCGATCACGCTCTCGGGGCGCTTCGTGGCCGAGGCGATCTCATCGACGTCGAGGGTGGAGGTGTTGGTCGCCAGGACGGCGTCGGGTTTGCAGATGGCGTCGAGCTTGGCGAAGACTTCCTTCTTGATCGGCATCTCCTCGAACACGGCCTCGATGACGATGTCCGCGTCCGTCGCCGCCTTGAAGTCGACGCTGCCGGTGATCAGCCCCATGCGCTTGTCGACGTCGGCCTGGGTGAGCCGACCGCGGGAGGCGGTCGCCTCGTAGTTCTTCCGCACGATACCGAGCCCCCGGTCGAGGGCGTCCTGAGCCACCTCGACGACGGTGACGGGAATGCCGGCGTTGGCGAAGTTCATCGCGATGCCGCCGCCCATGGTGCCCGCGCCGATCACCGCCGCCTTCTTGATCTCCTTGGCGGGCGTGTCGGCCGCGACGTCGGGGATCTTGGCCGCCTCGCGCTCGGCGAAGAAGAAGTAGCGTTGCGCCTTCGACTCCGGCGAGTTGAGGAGCTCGACGAAGAGCTCGCGCTCCCGCTTGATGCCCTCGGCGAACGGGAGGTTCACGGCCGCCTCGACCGCCTTGATGCAGCTCTCCGGCGCGCGGAAGCCGCGCGTCTGGCGCGCCACGCTCTGGCGGAACTCGGCGAAGATCTCCGGCTTGCCGCGCGCCGGCGCGATCTTGTCGTCGAGGTCGCGGATCTTCTTGAGCGGCCGCTTCTCGTTCAGCGCCTTGTCCGCGAACGCGACGCCGGCCGCGGCGAGGTCGCCGTCCACGATCTCGTCGATGAGACCCACCTTGAGCGCTTCGTCGGCGCCGATCGGGTCTCCGCTCACGATCATCTGGAGCGCCTTCTGAGGGCCCACGACCCGCGGCAGCCGCTGAGTGCCTCCCGCGCCCGGCAGGATTCCGAGCTTCACCTCGGGCAGACCGAAGCGGGCCCCCTTCGCGCCGACGCGATAGTGGCAGGCCAGGGTGACCTCGAGCCCGCCGCCGAGCGCGGTGCCGTGGATGGCGGAGACGACGGGCTTCGGCGAGCTCTCGATCATGTCGAGCACGGAGTGCAGCGAGGGCTCCACCGGGGGCTTGCCGAACTCGGTGATGTCGGCGCCGGCGATGAACGTACGCCCGGAGCAGACGATCACGATCGCCTGCACCGCGCCGTCGGCGATGGCCTGCTTGATCCCGTCGTGCAGCCCCTTGCGCACGTGCTGGCTCAGGGCGTTGACGGGCGGGTTGTCGACGGTGAGCACGGCCACGCGGCCTCGGGTGCCGGAGTCTACGGACTGGGTGATCTTCGCCATGTGCTGGTCCTCCGAGCGCTTGAAGGGCTCACCTCGTGGCGCGACCGCCACTCGGCTCGCACAACCATGCTCGATCGAAAGTGGCGCCTATGATACTCGGGAACGACCGCGCCGGGCTCAGCAGCCCAGCCGGGCCGCGAGATCGCCGAAGTCGCTCGCGACGACGTCCCACTCACGCGCGGGCTTCACGTCCTTCGCCTGCCCCGGGCCGTGCTCCGCCGGTCGCGGCACGAACGCCGTGCGCAGACCGACCGAGCTCGCCGCCGCGAGGTCGCCGTTGTGCGCCGCGACCATCATGCACTCGCTCGGTGCCAGCCCGAGCAGCGCGGTGGTCGTCAGATACGCCTCGGGCTGCGGCTTGTAGTGACGCGCGACCTCCGCGCCGAGGACCGCGTCCCACGGGAGCCCTCCGTACCTGGCCATGTTCACGATCAGGGCGACGTTGCCGTTGGAGAGCGTCGCGAGGACGAACTTCTTCTTGAGGCGTGTGAGGCCGGGCACGGAATCCGGCCAGGGGTCGAGCCGATGCCACGCCCGGTTCAGGTGATCGATCTCGGGCTCGGAGAGCCCCTTGATCGCGAACTGGACGAGCAGCGTGTCGAGGCTCTCGCGGTGCAGATCGTCGAGCTTCGTCCACGGACGCCGGCCGTGGCGCACCTCGTCCATCGCGGGCTGATAGAGCCCGCGCCAGGCGTCGGCGAACCTGGGCCAGTCGACGTTGAGCCCCCTCTTCTTGCCGAGCGCCTCGCCTTCGCGGATGAGGCTCGACCGCCAATCGACGACGGTACCGAAGACATCGAACGTGAGCGCCTTGACGTTCTCGATGGCCATGGTTGCTCCTCAGGCGTGAGGGTGACGCCGACCTTCGTAGTGGGCGCGGAGCAAGTCCACGCCGAAGTCGTTTCGCGGATCGTGCCAGACCGAGTGGATGTGGTTGGCGCGGTTTTGCGAGTTGTCGTACTCGATCAGGAGCGTCGGGCCGTGCAGCCGGTAGTAGTGCGGCTGCCTGGGATCGATGGCCCCGGCCCACGCGACGCGCACGTTCTCGGCGCCCGCCTCGCGCATGCGCCGCAGCTCCTCGTCGGCGATATCCGCGCGCATGTTCCGGGCGTAGACCTCGATGAGGCGGAGCGCCAGGGTCCGCTGCTCGGCGCCCAGCTCGCCGAGGCCGATGCCGGCCGGCGTCTTCAGGCTATCGACACGGCCCGGCCCGCTCACGATGTCAGCGGGCGACTCGGCGGCGATGACGAAACGGCCGCGCAGTCCAGGATCGACGCCGCGGGCGAGCGCGAACGCGAGATCCTGCTCGTCGGGGAGAGTCCGCCGGCCACGCTGCGGGCCCGAGGGCACTTCGGCCGGATTCGCGCCGAAGAACACGGGCGTCACGGAGACCGCGCGGCCCGGAGCGAGCGTGAAGTTGAGCGAAAGGTGATGCCCCTCGAGGCGCCAGCCCCACGGCGCCGCCGCGTCCGGCGAGCCGAAGATGCTGACGTAGTACTTCTCCGGATCGCGCAGGAGCCCGCCGAAGGTCTCGAGCTGGCGCAAGGTCTCCTCGAGCTTCATCACGTTGACGGCCTTCGCGTAGCCGACGTCGGAGAGCGAGACCTTGATGAGCTCGTGCGCGGCGGCACGGCCGGCGGCCGACATCTCCTTGAACGCGACCCCCGAGCGCGAGCGCGGCACGTAGTGCCAGTTCATCCGCTCGTCCTGGGCGAACGGAAACATGGCGGCACGGCGCTGAGCCGAGTCGAGCGCCGCGAGAAACGCCGACGCCACCCGCGCCATGGCCGCGCGCGCGGCGTCGCCGACCTGGGCCGGCGCGGGCCGCGCGGCGCCCAGCACCGCGGTGGCCAGGGTCCCGTGGAGGAGCTGTCGCCGGCCGATCCGACTCATGGCGCCCCCAATGCTACACTCCACGTCACGCCGAGTCTCGTGATGCGCTGTTGCCTCCTCACCCCGTAATGACTCAGAAGTCGCCCGCTACCGAGCGATGCCGAAGGCGGCCGCCTTCCATCGCGGATCACTCGACGCGTCGAGCCGGTCGCGCACGCGTCGCAGCAGCCGGCCCGCGGCGGTCTCGCCCCAGAACCAGCGTGCGATCTCCTCGCCCCCCGCGGTCGGCTTCGTCACCAGGTGGCCCTCGAAATAGAGGGCTTTGAGGTCGTCGGCGCAGTAGCGAATGAAGTTCGGCAACGGCACGTCCGGCGGGCGCTCGACCATATCCACGTCCTGACCGTCGGCGAATCCTTCCAGGAAACGCACGAGGCCACGAAACCGCGTCGCTGGAATCCCGGTGAGGCCCAGATGAGTACGGCCGCTGTTCTTCTCGAGCCAGCGCTCGTGATAGCGGCGCATCTGCATCGTCTCCATCGCCACGTCGTCGGGTATGTGGCCGCTCGCCGTGATTCCCGAAGCTTGAGGCGGCGCCGCGGGCTGATCGCCGGGCTCGAGCTCCGCCGGGAAATCTCGGAGCACCGGTCCGGCGAGCTCGGCCAGGAGATCGAGGGCGGCGCGCAGGACGCGATGCTGCAGCTCGGGATCGTCGGGGCGCCCGAACGCCATCCCGAACGGAAACGGCACGAAGAGAGCTCGCGGCGGCTTCACCTTCTCGGTGTGCTCGCGGACAAGACTGATCGACGTCGTGGAGATACCCGCCTGCTCCAGCGCTCGGGCCAGCACACCGCCGGTGTGGGTGCAGTTCGGTCAGGTCG
>Ga0209267_1000837_pt1 | contig 21823 bp, 18 predicted proteins | sample GraSoiAngelo_137_FD_185894 | JGI IMG/M metagenome (GOLD analysis project Ga0209267, IMG submission 185894) | Grasslands soil microbial communities from the Angelo Coastal Reserve, California, USA - 14_0929_09_30cm (SPAdes) (version 2) | ecosystem: Environmental > Terrestrial > Soil > Grasslands ... | reverse complement strand
GTGCCAAGAACGAGTTTCCCCGCGCGCGCGTCGCTGATCACCGCCTTCATGATCGGTGAGAAGCGTGCGATCGCGCCGCAACGTAGATAGTCGCCATAAGCGAATCCGCCTGGCAAAACGATCGCATCGTAATCGCGGAGCGACGTTTTTTTGTGCCAGACGTAGTCAGCCTGCAGACCTTCGACGCTGTTAATACCCGCGACGCAATCCTGATCGCAGTTAGAGCCGGGAAATTGGATGACGGCAAACTTCATCTCGATCTAATGAGCGATCGCCCGCGCGCGTTGTTCCTCATGATAATCGTTCACGACCAGTGCGGCATGAATGACTCCCGGTATCCAGCCCAGCAAGGTCAGGAGGATGCTCAGAAAAAAACTCGCGATCCGTCCGGTCATCAGTACCGCCAGCGGCGGGAGCACCACACAGAAAAAATACCGCAACGATTTCATTTCTGTTTTTTTCTGATCGCTGACGGCTTGCGCGCCCCGTTGGTCTTCACCAGTTCGTAGTCTTCAATTACCGGATTGGAGAGAAGGTCGCGACAAAGGCGGTGCAGCCGCTTCTCAAGATCGGCATCTTCTCCTTCGACATTGATTTCCATATATTTGCCGATCCGAACGCTGCGGACTTCCGGCATGCCAAGGTGACGCATGGCATCGCGAACCGCATTTCCCTGCGGGTCGAGCACAGCCTCTTTCGGTTTGACGATTACGTTAACTTTCACGTGTCACACGCTAACGCGGATTTTCTCCGCAACAAGCCCAAGGCCGTGCCTTTACGGCATTGACGATCCGCGCGAGTATCGCGGCGAATGCAACGCATCGGTTGGCGGATTCCAGCGGCGTGGCTCACTCTCTGCATCGTTTGGAGCTCTACCTGGCTCGCAATCAAAGTCGGGCTGCGCGATCTGCCGCCGATTTCCTTCGTTGCGATTCGCTTCCTGATCGCAATCATCGTTCTCACCGCCGTCTCGGCCGGTCGGGTGCGACTTCTGCCGCTGCATCGCGCTGATTATGTTGCGCTTGCGTTTACCGGTATTCTAATGTTCGCGATCAATTACACACTCCTGTTCTGGGGCGAGCTTCACGTTTCTTCCGGCCTTGCGGCTGTGTTACAGGCCACTATTCCGATTTTCGGGATGATCTTCGCACATTGGATGTTGCCGGATGAGCCATTGCGTTTGCAGAAACTGATGGGCGCATTGCTCGCCCTCGCCGGCGTTGCGCTGATCTGTGCGCGTTTGCTCACTTTCAGCGGTCTGCTCGCGTTTTGGGGCGGCGTTGGAATTTCGTTAGGCGGCGCGGGCGCTGCTTTCTCAAATGTCGTCCTCAAAAAGCGTGCGATTCAAATTGCGCCCGCAATGCTCGCCGCCTGGCAAATGATTTTCGGAACGGTGCCGCTTCTCTTTCTTGGATTCTTTGTCGACGGTAACCCAACGCGATTTCATTGGACGATGGTGTCGATCTTCTGCTTGCTTTATCTTGCGGTCATTGGCTCGGCCCTGACATTTCTGCTTCTCTACTGGCTGTTGCCGCGCATGTCCGTAACAAATTTGCAAACCATTTCCCTGATCACGCCGCCGGGCGCGGTCATGCTTGGTTGGTTAATAGGCAGCGAGACCTTTCCGCCTTGGTCTTTATTCGGTGCCGCATTTGTCCTTCTCGGAGTGTGGATGATTTTCCGCCGGACAAGAGATCAGAGACTGGTCGAGGCCGCAGCCGGCTTTCCCGATCGCGGGTGATGCAATCGGCCATGGCTTTCAAAGATCGCTCCGGCGAGGGTCTGAGTTACGGTCCGTGGCTCGTCGGTCTCGGCGCGGCCCTTTGGGGGACGGAGAGCGCGTGGCGAATTCCACTGAACGAATTATTCGACGCCGAGGTGATCGTTTTTTGGGAACATGTCCTGATTCTGCTAATGTTTCTGCCGCTCCTCCTGCCGAATCTCGGCGAGCTTCGCAAGATCAACATCTCGACGTGGAGCTATTTGCTCTTCTCCGGTTTCGCCGGCTCGGCGGTCGGCACGATCTTTTTCACGCTCGCGCTCAAACACGGAAACCCAACTGTTGTTAACGTCATTCTGAATATCCAGCCGGTGATCTCGACGTTGGGTGCGTTTCTCCTTTTCGGCGATCGCCTCGCGCCGCGCTTTTTTCTCTATGCCGCGATCGCCGTCCTCGCCGGTATTTTTCTCTCGGTGGAATTTCCCACGCTCATTACAGTTTCGTTTGAGCGCGCTGGGCTCACTCTTGGCACCGGCTACGCTCTCATCTGCGCTTTTTTTTGGGGCGGTTCAACCGTTGCTGGTCGCGGTGTCATGATCGGCATGCCGCTTCGGCTTGCAGCCAGTATGCGCGTTGTGGTTGGACTGATCTGCATGACGTTGATCCTGTTCGTTTACGGCAAACTCCATGGCGCCGCGCTTTGGCCAACTGCTGCGCAAACTCACGCCTTCAAAGCGATCGGTTTGCTCATTTTGCTCGCCTCAATCTCGGGCGCTATCCCGCTTCTCATTTACTTCGAAGGATTGCGTCTCACTCGCGCTTCCACCGCCGGGTACTTCGAGATGATGCAAACGCTCGCCGCGGTCTGTGTCACATGGGGATTCTTTCACGCGACACTGCGGGCCCATCAGATCGTCGCCGGCGTCGTGCTCATGGCTGCCGTTGCCATGGTCCAGCGCGTCCAGGCAAACGTTGGAAACTAAATAATCACGCGGCGGCGCGGCGTTTTTGTTTTACCAACGAAGATGTCGATCTCCGCCGACCGGTTGCACCATTGCCTCCGCGCTTTACCCGCCCAGATTGCGACCGGTTGATGCTTTCTTGTAAAACTTTAACAAGATCGACCACGTTCGTGCTCCGCGGCGCCGCAACCGGTGCAGCCGGCAATGCTTTATTTTTCGCCTTTGTCTCGATCATCTCCATCACCGCATCGCGATACTCGTCGCGATATTTTTCCGGCTGCCACTCCGAAGACATGCTCTCGATCAGCGTATTCGCCATCTTGAGCTCCTTGTCGTTCAACTCCGTCTTTGGGCGATTCAATTCTTCCGGGGTCAGCACCTCGCTCGCGAAATGCATCAGCTCGAGAACGAGAAACAATCCGTCCGGCTTCACCGCCGCCAGGTACTCCCGATTTGCGATTACGACTTTGGCAATGCCGATCTTACCCGTTCCGCTCAACGCCTTGTGCAGGAGCGCGTACGCTTTTTCGCCACCTTTCTGTGGCTCGAGGAAGTACGGCTTGTAGAAAAATTTCGGGTCCACCAGCTCAAGATCGACGAAGTCGGTAATGTCGATTGAGTGGGTGGATTCGATCCGTACCTTTTCGAAATCTTCGTCACTTAAAACGATATAGCGGCCGCGCTCGTACTCGAAACCTTTTACGATTTGATCGGCGGGCACTTCTTTCATGTCCGCCTCGGCAACCTTTTTGTATTTGATCGGGCTGAGGTCGCTTTTGCGCAGTTGTCGAAAACTGAGCTTTTCTTCGCGGGTCGCCGGATAAACCGAAATTGGAATATAAACGAGACCGAAGCTGATACTGCCCTTCCAAGTTGGACGCATAATCAATCTCCTTTTGTTGTTAGACTGGGCGCGGGACTGTCGATTTCCGCCAATTGTGAACAATTGTCAATAACTTCCGCGTTCGAAGCACGAAGCGTTCCGACCTTCCTCAGCTAGCCCGCTTCCCGCCTTACTTTGGTGGCTTCTTTGTCTTCGCGCATGCCGAGGAAGACCGGTTGGCGAAGTTTCCCGTCGCGGGTCCACTCCGCGAACTTGATTTGAGCGACGAATTTAGGATTCACCCAGTGCATTTTTTTCATCATCGACGGAGTGATTCCCTGCACCCATTCACCGCCATGTTTCGACGGAAGATCGACAAAGGGACAATGGTCGCGTTCTTCTTCGCGAAATTTCTTGGACAAGATTGACAAAGCCTTTGCCGTAAAACCGCTTCCGACTTTGCCGGCAAATTTGAGACAACTGTCTCTTTTCTTGTTCTTGCCTTCAAAGTAGCCAACGAGGATCGCGCCGAAGTGTTTGCGCGAGCCGCCGGGCGGCGTGTAGCCGCCAATTACGAATTCCTGCTGGTTGAGACATTTCAGTTTAATCCAGGTCCCGCTGCGCCGCCCCGGCTCATAGACGGATTTGCGCTGCTTGCCGATCAATCCTTCCAGTGAGCGGCGTTTTACTTCGGCAAGCAACGATTTCACATCGCCGCTGATTTCGCCGGAATAGCGGATCGGGTCGCCGGCGTTTTCGCAAACTTTGGCGAGAACTTGCTTGCGATGTTCGAGCGGCAGGCCGAGCAAACTTTTGCCGTCGAGTTGGAGCAGATCGAAAACGTAAAAGCGCAAAGGCGCTTTTCGTCCTTCCATTTCGAGCGCCTGCAAGAGTTGAAACGAGGAACGCCCCTCTTCATCGAGCGCGACCACTTCGCCATCGATCACGCAGTCGCGCACGGGCAAATTCTTTACTGCCTCGGCAATTGCAGGAAAACGCGCGTCTAATCTGTTTCCGTTGCGTGAGATTAACGAAATCTTGCTCTTGTTCTTAACGGCGATGGCGCGGATGCCGTCGAACTTTAATTCATAAAGCCAATCGCCGTGCGTTGGAGGATTATCGACCAGACGCGCTTTCATCGGCTCGATGAAGCGAGGCTTGGCCGTTGGTACCTTCTTCAGTAGCTCGGGTGCGGCCTGCGCGCTTTCATTTTCGGCGTCGTCGCGTCCTGCTATTCCTTGGTCTTTTTTTTTAAGCGCGGCCTTAATTCGCGCCTTAAATGTCGATCTCTCGCTCGGATTTTTATCTTTGCGATTCGATTCCCATTCTGCATCGCGCTCTTCCGCGATCTGTTTCATGGTCCGACCTGTCTTGACCGACTGGTCCTCAGCTTTCTTCGAGGGCGGCTTGGCGCTTCCGCCGGTTTTCAATATCAACCACTGGTTCTTTTCCCCATCCCGGCCGCGAATTCGCACAAGCGTCCATTCGCCTTTCGCTTTCTCCCCGGCCAGAACGAGATGAAGTTTGCCCTCGTGCAGTGATTTCAACGGCTGCTCGCCGTAAACATAATAGGCGCCTTGATCCCAAACCATGACCGTGCCGCCGCCGTACTGGCCTTCAGGAATGATGCCTTCAAAGGTTTCGTATTCGATCGGATGGTCTTCCACTTCGACCGCGAGATGCTTCTCTCCTTGATGCCAGGGCAAGCCTTTTGGCAGCGCCCATGATTTGAGAACGCCCTCCATTTGCAGCCGGAAATCGTAATGCAATCGGCGCGCGTCGTGTTTCTGAATGACAAATCGGGAAGCGCCGCGGACTTGCTTTGGTAACGGCTTCCCGCCTTTCGGCTCGGCGGTCTTCGAGAAGTCGCGCTTCGCTTTGTATTTCTTCAGGCCCACCGCTTCAACTTACCCGCGGATTACGCGGATGAAACGGATTTTGCTCAGGATGACAGAACGATATTACGCTTCGGCGGGAAGCGGCTCGCCGACGAGGTAACGGGTGAAGCGGCGGATCACAATGTTCTCGCCAAGTTCTGCAATTTTTCCCTTGAGCAGATCTTTGATCGTGACGTCGGGATTTTTGATGAAGCCTTGCTCCAGCAAACAAACTGTGCTGTAGAATTTATCGAGTTTTCCGTCGACAATTTTTTCAGTCACGTTTGCGGGCTTGCCTTTGACCTGCGCCTTGTAAATCTCGCGCTCGGCCTCGATCAATTTTCCGGGCACGTCCTCGCGACTGACGTAAAGCGGATGCGCGGCCGCGATGTGGAGCGTGATGTCTTTGACGAAACCACGGAAATTTTCGTTTTTCGCGACGAAATCGGTTTCGCAATTCACTTCCACCAGAACGCCGACCTTGCCCTGCAAATGAATGTAAGAAGCAACGATGCCTTCCTTGGTCGCACGCGACGCCTTCTTACTCGCACTCGCGATCCCTTTGGTTCGCAAAATCGTCTCTGCTTTCGCAAGATCTCCCTCTGCCTCGGCCAGGGCGCGTTTGCAGTCCATCATGCCCGCGTTTGTTTTTTCGCGGAGCTGTTTAACTAATTGAGGGTTGATGTCGGTTGTCGCTTTCATTGAAAATCTTGAACGTTGAGCGTTGGGCTTAACGTGTCGCCGGTCAGGCAGAAACGCCAGCCATCTCGATTTGCTCGCGAATCCGTGCTTCGCCGCTTGCCGAAACAATCGCATCGACAAGTTTCTGCAACACGATTCGAATCGCGCGAATCGCATCGTCGTTTCCCGGAATCGGATAATCGATCATTTCCGGATCGGCATTCGTATCAACGATCGCAACGATTGGAATGTTCAGGCGTTTTGCTTCATTGACCGCGTTCTGCTCGCGAGTCGTGTCGATTATGACTACGGCATCGGGTAACTGCGCCATTTCGAGAATTCCCTCGAGGTTGCGGCGAAGCTTGGCCGCTTCGCGGTTCAGCGCCGCCAGCTCCTGCTTGCCCATCTTTTTGTATTCGGGCGATTGCTCGATCTGCTCGATGTATTTGAGCCGGCCGATGCTTTTCCGAATCGTTGCCAGATTGGTCAAGGTACCGCCAAGCCAGCGCTGATTGACGTAGAATTGGCCGCACGCAAGCGCCGCTTCCTTGATCGCTTCCTGCGCCTGCTTTTTGCAACCGACGAAAAGAATTTTGCCACCACGGCGCGCCACTTCCTGAAGAAACTCGGTTGCGCGATGAAGTTGCTTCACCGTCTCATCGAGATTGATGATGTAAATCTGATTGCGCTGCTCGAAGATGAACGGCTTCATCTTCGGGTTCCAGCGCTTGGTCTGGTGACCGAAATGCACGCCCGCTTCCAAAAGCTCGGGCACTAATTCAACTGTGTTTGCCATACAAAAAATCGCGCCGCAGAGGAGGGGGAAACGGCGGACGTGGAAGATGCTACAGATAGGCGACCGTCGCAACTGCAATTTCTGCCTTCGACCCCTAGCCTCTTGCGCTGGAAGCGCCGCGATGCAATCGCTCGATCAGGACTAATCCAGCCAAGCAAATCGAAGCCGCCGCCGAGGCGAGGCAGTAATTGCAAAAGGCATGGATCACAAAGGCTTGGAGATAGAGCAACCACAGGCTGACCAGCGCCATCGTCGTCGCCATAACGGCGAGAATCTGTCGTCCAAGTGTCGAGCCGCGTGCCGCGAACACGGCAGCGACAATCACAGCCATGTAGGCCATCGCGCCAAAACCGGCCAACGGCACGCCCGCGACTCCTTCGGCGTACTTACTGCCGAGAACAGCGGAGCAGTCGTCCCCGCAGCGAATGTAGCTGCCTTGAAGATGTTTTATCGTCAGGTAACCGCTGTCTACTAGGCCGAAGCAGGCGACAACGGCAGCGACGATGGCAATGCGCCGCGACCAGGTCATTGACCGGTCTTAGCCAAGGCCGCCTTAATTGCGGCGCGAAAGCCGTTCTCGTTGAACTCGGTGTTCGGAACATTGAAGCCGTTGATAAGCACCGACGGCGCGGTCTTCACGCCGAGCGCTAGTCCGTAGGCCCCGTCCGCGTCAATCCGCTCGCGACATTCAGTACCGTCCAAGTCCTTTTGAAACTGATCCAGGTCCAATCCTAGGTTCTTAGCCTGGTCCATGAGGATTGTGCGCGGTGCAGGAGCGCTCGCCCACATCCATTGCGTCTTGTAAAGAGCTTCGGCCATTTGCCAAAACTTGCCCTGGTTTGCTGCTGCCTCGGCAGCGCACGCCGCGAGCACGGCGTGCTCGTGCGTGTTTAACGGGAAATGGCGCAGCACCATTCGCACTTTGTCGCCGAACTCAGTCTTCAAGCTCTTGACGATCGGTTCGTAGCGCGCGCACTGCGGACACTGCAAGTCGCTAAAGAACTCAATGGTTACCGGCGCGTTAGCCGGGCCTAACACGTTGGCGGGCCGAGTCGCATCGGACGTTGCCCCGGCTAACTGCATCGTACTAAGAAGAAGAGCCATTGGTGTGGCGGACAGTTTTGCCGAGGGAAAATTCTTCATTGCCGCCACGTTATCACACTCTTGCCCGTGCCTCAGTTGCACGCGCGAGAATCCAGCACCAATCGGAGAGACGGTTGAGATAACGAAGAATCTCGGGGTTCGGATCCTTCAAAGTCGCGACCTGCCTTTCCGCCCGTCGGCAGGACGTTCGCGCAAAATCGAGAGCCGCGGAAACGCCATTGGCGCCGGGGATGACCCAATCCTTTGGGTAGAGCGATTTATCCTTTTCAAGATCGACAATCACTGCGGTAACCCGATCGACCATTTTAGCGTCAGTTATGTGGAAGCCATCCTTAGAATATCGTTCTCGATCTTCCGGCAAGGTAGCGAGTTCTCCCATGATGTTGATCAGATCTTTTTGGATGGTGAAAATCTGCTCAGCCACAAATTTGTCATCGGAAATGGCGCGGGCGAGTCCGAGCGCGGCGGTCAATTCATCCACCGAACCGTAAGCTTCAACGCGCGAATCGTTCTTTTGCACTCGCCGGCCGTACATGAGCGACGTTTCGCCTGTATCGCCGGTCTTGGTCACGATCGACATCAAACGAATTGTAGGGCGTTTCTGGCTGCCACGCCATAGCCGCCAGAAGGCGGGGTGAAACGCCAATCCGTTAGTTACCTGTTCGAGATGTCGATCTTAGCCGATCGCCGGTTGCAGTTCGGCTTCGTCCATGGCCGGTGCGCCGATTGGCTCGCCTTTTTCCACGAGTCTGACCTCGCGATGCGCCGGGAATCCCGTGCCCGCCGGAATCAGGTGACCCATGATGACATTCTCTTTGAAACCGCGCAGGCGATCGACCTTGCCGAGTGTTGCGGCTTCGGTCAGCACGCGCGTCGTGTCTTGGAACGATGCCGCCGAGATAAAGCTGTCGGTTTCAAGCGATGCCTTGGTGATGCCAAGCAACACAGGCACGGCTTCCGCTGGTTTGCCGCCCTTATCGACGACCTGTTTGTTCTCGTTCTCGAAGTCGAGCTTATCGACCTGATCGCCCCAAAGCAGCGAGGTGTCACCTGGATCGGTGATTTTAACTTTACGCAACATCTGACGGACGATGATCTCGATATGTTTGTCGTTAATCTCAACGCCTTGGAGCCGGTAAACTTCCTGCACTTCATTGACGAGGTGTTCCTGTAATTCCTGCGGACCACAGACCTCGAGAATTTCGTGCGGCACAATCGGACCTTCGGTCAATTGCTGGCCTTTCTTCACGAAATCGCCCTTGAAGGCAATGATGTGTTTGGTGAGCGAAATCAGGTGCTCCTCTTCTGCGCCCGTCTCAGGGTCCTTCAAAATAAGTCGACGCTTGCCGCGAACGGTCCCGCCCATTTCGACAACGCCGTCGATCTTTGCAATCTCGGCCGCGTCTTTTGGACGGCGCGCTTCGAACAATTCGGCAACACGTGGCAGACCGCCGGTGATGTCTTTCGTCTTGGCGACTTTTCGCGGCGTTTTTGCCAACAATGCGCCTGCTCGAATTTTTTGGTCTTCCTCGACAATGACGTGCGCGCCCGCTGGAATCGAGTAGCTGGCCAGCACTTCCTTTTTGTCGCCGACGATGACGATTTGCGGATGCAAATCTTCCTTGTGTTCGATAATCACGGTGCCCATCAAGCCGGTTGCTTCATCGACATCGCGCTTGATCGTGACCCCAGCGATCATGTCGCGGAATTCAATCTTGCCGCTCCTGTCGGTCAGAATCGGGACGTTGTAAGGATCCCATTGAACGAACGTCTCGCCTTTTTTCACATTCGCGCCGTCGTCCTTCGAAATCATTGAACCGATAACGACGTTGTAACGCTCGAGCTCACGACCTTCCGCGTTGTGCACGCTGATCGAGCCATTCTTGCTCAACACGATCCAGCTGCCATCGAGCGCTTGCACTGTGCGCAAATCGTTGAAGCGCACCGCGCCGTCATTCTTCGCTTTAATGATCGGCTGTTTGAAAGTCTGGCTCGCCGTTCCGCCGATGTGGAATGTTCGCATCGTCAGCTGCGTTCCTGGTTCGCCGATCGATTGAGCGGCAATAATTCCAACCGCTTCGCCCATTTTCACGTACTGGCCGGTGGCCAGATTCCGTCCGTAACACATTCCGCAAACGCCGCGACCGCATTCGCACGTCAACACCGAGCGGATCTTCAAGCTCTCTACACCGATGCGCTGCAAATCTGCCGCGATTTTCTCGTCGATGAGTTGGTTGGCTTTGACGATCTTCTTCTTCTTGTCCACTGGGTCCGCGATTGTTTCGCAGCTAACGCGGCCGATGATTCGCTGGGCAAGATCGACAACTTCCTCGTCGCCCTCGTAAATCGAGCGGACGACGATTCCGTTTACGGTGCCGCAATCTTCTATATTGATAATAACGTCTTGTGCCGCGTCGACCAATTTACGGGTGAGATAACCGGAGTCCGCAGTTTTGAGCGCGGTGTCGGCCAGACCTTTGCGCGCGCCGTGGGTCGAGATGAAATACTCGAGCACGCTCAAACCTTCGCGGAAGTTGGAAGTGATCGGTCGCTCGATAATTTCTCCGCTCGGTTTCGCCATCAAGCCGCGCATGCCAGCGAGCTGACGCACCTGTTGGCGATTGCCGCGCGCCCCGGAGTCAACCATCAAATAAACTGGATTCAATTCTTTGCGGCCGTCGTTGTGTTCCAATGTACGGAACATGACGTTCGAAATCTCGTCGCCGGCGTGCGTCCAGATATCGATGATCTTGTTGTAACGCTCGCCGTCCGTGATGATGCCTTTTCGATATTGCTGCTCGACCTGGCGAATCTGTTTATAAGCGTTTTCGAGCTCGGTCTCTTTTTCCTTCGGAATGATCATGTCCGAAATTCCGATCGAGATGCCGGCCTTTGTTGCCTCGGTGAACCCGAGCTCTTTCAACTTATCGAGCGTCGCGACGGTTGCGGCAGGTCCTGCAACCTGATAGCACCGCCAGATAATGTCGCTGAGTTGTTTCTTGCCGGCTGCTTTGTTGAAGAAGCCAAGCTCCTTCGGCCAAATCTGATTGAAAATTACCCGGCCGGCTGTCGTTTCGATAATCTTCGCGTCGGCATTGCCAAAAATTGTCTGGCGACCGCGGTCCGGATTCTGAAAACGAATTCGATCGTGTGTTTTGACCGAGCCTTCGGCCATGGCGAATTCCACTTCGACTGGCTCGGCGAAGAGCGGCAGATGGCCGTCCTTTTTCACCACTCCGCGCGGATTTTGCGTCATGTAATAGCACCCGAGCGTGATGTCTTGCGACGGCGTCGTGATCGGTTTGCCGCTTGAAGGCGAGAAAATGTTGTTCGGCGCCAGCATCAGCATGCGCGCTTCCAATTGCGCTTCGACTGAGAGCGGTACGTGCACCGCCATTTGGTCGCCGTCGAAGTCTGCGTTATACGCGGTACAGACGAGCGGGTGAATCCGGATCGCTTCGCCTTCAATCAATTGTGGCTCGAAGGCCTGGATCGACAACCGATGCAGCGTCGGCGCGCGGTTGAGCAACACCGGATGACCTTTAGTGACCTCGTCAAGAATGTCCCACACCTCCGGCGTCTGGCGCTCGATCATTTTCTTCGCGCTGCGCACGGTGTGCACGTAGCCGAGGTCTTTCAGTCGCCGAATGATGAACGGCTCGAACAAAACGAGCGCCATTTTCTTGGGCAAACCGCACTGATGCAGTTTGAGTTCGGGCCCGATAACAATCACTGATCGGCCTGAATAATCGACGCGCTTGCCGAGCAAATTCTGGCGGAAACGTCCGCCCTTGCCCTTGAGCATGTCGCTGAGTGATTTCAGCGGGCGGTTGCCGGCGCCGGTGACCGCGCGGCCATGGCGGCCGTTGTCAAACAACGCGTCCACCGCTTCCTGCAACATTCGCTTTTCGTTTCGAATGATGACGTCCGGGGTTTTGAGCTGGAGCAAATTCTTAAGTCGATTGTTCCGGTTGATGACGCGACGGTAGAGATCGTTCAGGTCGGAGGTCGCAAAACGCCCGCCTTCCAGTGGAACGAGCGGACGCAGATCAGGCGGGATGACCGGAAGCACGTCGAGAATCATCCACTCCGGCCGCGCGTGCGATGACATGAAGCCCTGCACGAGCTTGAGCCGCTTCGCGAGCTTCTTACGAATCTGTTTGCTCTTGGTCGCGCCCATCGCCTTTTCCAGCTCTTTGTTCAGCTTGTTGAGCTCGATCTCGGAGAGAAGCTTCTTTATCGCTTCCGCGCCCATCCCGGCCACGAAATCCTCGCCGTATTGTTCCTGCGCTTCGCGGTACTCGACTTCGTTCAGCAGTTGCGCCCTTTGCAGCGGCGTCTTGCCCGGATCAATGACGATGTAGTCCTCGTAATAAATGACGCGCTCGAGCTGACGCGCGCTCATGTCGAGCATCAGGCCGATGCGCGACGGCATGCACTTGTAAAACCAAATGTGCGAAACAGGGACGGCAAGCTCGATGTGGCCCATGCGCTCGCGGCGGACGCGCGCGAGCGTGACTTCAACGCCGCAACGATCGCAGATGACACCCTTGTGTTTGATCCGCTTGTATTTTCCGCAGGAGCATTCCCAATCGCGGGTCGGACCGAAGATTCGTTCGCAGAAAAGGCCGCCCTTCTCCGGTTTAAACGTTCGATAATTGATCGTCTCCGGATTTTTGACTTCGCCTTTGCTCCACGACCGCATCGTGTCGCTCGAGGCCACGCCAATTGCGACCTGGTCGAAACCGACCGCTCGCTCTTCGCCCACTAACTCACGCCAGGAATGTTCGTTCATTGATTCTCCAAATGTAGATGTCGATGTAAAAATTTATTCGAGGTGCTCAAAGACTGTGGTCGGAGCCTGGCCGCCGACTTTGACGTCGAGGCCGAGACTCTGCATTTCCTTGATCAACACGTTGAAAGATTCAGGTGTGCCCGCTTCGAGCGAATTGTCGCCTTTGACGATCGATTCGTAGATACGGGTGCGTCCTTGCACGTCGTCGGATTTCACGGTCAGCAATTCCTGCAACGTGTAAGCGGCGCCGTAAGCTTCGAGTGCCCAGACTTCCATTTCGCCGAAACGCTGGCCACCGTATTGCGCTTTTCCACCGAGCGGTTGCTGCGTCACGAGTGAGTAGGGGCCGACCGCGCGCGCGTGAATCTTGTCGGCGACGAGGTGACCAAGCTTCATCATATAGATGTAGCCAACCACCACTTCTTGATCGAAAGGATCGCCAGTGCGGCCGTCGAATAACTTCGCCTTGCCGGTTTCCTGGACCCAACTAAAACCTTCTTTCTTGCGCGCCTCCTTCAGGTACTCCCGGATTTTGCTTTCCTTGATGCCGTCGAACACTGGTGTCGCGACCTTAAAACCGAGCGCTTTGGCTGCGACGCCGAGGTGCGTTTCCAAAACTTGGCCGACGTTCATTCGGCTCGGCACACCGAGCGGATTCAAAACAATTTCAACGGGCGTTCCGTCCGCGAGGAATGGCATGTCTTCTTCCGGCACGATGCGCGCGACCACTCCTTTGTTGCCGTGACGGCCGGCCATTTTGTCGCCGACCGAAAGTTTGCGTTTCGAAGCGATGAAAACTTTGACCTGCTTGATGATACCGGGATCGATGTCGTCGCCGCTTTCCACCCGATCCATCGAGCGTTCACGCTCGAGTTCGAGCTCGGCGAACTTGTGTTCGTAGTGGCCGATGATCTCGCGGATCTTGTTCCGAATCGGACTCGGATCGATCTCGATGTGGTCGTAAACGTTCGCCAGTTTGCGCAGGAGCGTCTTGGTAATCTTGCGATTGGCCGGAATAATAATCTCACCCGTCTCGGCGTTGACGACGTCGAGGGGAATTTTTTCGCCGAGCAGAATATTTGAGAGCGAATCGGTGAGTTGTTCGGTCAGCTCTTCTTTCTTCCGGCGATGTTCTTCGGTGATCGCTTTGATCTGCTTCTTGGTTTCCGCCGGCGTCAGTTTCTCGCGCGAGACTTCCTTGCGCGAAGAAACCTTCACGTCCATGACGATGCCGTAGGTGCCAGATGGGACGGTTAGTGAAGTGTCCTTAACGTCGGCCGCTTTCTCCCCGAAAATTGCGCGGAGTAATCGCTCTTCCGGTGCCAACTCAGTCTCGCTCTTCGGAGTAATTTTACCGACCAGAATATCGCCCGGCTTCACTTCCGCGCCGACGCGAACGACTCCGTCCGGTCCGAGATTTCGCAGAGCTTCTTCGCTGACGTTTGGAATGTCGCGAGTGATTTCCTCAGGGCCGAGTTTCGTGTCACGGGCGCCGATCTCGAATTCATCGATGTGAATCGAGGTGTAAATATCCTCCTTCACGACCTTCTCCGAGATCATGATGGCGTCTTCAAAGTTGTAGCCATTCCACGGCATGAACGCGACGAGCACGTTGCGGCCGAGCGCGAGCTCACCGTGTTCCGTGTTCGGGCCATCGGCAATGATCTGACCTTTCTTGACGTGCTGCCCTTTCTTGACGATCGGCTTTTGATTGACGCACGTGCCGGCGTTGGAACGCATGAATTTGCGCAGTTCGTAAACGTAAAGTCCTTCTTCGGGATCGGTCTTGATCCTCTTCCGATGCTCAGGAACATGGCCGTCTTTCGAGACGATAATCTGGTCAGCTGTAACTGATGCGACCTTTCCGCTATCAATCGCGATCAGCACCGCATGTGAGTCGCGAGCGACCTTGCCTTCCAAACCGGTGCCAACCAATGGGGCTTCCGAAACGATCAGCGGAACGCCTTGGCGTTGCATGTTCGAACCCATCAGCGCGCGGTTCGCGTCGTCATGTTCGAGGAATGGAATCAATCCTGCCGCCACAGAAACGAGCTGTTTTGGCGACACGTCCATGTAATGGACTTTCGACGGTTCGACTTCCAAGAAATCGCCGCGATAACGAACCGAAACTTTTTCGCCAGTGAAATGGCCGCGGCCGTCAACCGCCGCGTTCGCCTGTGCGACCAGATAATTCTCTTCCTTATCGCCAGTCAGATAGTCGATGTCATCCGTGACGCGGCCGTTCGTGACTTTGCGATAGGGTGTTTCAATGAAACCAAATTCGTTGATCCGTGCGAAGGTCGACATCGAACTGATCAAGCCGATGTTCGGACCTTCCGGAGTTTCGATCGGACAAATCCGGCCGTAGTGCGACGGATGGACGTCGCGCACTTCGAATCCGGCGCGATCGCGACTCAATCCGCCTGGTCCGAGCGCGGACAACCGGCGCTTGTGCGTTAATTCCGCAAGCGGATTCGTCTGATCCATGAACTGCGAGAGCTGCGAGCGCCCGAAGAAATCTCTAATCACGGCACTGAGCGCTTTGGGATTGACCAATTTCTGCGGCGTCATGCCGTCGACGTTGATGTCGAACAACGTCATACGTTCTTTCACCAGTCGCTCAGTGCGGGCGAGACCGACTCGGCACTGATTCGCGAGCAATTCGCCCACTGTCCGCACCCGGCGGCTGCCGAGGTGATCGATGTCGTCGAGCGTGCCTTCGCCGCGGCGCAGATTGATCAAGTATTTGATCGCGGCGATGAAATCTTTGTCGGTCAAAATTCGCTCGGTAAGATCGACATCGATCCCGAGTTTCTGATTAATTTTGTAACGGCCGACGCGACCGAGATCGTATTTCTTCGGATCGAAGAACAGTCGCTTCAGCAAAGCGCGCGCGTTGGCCACGGTCGGCGGATCCCCAGGGCGCAATCGGCGGTAAATATCTTTTAGCGCTTCCTCCTGATCATGAGCCGGATCTTTGCGGAGCGCTTTGACGACGGTGTCGTCGTTGGAAATATCGATGACCTTAACTTCCTTAATCCCGAGACCCATGACCTGGCGAACAGTCGCAAGTGTGAGCGGTTCAAAAGCTCGGGCAACGGTCACTTCGCCGTCACGGACTTCCGCGGTCAGAACTTTAGTAGCGAGCTTTTCTTCGTCGAGCTTCTCGCTCAGCTTCAGGTTCTCGATGTTATAGAAGAGTTTGATGACGTCCTCGTCTGACCCGTAGCCAAGGGCTCGAAGGAAAGTCGTGGCCAGGAATTTGCGACGCCGTTTGCGACGATCGAGATAAATGTAAAGAAGATCGGCGGTATCGAATTGCACTTCGATCCACGAACCGCGGTCCGGAATGATCCGGAAGCTGTAAAGAACTTTGCCATTGAGGTGGATGGTCGACTCAAACGCGATACCCGGCGAACGGTGCAGCTGGGAAACGACTACGCGCTCGGCCCCATTAATGACAAACGTGCCTTGTGGTGTCATGAGCGGGATTTCACCCATGTAAACTTTTTCTTCCTTTGTTCCTTTCTCTTCGCGAAGTTGAAAGGTTACGTGGAGCGGCGCGCTGTAAGTCTGGCCCTCGCGTTGCGCTTCGAGCGCGGTCAGTTTCGGCTCGCCGATTTCGTAATGGCTGAAATCGAGGACGGCTTTTTCGTCGTAACTCTCAATCGGGAAAACTTCCCTGAAAACGGCTTGGAGCCCGTGGTTCTTGCGCTTGGCAAGTGGAATGTCTTTTTGGAGAAAATCGACGTAAGAGTTGAGTTGAACCTCAATCAGGTTTGGAGGCTCGATAGCTTCCTTGATTGTTCCGAAGTGGATGCGTTCCGAATTTCGTTCTGACATAATCACCAGGCCACGGGTTTAAACTCGCACCAGCCCACAATAAATTGCGGCCGCATGCGTACAAGAGCTTACGGCATCAACCGGAGAGCGAGGGGTGCAAAAATGGCCTCAAAACAGCGGTCTGTCAAATCGACTCCCACCGTTTTGCTGCCAATTCAATCTTTCCAGCAAACTGCGGTTAAAAATAAGTCTCCCTTACTTCTAACAAAAACTGAGATTAAACGAAAACGGCCGCCACGCAAGATAATTCGCATGGCGGCCGTTGTTTTTAATTTGCTACTTGATTTCGACCTTCGCCCCAGCCGCTTCGACCTTTTTCTTGATCTCCTCGGCTTCCTGCTTGGTCACACCTTCCTTGATTGGTTTGGGAGCGCCTTCGACCAGTGCTTTCGCCTCGGCCAGTCCAAGGCCTGGCACTGCGCTGCGAATCTCCTTAATCACGCCGATCTTGTTCGCGCCCATTTCCTTCAGAATGACGTCAAATGTGGCTTTCTCTTCCGCCGCCGGTGCTGCTGCTCCGCCGCCAGCCGCTGGAGTCGCTGCCACCGCAACCGGTGCGGCCGCGCTTACGCCCCATTTTTCTTCGAGTTGTTTTACCAAGCCAGCAATCTCGAGAACGGACAATCCGCTGAGTTGCTCCACCAATTTATCTGTGTCTGCCATTTTTTTCCTCCAATTGCCGTTTCCGAAAGCTTCCGGAAAATTGAGGCCGATAGCCATCGGCCCGGACAGTGTTTTTGTTGTTTATTGTAGGGCAACCGCTCCGGTTGCCGAGGCAGGCGATGCGCCCGCCCTACAAAAAAATTTATGTTGCCGGCGTTTCCGCGGACGCGCCCTCCTTTTCGCTCTTCGCTTTCAGCAATCTCGCCAGCGATGAAGCCGGTTCATTAAGTAAGCGCACAAGTTTCGTAGCCGGCGAGAGGAGCAACCCGAGCAATTGGCCCTGCATAACTTCCCGCGGCGGCAAATCCGCTAGGGCTTCGATTTCAGCGGTGGAAACGACCGTACGATTGATCAGGCCGAGTTTGAGAATCGCCTTTTTGAATTCGCCGGCGAACGTTTTCAAAACTTTTGCTACAGGCGCGACATCTTTTTCTCCCGTCACGACGGCCGTCTGCCCGGCGAGCTTTCCGTCACCGCTTGGAAGCCCCGATGCCTCCATCGCGCGCTTTAAAAAGCTATTTTTGACGACGTGAATTTCTGCGCCGGTGGCGGCCAGCCGTTTCCGCAACTCGCTAAAATCATCGACTTTCATGTGCTGGTAGTCAGCCACCAGGACAAAGGACGATTCCTTCAATTCTTCGGACAGGTCCGAAACAATATTGGCTTTTTCTGGTCTCATGATGTCGATCTTATGCGGCTTGCCCGGCCAGGTAAGGCGATGGATCGAGTTTCAGGCCGGGCGACATTGTCGCGCTTAAAGTCATCGCGTCAACATATCGGCCTTTGGCTGTGGCGGGGCGCGCCCGAACCACCGCTTCAATCACGGCGTTGCCATTTTCTACCAGCGCTTTTTCTTCAAACGAAAATTTTCCAACCGGCACGGCGACGTTGCCGTTTTTATCGAGTTTAAATTCAACCCGGCCAGCTTTGACTTCCTGAACTGCTTTGGCCGTATCTTCGGCGACTGTTCCAGCTTTAGGATTCGGCATGAGGCCGCGTGGTCCGAGCACTTTTCCGAGCTTGCGCACTTCGGCCATCGCCGCCGGTGTCGCGACCGCGACGTCAAAATCTTGAAAACCTTCCTGAACTTTTTGGATCAAATCTTTAAAGCCGACGTGCTCAGCGCCGGCGTCTTTCGCCGCCTTTGCCGCTGCGCCTTCGGCGAATACGAGCACTCGCACGTGTTTGCCACTTCCATGGGGCAGTGCGCAGGTGCCGCGCACCATTTGATCGGATTGTTTTGGATCGACACCCAGACGGAACGAGACCGTGACTGTTTGATCGAACTTGGTCGGCGGAAACTTCTTCAGCGTGGCGACCGCGTCGTTGAGGCTGTAGGATTTCTTGCGGTCCACCTGCTCGGCGGCGGCGCGATAACGTTTACTACGTTTTAGTTGCATATTTGTGTGCAGTGTTAGCGGTCGCCGCGGCGACCTCCTGCTAATTTAGCCCGCCTCTCAGCGAAGCGGGGCGGCACAGTAGGGGAGCATTTTAGGATTGTCAACGCCCGGCAATCTCTGGTAAAACCCGGGGGTTATGAAAAGCCCCACTTATTATAGATTGTTGATCGTTGCCGCCTCTCTCCTTGCCGCCAGCCAACTCTCCGCCCGGCCCATTGGTTTTGGCGAACTATCATTGCTCGTCCGGATGCATGAGCCGGAAACTTCGATCAAAAAAGAAGTCGCGGAGCGAAAACTTTTGCACGGATTGACTCAACCCCAGGAAGGGATTCTCAAATCGCAAGGCGCCAGCGATTCGCTCATCCAGTCCCTCCGCAGTTCCAACCTCGTCGTCTCGAAGGAAGAGGCAGCTGCGGTTGAGTCGGCCGCCGCGCGCGAGTCAAGCGCTTCTGCAGCGGAAATACATCCTGCCGGTCACCATCGTCATGTTTTAGTTTTCGACGTCGCTTTGGGTCATCCGATTAATTTAAGCCAGTGGGGCGGCCTGGATTACGAGATCGCATTTTACTCGTACCGCTTCGCTGGCGAAGATCATATTCAGCCTGCATTTATTGATAATGTCGGCACGAGGACAGTCGTCTACCGCAGTATCCCGCTCGAAAGCGAGGGCGAAGTGTTCACCGAGGACTGGTTCCCGACGAATGGAGTCCGTAACTGGCGATACACACCCTATAATGGAAGTGGCGGAACGTTGTCCAACGGTCGCGGTGATTTCCGTGACGTCCGCTCGATCAATTTCAGCGATTCGGTTGCGGTCGGTTCTTATTCGGTCTCTCGCCCGATCGTTATCGATTGGAACGCTCCGGTATTTCTCGAAGGACAGCCCTACACGTTTTATCCGGTTTACGGCGCCGGCGGCGTATCGCTCTACTTCATCAACGCGTCGACCGATTCGGCAAAGGTCGCGGTCGCGTTTAATCGCTGACAGGAATCCGCCTAATCGGCAGGAATCTCGGGATCAGCATCCGGTGACACCGCTACTGGTGGTGCGCTCGGTGGACCGTTGCGGATTATTTTTCCTTCCTTCATCACGAACGAGACCCGCTCGGTCGCGGTGATATCCGCGGTCGGATCGCCCGGCATGGCGATCACATCTGCGAACTTCCCTTTTTCGAGCGTTCCGGTTTTTTGGGCAATACCGAAAAGGTCGGCTGCGTTTCCAGTCGCGGTCTTCAAGGCATCGATCGGTTGCATTCCCAGATCGACCATCAGTTTGAATTCCTTTGCGTTCTGGCCGTGCGGAAATACCGCGGCGTCGGTCCCGAATGAAACTTTGATGCCCATTTTCACGGCATTTCGAAACATGTCCGAGCGAGCGGCGGCTGCCGCTTTCGCCTTCGCCTGCAGCGCTGGCGGGTAATTGTCGATCTTGCTCATGATCCACTCCGTCGCCATCAACGTCGGTGTGAGATATATGCCTTTGTTTTTCATCAACGTGAGCGTGTCCGGTTTCATGAACGACCCGTGCTCGATCGAATCGACGCCGGCTTCGATCGCTTCTTTCGCCGCCTGATCGCCATGACAGTGAACAGCCACTTTTTTGCGCAAACGATGCGATTCATCCACCAGCGCCGCCATTTCCGCCGGCGTGAGTTGCGGCGTGTCCACTTCATCCGCCAGTGAAAGAACACCACCCGATACCGCGGCCTTGATCACGTCCGCGCCGTTTTTCACTTCAAACCGCACCGCTTTCCGGATCGCATCGGGCCCGTCCGCGATGCCTTGACTGAAATCGGGCTCGTGACCGAAAAGCATGTCGCGAAATCCTGAGGTCGGATCGAAATGCCCGCCGGTCGCACCAATTCCGTAGGTTGCAACCAACATTCGCGGACCGACGATCACGCCTTTGTTAATTGAGTTCCGCAGGGCAACGTCGACGAATTCTTTGCTGCCTACAAAACGACTGCCGAGATCGCGCACGGTTGTGAATCCGGCTTCGACTGTGGCGCGCGCATAGCGCGTCGCGAGGATCGCTTGCTCGGAAACATTCAGGTCGACTTCTTTCAGTCGGCGCTCGTTGTAATTACCGGAAAAATCGAGCGTCAGATGTGTATGCCCGTCCATGAAGCCTGGCGAAAGGGTCGCGTCACCGAGGTCGATAACTTGCGCATCAGTCGGCGCCGGCAAATTGCTTCCGGCGTCGACAATTTTGTTGCCTTGAACAATGACGACGCCGTTTTGGGCCAGCGTTTTCGATTTACCGTCGAAAAGTCGCGCAGCTTTTAGAACGATGACCTTGTCGGCCGCGTGAATCGAAATCGCACAGCTGATAAGAACAAGGATTGTGAAGGACAACCGCGAACAAAATCGATAGAAAGCAGAGACGTTCATCCTGGCGGTATAGAAACTTCGGGGAGACAAAGCAAGGCTGCGCGAAAACGCCTCCGGTCTTGTTTAGCGCGTCGGCTTTGGCTTCAATGCTTCGATGCTCCAACCATCAATCTCCTATCGCGCGCTATTTCTTATCGCTTTGATGACGATCTCCTTCTTTGGATCCGTGTTCGGGCAAACGAATCCGCCCAAAGGGCCGTCACCTGAACCGAAAGCGGAGACGAGTCCCACGCCGCCACCTGCGACTGATTACGACATTCGCTGGGGTGTGAAGATTCCGTTGCGTGACAAGGTTGAATTGAACGCGACGCTTTATTTGCCAAAAACACCCGATGGCTCAGCCCCTAAAACCCCTGTCGTCTTTACACTGACGCCGTACATCTCGGACACGTACCACGCGCGCGGGGCATACTTCGCGTCACACGGTTATGTCTTTGTGCTGGTGGACGTTCGCGGCCGCGGTAATTCGGCCGGCGAGTTCGAGCCATTCGCCAACGAGCCGCGCGACGGTCACGACGTAGTCGAATGGCTGGCGCAGCAGCCGTTTTGTGACGGAAAAGTGGCGATGTGGGGCGGGTCGTATGCGGGCTTCGATCAATGGGCGACGGCCAAAGAATTCCCACCGCATCTCACCACGATTGTTCCAGCCGCGGCCGCGCATCCGCCCTTGGATTATCCATCTCTCGATAACGTCGGGGAGAGCTACGACATGCAGTGGTTCACTCACACCAGCGGTCGGACTGGCCAGCAAAATCTTTTTGGCGATTC
>Ga0209267_1000836_pt1 | contig 21830 bp, 19 predicted proteins | sample GraSoiAngelo_137_FD_185894 | JGI IMG/M metagenome (GOLD analysis project Ga0209267, IMG submission 185894) | Grasslands soil microbial communities from the Angelo Coastal Reserve, California, USA - 14_0929_09_30cm (SPAdes) (version 2) | ecosystem: Environmental > Terrestrial > Soil > Grasslands ... | reverse complement strand
TACCACGATGGTGGACCCGATCATGGCGCGCCGGCTCGGAGATCTGATAGTCACACTCAAAACGCAACTCAAGCTGACCAGCCTGGTGGTCACGCATGAGATGCGTCTGGCTGAAAAACTCGCTGATCACATTATTTTTCTGGATCGAGGCAGGGTCATCTTCTCTGGAACGGTCGCGGAAATGGAGCGCTCCTCCGAACCGGTTGTGCGGAACTTTTTGGAACTAGACCGCTTCGATATGCGAGCACTGCTCAGCAGGAAAGAACCCGACTACAGGATCGTAGCCTGATCGTGACTGATGGTGACTCTTATGTTTGAAGCGCCTGAATTTAGAAGAGTGTGTCGCGCCTGCGGCAGGAGTAATGATGTGGATGCGAAGCGTTGCGACGCTTGCGGGGCCGTTCTCGCGGCCTCGGCAGAACAGTCCAGCACCCGCTTTGTTGATGATGATCCGGCACTGCGATACTTGATCCGATCAATCGTACCGAACTGGACCGATTCGTGCGGCTGGACGAGGCCGAACTCGCATGCGGACTCCTGCGTTCCAATGACATCGCGTGCGAGGTGAGCAGTATGGTGCTCCCCGGCCTCCCGGCGGAGTTGATCCTCTGGGTGAACAATCGCGATGCTGAATTGGCTTGGGCGCTACTGGCAGATACGGAACGAGAAGCGTCTCGAAGAGATAACGACGCTGCCTGAGAGGCGCTGGACAGAGTTCCCGAAAACTTTCTAAGTCAGCCTGCGGCCTTTCATTTGAAGGTCTGCCTTTCGGGCATTTCTCGGGCGTCTTCTGACGCTGCCAGGCGGCCGGTCCGCTGCATGGTTGAGCAGTCATATTCGTACGCAACTCCACAGATGAGGCAAACCTGGTAGTCCTGGCCATGCAATCCCGCATGCGGCCAGGAGAAGCGATGCCGGCAGCACATTTCGAAAAACCGCTTGAGCAATGGATTCGTCATCTTGTATTAGGGCGATGTCGCCAATGTATTCTCACCTTACTCCAAAACGCTCCAAAACTAGTCCTACTTTCTAGTTCATTCGCCGCAGGAGGATGGCCAGTACCTGGTCTCATTACCTAGTTACTGAAGGAGGGTAACAGTGCACTGCCCAATTGACAGCGCGAGGAAGAACTACAGAGCGCACATTATTAGCGACGCTTGCGCTACCTTAGTGGTGCGGAGGTCGAGACAGTAAGTGGATCGACCCGGCGCGCGCTCTTCCGAAAGAGGGATGCCTATGCACAATGCGAATGTGGTCGACCCATCGCGGCGTAGCTCGAGGTTGCCAGTTACGGTTCCAATTCTCGTTACCAGCCTGGAGCCAGGCGCGGATTTTTCCGAAGTGTGCGAGACCTTGGTTGTCAGCGCGCATGGTTGCGCGATTCGGTCTCCCATGCGGCTGGAAGCCGGCATTCCAGTGCACTTTGAGAGAAAGGGAGGGCGCGAAACCATAGCTCATGTCGTGGACTGCCAACCGATCGGCTCTGGTCAACAGGGCTGGATGCTGGCGGCACAGCTGGATCGACCAGAAAACTTCTGGGGATTGAAACCTTGTCCGCAGGATTGGATGCAGTTGCCGGAGGTGCCCCAACAGCAAGTCCCAGGGAAAGTGGCGGTCAGGAATACGACAGAAAATCGCCGGGGCGAGAATCTGGTTGTTCGTTCACGGAAAACTACCCCCGACAAAATTCAACATCAACTTACTGATATCGATGTGAGGGTGATAGTTGCCGAGGTTACTCAGTCATTGCAGGCTGAAGTGATAGAGCTCAAGCAAAAGCTTGGACGAGCAGAGCCAAAACGCAGTCAATTTGACATATCACTTACACATATTCCTCCGGAGGTTGAGGATAAGCTATGGACACGCCTGCGAGAGGACATCGGGACGCAAGCTTTGCAGCAAGCACGCCAGCAGTCCGAGCAGGTACTTGAGGCGGCGAAAGAGGCGATCGGAAAAAAGATACGTGAAGCGCAGAATGAATTCCGTGAGCAAGTGGCGGAAGAGCTGCAAGGAGTTGAGCAGCGGGCGCAGGGTCTCTCAGAGGAAGTCGCCGGTGCGGTGCAACAACATGTGAATTCTGGAGCCGAGCGATTTCAGCAGCAAGCCTTGGAAGCGGGAATCCGCCTGGAGCGGCGGAGCGAGGAGTTCTTGCGAGATCTACAGCAGCGCCTCGGTGAGGAGAATGAGGCGCAGCGCCGGGAAATGCAGAAAGCGCAGGCGGCGGTTGCGTCAGAATCGTCACGGCTGCAGTCGCAAACCACCGATCTTGGCAGCCGCATAGCGGAGTTGGACAAATCCGCCCGCCAACTTGAGTCAGAGCTGGAGAACCGCCTGGTGCGGCTGGGCACCGACATAATCTCCGGCGCCCGTACCCAACTGCAGAGCGCGGTGGACGTGGTTCTCAAAGAGCTCAGCACACGCAATGCGAAGGAGCTTGGAAATCAACTCGACGAGGCCTGTGAGCGGCTAAAGAATGCCCAGAAACAAATCGAAGCCTCGGTTTCCGAGTTGGTAAAGACCCGGGTCGCCGACACTCTGGTCTCCTTCGGACAGACTATGGAAGAGCTGGCGCAGGATTCCGTGGAACGTTGGCGAAAGGCGCTCGCCAGAGATCTGAATTCGGTGACCAACATCCTTGGCGGGCAATTGCGATTGGAAGGCGGTCCCGATAGTAATGAAAAATAATAACCGCGATGGTGACGTATCAAGGCGTGAGACGAGAGCCTCATAGTCGACTTCGGTTATCTTCCAACGGCCCGTTCGCACGGCCGCGCAACGGTATGTCAGTAACCGGTTCCAGGAAGTGGAAGGAGGTGCGGGCTGCCTGATGCAGTATCAACAACGGTGATTCTGCCCTGCTTGATTCCGATTGATGTCGGATTGAAGCTGACCTTGATATAGCAAAACGCACCCGCAGCAAGGGTCACACCACAGGTGTTATTTTGTTTGAAGTTTGCGGACGATTGAATGCTGCTCATAGACAATCCCGTACCAGTGCCGTTGAGTAGGCTAATTTTCTGAGCCGCGCTGCTGGTGCCCACCTTTTGCTGACCGAACCTCCCGACCGGAACTCCGAAAACCGAACCTGCGCTCCGGACAACCCCGATTAAGCCAAATGGTACATGGGACTGACTCTTATAGTTTCCGGGCAAATCACGCTAAGTGGTCCCGGTGCTGCCTGACAACAATCAGCACAGGGCTGAAGTGACCACTGAACCCGGGCTGATCCGCGGCATCGGCTTTAAGGTTTCAGAAGTGACTTCCCGTAGCCAACAGGAATGGCGAAATTCGATCCGCCGAACTCACGCACCATGGCGAAGTTAATTCCGATAACTTTGCCCTCGTTATTGAAGAGCGGACCGCCGGAGCCGCCCGAAGTGGTTTGGGCATCATAGACAATCTTGTCAGTCAGCACTTCGCCGATGTGCCCTTGAGTGATGACAGGCCTAATCAGGTTGCGGCGGGCGAGTTCATCCATCACCTGCTTCGGATCACCTTTGGTTGCAGTCGCGATGGACTGGAGCGTCTCTGCGCCCGCCCGAGCCAGAATTGCATTGAGGGCAGTAGGATATCCAAGTAGCACGACGGGGCCCCCGCTGATGGCTGAACGGCGGCCCTCGGCAAGGGCTACCTGTTTGATTCCCAGCCCTGAAATATTTCCTTTCACGATAGCGACGTCCGCGGCAGAGGAAATCCTCTCGGTGTTGATGGCAATGCCGTGTGGAATGCCGGGGAAATATGCTGCCATCTCAGCAATCACCGGCTCAAGACCTTGATCGAGCATCTCCTTCAACTCATCATTCTGCCACCAAGGCTCGGCCACGTGATGATTGGTGAAGATCTGTCCGCCGGCGGAGGCGAGAAACCCAGTACCAAAAACATCCAAGTGTACTTCCGGACCATTTCCGGTGAGGCTCAAGAGTGGATTGCTGTGTTCGTCGGTCGTTGGCTCGCCACTGCTTGTCATCCCAACGTAGTGCAATCTCAATCCGGTAGTGTGTTCGCGGAAGGCAAGCACAACATGGATGAGGCAGACGCTTGGCTCATACGACTGGATAATCGTCTGGGCAACCTTGCCCTCGGTCTCGAGTTTCTGAAGGCGGCTTTCTACTGCGGCTAGCTGCTTCCGCAAAACAGAAGCGTCTTCCGTTTTGCTGATCGCAATTTGCGATTTCAGGGCTTCGCTCTTCTTCTGAAGTTGGAGCTTTTGTGAATCGCTCGCCAGGGATGGACCGCGTTCTCCGTCTTCAAGGGCTCGACGCGAGCGTTCCATCAACTGTTGTTGCGTCAGCATGCCGTTCTGCAATCGAGTGATTGCAGCATAGACTCGGGTATTCTGCTCCTGGGTGCGACGGTAGAAGAAGAAAGAGACCAGACCAGCAACGATCAGCACGGCAACAGTTGCCAGGCCGCCAAACCGAAGTGTGCGCCGTTCTTCGTTGACTGCTGTCACCACCTGCTGGGTAGCATTTCGATTTTCCTCGGCAAGGCGCAGCCGCTCTCGAAACTCGTCCGCGATGTATTTGTTCTGAAGTTGGGAACGTACCCGTGCCAGCAATTCGTGTGAGTCAAAGGGCAATGACAGCACATCGTCAGCTCCGAGATCCAGGCCCCGAGTGCGCTCGGCTGATCCTCGCGGAGACAGCATCACAACGCGTATGTCATGAGTCTGCTTGGAACCCTTGATTTCGGAAAGAAGATCACAGCAATCGAGTTGTGGCGGGTCAGCCCCCAGGACAACTACGTCGGGATCGAAGGCGAGGACTGTCTTTATTCCGTCCCCATAGTCAGTCGAGACTTCAAATCCGGCAGCGCTCAGCACAGTGACGATGTTGTCTCTGAGACTATCGTCGGACTCCACCACCAGCAATTTCCCTACTTTGGAATTCATAACACCCGTTTCTTAGGATGGTGCCGGACCAGTGAAGGATTCAGTTTGGCCGCACCGGCGTCAATGCTTCCTCGGCCTTTAACTCCGAGATGCTCCCGGTACTTCGTCGATAGTGCCTAGGCGTAATACCGACGATTCGTTTGAATGCTTTGCTGAAAGCGGCATCGGAATCGTAGCCGACAGACTTTGCCACCTCGAACAGCTTTTTGTCACCTTTTTGCAGCAACGCTGTGGCCTTCTGCATTCTCCAACTTGTCAAATATTCCAGCGGTGTTTCCCCAACCAGCTCCTTGAAGCGCACCGCAAAAGCGGAACGCGACATACCACAGGCAGCGGCCAGCGATCCGACTGTCCAAGGATGCTCCACTTTTTCGTGCATGGAATTGAGAGCGGCACCGATTTGCGAATCGAAAATCGCCCGCAGCAAGCCGCTCTTGCAGGTCTCTGACTGTGATCCGATGTGGGCGCGGATCGAGTGTATGAACAATAGATCTGCCAACCGGTTGACCAACAGTTCCGATCCCGGCGCCAGCTCCGCCATCTCCGAGGCAAGCATATTCAGGGTCGCGTGCAGCGCCAGGCTCTGCGCTTGATCAGCCTTGACAAGTATGAGTGGAGGAAGCAAGCGCGTCAGGGGCTTCACGCTGGTCGCGGAGAATCTGAACCATCCCGAAATGATGGTGGTCGGTACTCCTCCACCACCGTATGAGATCACCTGGCTACCATTTTTCGGTGCGACTTCACAGAACTGTGGGCGCGCGTGCGTGGGTTGTCGCGCAGAGTGTATGAGCTTCCAGGCGCAAGCAAAAAGCAATCCCCGCCGGCCAGTGGTATTGGGTCTGGAATGCCCTCGACACTGAGCCAGCAGTTGCCGCGGGAAACCATTCCGAAATGAGCGAATTGGAAAGGCGACCTTGCGGAAGCAGCCGAATGTTTGTCTTTTGAGACTTCCGCCGTGACATGGGCATCTGTCTTCAGTCCCCAGGGCGCAGTGGCTTCCAGCCGAGCATGAACCACGCCCACGACTTGCATGGTTTGAAAGAGATCGGTAATCGGGTCCAACCTAGACCTCCAGTCTGGACTCCTGAACAAGTTATTTGGACTAAGAGACGGCTCTAGTCCAGTTTCACAGACATCTATTCCGTAAGGTTAGGTGAATTCCGTGAACCTGGAGGCTCAGATGAAGCTGCTGCAAATCGATTCCAGTGCTCGGGCCAGTTCCGTGACCCGGCGACTCACCGCCAAATTCGCCGAAGAATGGAGAAAGAACCATCCGGATGGCGAAGTCATCCAGTGAGACCTTTGCGCAACAATCCTTCCACAAATCACCGATGAGTGGAACGCGACGCATCTGGAAGAGTCGAAGCTGACGCCTGCGCACCGGTCATATCTTTCCACTTCGGATGAGTTAATCTCAAGACGGCGGACACGGTCGTCATCGGCGCGCCGATGTACAACTTCTCGATCCCGTCTTCACTTAAAGCATGGATCGATCAGATTGTGCGGCTAGGGAAGACGGTTGGTTACGGGCCAAATGGGCCGCAAGGCCTTCTCGCAAAGAAGAAAGTTGTCGTCATCACTTCCCGCGAAGGTGCCTATGAAAAAGGCACCGCGAAGGAAGCTTTCGATTTTCAGGAACCCTACCTGCGCCACATTCTGGGTTTCATCGGACTTACGGACGTGACGTTTATTCACGCCGAGAACCAAGCTCGCGAGGAGGCCGCCGTCTTTTTCGCAGCCGCCGCAGAACGTATCGGCGGAATCGCCATTGATCAAGATCAGCACAGAGCGGAGATCGCGTGTTGTTGCCTTCCGCGCATTACAAAGACGTCGGCGTCCGGGTTGCATCTTTTCGAAGCTCGATCGCCCACCCCGCCTATCCCCTATCTACGCTTCGCTGGGTCCCTCGCGGTAGCAGCGCAAGACTCGGGGCCAAGTGGTTCGCTACTCCTTTCCTGTAAGGCTCTTTCATCCTCTACTTCATGCCGGTTTAGCCCGGCGCACTGCAATGGCGATGTTTCAACGGTCATCCGCCATTCGCTTGGAATTGCACTCTGAAACCGTGTTCGTTGCCCAACCCGCTGATGTGGAAATCATATTCCAGAGTCTGGTCGTCTTTCAGTCGGATTCGCTCTGTGATTTCCATTGGGAAGTCGTAATGGACGTGAAATGTCCTTATAGTGTATTCGCCCGTTTCCCAGTTATGTTCGCCCGTACCGAACGAGGCATGACTCTTGTTTTTGCTGTCGATGGCCCACGTCCCGCTTGCAGGTCCTTTAAGAAACTTATCTCGCTTCGCTTCCATCTCTTTCCTGTGCTGCTGGACTTCCGGTGGATATTCCGGTTCCTTGGGCGGCCATATCTGGATGGCCTGAAGATATGTCTGGGCAGATTCCAATGCGCCTTCCGGCAGGGAATCCACGAGTGCGTGAAGGTGTTCGCGGTCAGCCATTTTCAATCTTCAGCCGATGATTTTAGTTGTTTGCGCGATACAACTGTCGTAAACAGGCTACACTCAGAACCCCACGGTAGATGCCAAACCTGCAAAAACGAAGATTCCTGCCATAAACATGCTGACTATTTGCAAGCACATTGTTCACCTCGGCACTTTGCGAAATTCATTCACTGCTAGCACCTCGCTGGTGTGGTCGGGATGTTCTCGCTTGACCCGGTCTTGGAGAGTCGCTACGTAGTCCGCAAGACTCGCGGGTCTGTAGCCGTACATTTCATAAGTACAGTCGCAACCAGATAACGGACACGGCACACTCTCTGGCTTGAGAGCATTCCTGCGCTGCTGGATTTCCTCTTGAAACTTCTTTTTGCCGAGCACATCAGTTCTGTAAGCCTTTGCCATCTCTCCAGCTTGCCACAATTATCGGTCCGGGAAAAATGTTCTCTCAGCCCATCGCAGGGCGGTTCGTATTCGACTTCAATATTCGAGGGGCCGTCATTCAATCCGCGTACGAAAGCTCTACCCATTTCCCCGCATTACAGTACTGGACCGAACCGCCCAACTCGGGCCAGAGGAACTCAAGGGTGTCATGAGATGGTTGAACTTGTAGATGTGTGAATCCCCTTTTATTGAAAGAAGCAGCAGGCAGCGTTTTGATTCGCAGGAAGTAGTGGCTGACTACATTGGGCCGCTGGTCCAAGTGACGACTCGTCTCATCATCCTGATACGGGCCCCACACCTTCTTTGAGCATCTGGCTTTTCCTCCCCAGAAAACCAGAACCATTGCAACTGCGGCTGGCTTCCGGCAGATTCAATGAGACAAATGGTAGGCGTGGAGGACAATTTGAAAGGATTGGCCGGCCCTAGCAGACGATTTTCGAACTTTTCTGCAGCAGGCGGCCTGAAATCAAGGCATATACACGCCGGGGCTTGAGACCTAGGATTCTCAGCCCAGAAACCACAGACCGGCTCTGCCACGGCTTACCCAGCGACGGCCACTTGCTGGGCCTGAGCGGCACGCGATCGGAGGTGCGTGGAGAGATAGATGTGGCTGGTGTCGAACGCTTTTCTGATTGAGTCCTTCAACAGGCCGATGTCCGTGTGGCGGGGCGCGGTCGCGGCCAGCGCCTCATGTCCTCTGAACTGGCCGTCAATGAAATCTACGATATAGTTGTTTCCTTCCTCGTCTTCGCCGTCCACTTCGAGTTTCTCAAGACGCTCATCGTCCAGTCGGTCGAGGAGAGCTCCGACTGTGTACAGGATGGCGTCCTTGGACAAGTACTGAGATTTCTGAAGGACTCCGACATCAATTCTGACGCGCCCTCCGGCCAGCTCTCGGACGAAAGGAGCCAGTCCCTTGAGACTCGACTCAAGATCGTCAAAGTATTCAGCAGCTTGCGGGGATGCGACTGTCAAGACGAACCGCCGCGGCTTCTGCAGTTTCTCCAGACGGGTCATCGCATCTTCGTTCAGAACTGGCAGGAAGAAGAAAGCAGTGTCCGCAGCCCAGTTGATGAGCCGCGCGAACGCAGCGTGGCTCACATGAGGCGATCGTTGGAACACCACAATGTTCAATTCCGAGTCATAAAGAAAGGCGCAGGGCTCTGCGACGCTCTGGTGATCCGAAAGGGTTAGCTGATCAAGCGAGCCTGTCCGCGAATCACCCGTAGGGGGCAGATTTCGCATCCGGTGCTTCGAAACTAGGCCAACCGTCTGGCCGTTTCGAGCTTCTGCATCTGACACGTCGAAATAGAACGCGCCGTAATCAACGCGGCGCTTGTCCATTGGCGTGTCAAAGAGTTTTATTAGGGCGGCGGAAAAATCGCCACCATTGAGCGCTGAAGGGATGAAGAAATCGTAGCTGAGTCTTGCGGCCATACTTGCACGCTAGCCCATCTTGCTTGGAATGACCAGCGAATTACGCAAGATGTACCTGAACATGCACCGGGACAGTGGGTAAGAACCTAGGGCTGGGTCTGCGTGAACGCGCACGGCATGACACCATTTTCTTCCACGCGCAAGCTGCCGAGACGCGAGTTCGAAACTGACATATGGGTGTGCTCGTAACCCGCTGAGTAGCAAGGGTTGAGGAATTGGTCGGGGAAAGAGGATTTGAACCTCCGCCCCCCTGGCCCCTAAACAACCAGGGAAACTGGGCAAGGCTCGGTCGAATACCAGACGAAGCGGCACTTACTTGTGCTTCTGCACGCTCTCGAATCCCTTTTCAAATTGCGTGACCAGCGGAGTTTCGCCGGACTGGAGACCGTCGCGTCCCATGACGCGCCAGAGAAAATTGCCGCTCGAGTGATGTGCATCGTACACAGCCATCAGATCTTCGGTGGGTCGGCTCGTCACGAGGATGATGATGTCGGCGTCGAAGGGCCGGTACACGAGTGTCAGCTTGCCCCACCTTTGAATAGAGTCCTCCACAGCGCTGATTGCCTCCCGATCTTCGGGAAGGAGGTTTCGATCGAACTGATCTCCGTCATAGGAGGCAACGTAGACATAGCGCGCATTCGCCAGAGTACCCGGAAACGCTGGCACCTTCGCGGTACTCGGATTGGGCGAAGCGGTGGCGGAAATCGCTGCCAGCACAATCAAGCTGATCGCCACAAGAGAAAATCGGTTCATATAAATGCCTCTGGTTATTAGATGCTTCGGGAAGGGCGAAGAAGCAGAAGCTCTAATACGCCAGCGCGATGGTCCTGGCATCGTCGAGGATGAGGTAAAAGCCTACTTATTGTGCATCGACAGCGAAGAGTTTTTTGACCGGAACGGCGAGTCGGGGGGTGCTTCGACATATTGCGGCGAAGTCTGTTATCCCAGCTGAATTACGGGCAATACTCGTTCACAACCTGCTGCCAGCCTGGAATTGGGTTTGTGATCGCATGCGATTCGCCGGACGGAGTGGTTGAAAACCGGACCGAACGTCTGCCATCCAGAGAAAAACGCGGCAAAGGTTGTCAGCGGAGTTCTGCGCAACACTTTCTCCGGTCCGGTTCGAGGGCAAGAGTCGTCTAATTGCGGCAATTTCTTGCGATTTTCACGATAATGCAGCAGGATTTCTCTGCAACTCAGACTGTCTGGCGGAGAGGGAGGGATTCGAACCCCCGATACCCTTTCAGGTATGCCGGTTTTCAAGACCGGTGCCATCAACCACTCGGCCACCTCTCCGGTTACTACGGTCTTTTGCTACTCCGCGGAATCGAAAGGGCGGGAACTGCTCAACCACTCACCCGTCGCTACGCGGCAACACACTGCCTGCTTTCAGTTTACAACAGGGGTCGCAACCGGGAGCGTGAACGAAAATGTCGAGCCGTGATTGAGTTCACTTTGAGCCCAGATGGAGCCGCCATGAGCCATCACGATATGTTTGGCGATGGCCAATCCCAATCCGGTGCCGCCGGACTCGCGTGAACGGGCTTTATCGACGCGGTAGAAACGCTCGAACAGCCGGGGCAGGTGCTCCGAAGGAATGCCCGGACCGAAGTCTTGGACGTAGAACTCAACCGCATTCCCTGAGGAGCGTGCACCGACTACGACGCGTCCACCCTTGGCGCCGTACTTCAACGCGTTATCGATCAAATTGGAAAGCACTTGATGAATGGCTTCGCGATCAGCATTCACCATGGGAGCGGTGCTATCTCCCGTCGTGAGCTCGACGCCCTGAGCACGGGCGAGTTCGCGAAAACTTTCGAGGGCGTCGTGAAGGAGTTCCGCCGGCGCTACGGGCTGAGAATCAAAACGCTGCTCTCCCGATTCAACCCGCGCCAAGGTGAGAAGATCTTCGGTAAGAAGTGACATTCGAGCGGCATTTTTGCGAATGATCTCGAGAAACTCCGGCAAGTGATTTTTTTCGCAGCCGCTATCGAGCAGGGTTTCGGCATAGCCCTGTATGGAAGTGAGCGGAGTTCGAAGCTCATGCGAGACATTGGCGATGAAGTCGCGGCGTGTCTTCTCGATGCGTTCCGTCTCGGTTAGATCGCGCAGGACGGCTACCGCGCTTCCGCCGGGCATGGGGGCTGCGGTGACATCAAAGCTGCGGCCGGGAAGAATAGAAGCTGCGCGAGCCGAAATGACCTTCCGGTCCTCGGTGGCGCTGCGTACAGCACGAAGAAAATCGGGATCGCGGACAGTCTCGACCACCGGCGCGTTCAGGCGCGTGCGTTGGGGAAGTAAACGGTCCATGCTGCGATTGGCCCATTGCACGCGACCATCAGACGCGACGGCGATGACCGCGTCCTGCATGCTGTTCAACAGGGTTTCGAGTTGACGCTGGCTGGTTTGCAGGGCGGCAAAGTTTTCCTCGAGCTGGCGTGCAGTCTTGTCGAGAGCTGCAGCAACCTGGCCAATCTCGTCCCGCGAAGGTTCCGAGATGCGGGCCGTCAAGTCACCAGCGGCAACCTTGTCGGCAAATTCCACAATACGGCGAAGGCGGCGGGCAATATATTGCGCCGCGGTGGCTGCAATCAGCAGGGCCAGAACAAAAGCCATAGCGGAAGCAATCAAAAGCGTGTGAGGGGCACGTTTGGTGGCAGCCTCCACATCGGAAAGAGGATAGGCGAAGCGGACTGCGCCTCCGGAAACGGGAGCTGCCACATAAAGAAACGGGACTCCCAGAGTGCGGCTGCGGCGTTCATCCGAGCCAACATTTCCTTGAAGGGCCGCTGCGAACTCTTTGCGGCGGGCATGGTTTTCCATGGAGGATGGATAGGCTTCGGAGTCCGCGAGCACTTTACCGGTTGGATCGATGATGGTGGCGCGAGCCCCTGCGGCTAAGGCTTCCTGGGCTGCGATTTCTGTTAGTGAATGGCTGCGATCGGTGTCTACGCGGTGTGCGAAGAGGGCAGTTTTCTGGGTAAGGTTGCGCTCGATCTCCTGGCGCAAAGATTTTTCCCAGGCGCTGCGAACGGAGAAATCGACCGTGACCACGGCTGCGGCAATCACGAGAACAAAGACCGCCAGCAGCTTGAGAAAAATTCGGCTGCTCACTTGGGAACCTCGAACCGATAGCCGGCGCCCCGCACAGTCTTAAGGTAGCGCGGATTCTCCGGATCAGGTTCGATTTTTTCGCGGATACGCCGAACATACACATCCACCGAGCGCGGGGTGACATAGGAGGTATCCCGCCAAACCGAATCCAACAACTGGTCACGGGTAAAGACACGGCCGACGTGGCGGGCAAAATAATCGAGCAAGCGGAATTCGGTGGCTGTCGTCGTGACGAGCTTTCCGGCGACACTGAGCGTCATCGCCCCGGGATCGATTTCGATTTCCCCCACCCGGACCGGAGCAGCTGAAAGCGGCTGCTCGAAGCGACGGAGTACGGCTTTGACTCGGGCTACGAGCTCACGCGGGCTGAAAGGTTTGGCAATGTAATCGTCGGCCCCGAGCTCAAGGCCGAGTATACGATCTGCCTCGCCACTTTTCGCAGTCAAGAAGATAACTGGGATGGTAGATAGTGACGGAGACTGTCGGATGTAGCGGCAGAGTTCCAATCCGTCTCGGCCCGGCACCATGATATCGAGGATAAACATTCCAGGACGCTGACGTTCGGCGTCACTGATCACGGTGCCGCCCGAGTTGTAGGCGCGCACGGAAAAACCTGCCGCTTCCAGATGGTGCTGCACCAGGCGACAGATATCGAGATCGTCCTCCACGACAACGATGGTTGGCTTCAAGAGTTGTAGGCCGGCCTCAGAAGAATCTTACTTCTTGGCTGGAGCTGTCGTTTCTGGAATTGCATTGTGGCGCACGTCAGCGCCGCGAACCCAGAAGATGACGTCTTCGGCGATATTGGTGGCATGGTCGGCAACGCGTTCCAGATTTCGAGTCACTAGCAGAGCGTCCAGGGCCTGGCGTGTGGCTTGGGGGCGTTCATTCATGGTCTTTACCAGCATAATGAAAGCCTCGTCCCGCATGCGGTCGACGACGTTATCCATCTCCAGTACGGCCATGGCCAGCTCGGCTTTGCCCTCGATAAATGATTCGAGGGAGCGGCGGACCATGGCTCCAACCGCGGTCGCCATGCGAGGAATATCGACTGGGAGGTCCTCGGCGGGCAACTCCACCATGTCCATGACGCGCTCGGTAATGTTGACAGCCTGGTCGCCTACTCGCTCCAAATCGGAATTAATTTTAATTACGGCCATGATGAAGCGAAGATCTACTGCCATGGGTTGCTGCATGGCGAGAAGATCGAAAGCGAGCTCGTCAATCTCACGCTCGGCGGCGTTGATCTGGCTCTCACCTTCCAATACCGTATGACAGATTGTCAGGTCACGCTCGGTATAGGCACGGCAGGCGCGGTCTACCGCCTGCTCAGCGAGTCCACCCATGAGCAGCAACCGCTGGCGAAGTTCATCGAGGGCCTGCTGAAACCGGGTACGCATTATCCAAACCTGCCTGTGATGTAGTCTTCCGTCCGCTTCTCGGACGGTGTGGTGAAAATCTTTTCGGTCTTATCAAATTCAATCAGCCGGCCTAAGAGGAAGAACCCTGTGTATTCCGCCACCCGCGCGGCCTGTTGCATATTATGCGTGACAATCACGATGGTGTAATGCTCTTTGAGTTGGAAAATGAGGTCTTCAATTTTGCCACTGGAAATAGGGTCGAGCGCGGAACAGGGTTCGTCCATCAGAAGCACTTGAGGCTCGACGGCCAGAGCACGTGCGATACAGAGGCGCTGCTGCTGTCCACCGGAGAGGCTGGCGCCGGACTTCTTCCGCAAGTCGCCCTTGATTTCGTCCCACAGGACCGACATCTTCAATGAGTTCTCGACGATTTCATCCAATTTGCGGCGATCGCTAAAGCCATTCAGCCTGAGCCCAGCGGCAACGTTGTCGTAAATCGACATGGTGGGGAATGGATTCGCCTTCTGAAACACCATGCCGACGTGACGTCGAACGTACACTGCGGGCGTACCGTTATAAACTTCCAGTTCTCCGATCCGGACACGTCCCATAACGCGAGCATCGCGCACGGTCTCATGCATGCGATTCAGGCAGCGAACGAAGGTGGATTTACCACAGCCGGAAGGTCCGATGATCGCCGTTGCATGCTTGGCGGCCACATTCATGCTGATATCTTGAAGCGCCTGAGTCTTGCCGAACCAAGCGTTCAGATTTTCGACTTGAATGCCGATCTCGGTGCCTGGTTCGGGAGTCAATTGGCCCCCTTCAACATACCGCGGCTGGCCGCGATGCGAACGGCGCTCACTGAAACCACGATAAGCACAATCAGGACAAGCGCTCCCGCCCAGGCTTGGCGGTGCCATTCATCGAAGGGCGAAATGGCGTAAGTGAATATCTGGAGCGGCAGTGCAGCGGTGGGCTGATCGATCCTGTAATTCCAATACTGATTGCCAAAGGCGGTAAACAACAGAGGTGCAGTTTCGCCAGCCACGCGGGCAAAGGCCAGCATCACTCCGGTGATGACTCCGGAAGTTGCGGTGCGCAATGTAATGGACAGTGTGGTCCGCCAACGAGAAATGCCCAAACCGTAGGAGGCTTCGCGCAGCGAGTTCGGAACCAGCAGCAGCATCTCTTCCGTGGTCCGGCTGATGGTTGGAATCATCATGAGAGAGAGCGCGACCCCGCCAGCCAGCGCCGAGAAGTGTCTCTGCGTGAGGACAACGATTCCGTAAGCCACAATGCCAATCACGATGGAAGGCACTCCATTCAAAACATCAGCGGTGAAGCGGATCGCATCTCCAAACCGATTGCGTCCATATTCAGCCAAATAGATGCCGGCGCCGATACCGAACGGAACGCCGATAAGACTTGCTAGTAAAAGAATAAAGGCGGAACCGGCAATTGCATTCGCCATTCCGCCTCCGGCTTCACCTACAGGCTTTGGAGTTTGGGTGAGAAATGCCCAATTCACGGAACCAACGCCGCGATAAACCAGGTAGCCAAAGATCGCGACCAGGGGAGTAAGGACGAGGATCACCGCACCGACCGCTGCGAATGTAACGGCAGCGTTGACCAAACGCCGGCGCAAATTGATCTGCGGTACCGCCTTGCTGGAAGCGTTAATAGGGTCTTCAGGCATGGGTCCTCGCAGGAGCGCCACGCGTTACGGACCAAACTAAAAGTTGAGCCAGGATATTGACTACCATTGTAACCAGAAATAATGCCAGTCCGACTTCGATCAAAGCGCTGAGATACAGGTCTCCCGTGGCCTCACTGAATTCATTGGCGATCACGCTCGCCATGGTGTAACCGGGAGCAAACAGAGAGCGAGCGATTTCGGGACGATTGCCGATCACCATGGTGACAGCCATGGTTTCTCCGAGGGCGCGTCCTAAACCTAGAATCACTCCACCCATGATGCCGGCGCGAGCATTGCGCAGCACCCCCATGCGAATCATTTCCCAACGGGTGGCGCCCAGGGCCAGCACTCCTTCCCTTTGCTGTTGCGAGACCGCGGTCATTACCTCGCGCGTGATGGAGGAGATGATCGGGATAATCATGATGGCCAAAATAATTCCCGCCGCGAGCATGCCAATGCCATACGGAGGCCCTTCAAAAAGACCGGTCCATCCCAAATAGCGCGCCAACCAAGGTTGAACATATTGGCGAAGCAAAGGAACTAGAACAAAGATTGCCCACAATCCATAAATTACGCTGGGAATCGCGGCGAGAAGCTCGGTGGTGAAGGCGAGTGGTCCACGCAGCCAGCGCGGCGACATCTCCGTGGTAAAAACCGCCACGCCGATGGCTAAGGGAACGGCCAGTACAAGCGCCAAAAGGGAAGAAACAACGGTGCCGTAGATAAAGGGCAGAGCACCGAACTGGTCGTTCACCGGATCCCAGTTTTGGCCGAGGAAAAACTTGAAGCCAAAGGCATGCCACGAGAGCTGGGACTTAGAAACCAGTTCGTACAAAACGAGCCCGACCACAGCAAGGATGGCCAAAGCGCAAAACAAGACTAGGGCATAGAAAACAGTATCCGCTAACTGGCCTCCAGCATCTTTCAGGCGAATGGCGGAAGCCCAGCTGGTCTGACCGGCAAGTTGCGGTCCGGCAACAGGTTTAGGACCAGTCATGCCCGGCGCTCTAAGGGCTCCGTTTGCCATCTTCAGCAGGCTATCAAAGCGATGTTACAGGAGTGTTAAAAGCAGAGGTCTCCCCAGTCGTCTCGGCGGGAGCGGATCCAACCTTAATGTTAAGGCGGGTAGTCGGTTAATCGGCCGACTACCCGCCTCGGGTTTGGTCTAGAAACTGTAAACCAAGTCGAACTGCATACGCCTGAGATTCGGCTCCGCCGTTCCCGGAGCTGTTCCTGAAGCCACAACAGCGTGCTGCAGATTGATATTAAGCGTCCGTCCAACCCACAGAGTATAGGCCGCAGTGACATTGTTACGCAGCTTCCAGGAACCGAAGATCCGATGCTGCAGGATATTCGTGGGAGCTCGCTGATCACTTTCAACAAACGACGCGAGCGCAGAGTCCTGTTCCTGCCTCGCCCAAGCATATCCGATCTGGATGTCGTTCTTGTTCTTGGCCTGCCCTAAACTAATTTCTGCCAGGTAAGCGTGCGACTGCTTGCCCAGGTTGGTCAGTTCAAGTCCGTTGGGATCAAGCGGGTGGTCTTTTGCACTCAAGTTGTTTTCATATTCGAGCAACAGGTTCAGAGGCAAGCGGGCCAGGCCGGTCTTGATCTGGTTGTTCAAAATGAAATCTGCATAGAAGAACTGTGACCAGAAATGTGCTTTGCCAGTGGCATCCGTCAGGGTGGCATTGGTCATCCCATTGGGGCCGAAAGCACAAGGCGGCACAACGGGCAATCCCGCACCAGTTGCGCAACCCGGACCTTCGCCCGGAACAGGCAGGCCGCCGGTGGTAGTCGTGGCCTGAGTCGCGAACGCGCTGGCTTGGAGAATGGTGTCGGGATTGTTCCACTTCATTACGCTAAACGAAGGTGTGGTGGTGAGCGGACCCATTTGCAAACGGGCGGAAACCTGTCCGCCTATGTTGTAGGAGTCGCCGCCCTTGGAGATCTCGTTGACTAGGAGCTGCATTGCAGTGAAGCTAACGTTTTTTACGATCGGGGTAGTGAAATCCCAAGATAACTTTTCACTGAAGCCTTCAGGATTGAGGTCGTTGTCGAAGGTTTGAGGAGTACGAAGCCAAGTGTAGGCGAACTTGCCTCCGGTTAACGAAAGCCACTTGTGGGCTAGTGGATTGTAGGTGACGTATCCCCTATCGATCCCGATAGTGTGGCGGTCAAAAAAATTGGTCAAGGTGGTGTTGGTGGTCGTAGGATCGCCCAACGAACCGCTTGCCAGATAGAGGCCGCCGACGAAATCCTCGCTCAACTTGCCTTCAACGCCGAAACGCGCGCGAATGCGGCCGCGGTTGCGATCAAAAAAGCCAGGCGCACTCTGGAAGAAGTTCTCTCCGCGGATTCGCACGTCGCCGTTGAAGCGGAAGCGACCCAGCAGACCTTCGAGAGCCGACACGCGCTTCTGCTCGTCCTGGGTTCCGACAGCGGTATTGGTCAGCGTGGTCTTAACGTCGGCCATGTCGCTGGACAATTTGGCTACGCTATCCTTTTCCTCAGTCGACGCGGTTTGCACTGAAGCCGCTTTTTGCTGAGCCTCGGTGGCGGCGGTCTGTGCCTGCTGGAGTTGCTGCTGAGTTTGTTGCCAGGACTGATCGCGTTGCTGCAATTGTTGTTTCAGCCGCTCGATCTGCTGCTGCTGGGCTGCCAGAGCGTCGCGCAGTGATTGCACATCCTCCGCCGTCACTGCGGGCTGTGCGGGAGTTGCCGCCGCCTTTCGTGACTTCGGTCTGGGAGCAGTCTGCGCCACCAGCGTTGTCGCCAACAGCGGAACTACACACCACCTCAGAGCGGACTTCATCTTTTCTCCTTTTGCCTCGCCAAGCGAAGGCGGATGGTTAGCTGAACTCAGAACTTGATCGGTGAATCCAAGGCAATTGAACGACTACTTAACTTGCTTTATCGTCTCCTTGACTTTCGCTTCCACGCCCTCGGGCAGAGGGGCGTAGGACAGATCGGCTGTCATTTTTTGCCCGTCTTCCACCATCCAGTTCAGGAAATCGGCGATGATCTTCCCCTTGGCCCGATCTTTCGACGGGGTCGGGATTAACAGCCAGGTAAAGCTGGCAATCGGATAAGCATCTTTGCCGGGAGCGTTCGTAATTGAAACGCGGAAGTCCGCTGGCATGCTTTTGACTGAAGCCGCGGCCGCAGTCACACTCTCGAGACTTGCTTTCACGAACTGTCCGCCAGCGTTCTTAACCGAGCCATACGCGATGTGATTGTTTACCGCGTAGATGAGCTCCACGTATCCGATCGAGCCTTGCATCTGTCGAATCATTCCGGCGACGCCCTCATTGCCCTTGCCCCCCAAGCCGACGGGCCACTTCACCGAGGTACCTTTGCCGACCTGGTTTTTCCAGTCAGTACTTACTTTTGAGAGATAGTCGGTAAAGATGTAAGTCGTGCCACTTCCATCAGAACGATGAATGACGATGATCGGCTGGTTGGGCAGGTTGACTCCAGGATTTGCCTTGGCGAGCGCGGCATCATTCCAAGACGTAATCTTGCCCAGGAAAATATTGGCGAGCAGCTCCGGCGTAAATTTCAACTCTTCGGTGACACCGGGAATGTTGTACGCCGGAACGTCGGCGCCGAGGACGGTCGGAATGTGCAGGATCTTGGTTTTGGCCTGAGCCAACTGCTCGTCGGTCATTGGGCCATCGGTGGCGCCAAAATCAACCGTGCCCGCTAAGACCTGGCGGATCCCGCCTCCGCTACCGATAGACTGGTAGTTGAACTGAATGTCGGGATGCAGCTTGTTATATTCGCTGAACCACTTGGAATACATGGGGTAGGGAAAAGTCGCGCCTGCCCCATTCAGCGTGATAGTGTCTCCCCACATGGGGATCGCGAGTAAAAACAAGAAAATGCTTATGCGCCGTAGCACTCGAATGTTTCCTCCTGAAGTAATGACCTTCACTTTTAGTGGGTATGTGTTACAGCAGTGTTACAAGCAGGTGAATTTCTGATGACATCGCGATGAAGAATGCGGTCGGAGGCTGCGCAGATAGGCGATTTCGGCTAGTGCTCAGGCGTGATGGTCAGAACAATTTCTCTTTCCCGAGGTCCATCCAGTTCGATTAGAACGACTCTTTGCCAGGTACCGAGCAACATCCTGCCGCGCTCAAAGGGTATGGCCACAGAGGTGCCAATAAGCGACGACAGAATGTGATCGGGTACATGGGCCGGGTCGTGAGGATGGCGATAGCGGAGTTTGGGGACCATCGCTTCAAATGCGTCCAGCATGTCGAGGTCGGTGCCGGGATCGAGATCGGCGGTGGTCAGAGCGGCCGTGGTATGCAGAACCAGTAGATTGCATATACCGGGTTTCTCCCGATATTTTTTGACAAGCCAGCTTTCCAGAGTGTCGGTGATGTCAACAACTTCACGCTTCTTTCGCGTTTTTATCGTTAGTTTATGCACGGGTTTTCGGATGCTTAACGAATTTTTGCGGATGTACGGAAAGAGCGGCACTAGCACGTAGCTAGCGAATTTCCGTTACCCAAGTCGCTGGAATGGCTAAATGCTAAGTGCCAAATGCTAAGCGCTAAGGACCCAGATGCTTGGCGCTTGAGGGTAATGGATGCTGTGCTTCGTACGCCGCAATCTCGCGCTCGTGCTGCATGGTCAATCCAATATCGTCGAGTCCTTCGAGCAGGCAATGGCGGGTGAAATCGTCGATGGTGAAAGAAGCTGAAAATCCGCGCTCGTCGGTGACGCGAAGCTGATCGAGATCCACTTTCACCTGATACTTCGGAAACTCGCCCGCCCGGCGGAGTAGCTCAGCTACTTCTTGCTCGCTCAGAACCACGGCGAGCACGCCGTTCTTTGGACAATTGTTAGCAAAGATGTCTGCAAAGGACGGCGCGATGACGGCGCGGAAACCGAAGTCAGCTAACGCCCACACCGCATGCTCGCGAGAGGAGCCACAGCCAAAATTCTTGCCAGCGAGCAGAATGCTTGCGCTCCGATAGCGGGGCTCATCGAGCACGAACTGTTCGCTCCCGGAAGTGTGCCGCCAATCGTAAAAAAGGAACTCGCCAAAACCTGTCCGCTCAATACGTTTAAGAAACTGCTTGGGGATAATTTGGTCGGTGTCCACATTTGCTCGATCGAGTGGCGCGATCAATCCCTGATGAACGCGAAAAGGTTGCATTTCGTCCTCAGTGGTTCAGTTAAAACGCCAGTTTCGGATGTCGGTAAAGTGTCCGGCAATAGCAGCCGCGGCGGCCATCATGGGACTGACAAGATGAGTGCGTCCGCCGCGGCCTTGGCGGCCTTCAAAGTTTCGATTACTGGTGGAAGCACAACGTTCGCCGGGCTGCAGGATGTCGGGATTCATACCCAGGCACATCGAGCACCCTGATTCGCGCCATTCGAAACCGGCTTCCTGGAAAATTCTATCGAGGCCTTCCTGCTCGGCGGCCTGCTTCACAGCTTGCGATCCCGGGACGACCATTGCCCGCACTTTTGGGCTGACCCGATGTCCTCTGGCCACACGGGCGGCGGCGCGTAAATCTTCCAACCGAGAGTTGGTGCATGAACCGATGAACACTCGATCAACCGGAATCTCTTCGATGCGAGTGCCGGGTTTCAGTCCCATGTAGTCGAGCATGCGCTGGGCAGCGCCACGATCAGCCTCGGTTTCTAATGCATTTATTTCGGGGACGCGACCACTCACCGGTACAACCATGCCGGGATTTGTTCCCCATGTTACAAATGGAGCGAGCTTGGCGGCGTCAATTTCAATGACTTTATCGTAATGCGCTTCTGTATCGGAACGCAAGGCGCGCCACCGCGTCACAATTTTCTCCCATTCATTCCCATCGGGAGCGAAGCGCCGGCCTTTTATGTAGCGGAACGTGGTTTCATCGGGTGCAACCATTCCGGCGCGGGCCCCTGCTTCAATGCTCATGTTGCATAACGTCATGCGGCCTTCCATGGAGAGCGAGCGCACCGCCTCGCCGGCGTATTCGATTACGTGCCCCGTAGCTCCATCGGTCCCAATTTGTCCGATGATTCCGAGCGCCAGGTCTTTCGCAGTTACTCCTTCCGGCAAAGTCCCGCGCACATCTATCAGCATGGTTTTCGGTTTTCGTTGTGGCAGACACTGTGTGGCCAGCACATGCTCCACCTCCGACGTGCCAATGCCAAACGCCAACGCTCCAAATGCGCCGTGAGTACTGGTGTGGCTGTCCCCGCAAACGATGGTCATTCCGGGCTGAGTGAGTCCGAGTTCCGGACCGATGACGTGGACGATGCCTTGATTGGGCGAATCGATGTCGAACAGCGGAACTCCGAATTCACGGCAATTGTGTTGCAGCGCTTCGATCTGCCTCGCGGCGATAGGATCGGTGATGGGCATCCCTCGCGGAGTAGTAGGGATGTTGTGATCTACGGTGGCGACCGTTCGCTGTG
>Ga0209267_1000832_pt1 | contig 21873 bp, 15 predicted proteins | sample GraSoiAngelo_137_FD_185894 | JGI IMG/M metagenome (GOLD analysis project Ga0209267, IMG submission 185894) | Grasslands soil microbial communities from the Angelo Coastal Reserve, California, USA - 14_0929_09_30cm (SPAdes) (version 2) | ecosystem: Environmental > Terrestrial > Soil > Grasslands ... | reverse complement strand
CGGGCAGCGCCACGTCCTTTACCTCGACCGCCGTGACTTTGACGCCCCACGGTTCGGTTTGCCGGTCGATGATCTCCTGCAACTTCAGGTTGATGCTCTCGCGCTGCGAAAGCAGGTCATCGAGCGGCGCCTGGCCGAGGACGCTTCGCAGCGTCGTCTGCGACATCAGCGAGGTGGCTTTGAGAAAGTTCTCCACTTTCACGACCGCCGCTTGCGGATCGACCACGCGGAAATAAACCACCGCATCGACCGTGACCGGCACGTTGTCGCGCGTCATCACTTCCTGCTTCTCGACGCTGATAGTCACAACGCGCAAATCCATGCGCACCATTCGATCCACGATGGGGATCAGAAAAATCAGCCCAGGCCCTTTCGCGCCAAGCAATTTTCCAAGACGAAAAATCACACCGCGCTCGTATTCGCGCAGAATGCGGATCGCCTGCGGCAGAATGATGATGGCCAGGACGACGAGCGGAATGACCCAGCCGACTAACCTCACGAGGCCTTCAAGTAATGGCATACCCAATTTGTAATCGAAGTTCGCCAAAATCCGAAGCTCGAACTTTGAAATTCAAAACAAGCTCGAATGCGAGCGAGACGAAGATCGAAACACAAAGGCGTCTGTGCGGCGAAAAGTGGAAATTAAAGCTCCGCCCAAAATCTTTGAGATGCTGCCCTGAGACAGCGCGCAATCTCAGGCTCCTTTCGCCGGCTGAACTTTTAAAGTCAATCCTCGCACGGCTGCGATCTCTGCTACGTCACCTTTTCCAATCGGCGTATCGCTGACGGCGTTCCAATACTCGCCTTCGACAAAAATCCTGCCGCCCCGTGAATCGATTGGAGTTAATGCGGTCACCGTTTTTCCAACCATCGTTTCTGCTCCGGCTTTCACCGGCAAAAGCTGCGCGCGCAAACCTTTGCTGACGACGAAAACAAAAAACAGCGCTGTGATCAACGTGGCCGGGATGATGTAGCCGAGCGATAAACGAAAAAGCGGATCAGCACGGTTGAAGAGCATGAGCGAACCGATCAAAAACGAAATAATTCCGCCGATGGTGAGGACGCCGTGGGTCGGCGCATAGATATCGAAAACAAAAAGCATGAGGGCAAGAGCGATCAATGCCAGTCCGGTCGCATTTACCGGCAGGATCGCCGCCAGATAAAGGGCAAGGATCAGCGCAATCGCGCCGACCACCCCGGGAAGAATTGCGCCGGGCGTCGTCAGCTCACCAATGATGCCATACATGGCGATGAGCATGAGAATGAACATGACTTCAGGTCGCCAGAGCTTTTGAAAAACGCGTTCGGAGGGCGACATTTTGATCTCGGAAACCTCGGCGCCCGCGGTTTTGAGCGTCCTGCCATCGACCACCCGCCCGTTTAGTTGTTTTAGCAAATCCGGTAGATCAGTCGCGATAAGATCGACAACTTTTAACTCGAGTGCTTTTTCCGCGCTGATCGAGGCGCTCTCGCGCACGGCCGATTTCGCCCACTCGACGTTACGGTGCCGCCTGGCCGCGATCGCTTCGATGTAGCTCACGGAAAAATTCTCGAGCTTCTGTTTCATCGTCTCGTCGAGCTTTTCCTCGCCACCGGTCGGATTCCCGCCAATTATCACCGGATGCGCCGCACCAATCGTCGTGGCCGGCGCCATGGCCGCGACGCTTGCAGCGATGGTGATGAAGCAACCGGCGCTCGTCGCGGTCGAGCCAGTCGGGGCCACATAGACCACCACCGGCTCGGTCGAACCCAGAAAGCTTTTCACGATCGTCTGCGTCGAATCGAGCAAACCGCCCGGGGTGTTGAGTTGAATGATGAGACATTGCGTGTTCTGCGCCCGTGCTTCATCGATGCTTCGCGAAATGTAACTCGCTGTCGCCGGACCAATCGCGCCATCGATCTTGATAAGCGAAACGGTCTCCGTCGCGACGACCGCTGCCGCGCACATCAGCCAAAGCGCCAAACCTATTAGCGCTGCGCGCAATCTTACACTCCTTTCATCGGTTGTATCTTAATCGCCAAATCTTCTACCTGCGGCTTCACGATTTTTTCATAATCGCGATATCTAACTTTTATCGCTTCGGTATGACTGCCTGCTTCGAAGACAATGTAATCTTCCTCAGCCAAACTCTTGTCCACATAAGTGGGCACACCGTAAAGATTGCCAAACGGTGGCATCGCTCCGACCGCGCAGTCCGGGAAGAGGGACTCGAATTCCCCTTCGCTCTCTAAGGAGACGTCTTGGCCGACAATCTTCGCGAGCTTCTCAAAATCGATCAGATGTTCTGCCGGGAGGACAATCATCAGGTGCTGCGCTCCCGATTTTACCATTACGACTTTGGCATGACGCCGCCCTTTCACATGCTCGGCCTGGGCGATCCTTTGCGCGGTAACTGCTTCGGGATGACGCAGAACTTCGTAACTGATCTTGTTCTCATCCAAACAATCAATCAGCCGTTTCAGCATTTTCATGCGTCACCTCCAACGCAAAATATCACTTTCTCGTTCGAACTCTACATTGAGGAACGGCAGCCCGGGGATCTGCCATTTCCTCGCGTGGTGGAACACAGGCGTTTTCGCCTGTGCGCCCAGCGGTTTGCAACCCGCTGAAACGAATGCAGCGGAGAACATCTCCGCTGGGCGCACAGGGCCAAGCCCTGTGTTTCGACAGACGCGCGAAGAGATCGCTCTAGTCCTTGGAATCAGTAACTTCCTCCAGCGGCGCGCACGAGCAGAACAAGTTTCGATCCCCGTAAACGTTGTCGATTCGCGCGACGCTCGGCCAGAATTTGTAATCGCGCAGCCATGGCGCGGGAAAAGCGGCCTGCTCGCGTGAATAGGGCCGGTCCCACTTATCGGCGGCGATCTGCCCGGTCGTGTGCGGAGCATTTTTCAAAACATTATTTTGTTTATCAGCGGTGCCGTTCGCGATTGCGGTCATTTCCGCGTGAATCGAAATCATGGCATCGCAAAAACGGTCCAGCTCGTCTTTTGGTTCGCTCTCTGTCGGCTCGACCATCATCGTGCCTGCGACTGGCCAGGAGATCGTTGGCGCATGGAATCCGTAGTCCATCAATCGCTTGGCCACGTCTTCCACTTCGATGCCGGCGCGTTTCCAATCGCGCAGATCGAGAATGCATTCGTGGGCGACGAGGCCGCGCTTGCCTTTGAACAGGACTGGAAAATAACGATCGAGTCGTTTTGCGAGGTAATTTGCGTTCAGGATCGCCACTTCCGTGGCGCGTTTCAGTCCCTCGGGACCCATCATGCGAATGTACATCCACGAGATGGTGAGAATGCTCGCGCTGCCGAAGGGAGCAGCGGCGACGGGACCAACGGGATGTTTGATGTTTGATGTTTGATGTTTGAGGTCGGCAGCCGAAGGCAGGAACGGAGCGAGATGTTTTGCCACGCCGATGGGACCGACGCCTGGGCCGCCGCCGCCATGTGGGATGCAGAAGGTTTTGTGCAAGTTCAAGTGGCAGACGTCGGCCCCGATGTCGCCTGGCCGGCAAAGACCGACTTGCGCGTTCATATTCGCGCCATCCATGTAAACCTGGCCGCCGGAGGCGTGCACGATGTCGCAGATTTCCCGAATCGTTGTCTCGAAAACGCCGTGGGTGCTCGGATAGGTGACCATTAGCGCTGCCAGATCGCGTGCATGTGCATCAGCCTTTGCCCGCAAATCGGCCAGGTCGATGTCACCATCTTTTAACGTTGCGATGGCCACAACCTTGAAGCCGGCCATGACCGCGCTGGCAGGGTTTGTTCCGTGAGCTGATTGCGGAATGAGACAGACATTCCGATGCGCTTCCGCGCGTGAGGCGTGGTATTCGCGAATCGCGAGGAGGCCAGCAAACTCGCCTTGGGAACCGGCATTAGGTTGTAAAGAGACGGCGGCGAACCCGGTTATTTCCGCGAGCCAGCGTTCGAGTTGATCGCACATTTCGCGGTAGCCGGAAGTTTGTGAATCCGGTGCGAATGGATGGAGTCTGGCGAATTCCGGCCACGAAATCGGAAACATTTCCGCGGTGGCGTTTAATTTCATGGTGCAGGAACCGAGCGGGATCATGGAGTGACAGAGCGAGAGATCGCGCGATTCCAGTCGCCGCAGATAACGCAGCATTTCAGTTTCGCTGTGATAGGTATTGAAAACCGGATGAGTGAGAAAATCGGAATTGCGAATTGCGAATTGCGGAATGCGGAATGAAGAGGAATCAGTATCCGCGTCGGCAAAATCGCGGACAGACGTGCCGCGAAAGATCGACATGAGAGTTTGGATGTCGAAATCGGTGATGGTTTCGTCGAGTGCGATGCTGATTGCGTCATCGCCTGCTGCGCGAAGGTTACACCCGGCGCGCTCGGCACGTTCGATCAAATTGCTGCTGGAGGCCTGGCCGAGTTCAACCCGGATAGTGTCGAAGAAATTTTCATGCCCTATTCTGAAACCAAGCTGGCGCAGACCTTCCGCGAGTTTAGCGGTGAAATTGTGGAGGCGTTGCGCAATAGCGCGCAGTCCTTCTGGTCCGTGGTAAACCGCATACATCGAGGCGATCACAGCTAACAAGACTTGGGCAGTGCAGATGTTACTGGTGGCTTTGTCGCGCCGGATGTGTTGCTCGCGTGTTTGCAGCGCCAATCGATAGGCCGGGCGTCCTTCTGCGTCATGAGAAACGCCGACAAGGCGGCCGGGAAGATGGCGTTTAAATTGGTCGCGCGTCGCGATGTAGGCCGCGTGCGGGCCGCCAAAGCCAAGGGGAACGCCGAATCGCTGGGTAGAACCAACCGCTACATCGGCCCCGAATTGTCCGGGCGGTTTCAATAACGTGAGTGCCAGAATATCGGCGGCGACAACGAACAACGCGCCGGCATCGTGTGCGGCCTTCGCAAATTTTTCGTAGTCGTAAATTGCGCCATCTGTCGCCGGGTACTGCACCAGTGCGCCAAAAATCGTGTCATCAAATTTGAAATTGGAGAAATTGCCGGTGACGATTTCGATTCCAAGCGGTCTCGCGCGGGTCCGCACAACGGCGATCGTTTGTGGATGACAATTGTCGGCGGCGAAAAATCGATTCGGCAAGCCGCGGCCGGCGACCGCGGCTACAGCGTGGTGGCAGAGAGCCATCGCCTCAGCGGCGGCGGTTGCCTCATCAAGCAGCGAGGCATTGGCGATGTCGAGCGCGGTGAGATCGGTCACCATAGTTTGGAAATTCACGAGCGCTTCGAGCCGGCCTTGTGCGAGCTCGGCCTGATAGGGGGTGTAAGCGGTATACCAGCCGGGGTTTTCGAGAATGTTCCGCTGGATCACCGGCGGCGTGATGCTGTCGGAATACCCCGCGCCGATGAAATTTCGCGCAATCTTATTTTTCGACGCGAGCGCACGCAATTCCGCTAGCGCTTCGTTCTCACTTTTCGTCTTTGGCAATTCGAGTGGCCGATTCAGCCAGATGTTTTTCGGAACGGTGGCATCGAGTAGGGCGTCCAAATTTTCGAAGCCCAGCTCGCGCAGCATTTGCGCGACTTCGTCCGCATTCGGGCCGATATGACGATCGGCGAACGTAGCGACGGCCTTTGGCGTCGCGACGAAGTTACCCGGTGCCGATTTTTTCTGCGTTTTTGCTACCGGTTTTTCAATCGTCTCCGTCTCGCCCGAATGCATTGTGAAAGATTACGGAGCGCGATGGGTGCTTCAAGTGAAGCGAAGCGCCCTCGGCGCTACAAGATAGTCATCCTTGGACTCCCCTCGGAATGACAGCGTTGTAGCTGCCGCCGCCTCTGGCGGCAGAATTTTGGGTCATCTGCCGTTGAGGACAGCGGCAGCTACACCATTTCGCGCCGGGATCCCTCGACCTACGCTCGGGATGACCGCTACCGCGAGTCGTACGTCTCCACTCCGTGTTCGCGCAATTTTTTGCGCAGCACGGCCAAATGCTCGCGGGTTCGTGTTTCTACCGTGCAAAGGACATGAACCGCCGAAACGTCTGAGCCGGCAAAGGCGCGATCGTGCATCACCTGTTTGATGCTTGCGCCGCTCGCCGCAATTTGCGCGGTCAAGTCCGCCAGTCCGCCGGGTCGATCGCTGATGACGGCAACGAAGCGCGACAGCCTTCCATCGGCGACAAGGCCGCGTTCGATCACCCGGCTCAAGACGTTCGGATCAATATTTCCGCCACAAAGCAGAAGCACGATGCGTTTGCGGGCAAAATTCCGCAGTTCGCCGGACAAGCATGCGGCCAGAGGAGTGGCAGCAGCCCCTTCAACCACGCCTTTTTGCAGCTCGACGATGCGCAAAATAGAAAGCGCGATTTGTTCCTCGGTAACGATGACAGCTCGATCAACCCGCGACTTCGCGATCTCGAATGCATTTTTGCCGACTTGCGGAATGGCCAAACCATCGGCCAGCGTCGGTTGCATTTCGATCCGCATCGGTTTGCCCGCTTTCAATGCGGCTGAGAAACTTGCGACGTTTTCCGCTTCGACCGCGATGATTTTCACTTTCGGTCGCTTGGTTTTCACTGCCAGCGAAACGCCCGCGATTAACCCGGCTCCGCCAACCGGCACGATCACCGCATCGACGTTTGGAACTTGCTCGAGAATTTCCAAGCCCATTGTGCCCTGACCGGCAATGATCGCCGGATCGTCGTAGCCATCGATGTAGGCCAACTTATCTTTCGCCGCGATTTCGTGCGCGCGCGTTTTCGCTTCCGCAAAATCTTCGCCGTGCAGGACGACTCGAGCGCCGAGTTTCTGGCAATTGGTCACTTTGATCAGCGGCGCATGCTTTGGCATAACGACAGTCGCGGGCACACCCAGCAATTTGCCCTGGTAAGCGAGGGCCTGGCCGTGATTTCCAGCGGAGGCTGCGATGACACCGCGCTTTTTCTGGTCGACGGGCAATTGTGAAAGAACGTTGCGCGCGCCGCGTTCCTTGAAACTTCCCGTGCGCTGCAAGTTGTCAAGCTTGCAGAAAATTTCCATCCCGGTGAGCTCGCTCAACGGAATCGAAGGCAGACAGGGTGAGTAATAAACCGCACCTTTGCTTCGCTCGCGTGCTGCTTCGATGTCAGCGAAACTGACCACGCGGTTTGCATACACCGCGACGAAAGATGCGGCAACGATTTCGGAGACTCGGTGGCTTCGCTCAGGTCAGAACAACCGCGTCAAGTGACGCCCGTACTGTTTCAGCCAATTGTTGTGGATCGAACGGCTTCGACAGAAAAGGCAGGTCGCTAGATGGAGTGCCGATAGTCGTCATTTCGGGCAAATAACCGGAGGTCAGCAGAATTTGCGTCGAAGGGCTGTTGATCCGCATCCAATCAGCAAAGTCGCACCCGCTCATATCAGGCAGCACGACGTCACTGACCACGAGATTGATGGCGGTATTCTCAATCAGACGCTTGGCTTCGTCGGCGCGAAACGCCTCGAGGACGTTGTAGCCGAGCATGCGCAATGTCCTCACCGCGACGTGCCGCACGCTAATGTCGTCTTCCACCACCAAGATGGTTTCGGTGCCGCTTGGCAATTTCGGTCGCTTTCGATAGGCGCCCGCGGGAGGCGCGGCAACCTCAGGGAGGTAGATATACACGGCGGTGCCTTTTGCGAGCTCGCTCTCGACGGTGATGTGCCCGCCGCTCTGGCGAGCAATTCCATAGCAGGTAGCGAGGCCGAGCCCGCTGCCGTGAGGATCACCTTTCGTGGAAAAGAACGGTTCGAAAAGATGCTCCTTGACTTCCTCGCTCATCCCCATGCCGTTATCAATCACGCTAATGCGGACGTATTTGCCCGACGGCAGTTCCGGCAGTGATTTCCCATTTGTCGAAATCGTCTCCGTTTTCAGTACCAGTGTGCCTCCGGCCGGCATCGCATCGCGCGCGTTAACTGCGAGGTTGATGATAATCTGGGTGAATTGATCCGGATCGACTTTGATGTGTTTTTTTTCCGGCATCAGCTCGCAGAGAACGGATATGTTTTCGCCGAGCAGTCGTAGGATCGAGCGCTCGAGATTATGAATGAGCGTGTTCACTTCCAGAATGCGCGGTTCCAGCGGTTCGCGACGACTGAAAGTGAGAAGCTGCCTGGTCAGTGAGGCGGCTCGCCCGGCGGCGCTGCGAATTTCGCTGAGATATTTTGCGCCGGTGCCGCGGCCCTGAACTTCCGCCACCAGCAGGTCGCTGTAGCCGAGAATTGCGGTCAAGAAATTGTTGAAGTCGTGGGCGACGCCGCCGGCCAGTTGACCGAACGCTTCCATTTTCTGGGAATGTGAAAGCTGATGTCGCAGTTGTTTGCGCGCCGTCACATCCATGAGCGTGCCAACGAACCGCACGGCGCGACCATCTTTGTCGCGCACAAGCAGGGCGCGCTCCAACAAGTGAAGGTAATGGCCTTTGGCGTGTCGAAAACGATATTCGCCCGACCAATGCTCCGCTTTGGATTTGATAGCCTCGCGAATAGAAGCTGCGATTCTGGATCGATCGTCGCGATGAATCTGCTGTTGCCAGAAAGCGATTGTCTGACCTGATCCGCTCGGGGAATAACCGAGGAGGGAATCGAGGCCTTGTGGCCAGGTGAGTGCGCCGCTGGTTAAATCCCAATCCCGAATTGCATCCTTTGTAGCCCGGGCAACCAGCTGATAATGATCCGTACTTTTCGTCGCAGCGGTTTTCCGCAAAGTCTGCCGTTGGTTCTCATTGCTTTTACGTTGAGGCGAATTTTTTCCGGCCGCCTCTCGTTGCCGCCGCGTATGGATGTGAGTTGCCGTGGTTGCTCGCATTCGCCGCGCCGGTGACGCTCGTGCCCAGAAAAAGCTAATTCTGTGCCGCTGATTCAAGCGAGTGGGATTTGGGGAAGGTGACATTCGATTGAAAATGGAAAATGCGGTCGTAACTGAAATTTATGGAAAACATGACGGCCGCCTGCATTTTTCCTCTCAAATTAGAAAGCGCTTTTTATCAACGCGAAATCTTCAGCGAGAGCAACGCTAGAACCCGCGCGCCGTCCGTTATTTGCCACCCATGAACTGAATCGCGCGATTGTAACTTTCTGATCAACGACTAACTGTGCAGATGCCTTCCATCCAACAGCGGCCATGTCGTTCTCGTGCTCAACATGAAATGTGAGTCGAACATATTTCGCCTCGACCCCAAGCACTGAGACACTGAAGAGACGTTTGCGTTTGAATGAAGTTGCGCCTTCCACCGGCGTCCATTTATCGCTGTCGACCGAAAGTTTCTCGTTTGACACCGCAATTCTGAGTTCGCCCCGAGCCTTGGTATTTTCGTTGATAAAGGTGAAGCGATCGAGCGGGGAACTCCGCACGAGCGAGATAATAAAGGTGGTGTCGCCTTCAGGCAGCGAGCAGCTAACGGTGTCGTTGTCCAGGGTCAGAATGTTCTTCTCCGTTTGGCTCTTCAATGCCACTGGCTTGTCTTGGCCATCGGGCGTGATGCACTCGACGGCGCTTATCGGAGCAACATTTTTCGTGTCGTTGGACGCCGCGCTAACTGCAGGCGCCCCGCACACTACTGAATTTGTGGTGGCCAGAATCAGAACGATTGCACGCCAGGACTTCGACATACGTCATTATTCGAAAGCTTAGACTGCGCCACGCTTTTTCGTTTTTTGGCAGCCTTTCCGCCAAAGAACTCCCGGCGAAACCCCTCTTTTCCCTTGAATTACATCGTTTCTCTGAGTAACCATCGGCAAGGCGGCCACGTTGAAGCTGGAATGTCGGTGGCGGCGGATTCGGAACCTTAACCAAGTGCGAGATTTGCGTCGATTTGAGGGCGAGCAGGCAAGGCGGTCGCGCCGCCTTTTGCTGGTCGATCTTTTAGACTTGGGCAACTGATCTATAATGAGCCGGATAGTCCGTTCTGTCTGCCCTCGCGGCAAACCATTAGCCTTCGTTTTCCTTGTCTGCACATTATTCGGAACACTTCCGGCCTTGGCGCAGGATGCCGTTCGACCCTCTCTTGCCGGCGAAGAAGCGGCCGAGGCCCGCCGTCAGGACATCGAACACATTCCCTACAATTTGATGACCGGCGCCGTCAAATATCGCATCAGCGCAACCCTCGGCTTCGAGTATAACGACAACGTCAATCTTTCTGAAAACAGGCCCGAGAGCGACTTCATCATTCACCCACAAGTAACGATCAATGCGCTCTGGCCAGTCACCCAGCTCAATACCTTGCGATTGGATATCGGCCTCGGTTATGCCTTCTATCTTGATCATGCCGGCCAGGACACCAAGGGCGTTCTTCTCGCCCCGGGCTCGCAACTCGCCCTAGACGTTTTCGTCGGTGATTTCCGGATGAACTTTCACGATCGCTTTTCTCTGCAACAGGATCCAATCAGCGAGTTGCAGGTCAGTAATGTGATTGACTATGGCCGTTTCGAAAATAGCGCCGGTGTTTCCGTCCTGTGGGACTTGAACAAGGCAGTGGCGACTCTCGGCTACGATCACTACCTTTACGTTTCAACCAACTCCGACTTCGATTATCTCAATCGCAACGCGGAAGCTCTCGTCGGATCGCTCGCATTTACTTTAACCAATACAACCGGGGTTGGTTTGGAATCGAGTTTCGTCCATACCTACTACGACCAGAACGTGCTCAACGATTCAAACGCCGTCACCGTTGGCGCATTTCTCGAAACCCAGCTAACCAATTACATGAAGATTCGCGTCGCCGGGGGTTATCAGGCGATCGACTTTGACAATACCGGCTCGGTTTTTGATTCCAAGGATGTGCACGATTACTATGCAAACATCCTTATTTCTCACCGGCTCAACGCCTATATCACGCAAACCCTCGCTGCCGGTCATGAAAGTCAGCTTGGGGTAAACTCCAACTTTATTACCCTGAATTATGTCCGGCATACTGTGACGTGGAATATCATTCGTAATACCTTGCTTTCCACCGAAGTGTTCTTTGAGGATGCCAATGACTCCGGCGGGTTTATCGACGAACACCTGCATCGTTACGGCGGCGCTATTACTATCGGCTATCAATTGACGCCGCACGTTACCCTCGGATTGCGGTATCAATTTACGGAAAAGGATTCCGATGTTCCGTTCCGCGACTACACCCAGAACCGCATCTCGTTCGACGGCACTTACAGCTTTTAAGAATAGAGGGTAGAGGATGAAGGTCACTGTGTTCATAATCATCATCCTCGCGCGATCCGATTTCTCGTTAGTAGCGCAGGAAACCAGCCCGTCTCCGGCGGCAGCTAAAGCGCTTCCCCCCGATCTGGCGGTTACCAGCGCCGTCATGAGGACCAATTCAATGAGTGTCCTTGACGATAAGAAGCGGCTGGGGTCGAATGATTACGTTAGCTTTCGCGTAGTCGAAGATCGCGATGAGGAGTCACAGCACCTGCGCGTGAACGACAATGGTGAATTGGAGGTTCCTTATGTTGGGTTGGTGCCGGCAAAGGGACGGACCTGCCGCGAGCTGGCCTACGCCATCAAAGCCGCGCTCGAGAAGGAGTATTATTATCACGCCACCGTCATCCTCGCGATCGAGCGAGTGAGCGAGAAATCTCGCGGCCGGATTTACGTCTATGGCTCGGTCAAAGGCCAGGGCCCGCAGGAAATTCCGGCTGATGAAAGTTATACCGTGAGCAAGGCAATTATTCGGGCCGGCGGCTTCGGCGATTTTGCCAACAAGCGAAAAGTAAAAGTCACACGGAGGAACGGCCAGGATTTTACCATCGATTTGAAACGGGTAATCGAAGAAGGGCGCACCGACGAAGACATGGTCTTACAGCCGGACGATCAGATCTACGTGCCGCAACGGCTGATCAACATGTAGTATGAACCCGCCTCCCGTGCGACCTGCCGCGGCGCCGTGGTCCACTGCGTTTTTCACGCGGCTGTATCGTTATAAATCGCTCCTGCTTCGGCGGTGGTGGATTCTCCTGCTTACCATTTGTTGCGGTCTTTTTGTCGAGGCCTGGCTCATTTTTCAAACCCCACCCTCGTTCCAATCCACCAGCAAAATGATGATGGCCGGGAAGCTCAACATCAACCAGGGCCCGGTCTACAGCGAAGATAACGTCAACTTTTACGGCACCCAAATCCAGTTGATGCAAAGCGCGGAAGTCCGCCGCGGCGCCGCCGGCCTGGTCCGTTCCACTAATCCCGAACTTCAGCCCGTGCCAGTCGAGCTAAGCGTAGCGCAACGTCCGCGCACTTCCATTTTCGAACTTCAGGCGATTGGTAGCTCGCCCGACTACATTCAGGCTTACCTCAACGCGGTGATGCAGAAGTATCTCGACTTCAAAAGAGGGATGCGGGAAGGCCAGACCAATACCTTTACTACAGGCATTACCGAGCAGTTAATCCAAGTCGAGAAAGATTTACGCGCGGCCGAGGATGAAATGCTTGATTTTCAAAAGCAAAACAACATCGGATTTATTCAGGAAGAAGGAAATAGCGCCGCGCAGTATCTGGTGAAATTGAATCAGGATTACGCGCGTCTGAAAACTGAATACGAGCTGCTCGAGAAACTCGATCTTGATCAGAACCTTGATCGTGGAGAGAAAACGGAAAGCTCGCCAGGCGCGTCACCTACCGATCAAGTAGGGATGCCATTTTCGGATGTCGGTCCGGAAGGCGACTATCTCAAGGCGAAGCAACAAGTCCAGTTGCTCAAAGCAGAACGCGACACTCTTTCCCTGGACCTCCGGCCGAAGCATCCCAAAATCATCAAGCTAAACGATGAAATCTCTAAGCAGGAGAAGTTGATTGAGCTTTTCCGTTCCGACGCCGTCGAGAAGCTCGAAACCCGGCGCAAATCCATTGGCAAACAGATGGAAAATTTGCAGGGCAACATCAAGGAATGGGAAGTAAAAGCGCTTGACCTCAGTCAGCGTCTCGCACAATTCAATCGCATCAAAGGCAAAGTCGATCGCACTAAGCTCCTCTATGACCGGCTAACGAACGACTTGAAGTCAGTTGATGTATCACAGGTAGTCGACAGCGGGGATCAAATCTCCATCATGGAACCGGCGACACCCCCGGTTTCCGTTCGCCCGGGATTACTAAAGAGTTTACTTGTCGGTTTTGGCGGCGGTGCTCTGGTCGGGATTGTGATTCTCCTTCTGCTCGATCGTATCGACGATCGAATGGCTTCCTATGGCGAGTTTCAGCGTCATTTCTCGGAGAATGTGGTTGGCCAGATTCCGAAGGAGAAAGTCAAAGGTACAATGGCACTGCTGCAACCCGACGATCCCCGGCACATCTTCGCCGAATCCTACCGCAATATTCGCTCCTCCATTCTTTTTATGCCTTACGAAGGACCGCGGCCAAAAACCATCTTGGTGACCAGCGCGGTGCCAAACGAGGGTAAGTCCACAGTCTCGGCTAACCTCGCCATTGCCCTGGCCCTTTCCGGGGCGCGCACTCTTTTGATCGATGGCGATCTGCGCCGCGGCGCATTACGCGAACAATTCGGCAGTAATTCGCGCGTTGGTTTTGCGGAAATATTACAGCAGGAAGTACCGTGGCAGGAGGTTGTCATGCCCACGGTCTATCCCAGCTTGTTCCTGCTGACGCGCGGCAAAGCCTTAACGCAACCGAGTGAACACTTGCTCCGTGATTCCACCGATCAATTCCTGAAGGAGATCTATCACCAATACGATTATATCATTATCGATAGTCCGCCCGTGCTGGCGGCTGATGATACTACCAGCCTCGCCCCAAAGATTGACGCCACTCTACTCGTCGTCCGGCTTTCTTATACTTCGGCTCGGCTCACGAAGAAGGCACTCGAACTACTTTACAGCCGGCAGGTCAACGTGCCCGGAATAATCCTGAACTATGTCGATACTTCATTGCCGGAGTATTATTACTACCAGTATTCCGAATATTACAACCGACCAGTCGCTTCATCAGAATCCGAAGCGACCACCCAACACCATCCAACCAGTCAGGCCCAGTCCTCTTAACTATGATCCTGAGCCCCGGCTAAAATGAGGGCGTTGCGTGCAATTCTAATCGCGTTGCTCACCGCGGTCGCCGGCGCAATTCTTTCGGTCGTGGCTTCGCTGTATCTGACCGAACTCTATCACGTTTCTAATTTCGAAGGTGGGCGTGGGATGCTGATCTTTTTTGCGCTGGCGCCACTCGGTCTCATTGTTGGCTTTATCATCGGGTTGGTCGTCGCTCTGCGGAGTCGTGGAACGGGATTCGGCGGATTTGCCAAAGCACAGGGGATTGCGCTCGGAATTGCGATCGGACTCGCCGCAGTTGTTTCAGGTATTCTCTATCTCGCTGCCGACCATCCACCTAAACTAGATGGCAAAACACTCGCGCTCGAGTTCGAACTTAAGATTCCCCCAACCTTAAAATTGCCGGCTCAACCAGGCGAACAAACGTTGCACGCGAGTCTTTACGCTAACAACCGGCATAACCGCTACGCACTGCTTGATTACGACAAGATTGTGGCTCGCGATGGTTATTTTTTTGTTCCCGGCAACCTTGAGCTTGATAAACTGACCTCCAATCGTGATCTTTTCGTTTCAACCGAGGGCGAGGGCAACGCAGGTCAGTTTATCAAGCTCAAGCTGCGGGCGAAACCGCGCAAGGAAGACGAAGCATGGTCGGATTGGATAACGGCGACGGAACGCACTGATCTGAGTCCGGTGCCGGAAGCGGAAAGGATTGCGGCGCGTTATCGAGTGCAGCCCGAGGAATAGAAGCGGTCAACGACCGCATATCGCGCCGATAACGCTCCTTCATTGAAAGTCTGCACATCGTCCAGGACAGTCCAATTCTTGTCGTCCCCGAGCGTGAGTCGAGGGATCCCGTTGCGGAACCTTTAGCGTGATTTCATCGGGATCCCTCGGTTGTCGCGCGAGATGACGGAAGCCGTCGAAATCTTTTTTCTAAACATGAAACTCTCTTACAATGGCTTTCTTTCTTTTGTGCCGCGAAATTGCAAGATCCACAAGCCTCGACAAAAGCTCCGTATAGCCAATCCCGGAGGCTTCCCACAACTTTGGATACATGCTGATCGAAGTGAAGCCCGGGATCGTGTTTAGCTCATTGAAAAAAAGTTTTTCGCTCGTTCGGTCGAGCAACAAATCCACCCGAGCCATCCCTTCGCATTCCATGGCCAGGAAAGCCTTTCTCCCGATGTCCTGCACGCGTCGGATCTGGTCGGCGTCGAGCATCGCTGGGATAATCAGTGCGGCCCCTTTTTCGTCGAGATACTTTGCCTCGTAAGAATAGAATTCATGGTTCGGTTCGATCTCGCCCGGAACGCTAACCAATGGATCGGCTCCTGAATCCGGATTTTCCAGCACCGAAAGTTCAATCTCGCGAGCATCTACGGCGACTTCGACAAGGACTTTCAGATCGTACTGAAACGCGTTTTCGAGAGCCGTATTTAGGTTACAGGCTTCTTTGACCTTTTGCACGCCAACGCTCGATCCGAGATTCGCCGGTTTGACGAAGACCGGATATCCAAGGTCCTTCTCAACTCGTTCTGCCACCTGCCGCTTTTCCTTCCTCCAATGCTCCTGCCTCAACGACACATAAGGCACGATTGGAAGTCCAGCATCGCGGCCGAGGCGTTTTGCCACCTCTTTGTCCATCGCCACTGCGGATGCGAGCACTCCGCATCCAACGTATGGAACATCTGCCAGCTCAAGTAACCCTTGGATTGTTCCGTCTTCGCAAAGAGGCCCATGGATCACAGGAAAAACCACATCGATCGCCTTTGCTTCTCCGCCCCCGCCCAGGGAGATCAGGGCACTTGTGGCTGCCGAGTCCGGCGGAAGGACGATTCTAGGCGCGTTTTTGAAAACGGGCAGAGATTTTTTCCCTTGGATCAGAGAAACGTCGTTGAGATGCCAGCGGCCCTGCTTGTCGATCGCCACCGGCACGATTTCAAAGCGATCACGATCCAGGTAATTAATGACCGAGGCAGCTGATTGAAGCGAAACTTCATGTTCTCCTGATCGGCCGCCGTACAACACTGCCACGCGCAGCTTTTTCATACGTCTCAGGTTATTTGACTTTGCGCTGCTTGATTCACGCCTGCGCCAGCAACTGCCGCAGGACAAACTGCAGAATGCCGCCGTGGCGGTAGTAATCGATTTCGATCGGCGTATCTATCCGCAATTTAACGGGAACTGAATCGCGCTTTCCATTCTTTCGCTCGATTTCCAGAGTCACAGTCTTTCCGGGCTCAATGGAATCGGACAACCCGGTAATCGAAAATGTCTCCGAGCCATCAAGGTTGAGTGTCTGCGCATTCGTGCCTTCGGAAAATTGCAACGGCAGCACGCCCATTCCGACAAGATTCGATCGATGAATGCGCTCGAAGCTCGCCGCAATTACTGTTTTCACCCCGAGCAATCGTGTTCCTTTCGCCGCCCAATCCCGCGATGAACCAGTCCCATATTCGTGCCCAGCCAGAATGACAAGCGGCACGTTCTCTTTTTGATACTTCATCGCCGCGTCATAGATCGACATCTGCTCGCCGCTTGTAGCTGCCGCAGTCCTAGTGGCAGGAACATTATATTTCTTTACCCCACCTTCTGTCTCCGGCGCCATCAGGTTCTTAATGCGCACATTAGCGAACGTGCCGCGCGTCATCACCAGATCGTTCCCGCGCCGACTGCCATAACTGTTGAAATCCTCCGGCCTGATTCCGCGCGAGATTAAATACTGACCCGCCGGGGAACTCGCCTTGATCGCGCCGGCCGGGGAAATGTGATCAGTCGTAACTGAGTCTCCAAAAATTCCGAGCGCCCGCGCGCCCACAATATTTTCGATCTTCCCGACTTCCATCGAGAAATCCTTGAAGAAGGGCGGTTCATGAATGTAATCGCTCTTTTCGTCCCATTGATAAATGTCGCCGGTGCTGGATGGAATTTCGTTCCATTTCGGATTTTGATTGGCGAAATCGCGATAAAGTTTGCGGAAAACTTCCGGCGTAAGCGCGGACTGCATGGCGTCGCGCACTTCCTTCAAGCTCGGCCAGAGATCGCGCAAAAAAGTTTCGTTTCCGTTCTTGTCTTTGCCGATCGGTTCTTTCGTCAAATCAAGATCAACCCGGCCGGCAAGCGCGAACGCGACCACCAACGGGGGCGACATCAAGAAATTCGCCTTGATGTTCTGATGAACGCGCGCTTCGAAATTGCGGTTTCCGGAAAGGACCGAGGCCGCGACCAGATCATAATCATGAATCGCTTTTTCGATCTTGGGATGAAGCGGGCCGGAATTACCGATGCAGGTGGTACAACCATATCCGACAAGATTGAATCCAAGCTGATCGAGGTATGCTTGCAGTCCAGTTTTCGTTAGGTAATCGGAAACCACGCGCGAGCCTGGCGCGAGCGAAGTCTTAACGGCGGGATCGACCCGCATTCCACGCTCGACCGCCTTCTTTGCCAGCAAACCGGCCGCCAGCATCACGCTCGGATTGCTGGTGTTGGTGCAACTGGTGATGGCCGCGATCAAAACGCTGCCGTGTCCGATCTTGCTTTCGCCATGATGAAATGGATCGGCCCCTTTCAAATCTTTGGCCGGATCGGGGGTTGGCCGGTTCGTCACCATTTCGGCTTTATTAAGTTCTTCACCTGGATCGATCCCCGGCATGTCGCCATCTCGCGGCGCGCTTCCATTTAATTGGACGAGATGCTTCATCGCTGGATCGACATTTTCTTTTCCATAACCGCCGTCCTTCACCGGCTTTTGTAAAAGTGAGCGAAAGATTTGGCCAAGCTCGGGAAGATTGATTCGATCCTGCGGCCGCTTCGGCCCAGCTACCCCTGGCTGGACCTGGCCGAGATTCAGTTCCAGATCGACGCTGTAATCGATTTCGTCCTTGCGCGGCATGCCAAACATTTGCTGCGCGCGAAAGTAATTTTCGAACGCGGCGCACTGCTCGTCAGTGCGACCAGTGGCGCGCAAATAATTCACCGATTCCTGATCGACTGGGAAATATCCAATGGTCGCGCCGTACTCCGGCGACATGTTGCCGATGGTGGCACGATCGGGTACCGGCAAAGACGCCGCGCCTTCGCCATAAAACTCGACGAATTTCCCGACTACTTTTTGCGCGCGCAACATTTGGGTGATGTGCAGGACGAGATCGGTTGCGGTGACGCCCTCCTTCAAGCGCCCGCTCAAATGCACACCCACGACTTCGGGCGTCAAAAAATAAACTGGCTGCCCGAGCATCCCGGCTTCCGCTTCAATTCCGCCCACGCCCCAGCCGACAACGCCGAGCCCATTGATCATGGTGGTGTGTGAATCAGTGCCAACCAAAGTGTCAGGATAAAAGATTTCTGACCTCTGACCTCTGACCTCTGACTTCTGGGTTAGAACGCCCTTTGCGAGATATTCAAGGTTGACCTGATGCACGATGCCGATGCCGGGCGGGATCAATTGAAAAGTTTTGAAAGCTTGCTGGCCCCATTTCAGAAATTGGTAGCGCTCGCGGTTACGCTTGAACTCCATTTCCAGGTTCAATCGCAACGCGTCGGCTGAGCCAAAAAAATCAACCTGCACGCTGTGATCGACCACCAAATCGACTGGCACCAGCGGCTCGATGATTTTGGGATCGCCACCAACGCGTTTCACTGCGCTGCGCATGGCGGCCAGATCAACCACCAGCGGCACGCCGGTGAAATCTTGAAGAACAATTCGCGCCACTACGAATGGGATTTCTTCGTTGGCCGGTTTCCTGGCGTTCCAGTTCGCCAAAGTCTCGACGTCTTTGCGGCGCACTTTTCTTTCGTCGCAATTCCGCAATACCGATTCGAGGACAATGCGAATACTGACCGGTAACCGGGAAATCTTTTCGACACCTTGCTCTTCCAACGCTGGCAACGAATACAGATATCCTTCTCTGCCTTGGCGGGAGTCGAATTTCCTGAGGGCGCCAAATGGGTCACTATTCATGGCGACAAACAACTTGAGTGCGCCGCCAGACAACGCAAGCCTTTCGTCCCTGCTACCGCGCCTTATTTCTCAAGGAGGTAGAAGGAACAGGAAGTGATTCGCGAACCCTCCGGTTTTTTGGAAAATAAGAGCGTATTAAAAATCAGCCGAAAGACCCGCTCACTGTGTTGGTAATCAACCGTTAACTTTTCATCCGGCACCTCGCTGTCCGAATCGAGAAAGCCATTAAATAAATTATCGAGCGGAATTGGCTGCGGAATCTTGTCGTCATCGACCACGATTTTCAGGATTCCATCCTCAAGCCCGATGCCGACGCCGTCGCATCGAAACGTGCTCGATTGCCAATCTGATCGCCCATAGTTTTCGATCCGGCAGAGATGGCGAAATCCTTCGATGTTCACGGCGGCGTTGGATTTCCGATAAACGGAATGAAAACCAGTTCCTGCTTTATGAATTTTCAACGCATCGATAATCTCTGATGCGCTCGACCACCTGGTTAGCTTTGCCCAATCTCGGTTCGGCACCGCTTGCTCGAACATGTTTTTGATCGTGGTGCCGCCGTGCGTCTCGATGAGGTAGGAAAGAGTCGACTGCAAATCGGTGGATTCTTTCTCTGGAAGGTCAATAGCGCGATCCGCTACTTTGGCGTGATTGTCCGCCCAGAGGCCGTGTTGTTGCAGTACTCGCCGAACGCGTCCTAACTGACTCGCTCTTGAAACTGCTCCCGCACTCCAGGGTCCAAATGCAGCGAACAGGCAAATCAGAGCCAAACTAAACGGAACCCAGCGAATCCCGGCGTTTCGCCGCAAGATAAAAACGAATGCCCATGTCAGGGTCCAGACCGCAGCGACAATTCCAAGGTAACGTTGTTCGGTAACGCCATACTCGCGCACGCGCAGGTGGACGGAGAGAAGCAAAAGGATTGAAAGCGGCGCCAGCGCGCGGGGGAAGTTCCTGGTAAACCAGATCCCCCAGTTTTCTTCCGGCCGGGTCCGCAATGGAGACAGCAGTAAAAAAGCGAAAATGCCGATTCCAGAGAGAAGCAGTACCGGCAACGCGACCCATCCATGCGGCCAGCTTCGGGCCAGGACAATCTTGATCGCGTAGGCGTAGAGAATCGCAGTATAGACCGCTACGAGCGGCGCAAGCGCGAATTGCGTAAAAGCTTTCAACCCTCTTGGATATTCGGTGTCAGAATTCAGCGCGGGGAAATCGGCGGGTACGCCAGCGAGAAAAAACGCCGGATGAAAAACGCCGACCATCAAAAAAAACAAATCGCCGTAGGCCTTTTCGATCTTGAGTTGAAAAAGTTTGTCCGCGCTGAGCAGGGCTAATTCCAAGCCAGCAACGAGGACGCCGGTGTAAAGAGTAGCGAGACAAAAACGCAAAAACAGTTTGCGATTAAACTGCCAAAAACCTGAATTCTCCGCCAGCCAAAGGTATGCCGAGACGGCGACGAAAAAATGCAATGCCGCCAAAAGCAGCAGCCACCGAATCCAAATGATACCCGGCCCATCGAACGGCCGTGGCGGTAGCGCAAAAAACCACCACGCCAGGAGGGGCAGACTGATGATTTCGATTGGCCAGCGGCGTAATTGTTCTTGGCGTTCGCGCAGCATCCGCAACGAAAAAAACAGCGGCATTCCGAGCGCGACTGTCATTGCCAGGCGAACGCATTGGCCGACGAGCGCCTCACTCTTCGAGAAATGAAGCGAAACGATCGCGCAGCCGGCGCCTGTGACGCCGCAAAGTATGTTCCAAGGGAAACGGGTGAGCGCCTGGAGAATTCCAGGTCGCCAATTGGCGAACGAAGGAAAAAATCTCATCCGGTGACGGAAACCACTATTGGAGTTCCGTCAGCTTCGCTTTCACTTTGTTGAAATCGGGCACTACGCGCGCGTCGTCGTTGCAATCGACGTATTGAATTACACCGGCACGATCAATCACAAAGGTTGCGCGCTTTGGCACACCGCTCATACCAAGTCCGATCTGCGGAAGAAAGGACTCGTAAATGGCGTCGTAGATGCGGGCGACCTTGTGTTCATAGTCGCTCAAGAGGGGCACCATGATTCCTTCCTTCCGGGCCCAGGCTTCCTGTGCGAATGGATTGTCCCCACTGATTCCATACACTGCCGCGTTCATCTCAGCGTAGGCGGCAAGGTCGGAGCTGACACCACACATTTCCGTCGTACAGGTGCTCGTAAACGCCATTGGGAAAAATGCGAGTAAGGTGTTTCGTTTGCCGAAATTTTCGCTCAACGTGATCTGCTTCGGTCCATCTGCCGTTTTAGTGGGCAAAGTGAAATCAGGAGCTTTTGTTCCAACAGCGAGTGGCATGGCAGAATTTCAGTATAGGATCGACGTGTAGCCGGTCAAAATAAGATCGAGAAGTCATTTGCAATGTGGAATCGTCAATTGCCGATTCACAATTCACGGATCACGATTCATCAATCCCATGGAAGCGTTCTGGTGGCTGTTTGCGATTGTGCTGATGGCTCTCGGGTTGATCGGAACGGTAATCCCGATCGTGCCAGGAACGACAATTATCCTCGCTGCGGCGGTGGTTCACCGTCTGATGCTGGGCGCGGATCGCAGTCTTGGTTGGAGCGCGCTCATCGCGATGCTGACCCTCACGTTTGTGACCTACGCAATTGACGCTGCTGCCGGCTACGTCGGTGCGAAACGCTTCGGCGCGACAAAATGGGGTCTGATTGGTGGCGTAGCCGGCGCGCTCATCGGACTATTTTTTGGGTTGCTCGGGCTCTTTGTCGGCCCCGTGATCGGCGCGATCGCAGGCGAACTTATTGGCGGAAAAAAAGTCATGAAAGCTGGTCGCGCGGGCTGGGGCACATTTCTGGGCGGCCTGGCCGGCGTCATCGCGAAACTTTTTATCGGGCTCATTATGATCGTGATCTTTCTAATGAACGTGCCGTCGCCGTTGTAAGGCGAGTCCCCCT
>Ga0209267_1000829_pt1 | contig 21957 bp, 17 predicted proteins | sample GraSoiAngelo_137_FD_185894 | JGI IMG/M metagenome (GOLD analysis project Ga0209267, IMG submission 185894) | Grasslands soil microbial communities from the Angelo Coastal Reserve, California, USA - 14_0929_09_30cm (SPAdes) (version 2) | ecosystem: Environmental > Terrestrial > Soil > Grasslands ... | reverse complement strand
TATGTGATCGATGTGAATGTAACTAGCCTCGCTGGACAAGGATTTTCGACGGTATCTGAGACCGTAAACGACAGGGGTCCCACACTCACAATCACGGATATCTCACCAAACCCAGCGAATACGGGTCAATCGGTCGCTCTAAGTTATGCCGTATCAGACCCGGACGGTATAGTCCAAGCGACGTGGGTGGATTGGGGCGACGGCTCGGTTCCAGACTTGATCTTCAACATGACTTCAGGGAGCATGTGTCAGAGGCTGAATCCAAGCCTCAACTCGAACGCATGCACGCTCGCGCAGGGAGACCTTCTTTTCGGCCGTCCCCAAGATCCTGCAACAATCACCAACGGATCGATAATTATCTTCAGACCCTATCCTGCAACGCCCAGCTATCTTGTGGCTCACAGAGTGGTCAAAATAATCTCGCCCGCCGACAGCGTCTACAACCAGATCACTTTCTGGACAGAAGGCGACGCAAACGCTGTCCGGGATGGGTGGGATCTAGCCAACGCTGGAATCCCTGCAAGCCAAGTTCTCGCGGTCTACCAGTACACTCTTCCTCCACCAGGCACGCCTTCGGCTCGATACGATACTCACACATATCTGAGCGTCGCAGACTTACAGTCCCAGACTTTCACCATTCGGGTAAACGCCACGGATGACAGTGGTCTCGCAATTTTCCGGACAGCATCCGAGACTATTGTTGATCGGCCACCGGTTTTGGACCTCAGCGGTCCTTCCCCTGCCCCTGCTAAGACGGGCCAGATCGTTACAATATCTCTCTCCGCAAGTGACCCGGACGGGACAGTTTCGTCCATCAGTGTCAACTGGGGCGACGGGTCATCTCTCGACAGACTCTCGGTCTCAGCCACATCAGACACTCATTCATACAATCGAGCCGGGTCCTTCACCATCACAGTAACGGCAACTGACAGCAGCGGCTCCTCTAGCCACCTCTCCAGCTTACCATTCGCCGTCACCGCTCCATCCGCTCCGGCGGTTCCGGCAGCAACAATTCTCGGATTTGCTCCAGTCGCATTCTACAGTCTGATCACGATCGTCGTAGCTGCCATCGGGGCCAGCGCGTTTCTAGCACTCAGACGCATGAGCAAGCGTACGGCATAACCCAGGTTCTTCGTAGCCGCTTGTTTCTTCACAACCCAGTCTTGACCAGTTATCCTTTCAGGTTGACTGCAATCACGGAAGCATAGCCTCGTCTGTTAGGTTCTGGATTCTTTCGGTTATGTCGAGTATGGGGCCACAGTCGTAGGGTTGAGCCGTGTCTTCTCTCTGTGTTCTCGCCGTTGGCAGGCCGGCTGTTACCGTTTACGGGCCAGACCCGTCACCATTCAAGAAATCTTGATTGCAGTTGCTCCTCGCGACAGAGACTGTCGAAACCGGAATCGCCCGGCGGGGAGAGGACGTGGTCAGCCTGTTTACAGTCTCTGTAGTGGTTCTTGTTCGGTTAGGACTGTGAAGCCTGGTATTGAGCCGAATCTGTATTGTTATTATTCACGGGAGACTCTGTAAGCGGTAGTTTCGAGTATGAGGTGGGCTCTTGTCGCCTTCTTCATCGCTGTGTTTCTGGTCCCTATAGGTGTCATCGCTATTGTCAAGGACCAGCCCTACTCTGCGAATTACTCTTTCACCGTTTCTCCTGGTCAGTACATCTATCTTCCATTACACGTGAGCAATGGGGGCCGAATCTCGGGAGACTTTCGGGAAGTCTCGGGTCAACCGGTCACTCTCTACGTCTTCAACCAGCAGGAGTACGACCAGTACCAGGCCAACAATGCTCCATCAAGCCTATTCTCAACGATGGACCTGTCCCAAGGGACCTACTCGGCCTCAATCCCTGTGCCTGGAACATATTATGTGGTAACGGCTCACGGGACCGGTTACGCTCAGACATCTGAGCCGGTTACTCTGAGCGTGAAGGTAGACGGCACTAATCTTCCCTATCTTGGTCTTGAGAGTCTCGCGCCCGTAGGCGGAGGACTACTCGCCTTCGCGTACATCATGCGAAGGAGGCAGAACAGGCTATGGATTGCTGCAAAACTAAAGGAGATCCCGAACTTCGGCCTTGGTCAAGGAGAAGAGGACTCCCGAATCCTGGCCATCGCCAAAGAGCTTTGCCAGCAGCTACGCGTTGTATATGATCCGATTGCGGTCTACTGGATTGTCTGGATCAAGGTGGGGGGACTGCGGATTGCTCCGTCTGATCAATGTCTGTTAGGCGTGAAGGGACGAGGTCGCGGATATGTTCAATTTTCGGCAGCGCTTCGGGGCAGACTAGGGCCTGACGAGTTGAGACCCTTGATCGCGTCGGCGTTGATCTGGAACCTCCAGCCAGAGTTGAAGAGAAAACGGCGCGTGTTGAACCGGCTGTGGTTACTGACGGTTCCAGCATCATTTGTTCTAGGAATATTACTCCTGTGGCTCTTCAACTCATTCATCCCAGTGCATAACGCGGACGAATTCCTTCTCGCTACCCCGCTGTTCTTCCTGGGACTCTTCGTAGTGACTCTTCCGATCTTTCTTTCGGCTCGGAAAGCGAACCTGGTCCTCAGGAGGTATTGGTTGGAAGCGGACAGACTCGCTGCTGAGGTCGTCGGCAGGACCCAGATGCTTCGGACCCTCGGGAAGATTGATTCTATGAGGTTGGCTGACGTCGAGGAGAGGAAGAAGGAGAAGCTCACGGTTTGGAAAAGGGGAGGAGTCTTCCCTTGGCCGAGTCTCACGGAGAGGATTCAGAACCTGGAGACTGTTCCGTTACAACCCTGACAATCGTTTGGGGGAAGTTCGTGATCTGCCCACATTGGCACGTTCCCTATTCTTCTAGCTCTGAGGACTGAGTTGTTGATCAACGAATCTCATCAACCCTATCCAGGGATTTGCCCCGAAGATTGGAGTCTTCACACACATGAAGATCTGCCCGTTGGAACTGGACATCAGAATTGGATAATTGAAGGGAACGAGGTGTTTTGCAGGAATATTCTTGCTGATCCAATGTCTGATGTCTTCAGAAAAGTCGCTTGAGACTGTGACGGGTACTACGTAGAGGCTGTAAGGGTTGACCCTTACGGACCCCTGTGCGGCCGGTTGGACTAGGCTGGAGACATTGCCTTTGACGTATTGGTAGGCAGATTCGGAAAAAGATGTGATCCCATCTGTAGTGGGATGTTCCATTGCAGTCGCGACTACGACGTGTACTCTGTTGCCTTTGAGGGCTGACAACTCGACCTTGGTTGCTATCAGATCGAGGTTGTACGTTGCTGACTTGATAGCTGTCTGGATAGAGAATCCGTCGTTGGACAATCTCGCCGATAGCCGATCTACAAACTCGCTGTTGTAGGACACTGATGAGGCCTTTCAGGAGATTCTTCTCGCAAGTACGACCAAGAATAAGGCTTGTGTCTTTGCTTCCTTCCAACCTCATATTTCATGCGTGCGTGTTCACGTGCGCTCAATCGTCCGATAGGTTCTTGATCCGTTCGGTTATGTTGGGTATGGGCCATAGGTGTAGGATCAAGCCGTGTCTCTGTTTCGAGTTCTCTATTCTTGGTGGCTGGAGCGAGTCTATCTTGTTGAATAGGTCGAGGAGTCTCTTCTGTCCCATGTGTCGGGCGATCCATCTGTCGTTTCTCAACATGAACCATTTCGCGGTCGGGAAGACTAGTAGGAACGCGATGAGAGTCAAGGGAACGGCCACGAATAGACGGTAGAATGATGATGCTGCAGCACCATATGCCATGCCTATCACGATTCCTACCACCGGGAGCAACAATAACGCACCGAAGACGGGCAGCATGAAAGCCAAGAACGTGGGTACGCGGGGTTTCAAAGCAAGAAAATAGTAAGTCAGCAGTGTCTTCCATTCTTCAATGTTTAGCTTTCCGCGAAGGTCTCCGGACAGCAAAATGACGAATGGCTTTCTGAGTCTTGGGCGCTTCCAGCCAACCATATACCAAGGATGGTTATCCGACCAGGCAAGACTCGAAATCTCACCGGCTCTCGGCCGTCTTATTTTGCGTTGGAGGTCTCTCGCCATTGATACTATGCTCTCGTCTTCCGGACCCGAGCCCGGTTGAGGCTCTGTTAGGGGCCCGGATTGAAACTCGAGATATCCTGGACGGATCAGAAAGCCGAAGACAGTTTCGATTGCTCCCCACATAGCTACGAAGAATCCGGCCAGACCAATAATTGCGAAATACAATAGCGAAATACAAGTTTCTGGGAAGCATGGGGGTGGCCTCCCGCTCTGGATAGACGAGCCAGCGTTGAGATAGAAAACAACTATCATCGCTATCCCAATCGCTAGAACCGGTAGGCCGCGTCGTAAGGTTGGTTTCCGTTTAGGCGTGCGTTGGGTCAACTCCCTGCTGGTAGGTCTTCGAAAGAGTCTCTTGAACCTGGGGAAACGCTGTTCGTATCCTTGTGACTGCTAGTGTTAGGTCTTGGGTTGTAGGAAAGGAGAGTTCGTAACTCCTCCCAGGTCCTCGGAGAACAATGACTTTGGAGCTTCTCCATTCGATTACTCGTGGGACGATCGGCGTCCATTCTTGGCCGCGGACAACAATGGACCCGCGTTGAAACCTGACCCAGCCTTGAGTTGTTCTCCTAGCTCTTACGAACGCTATCCATAAGGGAGGGCCGAGATAGCTGACAAACACAAGGATTCCGACAGTTAGCCCGAAGGTTCCGAGAGAAAAGAAAATCGCCAGGATGAATAGTCCGACGATGAGCCTCACTATCATCCCGGAGAGCTGGAGAGCCACGTAACCAGCGGATAGGAGAAGTCGGACCTGTACAGGAAACTCCTGAACTGGAACTAGGGGTTCTTCCAGAATAGCTGAATTCTGTTTGATAATCGTCGCGGCTCGCGAGGCTTCTTCGGGAGTCTTGAACCTCAGATAGCTGCGTCGTATCTTGGCATCTTTGCCGATTCCTGCAACAACGAAGCTGTTGGAAGCAATCCATCTCAATCTGCGAGGACGAATCTCGACCGCTTCCTCGCTCGTGAAGATTCGGACCGAGCCCTCGACCGGAGTGACAACTGCTGGAATCCAGAGTCTTCCTCTCCTAGTCGCAGCTCGAATTGTGTCTCGGACTGTGAACCATGTGCGTTTGGATTCTGCCTCGAACGAATCCAGATGAGTGGCCTTCGCGTAAGGTTCAAGATCGAGCGGTCGTCTGATAAGTCTAGAGTCTCTCCCAGCCCCGACTGTTACCATTTACGGTTACCAGACCCGTTACCATTCAGGAAATGTTAATTGCATTTGATGCTCGCGACACGAGACTCGCAGTTGTGAAGGTAATTAACAGGAAGTAACTGTTCACTCGTACCGGCTCTTCGAGGCTAGGAATCGCGCAGACTGTTCCCGACAGAAGCCCGACAATCGCAGAATAAGGCTTGATCTGGAATCGGGGCAGGCGATTTGAGATCGCGACTTTTTCGCGCTGACCTCTACGCTTAGTCCGCGATCTCGAAAACGTCGGATCTATCCATTCTGGGCCCTAAAGTGCGAGTTTCGCCCAGATCAGTTTCAACTGGCGAGACCCCTCGCTGGAAAATCTCAAAAGCAGTTGCTCCTTGCGACACAGAACTCGACCTTTCGAAGGGAATTAACAGACCGTAATCCCCTTGTCGTCTTGGTTCTCCTTAAATTGGGTCAACGGTAAGGCGTTGGGCTATGCATCCATATACGACTGACATGTATGAGGGAATGCTTGCCGAGACCATTATGCTACCGGGCCATAATGGAGAGATAATCAACGCCTACTATGCCCGACCACTAGGTCCCGGACCCTTTCCCGGAATAGTGCTTATTCATCACATGCCAGGATGGGACGAACTGTACCGCGAGTTTACGCGGAAGTTCGCCCACCACGGCTACCTAGCGATAAGCCCGAACATCTACTACCGATTTGGCCACGGTAGCCCGGATGATATGTCAGCAAAGGTTCGAGGGTCCGGAGGAGTACCTGATGCTAGCGTAGTGGGAGACATCGACTCCTCTGCTCGCTACCTCAAGTCGTTGCCGCTCAGCGATAGGAAGGTCGGAGTATTCGGGACCTGTTCGGGTGGTCGTCAAGCCTTCCTTGTCGCGTGCCGGACAAAGTCCTTCGATGCAGCGGTCAATTGTTGGGGCGGAAACGTCGTACAGCCAAAAGAGAAGCTGACACCGGCACAGCCGGTCGCACCCATCGACTATACGAAGGACCTGTCTTGTCCACTACTCGGCTTGTTTGGGGAAGAGGACAAGAACCCGACACCCGAGAGCGTCGGCCAGTTGGAGGAGGAGTTGAAGAAGTATGGGAAGAATTACGAGTTTCACATGTACCCTGGCGCAGGGCACGGTTTCTTCTACTATCCTAGTGTGGCCTATCGTCCGGAGGCGGCGGTTGACGGCTGGAAGAAGATGTTCACGTTTTTCGAGAAGTATCTTGAAACATCTGGAAGGGGGAGATAGAAGATGTGCACTGGAATAGTCGAGACTGCGGAAGTTTCGGGTAGCGGCAAGGGTCCGCGTGGATGGTTCAAGCTGGAACAGGTCAACGTCTCCTATGACCATCCCAGTGATGCTCCACTAGAGCACGCGTTGAACATCGACTTCGTCAACCAGAAAGAGGGTCCTAGCGCTAGAGTCGCTGTAGAGCTCAGTCCAGAATCCGCGCGCAAGCTGGTGAATGCGATCCTCACTGCCCTGTCCCAAGCCAACCTCAGCCGTTAGCGACGTATCGAATCATGGCTGATATGCGGGAATTATGGTGAAGAGTGTCCTTGAAGGATTCCAATGCGCTCCTAACGCTGAGACTAACAAGAAGAAAGGGGGAATTTGCCTGGTCTCTTGTGTTGCTTGGCGGTTCTAGTCTAGTGGGCTGTCGGTAACCACGGCGTAGTTGCGCTGGTTGCCGTTGCTGACATCGTTCTGTCCTCTCTGAATATTGTTAGGGTCTATCAGCACTAGCAGGATTCCGCATGAGACGTACTGCCTTCCCGGTGGGCAGGCAGGGAACGCGCCACCGCAGGGTGAACCGTCAGCCAATAATCCTGTTCCGCCGGTGTAGAAGTTGTTTGAGACGATGTTTCCTCGAATTATTCCCGCTGCGTCTCTGGCGTATTCAATTCCGTTCTGAGCAATGAAAGTAACGGGTCCGAGTCCTGTGACAGTGTTGTTGGTCGTGGTTACGTTGCCATTATGATTGACTTCGATACCGCCTTTCTGGTAGGCGTAGACGTCGCTCGAAGTGATGCTTCCGTACGCTGTAGGTCCGCTGGCACCGCTGTCATAGATTATCCCTATTCCGGTCTGGACTCCGTTAGGAGTAAATGCACTGCCCGTGTGGGCGCCTATGTTGTACCCGGTTGCACTTCTGATTGAGACTGTTATCGATCCGAGGCCACTGTCTACGAAGATTCCGTACTGCCTGCCGGTGAAACATAGCAGTAGGGATCTGAACCCCTCAGATATTGATGAGATGCTCGCACTCGTCGAGTTGACCAAACCCGGACCGTTCAGCAGGCGCGCTCCTGAGCTGGGATTATACCTCGGAATTCACGAAGAGGGCCAACTTGTGACTATGGCGGGGGAACGACTCCGACTCCCGGGATACACTGAGATCAGCGCTGTCTTACCCGTCCCGAAAGCCGGGGCCGCGGATACGCAAGTTCCCTTGTCCCTACTCTCATCCAGAGGATCATAGAAAGAGATGAGACTCCCTTCCTTCACGTCCGCACCGAAAATGTTCAAGCTATACGCGTCTACGAGACATTAGGCTTCAAGACCCGACGCATCATGAAAATCGCGGTTGTGAAAAGGGGTTAACGAGTTGTGGGACCAGAGAATACCGACGTCGTAGAAGACTCAGAGCCCTGTAAACATTGAGTGGGTTCCACTTCACAAGAATGAACCTGAGTGTGGTTTTCTCGTGTGTCCATTATCCGTCGACCGTCCCGCCTTTTTCTGGTGGCGATGATGCGGAGCGCGCCATCAAGCGCCGCCTTCGCGATTCCCTCGCCTCCGGTCCCGATCAAGGAAGTTCCGAGGGGAAAAGCATAAGTATACTTTTCAGAGTAGTAAAAGTAGGTTTACCCTTTAAACCTTTGAGATGCCTTCTGAGGTAATGGTAAGGAGATCGAGAGAACAGATTCTGGTAGGTATACTGAAATCATGCTGTACTAAAGGGGTCCTAGTGAGTCATCTCCTTTCCTCCGAAAATCTCTCATATCGATTACTCAGATCTTACTTAGATCGTTTGCTCGTCAGTGAGCTAATCTGGTTGGACAGTGAGGGCGACAGGACTTCTATTAGGACGACCGATCGCGGGTTGGAAGTTCTCAGGTGCTTTGGAAATGGAGTGGCACTTCTCAATGGTCTCGTAGCCACTTGTCCGCTGTTCCACCCCGCAAGCCGAGCACGCTCAATTCTAGCGTAACCCGAACGCCAAATATTTTCCAGAACCGGTATCCTGCCTAGAGGATCTTGTCATAGAACATAGTTTAACATATCTTAAATGATGTCCGCCGCGTATTCTTTTAAATGATTTGGAAATCGCGATTTCACGTGCTCAGTTTTCTGCTCTGATCATCATCCCTTTGATGATCCTGTATGTGTTGCCTGTTGCCGTTCCGGCAGCAGTTTCTCCAACTGCTCCGTCATCGAACTATCTGGACGAGATCCAGAACCAGATTCGCTCGAGAGTCTCTTCGCTTGACACCGTGAAGGCGATTGGACTTGCCGCTCAATCCAGCGTATTTCAGTCGATGAGCCGTGGATACGGCTACACCTTCAACTCTATCTTCAACACTTGGTCTTACTCGTTCAACCCGGACGGCAGCGTCGCTGTCGCCTGGAAAGATGTCGATGTAGTCTACTCGCTACGGAACGCCAATGGCTCGACGACTAATTTCGTCGTAAAGGAAGACCCGAACCTTTCGAGTGTCATCAACGTCACCGTCCAAAAGGACGTTGCTCAACCGAGTCCAGTTGATGGATCCTCCAGCACGGCCATTCAAGTGCCCTTTACGGACACCTCGTCACAAGCAGCTCTTGGAGGAGAAACGAGCACTCAGGCTGGAATTCAACCGATAGTTTGCGGACCTGGAGGTCCTCAATGCACGGTCGGGGAGTCCGCGACCGTCGCTCGCACGAATCTCGCGGCCCCTGTCGCACCTTCAACACCAGATTTCTCAATGTCGGCCTCGCAGACCCAGATGAGTTTCACTGCAGGAGGCTCTGGTACATCAACAATTACCCTCGGCAGTCTCAACGGCTTTGTAGGAACCATCGCACTCGTGCCCTCAATCTCGCCATCGACCGGTCAGATCCCTGCCTATCCGCTGAATGTGACGAGCATTACATTGACATCCGGTGCTTCGGGTAGCTCTACCTTGTCAGTCAGCACATCAGTTTCTACTGTCGCGCAGACCTACACCATCACCCTGACGGCCGTCAGTGGCACTCTGATACACTCTGTCTCAGTAACGGTAAACGTCCAAGCGGATATTCTACTGTCTGCAGCAACTCCGTCCCCAAGCAGCTTCGTGGCTGGAAATCCCCCAACATCTTCATCTGGAATAAGCCTTCAAAGCCTGGGGCTCACAGGGTCCGTAACGCTCTCCGCATCCGCCTCTCCAAGCCTATCGAATGGCCCCGGATTGTCGTTCAACCCGAGTACATTCTCGATGACTCCAGGTTCATCGGCAAGCTCGACTCTTTCCATCTCTACAACAGCTTCGACCCAATCCAACACGTATGTCATCACAATAACAGCAACGGGGCCAGGGGTCGCGCGCTCCGTTTCTGTGACCGTCAATGTTCTGGCTGATTTCCAAATTTCTGCGTCCAATCCGCCCAACCTCGCAGGAGGTAATTCAGGAACCACATCGGGCACCTCCACCATAACCCTGAGCAGTATTGGTCTTTCTGGCAGTATCACACTCTCAGCGAACCCTCCTGGCGGAATTTCTACGTCCTTCGGCACTAATCCAGTGTCCATGAGTCCGGGCTCATCAGGTTCTTCCGTGATGACGATCTCAGTCGGTTCTGTCGCGTCTGGGACCTATACCATCACCGTGACGGGAACGAGCGGCTCACTCTCTCACTCCGTGAATGTAAACGTCAATGTATGCAACAATGGTGTCACGAGTTCCTCAGTCTTTGCGGGCTATACTTTCAGACTTGCTTGCAACTACCCTGGGAGCATCACAGTCACAAATGCGGTTGGGACTTGGTCAGTTCCATCGGTCAACCAACCACCGAACAGCTGTTCGAACACTCATTGCGACTTGACAGTAGCCGTGGGCCTAGAGCACCTGGATGGAGGGAGCGACGGCTACCAAGTAGTAGCAGGATCCGATTCCGGCCTCTACTGCACCATCTTCGGGTGTAGCTGGTATTATCATGCCATATACGACCTCTATCCAAGCGCCTCAGTACAATGCAGCATTACCGTCAATCCTGGTGATTCCCTCTTCTCCCAGGTCCAGTATGTCAATGGCGCCTACAACCTATTCATCGACAACAATAGCAACGGTCAGGCTTGCAGCGCCAACGGACAAACTACCGCTATGGGCACTCCCTATTTTGGAGTTTATGGAGGCTTCAGACCAATCGTTGGCGGAAGCACTGCGAGACTACCGCAGTTTGGAACGGTTAGGATAGCCTCGTGCACCGTGGGCCCGAGTCAATGTCTGACCGAGTACAATCAAGGGTTCTCTGTCCGATATGACATGTGGAGCGGGGGAAATCACGACGTTTCGGTCGGGTTGATGGCTTCGGACAATTCCTTCAGCTTCAGCTGGCTAACCAGCAGTGGGACATAACCATGAAAAGTAAGGTCCTGAATTCCCTTCTCATCATCGTCGTAATTAGCCTAAGCGCGTACTTGACCGCGGGAGCATGGGCTCAAACCCAAACCACCTCTGGTCCCCTAACTCTCTATCATCTGGACTCGAATGGCAATCCTACGGTCGCCGCTGGCAACTTGTTCACTTCTGGAGAGCAGATCTGGGTCTCGGTTCCCCAAGCAGATTCTTGGGCATACTGGCTAACCGTGTACAATGATCGAGGATCTGAGATCTGGAACCAAACCGGCTCCTCAATTCCCAGCAACAATCTCCTGCCTCTGGTCCTAAGCCCCAGCATCTTTCCTCCAAACCACAACTATCAGGTAATTCTCCGGACATTCCAAGGAACATTGCCGGGAATGGGGACAGTCCAGTCCAGCGCAACCACGTTCACGGTTGTTCCCGGGCTTGGCCGACTGTTACTCGAGTCGTTCTCAAGAGCGGGGGGGATCGACGAATCTCATGTTAAGCTAGTAGACATGAATAGGAATCCTAAAGCCGACGTTCGACTAGGCCTGTTTCTGCACCAAGGCGGCTCCTCTGTTCAAGTTACAACTGAACTAACCGACACACATGGGCGAGCCGTCCTTCGCCTAGGTGAGGCGCTAGCCTCAGGCAGCTACTCTCTCGAGGTCCGCAGCGTTGATGAATCCACCCCTTCGTCTCCGCTACGCGTTTCAGAATTCTCAGTACAAGTGAGGCCGACGATGATATCCGCAGCCCAAACAACCAATGGAATAAGCGCCACACTATTAAAAGCCGGAGGACCCAACCCCATCGAAGGAAGATTACTCTTACTGGAGCAACAGTTGACAGACGGCAATTGGACCGTTTCCGCCAGTGCATACACCAACTCAGCCGGACAGGCAGCCTTTCCCGCTCCGTCGGGATCTGGGGCGTGGCGAGTGTCATTCAACGGGGACATTTTCTACGGCCCATCCATCAGCAACTCAAGTTCCCCGTTCCTTGCTCCGAACACGCCTCCCGCAAGTGTCCAGCCTGCTTACTCTTACGCCTCCAGCCCACTCGCAGTTACGGCCTCGACCGTGATTGCGACTACTACTAGTCTGTATCTTCCAGCTTCAGCTTACGCGACGATTCCAGCACTCTTAACCGCGCAGGTCAAGGATAGTTCGAATAACCCGGTCCCGTCAGTCACCGTCTGGTTCTACAAAGATGGAGGCTCAATAGGCACATCGATGACAAATTCCACTGGCTTCGCGGCTTTCATCTGGACCGCCAACGTAACCGGCACGCACACTATGCAAGCAGCCTTTCTCGGAAACACGAACTATGGAGGCAGCGTTTCAGCACAGCAATCCTTCACGATAAATCAGACCCCGACCACAATAATGATCCTCAAACCCCAGACAATCGCCTACTCATGGGATGTGTTCAACTACTATAATGGAAATGGGCGTCCAATAGTCGTCCCCATAGTTACTCTGGCTCTCGCAGCGTCCAACAATAGTAGCCCCGCCAACATCTACATCCCGCCTTACAACGGTAACTCTACGACTCCACCACACATCTCGGGATACGGTTGGGCCGGTCTCAACCAGAGCTCAGCGGTTACTGTTTCCTTCAACACTACCTATACTCAGACGCAATCTATGAACTGGACGATGAACTTTTACCTCCCACCTTGCCCCACACCACCGTCCTGTTCGTCAACGACGAGAACCGGTCACATGTACCTCTCTGCTTCCCTCGCGCCCCCAAGCACTCTCTACGCAGCAGCGTCAACATCTCTCAACATTCCCTACCAGAACGTCAATACTGTCAGCACCGCATCATCACAATTGAGCCAGGACGCAACGCCCCCAGCAAACTTGTACGTGAACGTTAACGCCACATACCCCTACATCTCCCTCAAAATGCAGGGAACATCTGTTGCTCTAGAGGCATATGTTGCATGGCTCGCCTACACTCTAGGGGGCCCGACCTCTTCAACAGTAAACTGCCCGCGCAACGGTACATGCTTCAACTACTATACACTACCGTTGCCCAGCTCGACCCAAGGCTCAGACTTCGCCTACGCCTGCATGTCAACCGGATGTAGTACCCCGGCCGCAAATATCGCACTGAATCTCTACAACAGTAAAGGAACACTCTGCATTTCCACCACGACTGACAATCGGGGTATTGCTCAACTCAACTTCGCCGGGCCAAAGACCTGCACCTACCCATACTATTATCTGGGAACGCCTTCAACAAACGTCGTAGTCTCGGAACTCTTCGCCATCGAAGCCGTTAGTAAACCGTATCCATTTTACACCAATTTTCAGGGGTATAATTACGCCACATACGCGCCTCAGAGGGCAACTAGATACCTACTCAGTCTCCATGCCTACTACCAAACGTCAACCCTTACAGTAGTTTATCCTGCAGCAAACTATCCTGATGTTCAACCAGCGTACGCTTCTTGCTGCGACATATTCCTGGCCGTTCAGAAGCACTCGGTTAGAACCGATGTGGGAATAGTTCCCGGAATCCCTACGATCATTGACAAAACCAACGCGACCATTAGACTCACAGATCTCGCAACAAACAAGCCTATGGCAGGGACACAGGGAAGTTACAACCTTACCCGGACAGACCCATCCCCGACAACGGTCCTCACTGGAACAATGACTACTGATGTGAATGGTACGATGACGCTCCCGCTGGGATTGCTTTCCTACGGCAACTATACGTTGACCATTACTCGAGCGGGAAATGCAACTATGAACGCCGTGAGCTATTCTACGAGCTTCACAATCTACAAAGCGAGGACAACCCTAGTCATTTCCCCCGGCTGGATTCAGAATGCCATCGTGGGGCATACCTACGTTTTTACGACCAGCCTTGTGAACAACGTCTCACAAACCATAATCGCGGTGTCTGGACTCGTCGAGCAGGTCTACATCAACAATGTTCTTTACAGCCAGACGTGGTTCTGCACGACATCTACCTGTTCGTGGAAGAACTACTTCCTCTCGAATCCCGGCGGCAACGCTACTTTCGCCTGGACACCCTCTAGCGCCGGACAATACACGATAGAAGGAGTGTTTCCCCGGCAGAGCTATTACACAGCCACAAATGTCACAATAATCATCTCTGTCACTCGACGGGATCTCGTCTTAGCAATAGACCAGTCTCCAACAGACCCAGATGTCGGGCAGACCACCAGTTGGAACGTGACGGCCGAAGACGTAATCAATCAAGTTAGCGTTTCGAACGCTCTGATAACTCAGTATATTGACGGCTCATCAACTAGTACCAAATATACTGATTCATTCGGCCGGGCAACCTTCACCTACGCATTCTCATCAAGAGGAGCTCATAACGTAACTTTTGTCTCGTCACCAGATTCCGTCTACAATTCTGCTTCAGCGAGACGGCCCGTTACAGCCTTTCTGAGAACAGCGTTATCGCTGCAGGCTGGCACCATCACCTTGGGACAACAGAACGTCATCACCGTGACTCTGAAAGATGCAGCCCAAATACCCATCTCCGGAAGGGTGGTTAGAATCGAGCTGAACGGTGCCTTTTATCAGAATGTCACCTCGGACGCAAACGGGCAAGCACAGTTCTCTTGGCGGCCGGACCAGCTAGGTACATTTACCATCACTGCACGGTTCTCTCCAGTCAATACGGCTGACTACGGGTACAAAGCATCCGCCTCCAGCATCTCCGTGAACGTTGCTCCGCTTACGATCACGAACACCAACAGTGGATCTGGAACTACTCAGTCTGTTGCGTTCACAACGGCGCAAGGCCAGCCAGTTCAATCCGGTCTTTCAGTCTCAGTCCAGTTTCCTTCTCTTGGTATGGTTATTATCAATATCCAGATCAACGGACAGACCGTCCAGGGTTCATTACATGTTTGGAATCAGTTTGGCACGAAATGTGTCGCCTGGGTCTTTGGGACCTGTGTACTAGTTGTTCCAACTTGGGATGTTCACTTTGATGGAACCATAAACGTAGCTATCAAGACCGCCACCTTCCAATTTGTGATAGACTTCTTCACCGGTGCTGTACTCTTCCAAGACGCGCAGGGACCATTTGCTGCAATCGATCCTTCCTCCTTGGCTTTCCGTTACGGTGCGACTGCCGTAGATTCCAGCTTTGCCGCTGCGGACGCGGCCTATTTTCTGGTTCTTTTCGGATCCAGCGGCCTTGGAGAGCCAGGTGCAGGTCCAGCTGCGACAGCAGTTCTCCTCGCCTTTGCGTTGGGTTTCGGATTAGCCGGGTTCCTAGCTTTCCAGGATAAGACGTCGAGGGTTAACATGCTCGGTGGAATGTTGGCCGAGTTTGGGATGGGAGTGGTCAGATATTTCGTTCAGCGACTAACCCAGCTACCTATTCCGATCAACTATCCATGCTGCAACCAGCTCGTTCCTGGGATCGGAGTCTCATGGAACATCTTTTGGGGAATGGTGACCACCTCAAGCCCGTGGACTAGGGTAGTTTTGATCACAGGTGCGTTGACCTTCTTCCTTTGCGTACTAGAAGTATTTTTGTTCGAGGCTCTCGCAACCTGACCTAAGTGGACATCCATTGAAATGGCTGGCAGTTGGATCACTCTACACGGTAGCGTTTCTACCATACCTCTTCACCTCTGCCCCTGTTGACAGGCTCTTTCTGATGGGGTATGTTACTGGGATGGTCGTTTCTCTACTTATTCCGTTTCGAGGCGCGGGCGCATCGCTGAATTCTACCAAGTTTTTTCGTGGCTGTTTTTCTGCAGTAGCAGCGATAATATTTTTCTCAATCTTTCTTGTACCAATCTCGGTTCTCTTGAATCTTGACGAGCTAAAATACGTGGGAGCACTTTGGATAATGTTCTCGTTAATTCCGATCGTGGGCTCCCCGCTTCGCCTCTCGAGACTAGGCAGTCGGCTCAGGGAAAAGGGTCTTGAGGGCGTTGGAAGCAAGGGCGACCCTCAAGCTAGTTTAGATCACTTCGCGCTTGACTTTTCGATTCAGGCATGGTTTCGCCACTCGACCTTCTCATTTGTAATTCTCGCATCGCTGGGACTGTACTACTACGGTTGGTGGCTTCTAGGAGTCGCCGCTCTTCTCCTTTACTCAGTGTCCATCATAGTTCTCGCGGCGATTGTGCTGAGGTTACAGGTGAGACATCTTCTCCAGCCTTATGAATTGTCGGATGTTATGAGACGAATGGAATCAGACTACCCAGTCAAAAAAATATTCGACTTTCTGAACTTGCCTTCGCCGAGAGCTACCCTGGTAATAGCGAGCATGCTATTCTTTGCGATCTTCGCCGGCCTAGTTACGAATCCCCTTGGAGGGGAAAACCTGCCGGTTTTTCTCGCTGTGGCAGTCATTTTCGCAGTAGCTCTTCTCGTTTACTTAGAGACGAGCCGCTCACCTCCCAAGCGATGAGACTGCTCATGCGCCTGGAGGAATGTGACGATGAATTAGCGAAAAGATGGATAAGCAAGACCCGCTTGAATCGACATAGGGACAAGGACACCAGCTGTTTTCAGATGCTGAGAATGTAACCTTGACAGACCCGTGTTCCTCGTGAAGAGTTACTATTCCCATAAGTCAAAGGCTCTGCGACCTTCACTCTAAGCTCTCGTGAAACCGGATTGGATGTAGCCACATGGCTGAGAAGAATCCTAGGCAATTCCTACGGAGCCTCCTGATCGTAATAGCAATCCTCGGATCATCGCTGGCGGTCTATTTGGCACTGGATCTCTCCCTAGGAATCAGCCAACCTCTGTTACTAGTGGGATCAATGTCTATGGAGCCGACGATCGATGCCGGCGACGTGATCGCTGTGCGAGCAATCAGTGCCTCACAAATTCATCTTGGTGATGTTATCGTCTACCAAGTTGGTACACAGACTTTACTCATTCACAGAGTTGTCTGCATAGTAACGTCTACTAGCTCACAGTGTATCGGCTCTTTGTACGTCTACATGAAATGCAGTATTGCTCCCTGCTACTATACGAAAGGTGACAACGAGCCTGGCCCTGATCCTTGGGTGATATCAGCCACTCAGATAACTGGAGTCTGGACAGGCTTTAGAATTCCGTACTTGGCCATGGCTTTCATCTGTCTGAGACAGGATGCTCAGTGTCCTTCCCCTTGGGGGTCTCTGAGTCTCATAACTCTTGGATCGGCTGTTGCGGGCGACCTGTTTTTCGAGTACTGGCTCTCAGAGAGGACTGCGAAGAACAAGGCGGCGGAGCAGGGCCAATACAGAACTGAGGATCCAAGAGTTGACTCCATCTAAGCTCAAACTCGTAAGGGGATTACTGGGTCCCATACTTGTTCTTGCTACCCTTCTGGGAATAGGATACGGAGCGGTGCTGATGTTGCATTCTCTCCCCGCACACCCGTCTGTCAAGGCGCTCTCTATGAGATTTGTCAACAGCCAGAACTCCACCATATCTGATTGGAACATGACTCTGATTGACAATAGCACTATGACGGCCATCATGGGCATCGTTTGTCAGGCGAACCGTTCGTCAAACAACTGTAACGAGATAGGCCCGATTTACTATACTTCTACTCCGTTCTACATCGAACCTGGTCAGGCCATGACCTTCGAACTCACCGGAGTCAATACAACAACACAACTCTGGGAGTTCCATATTACCTTCTACGGCTGGCCCCACGACGGCGTCCCATCGAACGAGGCGATCAACTTGGCCTCAGCCAGTGCTCCCACCATAGAGTGGCTGTTCTACAATTCCACGAGCAACAGCATAATTCAATGACCGTCTCCTGCCGAGAAAACGACTCGGCAAAATCCTTCTGAAGGCTGTCCTCCCACCTTTGAAACAGAGAGCCTTCCATTTACCCAGGAATTCTACAGCGTCATCGAGCGTAGCTAAGGGAGATAGGCTTCTCCGTTCCCATACGAGTCCCGGCCAGACACCGTGAGTACCAGCCTCGTGACTGGTATACGTTTTGACTGCCTCTCTCAATTGACGCAACTCGAGCCTCATTCAGATCCTTCGTAGCCATCAGCGAATGAGTCTACGCAGAGACTCGTGATTGTCTTCTATCGTTGATTTACTTGGCAATTATCACGGATGAGAACGCGGCGTAAGCGAATGCCCAAGCGATCGTCCGGAGGCGGCGGTCGACAGCTGGAAGAAGATGTTCACGTTTTTCGAGAAGAATCTTGAAACGCCGGGAAGGGGGAGATAGAAGATGTGCACTGGAATAGTCGAGACTGCCGAAGTATCGGGTAGCGGCAAGGGTCCGCGCGGATGGTTCAAGCTCGAACAGGTCAACGTCTCCTATGACCATCCCAGTGATGCTCCACTGGAGCACGCGTTGAACATCGACTTCGTCAACCAGAAAGAAGGTCCTAGTGCTCGTGTTGCGGTCGAGCTCAGCCCAGAGTCCGCAAGGAAACTCGTAGATATCATTCTAACTACGTTATCGCGTAGAGATCCGGGCACATCCCAACGTGAAGGCATCTGAATCTACCTGTTCGGCCGGTTATCGCTTCCAGAGGCCGCGGGGAAGATCTGGCATGAGGCTGTTCGGATTCCTGCCCAACGCGCCGACGGGATGATATTCCGCTGGTTCTAGTCTAGCGTAGTATATTGCCAGGGCGAATGCCCAGAGCCGATCATCATGGGTCCCGGGAGGGTGCGAGAACTTTAGCCGGCCCGTCTCTAGTAGTTCGAATCGTTCTACGTTCAGCTCGTTCATGAATTCTCTGTCGTAGGGTATGTGGACGAGTCCATCTTCCATGCAGTGCTTCAGGAAGGTCATTACATCCTGTTTCTTCGGCTGGGACAATTCGATGCCTCTCGCGTTCTTCACTCCCGAGTTTATCGCCATCGACATGAAAGTCTCCCCAACGCCCGTCTGGTCGATCATGATTCGACGCAGGTCGTGGAGATTCTCGTTGAGGAGTTTGAGGTAGCCGATTACGGACCCGTATTCTGTTCCAAGCTGGAACTGTTTGAGATGGATCAGGGCGAATCTCGTCTCAATCTTGTCGACTACCGCTACCGCGGAGTGGTCCTGTTTCTGTCCCAGGTCCACTCCGGCAACGTAGAACTTAGGATCCGGTGAGGATGGCTCCTTCTCGAATGTACTCAAGTTTCGGGTCCACGCATCTGGTGATTAGTGCCATGCTGAGCCAGCTGTCCTGGTCGTCGGCGAACTCTGCTTCCATCTCTCTCCTCCACCTCCATGGGTCCGAAGAGAACTGTCGTTTGAGCTTCTCAAGAATCTCCAGCTTGAGCGGCCCCTTCGGTTCCAGGGCGTCTAGGTAGCTTACGTGGTGTCTTGAGAAGTCGCCGTAATTCACGTCGTCTGTGCACATTGGGTAGAACATGCTCTCGCGCGAGCCGGGTGTGCTCGTTGCGAGAAACCGGCCGTTGGTTGTAGCCAGGGAGAAGATCGCGGCCTCGTAGAGTTCCTTATCGTTTTTGATGTATGAGAACTCATCGGCGTACAGTAGATTTACGCCGGGTTCACCTCGGATTGTTTCTGGACTGTTCGGGAAGGCTTGGATTCTGCTTCCGTTGTAGAACTCGATCTTTGTCTTGAGCGGCTTCAACGCCACGTATTTCGGCAGTCTTGAAAGAAATCCGGTAATTTTCCGGATGATGATCTTGGATTGGCGGACCGCAGGGGCCAAGACGAGAACGTTGAATCCTCTCTTCCGGAGACACGACCATAGCAACAGCGCTGCAACGCAGTGGGTCTTTCCTGACTGGCGGGACCAGCGAGCAACGATGAACTGCGCAGGGTCCCGCAAAAGTTTCTCCTGGTAGATTGTCGGAGTGAACCCGAGATACTGGACACAGAACTCGACCGGGTCCACTGGCCACTCCCTTGTCCGGCCTCGAACGGCTTTGACCCGTTCGAGTTTGTCATCCAGTCGTCGGATTCGTCCTTTGAAGCTCATCCAGTGCATTCTCCATCTGATCCATCTTCTCCTTGACGCTCTCCAAGTCGAGGTTCTTGAGAACGCCATCGAGAACCTGTGCGAGATATCCCATCAACTGGTACCAGCGTTCCTTGGGAGAGATTCCGCCTCCACCTGTCTTGGTTCTCTTCGCTGCCGACTTTGCGAGATGTTCGGTCTCTTCGATGGCTTCGACAAGTTTTGCTACAACACGGGACCTGACTTCTGGCGCGACACCCCTCTGAGTCACTCTTCGACGCTTGAACACATGAATTGGCAACGATGATGGAGCGAATAGTTCTCTTCGAATAATGACAAGGCGTTGACGGAAACGGACAAGACCAGTTTCTTTCGTCAAATACTACTAGCCAGGACCACACACCTGCGTCTTCCTATTGAGGGAGAGAGACCATCGAATTTGTCGGAATTTGCCGAGACGGTTCAGTCCGGACGAACTCAGCCAACGGTCGTAAAGCGAAAGGTGCCCTTCCTATTCATTTTTGGGCTACTCATCTCGAATTATATGAAACAGGGTCTTCCTATTGGAAGACATAGAATAGCGAATTGCGATGGACCTAGGACAGTCAATGTACAAATGTCAAATGTGGACCATTTGAGTGGGGGCGCGGCTTATTGACTCCCAATGAGATGAAAGTCGTTGTTGGGCTCGCCCTCGAGGAGGCTTACTATTCTTCTCCCGAGTGCATCAGTCCGCTAATCTCTGACTGGGAATCTCCAACCCCGAGGGCAATTGAGGAACATGTCAATCGCTTTCTATCTTCTCCAAGCAGTGACACACGAGAAATAGGCTTCATGCTTGAGCGGGCCCTTGAGAAGGACAAACCCGATCCGGATCCCATTGCTTGGCGGGACCTTGCTTTGGAGATGAGTGCTTGTCACGTCAATCTGATGGACTACATGTGTCGGGTTTCCGAGTTCATTCTGGAGGAACGGGACGATAAGAAGAAGGTCATGCTCTCCCAAGCATGGGACGTAATTCAAAGATGGCAGGGAGACATAGGTGAAACCATCGCCGACCTTCGTGAGTCAAACTGGAATGATGCCAAGATCGCGGTGGACAAAGCCTACGATCTGTCTCTTTCAGCGGACTTGGATTCATTTGTTCTTGAATATCAGAACTTCAGAGGAGCGATCACGCTACAACGACAGGACACAGAGAAGTTTCGTAACAAGATAAGGGAATACCCATCAAAGGTAGTAATTCCGGAGAGCCAAGTTAGTACGATTCTAAGGGTCCAGGAACGACTCCTTGGACTCCTCCGAATAAGAAGCACCAACGAATCCGACGGGGTCATTCGAGACGCGACTTCATACCCAATCGAAAAGCTCGGCACCGCAATTCGGTATCTGATGTCCCCGGATGTAGAAGTTGAGAGTGCAAACTATGAGATCGGTATCGCCAGAGACCATCTTGCTCCACGAGTAAAGAACATCCTTGGAACAGTCGGAAAGCAACTGGCAAAGATTGAAGGCGAGTTAGACATCATCTTTTCAGAACTGCCTGCTAAGCCTTGGCCGGTGAAAGGATTTGGAGCACCGGGTGTGGAGTCAAGGTTCAGAGACAAGAGGACCTAGGAAACAATACCTTGACGCCTAGCCAGCCCATCGAAGTCTCATTTGCTCGTTCGCCTTGCGGCTCCTGCTCGTTTCCCGACCCCGAAAAACAGCTCTTCTAGGTTCAAAGTGTCGCCGAAACGCGAAACAAAGGTGAAATCGGAATAATCCACTCTGGGACCCCCCTCCCCCCCGGGGGGGCTTACTCGATCTTGCCGCGTCCAGGAGAACCTTTCCGATCAGATTGGGCTCTGGCTTCTATCTGGTGCGGTGCTGTGGCAGACAGTGCAGGTCTTCCAGCCTAGCGTGTCCACTTTGAAAAACTGATTCCTCGCGCAAGTCCCGCAATACTGGAGGAATCCCGTTGCATGTCTTGGCTGAGACTGGACTTCTGCTGTCGTCCGGTCCTTCTTGGCGGAGTCCTTCTTGGGAATCGATTTCGTAGCCCGCTGGAGGTACTCTTTACTGAACTTGAGTTTTGGCATGCTGTCCTAACCATCCATGCTGCACCTCTAGGTTTTGAGCACTACGTCGGATCGGAATCCCTCACCTTCGCTTCAAAGAGCTTTGCGAAGAATGTCTAAGAACGGGTCCGGGGACGCTATGCGTAGAGCGATGACTTTCCGAGCTGTCCCAC